>TARA_R110002020_G_scaffold309301_1_pt1 | contig 334196 bp, 321 predicted proteins | sample TARA_R110002020 | Tara Oceans TARA_R110002020 (sample SAMEA4396489) | marine metagenome | biome: Westerlies Biome; feature: [MES] marine water layer (ENVO:01000295) within the mesopelagic zone...; material: water (ENVO:00002006), including particulate matter (ENVO:01000060)... | reverse complement strand
TCTCTTGGAGACACCCACCATCACCCAACGCCTCGGCGGGAGCTTTCAGCTTCCGCCATTTTTTTGTCCGAACACAAGTTTTTGGACAGGAGCAGCATGTTGGGGCTTGAACCGGATCATCGGTCTGCTATTCACCCGCTCTCAGCTGATCCGCGATAGCTCAGTTGGTAGAGCAGGCGACTGTTAATCGCCCGGTCGTAGGTTCGAGTCCTACTCGCGGAGCCACTTCCCTTCCCAGAATCATGGACGCTGTTGATCGATGATCGGTCACCGCGCCATTTGCAGCCGTGTCGTCACTGTCACGGCACCCGCAAATATCGATACAGATGTGCCACTGCCTGTTCCGAAGGCCAGCGCCTGCCCATATAAGCCCCGAGAGGGAAAACCTCGCCCACCCCACCGCTATCCTCCCGCGGAGACCTCGTGCAATGCATGCCCCCTTTGACCTTGTCGAAGTCGAGCCAGGTCGGCGGTTGCACGTGTGTGTCGAAGGCCCCGTTGATGCACCATGGGTCATCTTCGATCATGGCGCGTTTGGCTCTTACACCGATGGGTGGTGGATCAAGGAGGCGCTGAAGAACGATCACCGCGTCGTCCTCTACGGTCGCGCGGGCATGGACTGGAGCGATCCAGCGCCCGAAGGCACCGCCCTCAATCCTGAATTCCATGTTGCTGACCTGCGACGGCTGCTCGATTTGCTCGGCGCCCGTCCGCCTTATGTCCTGGTCGGTCATTCCATGGCGGGCCTGCGCCTGCATGCCTATGCGAATCTCCATCCGGACGAGGTCGCTGGCCGAGTGTTCGTTGACGCGATGAACCCTGCCTACCTGCGCCGGAAGGGCGGGATGCGCCTGCTGAAGGCCTTTGCCGGCCTGTTGCGCATGGGACGGCTGGCCTCGAAGACCGGCACCCTCAACCTGATCGCGCCTTTCACCGGCGATGACATAGACCTGCCTAAGGCACGCAAGCAGGAAAAGCGTTTCCTCTTCCGCAAGACGGATCACTGGACGGCCGCACTGGACGAAGTCCTGGCGACGGATCCTGACGCGGCCTGCTTCGACCAATCCATCCCCGTCACCACGCCGGTTTCGGTCTTTTCACGCGATGCAGATGGCGGCGAAAACGCGGGGCTCGTCAAATCGGTCTCGAATCAGGGCGGCTATGGCCGCTTGTTTGCGCTCGAAGGCGAGACTCACACATCCTTGCTCAATCCGCCCCACGCCGCCCGAATTGCCCGCGAAGTGCGTTACATGACCCGCATACAGGTGCCCTGGGGCCGGACGCAGGAACCGGACAAAGCGATACATGACCAGCCCGAAATAGGCGTATAGGATCGGTCGCGCTACGGAAGGAATACCGGCATGAAGGATATCGCAACGCTTGCGCGCCAATTTCTGCACACAAAGCCGGAGGACCTGACGGAGCGAGAGCGCCGCGTGCTGGAGCGCTTTGTCGAACGGCGCCGCATATCCCGCAACATCAGCAAGATGCTCGACACGGACATGTCCTTCGGTGACCGCCTTGCCGACAAGGTGGCATCCTTCGGCGGCTCGTGGACCTTCATCATCATCTTCGGGGTCGTGCTCGTCCTCTGGATTGGCGGCAACACGCTGCTGGCGGCGGATAAGCTCGGCGCTGTCGATCCTTACCCCTTCATCTTCCTGAACCTCATTCTGTCCATGGTCGCTGCCCTGCAGGCGCCGGTCATCATGATGTCGCAGAACCGGCAGGCCACCAAAGACCGCGCCGCGGCTGGCTATGATTATGAAGTGAACCTCAAGGCCGAGCTTGAAATCCTCCAGCTGCACGAAAAGCTCGATGAAATGCGCCAGAATCAGCTAACGGCCCTGCTCGAACAGCAAGCCGCGCAATTGGCTCTTCTTCAGCAGCTGGTACAGGCGAAAAATGATGGAGCGCCGCAAGTTGGCTGAACAAACAAGTGCTGCCTTCGAAGACCAGCCTGTCATCGCGCTTGCGCCGTGGAAACGGCGTCTGGGGCTGCTTCTCGTTGCGCTCCTGTTTGTGGCGGCCATCGTCGCGGTTCATACCGAGCTGCGGCATATGTCTGTGCACAAGATCTATGCCGAGCTGAGGGGCCTGACACCCGGCCAGCTCCTGCTGGCACTCGGCGGCACGGTCATCAGCTATCTCGGGGTGTCAGGCTACGACACGCTGGCGCTGCGTTATGCACGCAAGCCGCTGCCCTACCAGAAGACGGCCTTTGCCTCGTTCACGTCCTATGCCTTGTCCAACACGCTGGGCATGCCGCTGCTGACGGGGGGCGCGGTGCGTTACCGCCTCTATTCCAGCTGGGGCCTGACAGCGAAGGATGTCGGCCTCCTCGCCGTGGTGACCGGCGCGACGCTCTATGTTGGCGCGCTCACCATTGCCGGGCTCGGCCTGCTGGTCGAAGCAGACCGTTTTGAGTCCGTTTTCCACTTCCCGGCCCTCCTCGCGCATACCGCCGGCCTCGTCTTCCTGGCCCTGGTGCTGGCCTTTCTCGTGCTCTCCCGTTTCACCAGCAGGACATGGCGCGTACGCTCCTACGAGATCACCCCGCCGGGCCTGCCTGTGGCGACAGGCCAGCTGCTTGTCAGCCTTGCCGACTGGGCCGGGGCGAGCCTTGTCCTCTTCGCCGTCCTGCCGCCTGACACCGGGCTCTCCTTTCTCGCATTCGTACCAATATTCGTAGCGGCCACTTTCATTGGCGGCATGAGCGGGCTGCCCGGCGGTGTCGGCGTGTTCGAAGCGGTTATACTGCTCATGGTTCCGGCCAGCAGCAGCGAAGCCCTCGCGGCCAGCCTCATTGCCTACCGCGTGCTCTACTACCTGATGCCACTCGCCGTGGCGGCCATCCTGCTTGCGGTGCACCAGTACCGTCACGCAGGCGCGCAGATCAAAGGCGCCGCCGCCGCCGCGCAGGACGTGACCGAACTCTTCGCCCCGACGCTGTTCTCGCTGATCGCCTTCCTCGCCGGCGCCTTCATGCTGATCTCGGCCACGACGCCCACACTCGCTGGCCCGCTCGAGGCGGCCGGGCGCATCCTGCCCCTGCCGGTGATCGAGCTGTCGCACTTCCTCGCCTCCATTGTTGGCGTGCTGCTCCTCATCGTCGCCCTCGGCCTGCGACAGAAGCTCGACCATGCGTGGACTATCGGGATGATCCTGCTTGTCCTCGGTGCGGGGCTGACCCTGCTCAAGGGCGCACACCCCCACGAGGCGATCATCCTCCTCGTGTCGCTTGGCCTGCTCGCCACGTCCCGAAAGGCCTTCTATCGCAAGACCCCGCTCAGCCAGGCGCGCCTCACCCTGCCCTGGACCCTGGCCATCCTTGGCGCCGTCAGCGCGGCCATCTGGCTTGGCTTCTTCTCATACGAACATGTCGCCTATCGCGACGAACTCTGGTGGAGCTTTTCGATCAACGGCCAGACATCGCGCTTCCTGCGCGCCGCAGCCGCCATCCCGATCGTGCTCCTGCTCGCGTCGCTCTGGCGTTGGCTGCAGCCCGCAATCCGCAAACACCATTTAGCCGCCGAGGCGCCTGAACCCGGACGGATCGCGGAAATCCTCGCCAGCGCAGAAACAGGCTATGCAGATGGCGCGCTCGCCCTGCTCGACGACAAGCAATTCCTGTTCAGCCCGAGCGGCGACAGCTTCATCATGTACGGCGTGCGTGGTCGGCACTGGATCGCCATGAGCGCCCCCGTCGGCAAGCAGGAGGAAATCGGTCCCCTCCTCTGGCTCTTCCGCGAGCAGGCCGACCTCTATGGCGCCGTCCCGGTCTTCTATTCGGTGCGGAAGGAATTCCTGCCGCTCGCGCTCGACCTTGGCCTCAGCGCCCAGAAGATCGGCGAGACAGCGCTCGTGCCCCTTCAGGACTTCTCCCTCGAAGGCTCCGCCCGCTCCGGCCTGCGCGCCAGCCACAAGCGCGCCCTGCGCGACGGCCTTACCTTCGAGATCATTCCTGCGAGTGCCTGCGATGATATCCTGCCGGATCTCGCAACCATTTCCGACGAATGGCTCGCCATCCATGGCGGCGCAGAGAAAAGCTTCTCCCTCGGCCGGTTCGACCGGGACTACCTGCGCAACTTCCCGATGGGCGTTGCCTGGTGTGACGGCCAGATCGTTGCCTTCGCCAACCTGATGTCCACGGCGGATGGCAAGGAAATCGCCATCGACCTGATGCGCTATGGCCACGCCGCGCCCAAGGGCGTGATGGACTTCCTGTTCATCGAACTCATGCTCTGGGGTAAGGCGCGGGGCGCCGAGACGTTCGACCTCGGCATGGCGCCGCTCTCCGGCCTCGAAGGCCACCGCCTCGCCACACTCACGTCCAAGCTCGGCGCCTTCGTCTACGAGCATGCCAACAAGATCTACGGCTTTGAGGGCCTCAGGAACTACAAGAAGAAATTCCTGCCAGAGTGGGAGCCGCTCTATCTCGCGGCGCCTGCGGGTCTCTCCCTGCCCATCGCACTTGGCGACGTTGCAATGCTCACCAGCGGCGGCCTCAAGGGCATGTTCACCAAGGGCTGAGCCTCAGCACTCGATGACGTTCACGGCCAGCCCGCCCTGACTGGTCTCCTTGTACTTCGATGACATGTCGATGCCGGTCTGGCGCATCGTCTCGATCACCTGGTCGAGCGACACCTTGGTCTGCTCCAGAGAGTGCAGCGCGAGGCGCGCGGCGTTCACGGCCTTCACCGCACCAATCGCATTGCGCTCGATACACGGGATCTGCACCAGCCCGCCCACAGGGTCGCAGGTCAGCCCCAGATTATGCTCCATGCCGATCTCGGCCGCGTTGGCGCACTGCTGCGGCGTGCCGCCCCACACAGCCGCCAGCCCAGCAGCCGCCATCGAACAGGCCACGCCCACTTCGCCCTGGCAGCCCATCTCGGCCCCCGAGATCGACGCGCGCTGCTTGTAGAGCAGGCCCACGCCGCCCGCCGTCAGCAGGAACTTGCGCAGCCGCACCGTGCGGTCTTCTGCGTCCGCGCAATAATGCTTGATCACGGACGGAATGATGCCCGCCGCGCCATTGGTCGGCGCCGTCACCACCTGCCCGCCGCCGGCATTCTCCTCGTTCACCGCCATCGCATAGGCGTTCAGCCAGTCGAAGATCTGCTCTCGCTCGTTCGATTGCGGCGAGGCCTGCAGCTTCGCCCATATCTCCGGTGCCCGGCGCCGCACTTTCAGACCGCCCGGAAGGATGCCCTCATGCACAAGCCCCCGGTCGATACAGGCCAGCATGACATCTGCAATCCGGTCCAGCGCCGCCTCCGTCTCGGCGCGCGGCCGCATCGCGTCTTCATTGGTCAGGATCACCTCGTGAATGGCCATGCCCTTGTCGGCACATATCCCCAGCAGTTCCGCCGCCGATGCGAACGGATACGGGACTTGATTGCCGGCTTTCACGATGTCATCTTCGGGCGGGGTACTCAGCTGTTTGGCCGTTGCAATAAACCCGCCGCCTACTGAATAATACGTCTCCTCCACCAGCACATCGCCATTCGCCCCATAAGCGCTCAGCTTCATCCCGTTCGGGTGCAGGTCCGGCAGCACGTGATAAGCGAACACAATATCCGTCTCCGGATCGAACGGGATCACCCGCCCATCAGCCAGCCTGAGGTCCTTGGCCGTATAGACGTCGGCCACCATCGCGTCAGCCTTGTCTGGGTCCAGCGTCTCCGGCTCCATCCGCAACAGGCCCAGCACCACGGCCTTCGGTGTCGCGTGCCCCGCCCCGGTCAGCGCCAGCGATCCCTGCAGCTCCACCTCGATCCGCTCGACAAGGCCCAAAACGTTCCCGTCCGCCAGCGAAGCGGAAAAGCGGTTCGCAATCCGGATCGGCCCAACAGTGTGGGAGCTGGACGGTCCGATACCGACGCGAAAGAGATCAAGAACTGAAAGCATGGATATGTCCGCTCGTGCTGAGACTTGGCCGTCATGCCTGCCTGCCCCTGCGTCTCAAGGCAAGGGCTTGTCCTGCAATCCGGCCGTCACATCGTGTCCATAGATCCAGTCATTGCGCGAATGCACAAATCCTGGTGCCGCACGGCCCGCCAGCCACATCGGCCCATAGGTCGCCAGCTGCGTGACCGGATTGTGCCGGTGGAACAGTTTCGCATTGTTGCGTGCCCCGGCCTGCACGGCGGCCGTCCGCCCGCGCCGGTCGCGTTCATAGGCCGCCAGCGCATGGGTCACGTCGCCACCTTCCGAAAGGCGCGCCGCCAGCACCCAGGCATCTTCAATGGCCATCACGGCCCCCTGCGCCAGGAAAGGCAGCATCGGGTGGCAGGCATCGCCCAGCAGCACGACCCGGCCTTCATGCCAGTGCGACAAGGCAGGCCGGTCAAACAGCGCCCACCGGTTCAGTACATCGGCCTGCCGGATCATGTTTGTAATAACAGGGTGCCAGCCGGCAAAGTCCGCCAGCGCATCCTCGCGCAGGCCTTCGCCCGACCAGGACTCAACCTGCCAGCCGTCATGCTCCACCACGCCGACAAAGTTCGCCAGCGCACCGCCACGCAACCGGTACGTCACCGCATGGCGCCCCTTGCCGACCCAGGCACAGGCCGTCGGCGGCGGCAGGTCATCGCCCAGCCGCTCAATCGGCACGACAGCGCGCCACGCGACATTGCCGGTAAAGCGCGGCTTGTCCGGCCCCAGCATCATCCCGCGCACCACCGAATGGATGCCGTCTGCCCCAACCAGCACGCCGCCATCGACATGCGTGCCGTCCTCAAGCGCGACGGTCACGCTCTGGCCATCCTGCGTGTAAGACGCGATCCTGGCGCCATACCGCACGGCCCCCGGCGCGCGATCCGCCAGCTCAGCCGCCAGCGCCTCAACCAGATCGGCCCGGTGCAGGTGCAGGTAAGGCGCACCCCAGCGGTCAGCCGCGCTCAGGCCCAACGGAATATCAAACACGACACGCCCGCTCTGCCCCATGCGCAGCTCGATGCCCTCCGGCTGGAATGCGTTGGCCGCAATCCGGTCGGACATGCCGAGCGCCTCGAACACTTTCATGCCATTCGGGCTGATCTGCAGGCCGGCGCCGACTTCGCCAAGCGCCTCGGCCTGCTCCAGCACAACCACGTCATGCCCGAATTGCGTCAAGGCCAGCGCAGCTGTCAGCCCGCCGATACCGCCCCCTGCAATCAGGATTTTCATGGCAAATGCCGCCTATCGCTTTTGCGAACGGTCTTCCTTGCCGCCGATCAGAACGAATCGCCGATCGCAATATTTGCACTCGACATAGTCTTCGTCGCCCATCTCGTACCACACCTTGGGGTGGCCAAGGGCGCCGCCAGCGCCATTGCAGGACACCTTGTGGCTGTTGGACAGCACGATTTCAGGCGGGCTGAAGACATCACGGGGTTTGCTCATCGTGGGCGGCTTTCCATGGAGTTTCCGGCGCAGTCCTTGTTCGCGCCGCTACATGGACCTAACTAGTCCGCAGGGCCGCGCTGCGCAAGATCGCCCTGTGAACAGCATTGAGGCCCGTATGACCGACGCAAAGACCGCCCCCGACTACGCCATCGAGATCGAACACCTCCAGAAAATCTACCGCGCCTCCGGCAAGATGCCCGAAAAGCACGCCCTGAAGGACATCAGCCTGCGTATTCCGCGCGGCTCGGTCTTCGGCCTGCTCGGCCCGAACGGCGCGGGAAAGTCCACATTCATCAACATTCTCGCCGGTCTCGTGAACAAGACGTCGGGCACGGCCCGCATCTGGGGCCTCAATATCGACCAGCATCCGCGCCAGAGCCGCGCAGCCATTGGCGTCGTGAATCAGGAGATCGTGGCCGACCCCTTCTTCACGCCTATGGAGATGCTGGAACTCATGGCTGGCTTTTACGGCGTGCCAAAAAATGAGCGCCGCAGCCTCGAAATTCTCACCGCGCTGGGCCTTGATGACAAGAAAGACGCCTATGTGCGCCAACTGTCAGGCGGCATGAAACGCCGACTCATGGTCGCCAAGGCGCTCGTCCACAATCCGCCCGTCCTGATTCTCGACGAGCCCACCGCCGGCGTTGACGTGGAACTGCGCCGGTCCCTCTGGACCTATGTGCGCGAACTGCACGACCGCGGCACGACCATCATCCTCACCACGCACTATCTGGAAGAGGCCGAAGAGCTTTGCGATTCGATTGCCATCGTGAACCATGGCGAGATCGTCGCATGCGAGCCAACGCCAAAACTGCTCGCGCGCCTCGACTACAAGACACTCGTCATCACGCCGCGCGAACCGCTCACGGCCGTTCCCGCCAACCTCACGGACTTCGACGCCAAGATCCGCGAGACCGGTACACTCGCCATCACGTTCCGCACGAGCGAAACGGGTATTGGTCGCATCCTGGAGCAAGTGCGCGCCTCTGGAATCAGTATCGGGGACCTCGTTACCGAAGCCCCCGATCTGGAAGACGTGTTCCTGTCGCTGACCAGCGAGCCGGAAGTCGCCTAGACGCTCTGCTTGATCCAGTCAGCGATGGCTTGCTTGCTCATCGCGCCAAGATGGGTCGCGGCAACCTTGCCATCCTTGAAGACCATCAGGGTCGGCATGCCACGCACGCCATATTTCGACGCGACCATCGGGTTTTCGTCGACATTGATCTTGGCGACTTTTACCTTGTCGGCCATCTCTTCCGAGACGGCTTCCAGATGGGGTGACATCTGCTTACATGGGCCACACCATTCAGCCCAGAAGTCGACGACGACCGGAAGCTCGGAATTGGCGATCACGGAGTCGAATTCGTCGTCCGTTACATTCACTGCGGCCATGATTGGCTCCTCTATGCTTGTTTCTTGGATGATACATAGGGACTCATCGGCGAAGTCAAACCTCGCTCTGCGCACGCTTTAGTGACTCTAACAGGTCGGCTTCCGGCAGAACCATGAGTTTGGGCCCGTCAGTCCAGCACAGCGCCGCCACCACTTCGCGGCCCGGATAGGCCTGTTTCAGCACGGCCCAATAAGCGCCCATCTGGGCGCGGTAGGTATCTGCCACACCCGCCGCCGCCGTCGGTGCAGGCTGGTCCGTCTTGAAATCAATGATGAGCACGCGCTCGGGCGTCACCACCAGCCGGTCCACCCGGCCATTGATCACAGTGCCGTCCGGCAATTCTTTCGCGGTGCCAATCACCGCCGCTTCCGCCCGCCCGCCCGGCTGGAAGATCTCCGCCATGGCTGGATCGTTCATCACCCCCATCGCCGCACCCAGCATCTCCGCGCGCTGTTCATCATCAAGGTCAGGGTTCCGGCGCAGGAATTCCTGTCCCGCCGCTTCGCGCTTCGCCTGCGGAATCGCTGGCAGGTATTGCAACAGCGAGTGGATCAACCGCCCGCGCCGCATCTGTTCCTCACGGCGTGGGCCGAACGGGGCGAGCACCGGCGTGTTGCGCGCCAGCAGGCTGGTTGGCGCACTCAGCTTGCGCGCAGGCCCGTCGACTGGCGGTTTGCGCAAGGCCCAGTCCGGGAAGGGACTCGGAACGGTCACGGAATGGTCCGAAACGACCTTCGAAGGCCCCCGTGTGCCATATATCCGCACCCCTTCGTCCCCTGCAGGTGCCAGGGAATCCATCGCGTCGGCGCAGAGCGCGTACCAGCTCTTTTTATTAAAGCCTTCCTTGCCGCCGCCATGCCAGTGACCCGCAATGATCAGCCGGTCCTGCGCCCGCGTCAGCGCCACATAGAGCAAGCGCCTGTGCTCCTCCTCCGCCTTGGCATCTGCAATTGAGCGTACAGCAGCCACGTCCGGCGTATCGGTGTCCTTGCGCGGCGACCAGACCGGCACACCGTCAATTTCGAACAGGCGCCCCGAGCCGCCGCGCGGCCCTGACGTCGTATCCGGCAACACCACGACCGGCGCCTGAAGGCCCTTGGCCCCGTGCACCGTCATGACCCGCACTTCCCGCTCCGGCGCCGCCAAATCCCGTTTTATTTCAGTGTCATGCGCCTCCATGGCTGCCAGGAATCCCTGCAGCGAAGCGGGCTCAGCCGAGTCATGCCCCAGCGCCCGCGCCATCAGCGCCTCGACCGGATCGCGCGCCGGCGTGCCCAGCCTCGCATTGATCTTCTCCCAGCCCGTCTGCCCATCGGCGCCCGGCTGATCCATCACGGACGACAGGAACTCATACGGCGCCAGATGCGCCCGCTGCAGCAGACTCTGCAGGAAGGCCGCCGCCGCAACCACGTCCGGGTCCTTGCTTTCCTGAACGCGTGTCCACAACGAGACTTTCCGCTTCCGGTCCACGGCCAGCGGATAGAGATACCGGTCATCATCCACCAGCCCAAGGAACGGCCCGCGCAGGATTTCCGCCAGCGTCAGGTCGGCATCCGGCAGCGTCACGAACCGCAACAGGTTCAGGCAATCCTGCACACCGATATGATCCAGCAGTTTCAGCCTGTCAGCACCCGCTACGGGCAGACCTTCCGACTTGAGAGCCGAGATCATCGCATCGAACAATCCGCCCGTCCGGCCCCTGACCAGCACAAGAATGTCCTGCGGCTCCACAGGACGGCGCACCCATTCACGCCCTTCTTCCACCCAGACCGTCTCGCGCCGGTCAATCATGCCCTTGATCTCAGCGGCCAGGTGTTTCGCCAGTTGGGCCTTCGGCGAGGCCTCGCGCATGGCATTGACCGGCCGGTCCCAGGCATCTTCCGGCACATCTTCGGCTGGTGGCTCCAGCGGCCACAGTTCAACACCGCCCGGCTGGTTTTCCCGCCGCGCCGTATGTTTCACAAGTTCCGCCACCATCGGCGCATCAGGCGCATGCGCGCCCTCAATCGGCGGCGCCGTGTTCCACACCTGGTCGACAAATTCCAGAACCTGCGGCGACGAGCGGAACGACATGTCCATGGAACCAAGCAGCATGTCCTTCGACAGCTGCGTAAACTCCTGTGCCTTCTCGCGGAACTTCGACGGATCCGCGCCCTGGAAGGAATAGATCGACTGTTTCTCGTCGCCGACCACGAACAGGGTTCGCGGGTCCTGCAGGCGCTCGGCGCCCATGCCTGAGAAGAATTCCGCCGTCAGTGCGCTGATCAGCTCCCATTGCGGCGGGCTCGTATCCTGCGCTTCGTCCAGCAACACATGGCTGAGGCCACCATCAAGCTTGTAGAGCACCCAGTCCGACATGCCCGTCTGCGTCAGCAGAAGGCGCGTCTTGTGGATCAGGTCGTCAAAGTCGAGCGCTGCCCGCGCCGCCTTTTCCTGCTGGTAGGCCAGTAGCGCCGATACACCCACCCGGAACAGAGCCGACGTTCGCTCGAACGCCCGCGCGCGTGCCAGCGCCTCGGCCAGTTCGCGCACCCGCGCGGTTTCGCTGCCCTCGCCATCCTTCATCTGGAAGAGATCGGCGATCAGGGGCGTCTGCTTGGCGGTTGGCGCGGTGTAGGGATTGGACTTGCGGAAATCACCCGTTCCGGTCGTGAAGATGCCGAGATAGGTCTCCCAGCGTGCGTCGGGGCCGACAGCCTCCATCACCGCAACCAATGCATCTGCGGTCTTCACATCTGTCGTCGCTCCGCCCTGAAGCGCACCAATGACCGCGCGTAAGTCGGCAACCGGCAGCCCCTCGCCCATCGCCAGTTCGAGCATCTCGTCGGCGCTCGCTTCCGGCGCATTCAGGCTCTCGCGCAGGACAAAATCCATCGCGTCGAAATCAAAGTCATGCGTCTCGGCAAAATCCAGCACAACGCCGCCCGACCAGCGCAGCGTATCCAGCGCCGCCATCGCGCCTTCATGTCCGCCTTCCAGCGCGAGAAGGTCCAGCAACTCCGGCGCATTCTCCTGCGCCTGCAGCACAGCCTGCGCCCGCGCGGCATTCCACAGCGCCGCCGCCTCATCTTCCTCGATCTCCGCAAAGCCCGGCAGCACGCCAGCCTCCAGCGGGAACCGCCGCAGGATACGCGAACAGAAGGCGTGGATCGTCTCGATGCGCAGGCCGCCCGGCGATTCAAGCGCGCGCGCAAACAGGGCCCGCGCCGCTTTCAGGTCATCCGGCTTGTAGGCCTCCTCGGACCGGCCTTCGAGCTTTGCGAGTTCCGCGCGAAGTTTGTCATCCGCCATCACCGACCAGCGGCCCAGCGTCTTGAACAGACGCGACAACATCTCGCTTGCCGCTGCCTTCGTATAGGTAATGCACAGGATGGAATCCGGCGCGGCGCCCGGTCGCCCGTCTTCACGGCGCAGCAACAGGCGCGCAACGCGGTCGATCAGGACCTTGGTCTTGCCGCTGCCGGCATTGGCAGAAACGAAGGCAGGAATGGCCGGATTGGCCACAGCGGCTTGTACGCCGATCGCCTGCAGAAAGGCCGGCGCCTCATCGCTCTCACGGACAGGATCAAACGGATCAACCATTGTCGCCCTCCCCGTCCTCGGTATCGCCTGCCCATTCCGCCCGGCGGGCGAGGCGGTTGAAGCCATTGTCATACTTCACGAATTTCACACGCGGGGCCGACAGGAAGCTCGTTTCGGGTTGGCGGTAATTGGCAATCAGTCGCTTCACACCCTCTTCCGCCTTGTCGGCCAGCTCTCCGGGCGTAGCGGTCAGCGCCCGCGACGCACCGACGACCCGCGCATCCGGTTTCGCCTTGAACGCCACATATTCCAGCGCCGCAACGGGCGCCTCCTCAATGCCCTCATAGGCGCCAGCGCGGGCAAGCAGTGCCTGCAGTGGCATCTGCTGGCTTAGCTCAGTCGCGATCTCTTTATCAGATGGCGGACTACCGGTCTTGAAGTCGACAATCACGAGCTCACCCGTCGCCATCCGCTCAATCCGGTCCGCCGTGGCGGATAGCGTGAAGGGATAGCCCGCGATGTCGAAATTCAGTTCCCCTTTGACCTCAAGTTTCGGTTTGGCCCCGCCCGTATCGCGTACAGCGCGCCAGTTCAGATACCAGTCCACGGTCTTCTGCCAGACAGCCCGGCGCGCCACCCAATCTTCCTTCGGCTCGCCAACGCGGGCGAGTTCCTGTTCCAGTAGCGCCATCAAATGCTGCGCGGTCTTCGGCGCGCTGTCTTCCTCCAGCAATTCCAGCGCATGGTGGATCGCCGTGCCGCGCGGGGCAGGCCCCAGCGGTGCATTCATCGGATCAATCGTCTCGAGGCCGAGCACATTCTCCGCCCACATCGCATAGGGATCGCGTTGCAACAGATCGATCCGGGTGACCGACAGGCGCTTCGGCCAGCCTTCCGGATGCCGCGTCGGCTTTGGCTCCACGGAGAAATCTTTCGGCAAGGTGCCGGTTCCCCGATCCTGCATCGCCGCGACCCATTCCAGCGGATGCCCACCGACAGGCGCAAGCGCGGCGGCAGCCTTGTCGTCCAGCGCACCCTCGGCCAGCGTCTTCAGGCGCCACACCCAGCGCGAGGCAACGGCGGGCGCATCATCGCGCCGCGCCGCATGCAGCATCACCACACTCGGCGCACAGGCGAGCTGGGCAAAGTCATGCGCCGAGAGGCCCAGCCTGTCTTCAGGATCGTTCAGGCCCAGTTCCTGCCGGAAACGACGCGGCAGGAAAGCATCCGGCGCCGGGCGGTGAGGCCAGACATCCTCGTTCAGGCCCGCAAGGATGACGCGGCTGGCAGACTGCAGGCGCGCCTCAAGCGGCCCCCAGATAGACAGCCGAGAATGCTCGACAATCCCGGCACTTATTGTCATCTGCGCGCTCTGGGCATGGATCAGGTCGACCAGCGCATAGGGCGCCATCGGGCCAAGTTGCCCGGAGAGTTCGCTGATGCTTTCCAGCAGCTTGGTCGCCCCGCGGCCATCCTCCCCCGCCCAAGGCAGGGGCGCTTCGCTGATACGTCCCGCGAGCGCCGCGATCCGCTCAGCGCCCTGCGTCCCATCCACCAGCGTTTCGACAGACAGGTCTGCGTCCGTCTCCTCAAACACGGCGATCAGCCGATCAACCAGGGCGATAGCTGCGTCCTGATGTTCCCGCTTGAAGCTCGCATAAGGCTCTATCTCGCCGCGCGTATCGATACTGTCGCGCAAACCTGCCAGATCTCGCCAGCGACGCGGGCCGCGCAGGAAATGCCGCTCCAGCACAGGCAGCCCCTCACGGTCCTTAACGAAGCCATGTTTCAGCGCGGCGGTCAGCGCCACGGGCTCGGACGGATCAATCGCCCAGCTCGCGCAAAGCCCGATCAGGCTGCCCGCAGGCGTCCGGCCAAGCGGCACACCCGCAGACGGCGGCACGTCCACGCCCCAGCGCTTCAGCAGCGCAGACACGCGCCGCGCCAGGCCGGCATCCGGCGTCACCAGCGCTGCTGTCTCGCCAGGCGTTTCCAGCGTCTCCCGCATCAGCAGCGCAGCGGCCTCCGCCTCGGCCGCTTCATCAGGCGCCTCGATCACCGTCAGGCCCGACAGCGCATCCTCGGCAAAGCCTTCAACTGTCGAGCCGGTCGCCTTCGCCAGCACTTTTAGCGTGGCCCGCCAGTCAGCGGTTGCGTCGGCCGGTGCGAGGGCTTCATGGATCAGGCGGCGCCGCGCCGTATTGGTGGCATGCTCTGCTATTCCCGGCCACATGGCGACATCGGCCGGCGCTACGGCCAGATGATCCAGCGCATCAATCAGCGAATTCTGCGGATGGCTTACCGATTGCCGGATCGCATTCCAGGCCTCTTCATCGGCGTCCATGTCGAGGCCCGGCAGGACGACCAGTCCTTTGGGCAATGTCAGCGCGGCTTTCATCAGCACACGTCCAGCAGGCGTGGCGCCGGTAGAGCCCGCAATGATGACCGGCGCAGATGGCGGGTTCGCCAGCCAGTCTGCGGCCAGCGCCTCCGCCGCCGCGAGGCGCCTCGCAAACGGGTCCATCGCATTATTGTCATTCAGCCATTCCGGCCAGGCCGCCGTAATGATCTTCAGGAACGCAACCGACCGATGCCAGTGCGCTGCCAGGTCTGACTCGCCGACCAGCGTATCAAGCTTCGACCAGTCCGCGCCCGCACTGAGCGCCGCCTGATCGAGCAACCGGGAGAGTTCCCGCGCCGCAGCCAGCGCCGAGGCAGGTGGCAGGTCGACGCGATATTCCGCTTCGTAAAACTTCCGCACCAGCGCCGCCAGCGCGCCAAGCCGCCGGGCTGGCGACAATGCGGGCGGCAGGCCGACCAGCGCCGTCTCCGCGTTCGGCGGCGCCTCCTCGCTTTCAAGGTCTCCCAGCGTGCGCACATCCGGCGGCAGGATCGATTTCTCCCCCGCCGCATCGTACAGCGCGAGGATCAGCGCCCGCGCCGATCGGGTGTTGGGTACATAGATAATCGCATCGCTGAGGGCATCAGGCTGCTCGCTCAGCTGTGTTTCTTTTGCGAGAGTTTGTGCCAACGCCCGCAGGAAATCAGCCCCCGGCGGAATGGACCAGACTTTCGGGCGCCCGGCCCCAAAGACCTGCCCCTCATTCGCCATGGCAGCGAAGCCACATTTCGGCATCCTTCAAGGCGCCGGGATCGCCCACATGCAACCAGAACCGGTCCAGCGGCCAGCCCATCAGGCGCCCCTTGGCGATCAACTCATCCCAGACACGCAGCGCCGAAAAGCGCTCGACCGGCGTATTGTCGTAAAGCTGCGGACGGATGATCCGCGCGCCCGCATAGGCCCACGGCGCCGTTGCAGCATCGCCCCGACGCACCATGCGATTATCATCAGCAAGGAAGAAATCGCCCGCGCCATCAAAACCAAGGCTTTGCCCCGTGTCGGCCACCATCAGCAGCGCGTCGGCCAGCTCAGGCTCGAACGCCTCAGCCATGGCCCTCAGTGGCGCATCGGATTCAGGTGCCCAGAAGGCGTCCGTATTGATCACATAGATTGGATCATCGCCCAGAAGCGGCCGCGCCTTGGCCAGCGCCCCGCCCGTCTCCAGCACTTCGCCGCGCTCGTCCGATATCACGACTTCGATATCCGTCCGTGCAGCAAGATGTGCTTCCAACTGGTCAGCCAGATAGTGCACATTGACCACCACGCGCTTCACGCCCGCTGCCGCCAACGGATCCAGCATCCGGTCGATCAGGCGCTTGCCGCATACCTCGATCAATGGCTTCGGCGTGCCATCGGTCAGCGGTCGCATCCGCGTGCCGAGGCCAGCCGCAAGCACCATGGCCGTATGGGGAACCGGAACGCTCATGGCTTTGCCTCAAATACGAACGGCGTCGTCTCGCGCACGAAGGCCGCCATCCCTTCCAGTGCCGGATGTGACAGGTTGCGCGCGAGGATCGACAACTGGCGCGGCTGGAAATCGCGATAGCGCGGCTTGCCGTCACGGATCATCAGGCGCGCGAACACGCCCGCAATGCGCAACGCATTGAGCGCGCCGATCACCGCCAGCCGCTCATCAAACGCCGCGCGGTCTTTACCAGTCGTGTTCACGTAATGACTTATCGCAGCCTCCGCCGCTTCCGGCGACACGGCGCGGCGGGCGTCCTGCGTCAGCATCGCTATGTCCCAGGCATCCCAGCCCTTCACGGCGTCCTGGAAGTCAAGCAGCCCAATCTGACCGCCCTCCAGCCAGAGCAGGTTCTCGGCATGAAAATCGCGCAGGGTCAGCCCGCGCGGAAAGGCCATGGCCTGCTGGATCAGCGCATCGCGCTCCGCTTCCCAGCGCGCCCGCACCTTGCCCTCAAGCGCGCCGCCACCAGCCTGTTGCGGCAGCCAGTCGGCATAAAGGTCTGCATTGGTCGCCAAGGCGAGCCGGTCAAATTCCAGGATGGGCCAGACCTCGCCTCCGACTTCCAGATGCAGCGGCACAGGAAGCGCGTCGATCTTGGTCAGCACATCGGCCGCCGCCACATAGGCCTCGGTTTCAGCCACCAGCCCGCGTTCGATCTGGCGGGCAATTTCCCGGCCATCGCCGAAATCCTCGATTAGCGCGAGCCCGGCCGCCGTATCATGCGCCATGATCCGCGGGGGCCGCAGCCCATGCCCGGCCAGGAAGTCCGCCAGCAGCACAAACGCATCAACGCGCGAGGCGGCAAGACGCGTCTGCGCGTTCCACCCCATCTGATTCCGGACAGCCTCATCGGCGTCGGGCGGGCACGGGTCCGCCTCAATCCGGGGTGCATCCATCAACAGAGCCCGCGCGGCATCTGGCCGCACCAGCCTTATATAGCGGCGGGTCGAGGCATCCTGTCCAAGCGGAATGCGCGTTGCGTCGCCCCACCCAGCCTTGGCCAGGAAGGTGTCGATCTGCGCTGTCCGGTGGCTAGAATCGAAATCCATCCAGCCGCTTCTGCCAGTCTTCGCCCACAGGTTCCAGCCTCGCGCGGCGCTGCTCCCCAACCATTTCCAAAGTCAGGTCCAGCCTCACCGTCGGCAAATGGCGCCCGGCCCGTTCCGGCCACTCTATCAGCGCCACGCCATCCTGCGTCTCGTCCCACCCCAGCTCCATCACCTCATCCGGCGTGTTCATGCGGTACAAGTCGAAGTGCCAGATGGGAAATTCAGGCGCTTCATAGGACTGGACGAGGGTGTAAGTCGGGCTCGGAACCTCTTCATCGGCGCCGCACAGGGCCTGCACGAGGCCGCGCGTCAGCGTGGTCTTGCCTGCCCCCAGATCGCCATGGAGGGCCACAACGTCTCCCACGCGCAGGAGGGCTGCGAGATGCGCGCCAAGCGTCCGCGTCGCGGCATCATCTGCAAGGTCAAACGTCAATTCCATGCCGCGCAATATAGCCACTCCTGCCGCCCCGGCTACGCGCAATTCCCTGTGGGATCAGACAGGGTTCTTGACACCAGCCCCTCCGGCTGGAACTCCAGTGCCATAAGGGATTGCAAAAATGACGCTAGCGTCATAATTTGATCAAAACCACGGGACGGGAACGCATTTTGGATCTGACAGGCGCAACACGCATCGTCATCATCGGCGGCGGACAGGCTGGCGCGCAAGCGCTTCAGTCGCTGCGCCAGGGTGGCTATGAGGGCAAGCTGACGCTTGTTGCTGACGAAGCGGCCCTGCCCTATCAGCGCCCGCCTCTGTCCAAAGCCTATATGAAGGGCGAGTTCTCCGAGGAGCGCCTCTATTTCCGTCCTGAAGCCTGGTATCAGGACCAGAAGATCGAGGTCATCCTCTCCACCCACGCCGCGAAGATAGATCGCACGGCACAGACGGTGGAACTGCCCCATGGCGGCAAAATCGACTATGACGCGCTGATCATCGCGACGGGCTCGCGCCCACGCACCCTGCCCACCAAAGGCGCAGACCTTGAAGGCGTTCACGACCTGCGCACACTGGCCGATGTCGAGCGTATCCGCCCGAACATGATTACAGGCCGCAAGATGGTCATCATCGGCGCAGGCTATATCGGCCTCGAAGCCGCCGCCGTTGCGCGCCAGATGGGTCTCGAAGTCACCGTGCTGGAAATGGCGCCCCGCGTCCTGGCTCGCGTCACAAGCCCGGTCATGAGCGAATTCTTCGAAACCGAACACCGCGCCCAGGGCGTGCATATCCTCACCGGCGCCCGCCTCGATTATCTCGACGGTAAAGACGGCAAGGTGTCGGCCGCCATCCTGGCTGACGGCACACGCCTCGACGCCGATATCGTGCTCGCCGGCATCGGCATCCTGCCAAACGAGGAACTCGCCAAGGACGCCGGCATCGCCTGCAATAATGGCATCCTGGTTGACCGCGACGCCCGCACCTCCGACCCGCGCGTCTTCGCAGCAGGCGACTGCGCCAGCCGCCCGCTCGTGCATTTCGGCCGATCGGGACGCCTCGAGAGCGTCCACAACGCCATCGAACAGGGCAAGCTCGCGGCGGCGGCCATTCTCGGCAAGCCCCGCCCGGTGGAAGATTGCCCCTGGTTCTGGTCTGACCAGTATGACCTGAAGCTGCAGATTGCCGGTCTCAGCCAGGATTATGATGAAATCGTCGTGCGCGGCGATCCGAAGGAACGCAAGTTCGCGGCCTTCTACCTGCGCAACGGCACCCTGATTGCGGTGGACGCTGTGAACAGCCCGCCGGAATTCCTCGCCTCGAAAAAGCTGATCATGTCGGGGGCCAAGCTTGCGCCCGCCACGCTTGGCGATACATCAGTTTCGATGAAAGACATTGCCGCGGCAGCCACTGCCGCTTGAAGGAGACAATACAGCCCATGGCAAAGATCACTTACGTAGACAATGACGGCACAGAACGCGTCGTCGAGGCCACCAACGGCGAATCCGTGATGGAAGCAGCCGTGAAAAACGGCATTCCCGGCATCGATGCCGATTGCGGCGGCGCCTGCGCCTGCGCCACCTGCCATGTCTATGTCGACAAAGCCTTCATGGATAAAGTCGGCGAGCAGCAGGAAATGGAAAAGTCGATGCTCGACTTCGCCGAGAACGTTCAGGAAAATTCCCGCCTGTCCTGCCAGATCACCGTGTCTGACGCGCTTGATGGCCTCAAGGTCACGACACCGGAAAGCCAGCACTAGGTCTTGGCTGCCTATACCGAACTGCTCGCAAGCATCCAACGCGATGCCGCGAACGCCACAAAAGTGGTGCTGCCCGATGCATGGATGCAGGGCCGCACCACTTATGGCGGCCTAACGGCAGCACTATGCCTCGAAGCAGCCATGCCGCTGGCCCCCGACATGCCGATCCGCTCTGCGCAGGTCGCCTTCGTTGGCCCGGTGGGCGGCGAGGTCACGTGTACCCCAACGCTGCTGCGGCAAGGCAAGAACACGGTCTTCGTCTCGGTCCGCATGATGGGCAGCGATGGCGTGGCCGCTGAAGCCATTTTCGCTTTCGGCGCGGCGCGGGAATCAGCGCTCGATTTCAACAATCTCAAAGCACCTGACGTGACCTCCCCTGAGGACACGGTCAGCTATTTCGGCGAGAACCCCAACCGCCCCAACTTCACGCGCAATTTCAACATGCGCATGGCGGCGGGCGAGCGTCCCATATCCGGGGCGGACAAGGGCGACGTCACGATCTGGATGCGCCATGTCGATCCGGCTGTCGTCCCGGATGCCATGGCCGTTCTCGCCATCGCCGATGCACCGCCCCCGGCGGCCATGTCCATGTTCAAGGCGCCAGCCCGGATCAGCTCCATGACCTGGATGGCGGAATTCCTGACGGACGAAATCAGCACGCGCGACGGCTGGTTCCTCGCGCGCCACATCGCGGAAACGGCCCGCCACGGCTATTCCAGCCAGGCCATGACCCTCTGGAACGCAAACGGCCAACCTGTGATGGTTGGCCGTCAGACAATTGCAATTTTTGGCTAGGGCCAGACCGGTCCGTTAGTGGACCAGTGCAGCTTTCAGGCTTTCGAGATAATCGAAATGCGCCTGCAGCGTGGCCTTGGACGTGTCGTCCTTGTCCAGCGCCTGGATCTTCAGAAGCGTCGCTTCCATCTCGGCCTGAACCTCTTCGACTTTCACGCCGTCAAGATTGCGGGCCTCTTCAGCGAGGATGGTCAGGCCGTCAGGCGTCACGTCGGCAAAGCCGCCGCGCACGAAGATACGCATCTTCACGCTGTCGCCTTCGAGAACGCGAACGACACCATTCTTCAGCGTCGTCATGAACGGCGCATGGTTCACCAGCACGCCGAACTCACCCTCGGTGCCCGGCGCGATCACCTGATCGACCTCACCGGAGAAGAGTTCCTTGGCAGGTGACACGAGTGCAAAGTGAAGTTTGTCGGCCATGAGGCTGATCCTGTATCCTAGGCTGCGTCAGCCGTCATTTTGGCGGCTTTGGCTTTGGCTTCGTCGATGTTGCCGACCATGTAGAAGGCCTGCTCTGGCAGGTGGTCGAACTCGCCGGCGATCAGGCCCTGGAAGCCCTTGATCGTGTCTTCGAGCTTCACCTGAACGCCTGGCGAACCGGTGAAGATTTCGGCCACGTCGAACGGCTGCGACAGGAAGCGTTCCACTTTCCGGGCGCGCGCCACGGCCAGTTTGTCGTCTTCCGACAGTTCGTCCATGCCGAGGATGGCGATGATGTCCTGCAGTTCCTTGTAGCGCTGCAGGATTTCCTGCACGCCGCGAGCGATCTCGTAGTGCGCTTCGCCAACGATGCGCGGGTCAAGAATACGGCTCGTGGAGTCAAGCGGGTCCACAGCGGGGTAGATGCCTTTTTCAGCGATGGCGCGGTTAAGAACCGTGGTCGCGTCAAGGTGGGCAAACGATGTGGCAGGCGCAGGGTCGGTCAAGTCATCTGCAGGCACGTACACGGCCTGAACCGAGGTGATCGAACCCTTGTTGGTCGAGGTGATGCGTTCCTGCAGCTGGCCCATGTCGGTGGCCAGAGTTGGCTGGTAGCCCACGGCCGAAGGAATACGGCCAAGCAGAGCGGACACTTCGGCACCGGCTTGCGTGAAGCGGAAGATGTTGTCGACGAAGAACAGAACGTCCTTGCCTTCTTCATCACGGAAGTATTCGGCCTGTGCGAGGCCGGTCAGGGCGACGCGGGCACGGGCACCTGGAGGCTCGTTCATCTGGCCGTAGACCAGCGCGATGCGGCTTTCGCCTTCCAGGTTGATAACCTTGGATTCGATCATCTCGTGGTAGAGGTCGTTACCTTCACGTGTCCGCTCGCCAACGCCGGCAAACACCGAGTAGCCGCCGAACAGTTTCGCGATGTTGTTGATCAGTTCCATGATCAGAACCGTCTTGCCCACGCCGGCACCACCGAAGAGGCCGATCTTGCCGCCCTTCACGTATGGGCAGAGCAGGTCGATAACCTTGATACCGGTCACGAGCACTTCGGACTCGGTCGACTGGTCGGTGAACGGAGGCGCATCCGCGTGGATCGAACGGCGCATGTCCGTGTCGATCGGGCCGCGCTCGTCGATCGGCTCGCCGATGACGTTCATGATGCGGCCGAGCGTGGCCGGGCCAACCGGCACGGTGATCGAGCGACCAAGGTCAGCCACCGGATTGCCGCGAACGAGGCCTTCCGTGGAGTCCATGGCGATCGTGCGCACAGTGTTCTCGCCGAGGTGCTGGGCAACCTCGAGAACAAGGCGGTTGCCATTGTTGTCGGTTTCAAGCGCGTTCAGAATGCTCGGAAGCTCGCCGTCGAACTCGACGTCGACCACGGCGCCGATGACCTGTGATACGCGGCCTTTTGCGTTTGCGGGAGTGCTCATGCGGGTCGTCTCCTTTGGAGCGGTAGTCTTGGAAAGAAATGCAGCAATCGTTGCTGCGGGAATTTGGGAAGCTTTTTCAGCTGTCTAGGATTTCATGGCGCCCTGCTCTGTTCGGGCCACCGGACGAAATATCCGTCCGCCCACACAATATCTTCTGCGGCATTTTTCGAATCAAACGCGCCCATAGTATAGGTATTGCCCGAGAATTTGCCGTCGCTGCCGGGGCTGCGGACAAGCATTACATATGAGTTCAAAAGATTATCCGAGAGATAAAACTCCAGCTCGTTTCCCCAGCCATCGACCCTCGGGACATCTTGCAGGTAGCGTGGCTTCAAAAGCTTCGTCATGTCGTCGTAGTCCAGCTTCCTGTACGCTCCACCGAGCTTCTTATTCGCATCAAAAATGATTTGCGTTTCTGGCCTTGTCATAAGCTCGGCGTTCACGTTGGAACCCGAGCTAGAATCTCCAACCTCGTCCGTCAGCCAGTACATCCATGCCGTGCCGACATTACGTGTCATCGCCACCGTCTGCTTCTGCTTCCCCGCTGGCAACACCATTAGGAAAAACCAACCGACGGCAGCGCCAGCGGCAAGGATCACGATCCCTATGAGAAACTTCATCATGGCGGGTCCCTCTCTCTAAAGCGCTTCAGCACCGGAGATGATCTCGATCAGCTCCTTGGTGATCTGCGCTTGGCGGGCGCGGTTATATTGCAGCGACAGGGAGTCGATCATGTCGCCGGCATTGCGCGTGGCATTGTCCATGGCGGTCATGCGGCTCGCCTGCTCACCCGCCGCGCTTTCCAGCATGGCCGACAGGATCTGCGTATTGATGTAGCGCGGCAGAAGCGTTTCGAGAATCTCGGTCTCGGAAGGCTCGTACTGATAGATCGCGCCCTTCAGGTCCACTTTCGGCGCATCGGCCGGTGCGGATGCCGGGATGATCTGCTGCGCGGTCGGCACTTGGCTCAGCACGTTCTTGAACTGCGAGTAGATCAGTGTCGCCACGTCGAACTCGCCATCCTCGAACCGCTTCGTCAGTGCATGGCCGAGGCCAAGAGCAGACTCGGTATAGTTGCCGCCCTTCACGTCCGTCAGGTCAACGTGCGCAACGAACATGTCGCCATATTCACGCGACAACTGTTCACGGCCCTTCTTGCCGACAGTCAGGATCTTGACCGTCTTGCCCTCTGCGCGCAGCTCGCCGATCTTCAGCTTGGCCAGCTTCACCACATAGGTGTTGAAGCCGCCGGCAAGGCCGCGTTCTGCCGTCATCACAACGATCAGGTGCGTCTTGTTCTCACCGGTACCGGCCAGCAGTTTCGGGCCGCCCGCGCCGGCCGAAGCCGACAGGTTTGCCAGAACGGAAGCCATACGCGAAGCATAGGGCCGCGAGGCCGTCGCGGCGTCTTGCGCACGCTTCAGCTTCGCTGCGGCCACCATTTGCATGGCCTTCGTGATCTTCCGCGTGGATTTCACGCTGGTGATCCGGTTCTTGAGGTCCTTCAAGCTGGGCATGTCAGGCCTTCTGGTTGTTCAAACTATGCGTCAGGACGGGCGGGATCAGGCGAACTTCGACGTGAAGGATTCGAGCGTCGATTTGAGCTCGGCTTCTGTCTTGTCCGACACGGCTTTTTCGTCGCGGATCGTTGCGAGAAGCTCTTTCTTCGAACCACGCAGGTGGGCCAGAAGCTCTTTCTCGTAACGGGTCACGTCAGCAACCGGCACTTTATCCACATAACCGCGCGTACCGGCGTAAATCACGCAGACCTGCTCTTCCATCAGCAGCGGCGAGTATTGCGGCTGCTTCAGGAGTTCGGTCAGGCGCGCACCACGGTTCAGCAGGCGCTGGGTGGCGGCATCAAGGTCGGAGCCGAATTTCGCAAAGGCGGCCATCTCGCGATACTGGGCGAGTTCACCCTTCATCGAGCCGGCAACCTTCTTCATCGCTTTCGTCTGGGCGGCAGAGCCCACACGCGACACCGAGAGGCCAACGTTCACGGCAGGGCGGATACCTTGGTAGAACAGGTCGGTTTCAAGGAAGATCTGGCCGTCGGTGATCGAGATCACGTTCGTCGGGATGTAGGCCGACACGTCGTTGGCCTGCGTTTCGATGATCGGCAGGGCGGTCATCGAACCGGCACCAGCGGCATCACCCATTTTCGCAGCGCGCTCGAGGAGACGCGAGTGAAGGTAGAACACGTCGCCCGGATAGGCTTCACGACCTGGTGGACGACGAAGCAGAAGCGACATCTGGCGATACGCAACAGCCTGCTTGGAAAGGTCATCATAAATGATGAGGGCGTGCATGCCGTTGTCGCGGAACCATTCGCCCATCGTGCAGCCGGTGAACGGTGCAAGGTACTGGAGCGGAGCAGGCTCGGAAGCCGTAGCGGAGACAACGATCGTATAGTCGAGGGCGCCGCGCTCTTCGAGCGTCTTCACAACCTGGGCAACCGTCGAACGCTTCTGGCCGATAGCAACGTAGATACAGAACAGCTTGTCCTTGTCGGACTTGGCAGCGTCGTTTGTCGCTTTCTGGTTCAGGATCGTGTCGATGCAGACAGCGGTCTTGCCGGTCTGACGGTCACCGATGACCAGCTCGCGCTGACCACGGCCGACCGGGATCATGGCATCGATAGCCTTGATACCTGTCATCATTGGCTCGTGAACGCCTTTACGCGGGATGATGCCCGGTGCTTTCACGTCAACGCGGTTACGCGAAGCGATGTCTTTCAGTGGGCCTTTGCCGTCGATTGGCTCGCCCAGCGGATCGACAACGCGGCCGAGAAGGCCTTTGCCGACTGGCGCGGAGACGATCTCGCCTGAACGCTTGACGGTGTCGCCTTCTTTGATCGAGCTGTCGCTACCGAAGATCACGACGCCGACATTGTCGGTTTCGAGGTTCAGAGCCATGCCCTTGATGCCGCCGTCGAACTCTACGAGTTCGCCAGCCTGCACGCTGTCGAGACCATAGATACGGGCAATACCGTCACCTACTGAAAGCACCTGGCCAACATCGGAGACTTCAGCGTCGACGCCAAAGTTTTCGATCTGGGACTTCAGGATGCCCGAAATTTCTGCTGCGCTGATATCCATCGAGCTGACTATGCTCCCTTCATGGCGGTGTTCATGCGTTCAAGTTTGGCGGCAATGCTCGCATCGACCAGTTTCGATCCGATGCGCAGCTGGATGCCGCCGATGAGCGAGGGATCAACCTCACTTGTCAGTTCCACCTCGCCGCCGACGGCTTTTGCGAGGATCGATTCGATGCGGGCGCGTTCGGCGCCTGTCATGTCTTTTGCAGTGCGAACAACAGCGCGCTGAACGCCGCGTTGTTTTGCATATAGTTCGTCAAAGGCGCTCTGGGCCGGCACAATGTCTGCCGTACGGCCATTCGTGGCCATCACGCCGACGAAATTTGCCATCAGCGTGCCAAGGCCCGACTTCTTCATGACGGCGGCCAGCGACCGGACCTTCTCATCGCGCGAAAACGCCGGCGAATCGAGCAGTGTGGTCAGGTCTTTAGAGCCCTTCGCCATTTCGACGAAAGCTTTGTAATCATTATGAACATCGGCCAATTGGCCCTTGTCCTGCGCCAGTTCAAACAGTGCCCGCGCATAGCGCCGGGCAGCTTCACTCGCATGTGTACGTGTCGATGCCGCCAAGGGTCCAGGATCCGTTGCTTGTCGGGGCGGGTAAGGCCCGGAATTATGTTAAAGAGACAGCGTGCCCGACACGCGCGCCCCATTGATCTGTGCGCCGCTTAGCACCAGAAAATCACCCTGACAACATGGCCGCCGCGCCAATTTCTGCGGCGAAATGGCAAGCGGCACGGTGAATACGCCCTACATGAACGAGTATGGGTCGATATCCACCGAAATCCTGACAGGGCGCGGGGGTTTCAGCCGCGCCATCCAGGCCGCCATATAGGCTGAGAGATCGACGTTCCGGGGGGATTTCACAAGGAATCGCCGCCTGTGCCGTCCGCGCAGCACCGTGATCGGCGCCGGGGCCGGTCCGAACAGCTCGATTCCCGCCCCGTTTGGTGCCGCCAGCGATATCTCACGGCAGGCCTCCTCCACCATTTCCGCGCTTGGCGCAGAGACAATCATCGCCGCGAGTCGCCCGAAAGGCGGCAGGCCGAGTTCCGCCCGAACGTCCCGCTCGATCTGCAGGAACCCGTCCCGGTCCCCGTCCGCCAGCGCCAGCATGGCTGGATTGTCCGGTGCATAGGTCTGCACCAGTGCCCGCCCCGGCCGCTCAGCCCGCCCGGCCCGGCCCGCCACCTGGCTGAGCAACTGATAGGTCCGCTCCCCTGCCCGCAGGTCGCCGCCCTTCATGCCCGAATCGGCATCCACCACGCCCACCAGTGTCAGGTTCGGGAAATTGTGCCCCTTGGCCACGATCTGCGTGCCGATCAGCACATCAATGTCGCCCGTCTCCATCCGCTCGATAATGCCGCGTGTCGCGTCTCCGCCCATCGCCGTGTCCGACGAGAATATCTCGATCCGCGCCTCCGGCATCAGCACGCGCACCTCTTCGGCCACCCGCTCCACCCCCGGCCCGACGCCCATCAGCGAATCCTTCGCGCCGCAGCTCGGACACATCTGCGGTTTCAGGATGGAGTAGCCCGTCACATGGCAGACCAGCCGCCCGCTATAACGGTGCTCGGTCAGCCAGTTCTCGGTGCCCGGCGTCTTAAGTCGCTCGCCGCACGCCTTGCAGATCACCAGCGGCGCATAACCCCGCCGGTTCAGGAACAGCAGCGACTGCTCGCCTGCCGCCAGCGTCTCCTTCAGCGCCTGGATCAACCAGGGCGACAGCCAGTGATTCTTCTCCGGCGGCGCCCTGCGCAGGTCCACAAGTTCCACGTCCGGCAGGCGCGAGGCCCCCGGCCGCGCCGCCAGCATCAGCCGCGTGTAGCGCCCGGCCTCGGCATTCACCATCGTCTCCAGCGCAGGCGTCGCAGAGGCCAGCACCACAGCCGCACCCTCCAGCTTCGCCCGCATCACCGCCATGTCGCGCGCATGATACGTCACGCCGTCTTCCTGCTTGTAGCTGCCGTCATGCTCTTCATCGACGATGACCAGCTTCAGGTTCGCATAGGGCAGGAACAGCGCCGAGCGCGCGCCGATCACGATCCGTGCCCGGCCATGCGCCGCCTCGCGCCATGTCCGCCGGCGCTCCTTGTCCGACAGGCCCGAATGCCACGGCGCTGGCGCCGCGCCGAACCGCGCCTCGAACCGCGAGAGAATCGCCTGCGTCAGCGCAATCTCCGGCAGCAGCACCAGTATCTGTGCCTCAGGGTCCACCCGCAGCGCTTCCGCAATCGCCTCGAAATAGACTTCCGTCTTGCCGGAGCCCGTGACCCCATCGAGCAGGAAGGCTGCAAAGCCGCCCGTGCGCATCGATGCCTTCATCACCTCGGCGGCCTCGGCCTGCTCGCCCGTCAGGGTCGCGCCAGGCAGGTCAGGCTGCGGCAAGGCAAACGGCAAGTCCGCCGCCATCTCTTCGGCGCGCAGCGCGCCAGCCTTTTCCAGCCCCTTCACCACGCCGCTCGACACGGCCGCCGCCGCCGCCAGCGTCGCGGCGTTCACCGCGCCCACTTCCTCGGCCACGTCCAGCACCCGCCGCCGCGCGTCGGTCAGCTTCGGCGGCACATCACCCGTCAGGTGGAACACAGTCTCCGTCGGCGAAGGCGACAGCCCGCCCCGCGCCCGCAGAGTCATGCCCAGAACATGGCCCGGATGCGACACCGTGTATTTCGCGCCCCAGCTGATGAATTCGCGCATCGCGTCGCGCATTGGCGGCACGTCATAGACAGAGAGAACCGGCTTCAGCGTGCGCCCGGCGACCGCCTCGTCGCCCAGCAACTCCCACACAACGCCCAGCCGCTCGGTCTGGCCCAGCGGCGCCGTGACATAGGAACCGACGCGCACATCCATCCCCTCCGGCACCGCGTAATCAAACGGTTCCGGCAGGGGCAAGACAAAGAGAATCCGCGCGACAGCCATGGCCTTGGCTTAGCGCCGTTAAGCCAAGGCGTCATCCCGCCCGGACAGGTCCCTCGCTACTCCGCCTTCTGCAATGACACGATGAGGCGCCGATAGCCGCTCGCATCATCCTGTATCTGGATCGAGCTGACGCCAGCCCAGCCGCCGCCCGATACTTCCAGAACCCGCGTCGAGCCCACTTCCCGGCCCGCCAGCGCATCCGTGACCGAGATGCCCTGATCCTCGCCCCACTGGATAATGTCAGCAAACACTTTGTCCCCGTCTGCCATTGTCCGCGCCTGCAGCTGGTAAGCAGCCGGTGTCACGTTGGGCTTCGTCACAATATAGATGTGCGCATCATCCGGCAGCGGGAATCCCTTCGGCAGCCAATCCGGCTTCGGCAGATTCACGGGCCCGAGAAGGCGATCCGCCTCTCCCCCGGCCGCCTTCTTTCCCTGCGCCGCCTCGCCCTTGTCACCCGCCTGCGGCGATGCACTGTCCGAGCAAGCCGCACAAAAGGCCATCGCCCCCACCAAACCTGCCAGAACAAGTCTTGAGCCACCAAACGTCATATCGGATCCCCTTCCGGTCTGCGGGCAAACGCCCCGCTTGTAAGGGAAAACGCAAACACAAGCCCAAGTCCGCCAGCCTGTACCTGCCGTCACCATACTTTGGTTCACTTGTGAGCCGGGGCGCGCGGCCCAATATACAAAGTCTGGTTCGCGGATATCCGAGAAAGAGACACACCATGGAAAAGATCGTCTATCACGTCGTCAAACACGGTGACGGCTGGGCCTACAAGCTCGGCGACACCATCTCCGAAGCGTTCCGCACCCATGACGCGGCCCGCGCCGCCGCCCTCTCTGCCGCCCGCAGACAGAACCTGCCCGGCAAGGACGCCCACATCACCTGGGAAGACGAAGCCGGCAAATGGCACGAGGAATACGCCCATGGCGAAGACCGCCCGCAGACAGACGTCGAAGGCTAGCCTTCCGTCCGCCGCCCCCGGCCCGGCACTTTGTATGTGTCCATGATGACCCCCTCGAACATGGCAGGCGGCAGCACGCGCTGCAGCACCAGCCCCAAACGCTCCATCCGGTTCGCCTGAACGTACCGCGCCTTCGGCTTTTGCAGCCCGGCGATCTTCACCACCAGCCGCGCCACATCACTGGCGGGCGCCCCGGCCAGCTCGCTCGCCTCCATGATCGCCACCGCTCGCTGCGCCTGCGGCTGGTAGGCGCTCTCCGGCCCGCTGTCTGACAGGGGCCGCGCCGCCCCGAACGCCGTCTTGTGATCGCCCGGCTCCACCACCGTCACATCCACCCCGAACGCCGCGACTTCCATGCGCAACGCGCCGACATAAGACGCAACCGCCGCCTTTGACGCGCTATAGAACGCCTGGAACGGCACCGGTATCTGCGCCGAGACCGACCCGATCACGATCAGCCGCCCACCGCCCCGCGCCCGCAGGCCCGGCAGCACAGCCCGCACCATGCGGTGCACGCCAAAGAAATTCGTATTGAACTGCGCCTTCGCCGCTTCAACCGGCGTGTCCTCGATCGCGCCCGATATGCCGTATCCGGCATTCAGCACCACCACATCCGGCACGATCCCCGCCGCGTCCAGCCGCGCCGCCAGCGCCAAAACCGAGGCATCATCGCGCACATCCAGCTGCGCCATGGTCAGCCCCGTCTCCGCAAACGCGCCCTCGCCCGGCGCCGACCGGCTTGTCCCGATCACACGCTCGGCCCGCGCCACGAACGCGTCCGCAATCGCCGCCCCAAACCCCGTCGATGCCCCCACAACCAGAACCGTCATGCCCACACTCCCCGTCACAACAGCGCCACGTTGAGCACGCCCTCACGCGCCGTCAACTCCGCCGCGCGCTGTCTTCGGTGTCCCTGCACATTTTGGGGGGCAGCATCCGGCCACCTTCGCCCGGCACAAAATTAAGGTTGAAAACCTGAAACTTGTGAGTGTAAATCCACGCGGGAAGCGGGAAGGTTGAGGGGCCATGGAAGCGACAATCGGTTCGGACTACATGCCCAAGCGGCTCAGCCGTCCAAGCGAATATGCATACGAAGACGGGTGCCGCCCCCTCGGCAAGTTTGCCGGTGTGCTGTCCGTCACCTTGCTGGTCTACGCCATCGTCAGCGTGCTGCTCGCCTTGGCGCTTTCATATACATTCGTCGACGCGCGCATGCTGGATGAGTATGCGTTTGAGGACGCGACGGATGACGATTACCTGCTCATCATCGCCTCTTCACTTGTCTTTCTGCTCTATGTTGCGGAACGGGCGCTATTCATCATATGCGCGTTTACGGTCGCACGCTTTACCTACCGGGCCATGCGCAACCTCTATACCGTGCGCAGCACCGTTCCGGATATGTCGCCCGGCGCCACGGTCTACTGGTATTTCGTCCCCATCGCGACATGGTTCCTGCCGGCCAAGGGCATGTCGGAAATCCACCAGGGCTCCATTGAAGAAACCGGCGCGCTCAATACGTCCAGTCTCGTCAGCTGGTGGTGGGGCACATGGCTTGTGATGAGCATCCTTTCATTCATATCAAATTTCATGGGCAGAACCGATCCGATCATGTCGATTGCCGTCGGTATTGTCTCCATTGTGCTGGGGGCTGTCTCGGCTTTTTTCCTGCGGAAACTCGTCCGCCGCATCCGCACCGCGCAGGACCAGTTCAGTCAGGGCAACCTCGCCGAAACATTCGCCTGACCTGACACATCGCACAGCTCCCTTCATCTCTCCCCCAACCTTATCCAACCCTAATCCCACCCGGCCTATACTGGCCGTCATGACCAATCCGTCCGCCTTCGTCAGTCACGGCATCGCCCATGCGCAACGCGCGCTGGCGAACGTCGCCGCGATGACGAGTGCGCACCTCAACCCCACCACACTGAAACGAACCCTCGCCCAGCGCGCCCGTGCCGAACTCGCCCGGCTCGAAATCATCATCCGGCGGCTGCTCGTGCTCATGGCGCTCGGTCTCGTGCTGCCGCCGGTCCCTGTTCGGGCATCGTCCGGGCATCATTCGGGCACCGAGGGCGTCGAGACAAAAGCCTCGACCAGCCTGCAGGGCCTGTCGCCCCGTGTGATGGGCCCAGACATGGATCGAGACGGTTTAGCGACTGCTGACCGCGCTTGTGGCCCGGTCCCCGCCGCGCAGATCCTCGCCCGTCTCGCGGCCCTGCAAGAGCTGCTCGCCGCGCCGGAGGCTCACGCCAGACGCCTCGCCCGCACGCTGGAACGCCAGCGCAAGGCTGGCGAAGCGGCTCCAATGGCACTTCCCATGAATCGCACCCACCGCATGCCGCCAGAGCTTGGCGCCATCGCCACGGCCCTGCCGGAATTGCTGCGCAACGCCTTCAAAAGCTGGGAAAGCTCGGGCTGAATCCTCCCAACAATCAGACCCCCATGCCGGGCGCCGAGGGGCGTTTCCGGTCGCCCCCACATCCCGCCAACACCAGCCCCAAGCCAGCCTGCCCCAGCGATATGCCTTGCCAGCCTTTCGCCTGCCCCCTACCCCTTTTGGCATGGCAAAAGACATTTCCACCGGCTACGAGCCGCTCACCTCGATCGAAGCCGTCACATCCGGCCTCGCTACCGTGGGCTATATTTCGACCCGCGAGATCTCGACCTCGGTTTTCCTGGCCCATGGCCTGCGCAAGCCAATCCTGATTGAAGGCCCGGCGGGCGTCGGCAAGACCGATCTGGCCCAGTCGCTCGCCAAATGGCTCGACCTGCCGGTCCTGCGCCTGCAATGCTATGAGGGCCTCGACGAGGGCAAGGCGCTGTATGAATGGAAATACGGCAAGCAGCTGCTCTACACGCAGATCTTGAAAGAGAAGCTCAACGAGCTGATCGGCTCGGCCGACAATCTCTCCCAGTCGCTGGGCAAGCTCGCTTCCTTTGAAGACCTCTTCTTCTCCGAACAATTCCTCGAATCGCGCCCGCTTCTCACAGCCATGCAACAGCCGGCCGGCTCCGTCCTCCTGATAGATGAGATCGACAAGTCGGACGAGGAATTCGAAGCCTTCCTTCTGGAGGTCCTGTCGGATTATCAGGTCACGGTTCCCGAAATCGGCACGATCCGCGCGAATGTCCCGCCCATCGTGATCCTCACATCGAACAATGTCCGCGAGCTCGGCGATGCCCTGAAGCGCCGCTGCCTCCACCTCCATATCGGCTTCCCGGATGCCGCCCGCGAACGGATGATCGTCCAGGCCCGCGTGCCGGATGTCGCGGAAATCCTGCTGAAACAGCTGGTCAGCTTTGTTCAGGGCGTGCGCGAAACCGACGTCAAGAAACGCCCGTCCATTTCGGAAACGGTCGACTGGGCCAGAACGCTTCTGCTGATGCACGCGAATGCGCTCGACGAGACTTTCGTGCGTTCCACGCTCAATGTCCTCCTCAAGCATGAGAGCGACATCGCCGCCGTGTCGAAGGAAATCCCCCGACTCGTCCGCGAGGCCGCCGGGCCGGACAAGGCAGGCCGCACATCCTCCGGCTATCCTGATCTCGGATAGCGGAGATGGAGCGCACGCTCACCAATTTCATCCGGGCGCTGCGCTCCTCCGAGGTTCGCGTATCCACCGGCGAGGCGCTCGATGCGACCCGCGCCGTCGCCCTGATCGGCTATGGTGATCGCACTCTGCTGAAGGAATCCCTCGGCTGCGTGCTGGCAAAATCCGAACAGGAAAAACAGGTCCACGACCGCCTGTTCGACCTCTACTTCTCCCATTCAGAATCCACGTCGAAATCGGACTCCAGCAAAGACGAGTCCCAGTCCGAAAATGGCGAAAGCCAACCACCCCCTGAAAACCTGATCGAGCTCATGCAGTCCGGCGACGAAGCCGCCATTTCCACAGCCATGGAACGCGCGGCTGAAGCGGCCGGCATCGACGACATCCGCTTCTCCACGCAAGTTGCCTATTACGCCCAGCAGATCATCAAGCAGATGGGCGGCGAAGGCCTGCAGGAACGTCTGCTCGAAGCCCTCCAGGGCCGTGAGCCCAAAGACGACGCCGACGCCCAGGAACTGATCGAAATTCGCCGCGATCTCACAATGCGCGCCCGGGAACGGGCAGAACGGGCCTTCGACGTGTTCGGGGCCGGTGAAACCCAGCAGTTCCGCGACGACTTCGCCGCCGAGAAACGCCTCAGCGCCCTCGACCGCTATGACATGGAGCGGATGAAGACCCTGATCGCCAAGATCGCCAAACGCCTCGCGGTAAAACACTCCCGCCGCCGCAAGAAGCGCAATCGCGGCCAGCTGGATGTGCGCCGCACGATGCGCGCGAATGCCGGGCTCGACGGCGTGCCGTTCAACGTGATCTGGCGCCAGAAGAAGAAGGACCGGCCGAAGATCGTCGCCATCTGCGATGTTTCAGGTTCGGTGGCCCAATATGTCCGCTTCCTGCTTCTGCTGCTCTACTCGCTCGCAGACGCCGTGCCGGACATTCATGCGTTCGCCTTTTCGCATCGGCTCAAACCCGTCGACGACATCCTCGCCGACAATGAGTTCGAGCAGGCCATGTCCAGGATCATCCGCGAAATGGGTATGGGCTCGACCGATTATGGTCAGGCCTGGTCAGACCTTAAGGTCAATCATGAGAGCATCATTGACCGACGTACGACAGTCATCGTTCTCGGTGACGGCCGCTCGAACTATGGCGACCCGCGCGCCGATCTTTTCCGTGAATTTGCCCAGCGCGCCAAAAGCATGATCTGGCTCAACCCCGAGGGTCGCCCTCTCTGGGGCACAGGCGACAGCGCCATTCCGCGCTACCTGCCCTTCTGTACCCAGATGAGCCATGTGGCGACGCTGAAGGATCTGGAACGGGCCGTCGACGAAGTGCTGAGTGCTTACGGCTAGAGCGATGTGAACACGTTGATCTGAACAAAGGCTGCCATGTTGATCGCGACAGTCATCCAGAACAGGTAGCGGAACGTGCCTTTGCGTGTTTTGTGGCGGAAGACTTCCTGAGCCACAATCGCACCCGGCCAGCCGCCTACGAGGCCGATCAGAAGCAGAATCGTTTCCGACACACGCCAGTTCTTCTGGATCGCCGCATTCTTGTCGATCCAGTAGCCGACCAGGCACGCAAAACTCGCCTCGCCATAGATGATGTACCAATTGCTCGAGACATCAGTGACCATGGATACGCTGGCAAAAATGCCCGCAAAGGCGACAATCACCAGGAAAGGCGGCAAGTGTTCCAACAGGCGCCAGCGACTGCGCTTGGGCTTCTCTGGCTCGGGCTGCGGCGTGACAGGCTTGTCGAGCGGAACAACATTGTCCGCCCGCTCGCGGCCGTCTGGCGAAAGGACGGCGTCAAACGCATAGGGCTGACCGATTTCCAGCCGCTTGTCGTTCTTCGGCAGGGCGCGGATATGCAGGAATACGTTTGGCCCGCCGTCATCGGGAGCGATGAAGCCAAAACCCCTGTCTGCATGCCACTCAACAAGGCGGCCTTCACGCCGCATCATCGTCTCCATTCTCGCTTTTCACCGCAGCCGCCAGCGCGGCGCTGAGGAAACGGTCGATATCGCCATCAAGTACACCCTGGGTGTCCGACGTTTCAACCTCGGTACGCAGGTCCTTCACCATCTGATAGGGCTGTAGCACATAGGAGCGGATCTGGTGGCCAAAGCCGATGGCGCTTTTTGCAGCGTTGGCATCCGAGACGGCATCCCGGCGCTTCTGCAATTCCTGCTCGTAAAGTTTCGAGCGCAGCATCCGCCAGGCCTGGTCACGGTTCTGGTGCTGCGAACGCGACACCTGACAGGCCACAACAATGCCGCTGGGTGCGTGGGTCAGGCGCACGGCACTGTCCGTCTTGTTGATATGCTGTCCACCCGCACCGGAAGCGCGGTATGTATCGGTGCGAACATCAGCGGGATTGATCTCGATTTCGATAGTATCGTCGATCACCGGCGTCACGCTGATTGAGGCAAAACTCGTATGCCGCCGGGCCGAACTGTCGAACGGGGAAATGCGCACGAGGCGGTGCACGCCTTGTTCCGATTTCAGCCAGCCATAGGCATTCTCGCCCTTCACCTGGATGGTCGCCGACTTGATGCCTGCTTCCTCACCCTCGCGCTCGTCGAGCTCCTCGACCTTCATGCCATGCGCATCTGCCCAGCGCATGTACATGCGGCGCAGGATATTCGCCCAGTCCTGGCTTTCCGTACCGCCCTCGCCGGCGTTGACCTGCACGAAGGCATCGTTCGCATCGACCTCGCCCGAAAGCAGGGCTGCCAGTTCCGCCTTTTCCGCCCGCTCGGCGGCTTTCGAGAGCGTCCGCTCGATATCCGCGATCATCGATGCATCGCCATCGGCAAGCTCAAGGAGCTCTTCGGCATCGGACGATTCCTGCTGGAGCGCTTCGACCGTGGCAATTCCGTCGGCGAGGCGCTGGCGTTCGCGCATCATCGCCTGAGCTTCCTGAGGATCGTCCCAGAAATCGGGACGCTCGGACAGGGCCGTCAGTTCATCAAGGCGTTTCGTGGCTGTATCCCAGTCAAAGACGCCTCCGTAGCAGGTCTGACGACTGGCGGATCTGGTCGATCAGGGATTTGATTTCTGCGGACATTGAACTGGCCTCTTCGGGCTGAATTACGTGACTTGATTGGCTGGGCACGGGATAGCCGAGCCCTCGCCTTGCGTCAAAACACCAGCTCAGAAAATCCCGTCGAGACTGCCGCCAGAGGTGGGTTCGGGCGCCTTGACGGGCTGGCCATCCTCCGGCACCGGTTGCTCGCCGGTGCGCGGGTCAAACGTCCCGTAAGTGCCCGTGCCAGCGCCCGGCCCGCAATTGCCGGAAATCGACAGGCAATCGTCGGAGCCATTGAATGCCGCCATGCCGGGCTCGGTGCCGGGCCGGAACGCCTCATCAATGACGACTGACGTATTCGGACCTGGCAGTTCACCTGTGCGGGCATCGATTTTCACGAGCCTGACGCCGGGAGGAATCCGGAACGGAATGGCGGGTGTGCCTTCGAGGGCCTTTTCCATGAAGTCCGTAAAGATCGGCGCCGCCACCGAACCGCCGGCTTCACCTTCGCCAAGCGAACGGTTGTCATCAAAGCCAACCCGAATGCCGACAACGATATCGGGCGAGAACCCCATGAAGACCGCATCGCGATAGTCGTCCGTCGTACCGGTCTTGCCAGCGAGTGGCTTGCCGACGCGCAAGGCCCGGCGGCCTGTGCCGCGCTCAACGACGCCTTCCAGCATGTGGGTGACCTGATAGGCGATAATCGGATCAAGCACCTGCTCGCCCGTCTCCGGCAGTACCGGAGGCTCCTGCCCGTTCCATTCCTCGGCCTCACAGCCTTCGCATGCGCGCTGGTCGTGGCGGAACAGGGTGCGGCCATGACGATCCTGCACGCGGTCGAGCAGGGTTGGGGTGATCTTCTTGCCGCCGTTCACAAAGGCCGCATAGCCCTTCGCCATATCGATCAGGTAGGCATCACCAGCGCCGAGCGACATGGCTGCATAAGGCGGCAGCTTGTCATAGACGCCAAGACGTTCCGACAGCTCGGAAACGGCTTCCATGCCGATATCCTGTGCCACGCGCGCAGTGACCTGGTTGAGGGATTTCTCAAGCGCGATCCGCAGCGTGACCATGCCGTAGGAGCGGCCTTCGGTATAGTTGGCGGGGCGCCAATAGTCGCCGGTCGACACATCGAACGACACGAAGGGGGCGTCCAGCATGCGGGTCGCCGGTGTGTATCCCTTTTCAAGTGCCGCTGCATAGACGAAGGGCTTGAAACTCGACCCCGGCTGGCGCTTTGACTGGGTGACGCGATTATAGCTGCTCTTGAAGAAGGAATAGCCGCCCTGCATCGCGAGGATCCGGCCGGTGTGCGGGTCCAGCGCGACAAGCGAACCGTCAACCTCAGGCACCTGGCGCAGGGTCGCATTGCCAACAGGCAGCAGCATGGGCTGGGCGACCGGCTTGGCAACCGGGTTACCTTCTTCGTCCAGTTCCTCATTCAAATCGGGAGCGGATGCTTCCTTCGCGTTGAGAATCTGACGCGTGAATTCTGCGAGCACGACATCGCCGACCTGCAGGCCCGGCTTGCCGTCCTTGGGCTTGTAAGTCTTGGCCCATTCGACTTCCTCGGCGGGCAGCTTGATCTTGGCCCCATCGATCAGCAGCAATTGGGCGCCCTTGTCATTGATGGAGGTGACAAGGCCGGCTTCCCACGTGCCATAGCCGCCGGGCAGCTCTACCGCGTTCAGCGCCTCCAGCATGCCATCGCCAATGGGCAGGTTCGTCACGGGGCCGCGATAGCCATGGCGGCGGTCATAGGCGATCAGCCCGATCTGGAGGGCATCTTGCGCCGCCAGCTGCATACGCGTGTCGATGGTCGAACGGATCGAGAGGCCGCCCTGCTCGAGCGTTTCCTCGCCATAGGTCTTGATCAGATCGCGACGCAGCTCCTGCACGAAATAGGTCGCAGCGGCATATTCCGGCCCGCGCAGACGCTTGGTCGTGGTCAGCGGCATTGCGATGGCCTCATCGGCCTGTTCCCGCGTGATATACTTGTCCTCGACCATGCGGTTGAGCACGTAGTTGCGGCGCGCCAGCAGTTTTTCAGGGTTCGTGTAAGGGTTCACCGCCGAAGGCGCCTTGGCGAGCGAGGCCAGTACGGCAGCTTCAGAAAGGTTCAGCTCAGGCAGCGACTTATTGAAATAGTTCAGCGCCGCAGAGCCAACGCCATAGGAGCGCCCACCCAGATAGATCTCGTTGAGGTACAGTTCCAGGATCTCGCCCTTGGAGAATTCCTTCTCCATGCGTTGCGCGACGATCGCTTCCTTCGCCTTGCGGGTCAGGTTCTGGTCCCGCGTCAGCAGCATGTTCTTGGCGACCTGCTGGGTGATGGTCGAGCCACCCTGAAGCCCACCGGAACCTGTCAGCTTGTTCTTCGCCGAATTCAAAGCCCCGCGTGCGATACCCTGATAGTCGAGCCCGTCATGGGTGAAGAAATTCTTGTCTTCGGCCGCCACGAACGCGTCGATCACATGCTTGGGCATGGATTCATAGGGAACGAAAACGCGGTGCTCGTCAGCGAATTCCGCGACGAGCGTGCCGTCGCCAGCGTGGACGCGCGACGTGATCGGCGGCTCATACTGCTTGAGCTTGGAAATGCTTGGCACATCGCGGCCCAGCGCGAGAAAATACATCCAGATCGCAATGAACCCGATGATTGCCAGGACAAAGCCGACAATGACGGTCCACTTTGCTACCGGCCAAACCCAGACAGGAATGCGGGGTTTCTCGTAGGCATCAGCCATGTGCTTGTCCTGTTACAAAGGCCAGCCATTCCTGGCGCCGCGCGCTGGAATCGCATCTGTTTCCGGCGATAGTAAGGCGCGTCGGCGGCGCGTTAAAGGGTGCAGTGTCAGATGTCCTGCCGATCAACTTCTCCGTCGGTCAGTGAAACATCCGGCAAAGGCCGCTTCTCGGGCGCTGGCGCGGTCAGGCCGGAGGCAAGCTTGGCTTCAAGTTGTTTGCGTTCGACGGCCGGCGGGCGGTTCTCGAGCGCGTACTGCCAGGCTTCCCGGGCCTCGTCCTTGCGGTCGAGATACCAGTAGATATCGCCGAGATGGTTTTCGATTTCCCAGTGACGGTGCGGCTGCAATTCCTGACGGGATGACTCGATCATCCGGCGCGCGGCCTCAAGATCCCCCATCTTGAACAGGGCCCAGCCAAAGGAGTCCGAAATATAGGGATCGTGCTGCGCGAGCGCGCGCGCACGGGCCAGGACGCGATAGCCTTCTTCATACTTGTCCGTATTCACGATCAGGAAATAGCCCAGCGAATTCAGCGTGTAGGGATCATTCGGCCTGGCCAGTCTCTCTGTGCGGAGCAGGATGATCGCCTCATTGACGCGGCCAACCTTGCCGAGCGCGTCGGCCAGCGCGAGACGGCGATCATGCGTATCGTCGAGATTGCGCGCCTCTTCGGCATTCGTCGCGGCCTTCTCGTAATTGCCGAACTGGCCATAAATCTCGGCAGCCAGTCCATGAGCGGACGCACGTTCTGCCTGGCTATCTGCGGTCTTGAGCAATTCCTCGAGCAGCTTGTTGGAGCGTGCCTCATCATCCAGCAGGGTGGTCAACTGCAGAGCGCCATACAGCGTCGGCAGCCGGTCCTCATCGGTCGACAGCGTGAGTGCCTTGTCGATGGCATCGCGTGCCTCATCGACCTTGTCGGCCATCAGCAGGGCCTGACCGGCAGCCAGCTCAAGCGACGCTGTCGGCTTGGGACTGACCGAGACCATGTGCGCAGCGGAATCGTAAAGTGCATTATCGTAGAAATCATCGATGATTGCCGAACGCAGGCCGTCATCTTCAGGATTGATCAGCAGCGCCACCTGATCCATCGCAGAGCGCTGGTCGTCAAACCCGTCGGGCCGTCCGCCCATCATGATCTTGCGGATGATGCGCTGCTCCTGCAGCGTGCGTGACACATCCGACAGTGACTGGGCAAAGGCCGCGCGGACCGTAAGCGGCTTGTTCTTGAGGTTCTTGCCCGTTTCGAGACTGTCGAGCGCGGCCGCATAGCTGATCGCTTCCTCGGGCTCAGCATCGGCGAGGCGCTGGTAGACGGCCTTCGCCTCTTCGATGCGTCCGAGCCGCTGAAGCAGCAGGGCATGACGCGAGATCACCGTCTTGATGTGGGAATAAAGCAGGCCGCGCGGATCAAACTGGTGTTCGGGCGCCTCGATCTTGGAAGGCGTAAGGGACTCATAGACGGCTAGGGCCTGGTCTGGCCGGCCCACAGCTTCGAGCATGGCTGCCAGCGACAACTCGGCCGTCAGGCCCGGCATGCCAGAAGCGGCGCTGCGGTGACGCTCGATGGCCGCATCCGGCTGGCCATCCATCGCCAGAAACCAGGCATCAAGATAGGCATAAAGGTTGGAGCCAGCATCGGCTGTGTCGGCATCATCCTGAATATTCAGGATGGTTCGGGCGCCTGCCGTATCGCCGGCGGCGGCGCGGTCGAGCGCGAGGAAAGCGTTGAAGAAGGGATTGGAGTTCCTGTCCGCAGCATCAAGGCCCTGTGTCATGACAAGGAAGGCGGCCATGTCCCCGGCCTTCACCGCATCAATGGGCGCCGGATAGGCCGAGATGCCAAGCGGCTTGCCATTATCGCCCAGCACAGCTGTCGAGCGGGCTGCGGGTGACAGGATTTCACCAGGATAAGCGTTGGCAGTCGCGCCAGCCATTCCGCCGGACTGTGTGGAAGCGCACCCGCCGAGTGCAAAGGCTAGGACAAGAGCAGAGGCGGCAAGGGCTGGCTTGAGGCGCATGGGCGTCAGGTATCTCCGTTTTCGCGTGTGCGAAGAGTGAAGCAGCCCCTTGCGGCAAGAGCAAGGCGCCAGATGGTAAAAGCGCGGACAGGTTGCCCTGCCCGCGCTCTTGTCACGCCTTTGTGTAGCCGCAGCTACATATTTGGGTAAGCGGGACCACCGCCGCCCTCTGGAACAGTCCAGTTGATGTTCTGGTTCGGATCCTTGATATCGCACGTCTTGCAGTGGATGCAGTTCTGCGCGTTGATCTGGAACTTGAGGTCCGCACCTTCACCGATCCACTCGTACACGCCAGCCGGGCAATAGCGCGCCGACGGACCGTCATAGACATCATGTTCGGAGGACTTCTGAAGGGCCATGTCCTTGACGATGAGGTGAACAGGCTGGTCCTCGCCGTGATAGGTGTTGGTGAAGGACACATTGGTCAGCTTGTCGAAGCTGAGCACGCCGTCCGGCTTTGGATACGCAATCTTCTTGCAATCTTTCGCAGGCTTCAGCGAGGCGGCGTCCGTCTTGCCATGCTTCAGCGTTGGCAGGAAACCGAAGCCCATCAGCGAGCGCAGCCACATGTCCGGCACACCGATCATGGCGCCGATCAGGGTTCCGAAGCGCGACATCAGCGGCTTCATGTTGCGGACCGTCGAGAGATCCTTCTGCACCCAGCTGGAGTGCATCGCATCATCATATTCGGTCATCTCGTCGCCGGAACGGCCAGCTTGCAGGGCCGCAAACACAGACTCGGCGCCCAGCATGCCGGTCTTCATGGCATTATGGGTGCCTTTGATGCGCGGCAGGTTCACGAAGCCGGCGCAACAACCGATCAGCGCGCCGCCCGGGAAGCTGAGCTTCGGAATGGACTGCAGGCCGCCCGACGTGATGGCGCGGGCGCCATAGGCCACGCGCTTGCCGCCTTCAAGATAGCGGCGGATGTCGGGGTGGTGCTTGTAGCGCTGGAATTCCTGGTAAGGCGCCAGATACGGGTTCTTGTAGTTCAGGTGGACAACGTAGCCGACCGAAACGAAGGGCTCACCATTGTCGCGGAAATGGTAGAGGAAGCCGCCGCCATTGCCGTCCTTGTCCCGGACCGGCCAGCCGAATGAGTGCTGGACGAGGCCGTCGACGAAGATCTCTTCCGGAACGGACCAGACTTCCTTGAGACCGATACCGAATTTCTGGGGGTCGCAATCGGCCTGCAGGTTGAACTGGTTCATGATCTGCTTGGTGAGAGAGCCGCGCGCGCCTTCGGCGAACAGGACGTATTTGCCAAGCAATTCCATGCCGGGCTCGTAGTCAGCCTTTTTCTGGCCGTCAGCACCAATGCCCATGACACCCGCCACGACACCGCGCACGACGCCTTCGGCATCGTAGACGACTTCGGAGGCCGCAAAGCCCGGATAGATTTCAACGCCCAGCGCTTCGGCCTCGCGGCCGAGCCAGCGGCAAACATTGGCGAGCGAACCGGCATAGCAACCATGGTTGCTCATCAGCGGCGGGAAAGGCAGCCAGCCGAGTTCGGCCGAGCCATTCTCGCCGAGCAGCTTGTAGCGGTCGATCTTGACCTCGGTTTTCAGCGGGCAATCGCTATTGTTGCGCCAGTCGGGCAGCAACTCGTCCAGCGCTTTCGGGTCGAGCACGATGCCCGACAGGATATGCGCGCCGATCTCGCCGCCTTTTTCCAGAACGACGACCGACAGGTCTTCGCCTTTCTCATTGGCGAGCTGCTTGAATCGGATCGCTGCCGAGAGCCCAGCCGGGCCGCCGCCGACGATGACCAGATCATATTCCATCGACTCGCGCTGCGGGGCGTCATCAGCCATTGGTAACTCCTCATTTTGGCGTGTAGGATACCGCCGTATATTTCAAACATTAAGCAATTACAGCCTGTTTCAGGAAGGTCCAGAGCGTCGCAATGTCCGCCCCTACGTCAACTATAGCCCTTCAGGCCCTGACAGAGTGGTGGCAGGACATGGGTGTGGAAGTGGATTCGGCCCGCATTGACGCGCTGATGCGCGAGATAAAACCGTCCCAAAACCCGTCAAACACCCACGCCAAACCCGTTACGCCCCAAGCCAAACCCATGCCGCGCCGCACCCGCGCGCCCAAGAACTGGGTCACAGAAGCCGAAACGGCAGCCGCAGCAGCTGATTCGATTGAGGCACTGAAAGCGGCCATCGAGGCATTTGAAGGCTGCCCTCTGAAATCTGCTTGTGAACACACCGTCGTTTTTGACGGTGTGCCGGGCGCAGACCTGATGGTGATCGGTGAGGGGCCGGGCGCAGAAGAGGATCGCCAAGGGCTGCCTTTCATCGGCAAGGCCGGGCAGTTGCTGGACAAGATGTTGGCCGCCATCAATCACTCGCGCACCGAGAACACGTTCATCACGAATGTGACCTATTGGCGCCCACCGGGAAACCGGAACCCGGAAGACGAAGAGCTCGAGATGTGCCGCCCCTTCGTCGAACGGATGATCGTGCTGGGCAAGCCCAAGCTGATCATCGCGGCAGGCGGCGTGCCGGCCAAGGCCCTTCTGGGCAAGAGCGATGGCATCATGCGCCTGCGTGGCACCGAACATGTCTTTCAGACGCAAGACGGGAGCAGCATTCCGCTGATCCCGATCCTGCACCCGGCCTATTTACTCCGTCGCCCCCAGGACAAGAGCCGCGCCTGGCGGGACTTGTTGCTGATTGAGCAGCGGCTCAAAGAGCTCGCCTGACTATTCTTCCATTTCTTCTTCGACTTTCTTGTCGACCAGGCCGCGCTCTTTCTTCTTCCGCGTGTCGAACTTGCTCGCCATTTCGCCTGAGGAATCCGCGCCAAGCACCTTGCGGGCCGTCTCGAAGATTTCGTTTTCTTCCTCTTTCATATGGTGCTCATAGCGTTCGCGCATGGTCTTGAAGCGGGTCAGCCAGCCCGGCGAGCTGAAATCCATGTCTTCGATATCCTGGATCATCTCGTCGACTTCGTGGTGCTCTGAAACGGAATGGCGCGCCTTTGGCTGGCCTTTGGAATCTTCCATCAGCGGCGCATAGAACGCCTCTTCTTCGGCGGCGGCGTGGGCGCCGATATCGTAGTAGAATGCTTTCCAGAGCTTCCGGCGCTCATCACTGTCGCCGGATGTCTCGGCGAGGCTCGCGAGCATGTCGCGCTGGCGGTCATGGTCAGATTTCAGCCGTTCATAGATGCTGGTCATATGCGTTTTCCTTGTGCATTGGGGATTGGAGATGGAACGCAGCTGACCCAAGAGAGTTCCTGACATCACAAGCGCCTGCTAGGGATTTCCAATGCCCGCTCCCCTTTCCGTCATTATTCCCACACTGAACGCCGCCTACGACCTGCCGCTATGCCTCGAAAGCCTGATGCCAGGCCTAGAGTCCGGCCTGATCCGGGAGGTGATCGTGTGCGATGCCTTTTCCGAAGACGGAACAGAGGCCATCGCTCAGGCGTCCGGGGCTACCTATATCGCGACGGCCAAAGGACGCGGCCGGCAGCTGATCGCCGGAACCGAGGCCGCGCGCGGCGACTGGTTCCTTTTCCTGCATGCCGACACACTCCTGTCACGCGAGTGGGCAGAGCGCGTAGCTGACCATATTCGCGAACGCCCCGGCAATGCGGGTGCCTTTCGCCTCAAGTATCGCTCCGACGACAAGCGCGCGCGTTGGCTTGAATCACGGGCCAACCGCCGCGCACGCTGGCTCGGACTACCCTATGGCGATCAGGGCCTGCTGATTTCCCGCGAGCTTTACGACACCGTGGGTGGCTTCCCGGATGTGCGCCTGATGGAAGACGTGATGATCGTGCGCGCGGTCGGCAAGAACAGGCTGACCTTCCTGGATGCGGAAGCGCGCACATCGGCCGTGAAATATGAGCGCGATGGCTGGCGCCGCCGCGCATGGAAGAATTCGTGGATGCTGGCGCGCTTCCTGTTGGGCGTCAGCCCGGACAAGCTCGCCAAGGATTACACCTAGTCTTCGGTCCAGAAGGCTGCCGTGCCGAAATCCTCGCCATGTTCGGCGATGAGATAGGCCTTGAAGGCGGCAAGATCAGTCACGCGGCAGGAATAGCTGTCGACGCGTTCGAGACCATGTGCGGTCAGCACGTCATCCTCGGAATCATTGCAGGCCGGCATCGCGAATTCATAGGTCGGCACATGTGCTGCCGCGCCTGCGCGAATATGGGCGACGAGATAGTGATAACTGACCTCCGGCTCGTCCCGCATCTCGACCTCGGCGAGGTAGACCGGGTTGGGCACATCCCCTTCCAGTACTTGAAAACGCACGCGCAATGGCTTTTCCTCGGCCTCTTCCGGTGGCGGGGAAATTTCATAGACGCCATCATCCCCAACCATCACATTGCGGCAATCGTCAGCGAGGCAGAGAACGACGCCATCATACGGCAACGTGACTTGCTCGCCGGGCGGGATCAGCGGCACCTCGCTGTAGAAGCAGGAAGACAGCGCCGCGAGGCTCGCCAGCGCTGTGAAGATACGAAACGGGGCCATGAACCTTCTCCCTCCACTGAATTCCAGCTTTCCTCGGCTTGAGGTCGAAAGTAAGGCCAGCGCATGACGAAAGCGACGCTGCTCATTTACGCCAAGCCACCCCGCATGGGCCTGGCCAAGACGCGGCTGGCCGCTGGCCTCGGCCAGACCGAAGCGCGCCGTGTGGCCCACATGACGCTCGCCCGCACAATGCAGGCTGCAAGCGCCGGCCACTGGACGAGCCTTCTCTACACTGCGCCTGACAAGGCCTTGGGCGATAGTATCAGCGGGCTCTGGCCTGCCAGCCTTGCACGCCGGAGCCAGGGGCATGGCGGCCTCACTGAACGGCTCGACAAGGGACTTGCGGAAGCGCCCCCCGGCCCTGTGCTGTTCATTGGCGCGGACGCCCCGGACCTGTCGCCGGCCCTGTTGCGTGCTGCGATCCGCACGCTGCAGAACCACGACGCAGTCTTCGGTCCGGCGCGTGATGGCGGTTTCTGGCTGTTTGGCCTCAATAAGGGCCCGCGCACGCGTTCGCCTTTCGGCAAGGTGCGCTGGTCGGGGCCGCATGCCATGGAAGACGTGTGGAGTAATCTTCCGCCACATGCCCGTGTCGGCCTTTTGCCCATGCTGATTGATATTGATGAGGCAGATGACTGGCATGCGTGGAACGCAGCCCGCTGAGCAGTGAAATTAATTTATGTTATCGCTTGAGCGCCGGAATGCCTGTGGATTAACCTAAGATTTGAAACGTTAGGGGACCGCATGTATCGGCTTATCTATATCAGTTCCGCGACCGACGAGACGACCATATCAGACATACAGGATATTCTGTCGACCGCCGTGGCCAATAACCGGGAAATGGATATCACAGGCCTGTTGATGTATAACGGACTGAACTTCATGCAGGTGCTTGAAGGCAATCAGGACGATGTCGAACCCCTGTTCGAGAAAATTTCCAAGGATAAACGGCATATATCTGTCGCCTCCATCCTGCAGGGCGAAGCCGACACGCGGATTTTTGCGCCCTGGTCCATGATGTTCAAAAAGGTCAAACCTGAATCGACTGAACAGGATATCCCTGAAGTTACCATGTCGGAAATCATGGCCCTCGATATGCCGGACAATGTCCGCACGATCATAAAGAATTTCGACAGCCTGTTGGGATGATGACGCAGACCTGAATTCACAGGTTCTCGGCCAAGCCGTCAAAATATGTTCTTGTTTTGTTCTGTTTGATGTGGGCACATGCGACCCATGAGGACAGGACAAAAACTCAAGCCCACCGGCCGCGTGACACTGATCGACACGCACCAGGCCGTCGAACGGTCTGACCAGCGCGGGCGTGGCGCAGTGTCCAACCAAACCGGCCGTTTTGAGCCTGAAACTCGTCACACGTTTGATGATGGCTGGGACACTGTCGAAGAAGCTGCGGCCCGTATCGAGACGACGCTGACGCGCGAAGCCGCCAAGACGATCATCACTTTCAACAAGTCACCCGACATTTCGTTTGACCGGTCGATCAACCCCTACCGTGGCTGTGAGCATGGGTGCATCTATTGTTTTGCCAGGCCCAGCCACGCCTATGGCGGCCTCTCCGCCGGGCTCGATTTCGAAAGCCGGCTCTTCTTCAAGCCGAACGCGCCGGAATTGCTTAAGCGGGAATTGTCGCGCCCCGGCTATCGCCCCCGCGTCATAGCGCTGGGGATCAACACAGATGCCTTCCAGCCGGTCGAACGCGAGATGGGACTGACGCGGGAGCTGCTGAAAATCCTGTCAGACTACCGCCACCCCGTCAGCCTCCTCACCAAATCCTCCCTTATCGAGCGTGACATCGACCTGATGGCCCCCATGGCGAAAGCCGGGCTGCTGCGCGTCGGTGTATCGATCACCACGCTGGATCGCACCCTGGCCCGGAAGATGGAACCACGCGCCGCAACACCTTCACGGCGACTGCAGACAATCCGCGCGCTTTCCGACGCGGGCATACCGGTAACGGTCATGACAGCCCCCATCATTCCCGGGCTTACCGACCATGAGATCGAACACCTGCTGGAGGCCGCCGCGGACCACGGAGCCACAGGCGCCGGCTATGTGCTGCTGCGCCTGCCGCACGAGATAAAGGACCTTTTCCACGAATGGCTGGTGACCCATGTGCCCGACCGCGCCGCAAAAGTGATCAATACGATCCGCGAAATGCGGGGCGGCAAGGATTATGATGCACGCTGGTTCGAGCGCGGCAGCGGTCGCGGCCCCGTCGCGCAGATAATTTCGCAGCGCTTTGCCCGGGAGACGCGGCGGCTTGGTCTCGACGCGCCGCGCCCCGCGCTACGGACAGACCTCTTCCAGCCGCCTATCGCCCCGAATGGCCAGCTGCGCTTTGGATTTTGACAGGATTTACACAAGACATCCCGATTCCATTCACAGGCTTATCAACAGGTCTATCCACAGGCTGAAAATCCGTTAGTTTCGATATCGAAACGATTTCGGACTGATTCGGCTCCGCAACTATTAGGGTTTCGGAAACCGGCGTCCTTCAGTGATTCGTCTCCACGAAACACAAGTAGACAATACGGGGCCGGCCACATGGAATTGAAGCGCAACACGATCCTGCAGGGCGACTGCATCGGTATTCTCCGCCGCCTGCCGGACCGCTCCGTCGATCTGGTGTTCGCCGATCCGCCCTACAACTTGCAGCTCGGCGGCGGCCTGACCCGTCCCGATCAGTCAATAGTCGATGGCGTGGATGATGCCTGGGACAAGTTTGACAGCTTTGATGCCTATGACCTGTTCACGCATGAGTGGATGGAAGAATGCCGCCGCGTCCTCAAGGATGATGGCGCAATCTGGGTCATCGGCTCGTATCACAACATCTTCCGCGTCGGCACCGTGCTGCAGGACCAGGGCTTCTGGATCCAGAACGACGTTATCTGGCTGAAATCAAACCCGATGCCGAACTTCAAGGGCACGCGCTTCCAGAACGCCCACGAGACACTGATCTGGGCCGGCAAGTCTGAAGCCTCGCGCGTCACATTCAACTATGATGCCCTGAAAGTCTTCAATGAAGACAAGCAGATGCGCTCCGACTGGGTCATCCCGCTCTGCACAGGCGGTGAACGTCTGAAAGATGAGGCCGGCAAGAAGGCACACCCGACGCAAAAGCCGGAAAGCCTCCTCTCTCGCATCCTGCTCGCGACGACCCATCCGGGCGACGTGGTGCTGGACCCCTTTTCCGGCACCGGCACAACAGCTGCCGTTGCCAAGCGCCTCGGCCGCGATTTCATCGGCATCGAACGCGACCCGGATTATGTCCGCCTGTCGCGGGCCCGCATCGCCGCTATCACACCAATCGAAGGCGAGATCCTGGAAACCGAGCGCAGCAAGAAGTCCCTGCCCCGCGTTCCATTCGGCGCCCTTATCGATAATGGCTGGCTGAAGCCGGGCGACCGCCTCTTCTCGCCACAGCGCCGCTTCCAGGCACGCATCCGCGTCGATGGCTCACTGACAACCGGCGCTGTCTCCGGCTCGATCCACCGCCTCGGCGCGCACGTCCAGCAAGCACCCGCCTGTAATGGCTGGACCTATTGGCACTTCGAGGACCCGAAGCGGAACCTCGCGCCGATTGACCTCCTGCGTCGCCGCTATCGCGACGAAATGGGCCTCAACTAGGCCTCGGGTAGCGCCAGCCGGAAGGCTTTCGCGAACACGCTCGGCAATCCCTCAACGTCCCGGATGGGTGTCCACACCCCGTCCGGGCGTTTTGCGTTCAGGCTGGCGCGTTTGACTGTCAGGATGAGGGCAAAGTGCGTGAAGACATGGCGCACCTCGCCAATTGTCTCCCAGTCCGCCTCCACTGGTGGCGCCTCTTCGGGGATACCCGTCTTCGGCCATTCCGTTCCCGGCAAAGCCAGCATTCCGCCGAGCAGGCCCTTGTCAGGGCGCCGCACGAGCATGACCTCCTCCCCTTCCAGCAGGACATAAGCCACCCCGTACCGTACCTTTGTCGCCGCCTTTGCGGGCTTGCGGGGATAGGTGTCCGGCTCGCCCTCGGCCCGCGCCGCGCACATATTCGCCAGCGGGCAAATGAGACAGTTAGGCCGCGTCGGCGTGCAGACCGTCGCGCCCAGGTCCATCAGCGCTTCGGCAAATTCACCAGGGCGCTTTGCTGGCACGAGCGCACGCACCTCAGCGGCAATCACCTTCTTCTCTTCCGCCCACTCTCCCTTCAGCGCCAGCAGACGGGAGAACACGCGATCCACATTGCCGTCTACAGCCGCCGCCTGCTGGTCAAACGCAATGGCTGCGATGGCACCCGCCGTATAGGGGCCGATGCCCGGCAGCTTCACCAGCGCCTTCTCGGTCTCCGGAAATCCACCCAGGCCAACAACTTCGCGCGCGCATTTCAGCAGGTTGCGCGCCCGGGCATAGTATCCAAGCCCCGCCCACGCGGTCATGACCTCCTCATCACGAGAATTTGCGAGCGCCTCCACCGTGGGCCAGCGCTGGGTGAACGCGTGGAAATACGGCGTGCCATGCGGGATGGTCGTTTGCTGCAGCATGATCTCGGATAGCCAGATCCTGTAAGGATCAGGGCGTTTTCCGAGCGCCCGGTCAGCTGGCGAGACACGCCAGGGCAAATCGCGGGCATGCTGGTCGTACCAGGCCAGAAGCCGTGAAGGCAGTTCCTTGAAAGACCTCTTGCCGGGCATGTGTGCCTTTTCCTCGCCACCAAGGCGTGCTTGTCTTGGGGAATGGTAACAAGATCAACCCTGGACCCCATCGAAGAGGCGCGCGCGCGGGTACGCCTGCGCTATCTGCGCGCCCGCAAGGTCCATCCTGGCATCTCTCAGATCGGTCTCGCTGCCGAACGCCTGACGCGGAAATCCGGCGCGAAGAAACTGCCCGCCGTACAGATCCTGCAGCGCCGCTGGCGGGAAATCGTCGGCGAAAAGCTCTATCCCTTCTGCCGTCCGGAGAAGATTACCGGCGGCAAGGATGGCCGCGTGTTGACCCTGCGTGTCATTCCGCAGGCCGCGCCGCTTGTGCAGCACCAGGCCGAGACGATCCGCCAGCGTGTGTCGGTATCAGCAGGCGGCGACATCGTTGCCATCAAGATCGTGCAGGGCGCCCTGACGTCGAGCGAGCCCGCCGCGCCACTCCGCAAGAAACGCCCGCTTACGACTGCAGAGCGCCAGGCCCTTGAAGCGCGGACCGCCGGCATTCAGGATTCCAGCCTGCGCGCAGCGATTGTTGCGCTGGGCGCAGCTGTGCTAACCGCAGACGACTCCGATACTTCCACCCCGGACCCGCGTCCGGCCACGTAGACCTCCTGTCCCGAAGGCCCGTTAGAATGTCTCTGATTCCTCGCCCGTCCGCACTTGTTACGGCTCTCGCTTTCCTTATCGCCGCTTGTGGCAATGCAACGGGCGATGCCGCCAAGCCGCTTCCAGCCGAAGCCCCTGCTGCGCCCGCCGTGCTGGGTCACGTCAAGGGCGCCGCCGACGCGCCACTGACGGTCATCGAATATGCGTCGCCGACATGCTCGCACTGCAAGCATTTCTATGATGACGTCATGCCAACGGTCGAAGAGAAGTTCATATCCACCGGCAAGGTGAAGTTCATCTACCGGGAATACCCACTGAACGACATCGACGTCGTCGCCTATGCGATTGCGAACTGTGCCGGAGAGGATCAGTTCTTCGCCGTGCTGGACGACCTGTTCGAACACCAGCCGGACATTTTTGAGGCCTCCAAGAGCGGTAAGATCAAGCAGGTCCTCCTCGACATCGCCGCCCGCCATGGTATCGCCGACGAGAAGGCCTTCGATGCCTGCACCACGAACCGCGCAATCCGCCAGCGCATCGCCGACACGATCATGACAGGCGACACTTTCGGCGTGCACGCCACGCCGACGTTTGTGATCAACGGACAGGTCAAACCAGCTGATCAGGATGTCCGCTCTGGCGAAACATTCGAGGCCTACCTGAATGGCGAACTGGCCAAGCTGGCCGAATAGGCTACCCCGCACACAGCATTAACGATTTGGCAACCAACCCGACTCAATTCTTAACGCGAAGGTTATGATGATGGAACGCATCTCCAGACGAACCGCTTTGGCCGCCGTTTCGGCGCTGGCTCTTGCTGCCTGTGGCGGCAGCGACGATAGCGCGACGAGCCCCAAGAAGACCGGAAACGACCCTGCCGCGATCGGACACGTTGTCGGCTCAGCTGATGCGCCGGTGACATTTATCGAATACGCGTCGCCTACCTGCCCGGCTTGCAAATATTTCCACGACTCTGTCCTGCCGGAGATCACCGAGAAATACATCTCCACAGGTAAAGTGCGCATGGTCTTCCGGGAATATCCGGTTCACGACATCGACGTGCCTGCCTATGCGATGGCGCTGTGCGCCGGCGACGACAAGTTCTTTGCCGTCCTGGACGACATGTTCGAACACCAGTCCGGCATCACCGATGCGGCCCGCAATGGCGTCCTGAAAGCGGCGCTGGTCGCGATTGGCGAGCGCCACGGCATAGAAGACGAAGCGGCCTTCGATGCCTGCATGTCGGATGAGGCCATTCGGAACCGCCTGAAGGCGACCTATGACGAAGCCCAAAAGGACGGCATCGACAGCACCCCGACATTCATTTTCAACGGCCAGATGTCCCGCTTCGAAGGCGACATCCGCACGGTCGAAGGCTTTTCAGCGAAGCTTGATTCATTGCTCGCTGGCGACACGGCAGGACAATAAGGATATGAGGCCGGCATGCAGATAACCGAACTCCGCATCGCCGGCTTCAAGTCGTTCGTCGACCCGCAAACTGTGCCCGTAGAACCGGGGCTCACGGGCATTGTGGGCCCGAACGGCTGTGGCAAGTCCAACCTGCTTGAGGCCCTTCGCTGGGCCATGGGCGCCAGCTCGGCCAAGGCCATGCGTGGCGGCGAGATGGACGACCTGATCTTCTCTGGCGCGCAGGGCAGGCCCGCGCGCGAGACGGCCGAAGTCACGCTCGTCCTCGACAATTCCAAGCGCACCGCGCCGCCCGAGTTCAATTCCTCTGACACGCTGGAAATCGTGCGCAAACTGCGCCGCGGCGCAGGGACCTCCTACAAGCTCAATGGCCGGACCGTGCGCGGCAAGGACATCCAGCTCCTGTTCGCCGATGCCTCGACGGGCGCCAACTCCCCTGCCCTCGTGCGCCAGGGCCAGATATCGGAACTGATCGGCTCAAAGCCGCAGAACCGCCGCCGGATTCTTGAAGAAGCTGCCGGTATCGCTGGCCTCAACACACGCCGCCATGAAGCCGAACTGAAGCTCAATGGCGCCGAATCGAACCTTGAGCGCCTGACAGAAGTGTCTGCCGAGGTGGAGCGCCAGCTCGCCAGCCTCAAGCGTCAGGCCGGCAAGGCCCGCAAGTACAAGCGCCTGTCGGACGAAATCCACGCGCTGGACGCGCTTGTCGCCCATTTGCGCTGGAGCGAAGCCAAGCTTGCCTGCGACATTGCCCGTGAAAAACTGGAAGAATCCCGCCGCGCCGTTGAGGACCTGACGCGCCGGGACGCGATTTGCGAGCGGGAGCGTATCGAAGCCAGCGAAGGCCTCGGCCCGCTGCGGGAAGCCGAAAGCGTCGCCTCGGCCAAGCTCGGCCAGGCCCGTATCGCACTGGCCCGTCTGGAAACCGAGCGCAAGATCGCCGCCGACGCCCATACGCGACTGGAAGCAGAGGCAACCCGCCTCATTGAAGACCTTGAGCGCGAACAGGCAGCAAAGGCTGAAGCCGAAGCCGCAACGCAGAACGCCCGCAACGAACTCTCCGCGCTGCCCGTCATGGACGAGGCGCGCAATGACGAGATCGAGGCCGAGATCCGCGCCCGCCTTGAAACGGCCCGGAGCCAGCTTTCCGCCGCTGAAGAAGCCGCCGATAACGCACAGGCAGAGCTTTCCGAAGTGCGCGCACGTCGCAAGGCATCGGAAGAAAATGTCGGTGCGCAAACACGTCGTCGCGACCAGATTACGTCCGATATCAACCGGCTGACTACCGAGATGGACGGCCTCGAAGATGCCGTGTCGCTCGTGCGCAAGCTGAAGGATGCCAAGGACGCCGAAGCGCAATCCGAGCAAGCACTACAGGATGCAGAGATTGCCGTCGAAGCCGCCGAAGCAAGACTGACCGAGACACGCGCAGCTGAGGCCGACGCCCAGCCGCCGCGCGACTCCGCTGACAAGGACGTGCGCGCTCTCGAAGCCGAGATTGCCGGCCTGCAGAAACTGCTGCGCAAGGCGGATGGCCCCAGCGCGCCGCCTGTCATCGACCGTATTCGTACCCGTGATGGCTATGAAAAGGCCGTTGCTGCCGCGCTTGGGGACGATATCGAGGCGCCGACGGACCGTTCTGCGGCCATGTTCTGGAGCGGTGCTGGCGCCGCTACTCAATCCCTGCCTGCGGGCGTCACACCCTTGGGCGAGTTCGTTGAAGCCCCCTCCGAGCTGGCGGCGCGCCTCTCTCAGTGCGGCGTTGCGGCAGCAGAAGATGGCGCTCGCCTTATGGCCGAATTGAAACCGGGACAGCGTCTGGTTTCGCGCGAGGGGCATTTGTGGCGCTGGGATGGGTTCACACGCACACCGGATGCGCCCGTGTCCGCCGCTGCCCGGCTTGAGCAGCAGGCCCGGCTTGAAGCCGCGCAAAAAGAGATCGGCCCCCTTCAGGCCGAACTCGAACAACTCACCAAAACGCTCACGGCAGCCCGCGAAGCGCGACTTGCAGCCGAGGAAACCCTGCGCGGCCTGCGCCAGACCATCGCGCCAGCCCAACGCAGCCTCAGCGAGGCCCGCACAAGGGTCACAGAAGCCTCTCAGGCCTCCGAACGGGCCGCGATGAAGCGCGACACTGCTGGCGAAGCCCTCGCCCGCGCCAATGCCGACCTGGCAGTGGTCAAGGAAGCCCTGTCGCTGATGTCGCCGCAGTCTTCCGCTGAAGAAGAATCAACGCTTGAGGCGAGGCTCACTGAGGCCCGTATCGGCGTCACAAAGGCCCGCGACGCCGAAATCGAGGCGCGCGGCCAGCTGACAGACATTACACGCGGCCGGGAACAGGCCGCCAACCGCCGCGCCGGGCTTGAGCGCGACGTTGAAACCTGGACCACCCGCGCGATCGCTGCAGGCGACCGCGTCGAACGGCTCGTCCAGCGCCGTTCCAGCGCCGCTTCCGAGGCCATCGCCGCCAAGTCTCGCCCCGAAGAACTCGCCACCGAAATCGAGTCCATGGCGGCCGATGTCGAGCGGCTTGAAACCGAGCGCAGGCGTATCGCTGACCAGCTGTCGGAAAAGGAAACCGCTGCGCGCGAAGCTGAGACGGCTGCACGTCAGGCTGCCGTCGCCGCATCTGAATCCCGGGAGACACTGGCTGGTTGGAGCGTAAAGCTGGAAACCGCTGAAGGCCGCCTCGAAGAAAGCGTCGAGATCGCCCGCAACTCGTTCCAGCGCACGCCCGAAGGCCTGCTGGCGATTGCCGAGTCAGGCCTCGACGAAGCCGAGATGGGAGACTTCACGCCGCGTGACGCCGAGCGCAAGGTCGAAGACCTGCGCCGCGAACGCGACCAACTTGGCGGCGTAAACATGAACGCCGAGGAAGAGGCCGAGGAACTTGAGACCCGCCTTGGTAGCCAGGTTCACGAGAAGGAAGACCTGACGGCCGCCATCGCCAAGCTGCGCGAAGGCGTCGATGCGCTCAATGCCGAAGGCCGCGAGCGCCTGCTGGCCGCTTTCGAGACCGTCAATGAGCACTTCAAGGCCCTGTTCACGGCCCTCTTCCGGGGCGGCCAGGCCGAGCTGCGCCTTGTCGACGCCGAAGACCCGCTGAATGCTGGCCTCGAAATTTTTGCCCAACCACCAGGAAAGAAGCTTGGAACGCTCGCCCTTATGTCGGGCGGAGAGCAAGCCCTGACGGCGGCGGCCCTGATCTTCGCCGTGTTCCTGTCCCGTCCCGCACCAATCTGCGTGCTGGACGAGGTGGACGCGCCGCTTGATGACGCCAACGTGGATCGTTTCTGCAACATGCTGAACGAAATGCGCCAGCGCACCGACACACGCTTCGTGGTGATCACCCATAACCCGGTCACCATGAGCCGTATGGACCGTCTTTTCGGCGTCACGATGCGTGAACAGGGCGTTTCAAAACTCGTTTCTGTGGACCTTGAAGCCGCCGAACAGCTTGTTGCGGCGGAGTAGCGCAGACCCACAGTCAGGAATTTCAATAAAAACAAGGAATTGCGTTTCTGTAATCGCGGTTGACTTGGCAGAGCCCCCCTCATAGTTTGCGCCAAATTCCGGGGGTCTCCCGATCAGCAAGGATTCGCGTCTGCGGAGCGCTTAAAACATGTCCAGTGAGGGTCCAGACGGCCTTGGCGAGGAAATCGCCAAAGCAAGAGCGGCCCGCGCTGAACGCGAGGCGACAAAGCAAGCGCAAACCAAGGCTGACGAAGGAAATCATTCGGCCGGGGCTTATGCCCTGCGATATGGCGCGGAATTCGGCGCCAGCATCTTTGTCGGTGGCTTCATGGGCTACTGGATCGATGTTTTCGCAGGAACGAAGCCCTGGGGCTTGCTGATCATGGGGTTTTTTGGCTTCGCAGCGGGCATTCGGGCCATTATACGCGCCTATAAAGAGCTGAATGCTCAGGCGCTGAAACATACAGCGGGGCCGCAGGCCTCCGAAGACGGGAATTGAGACGGATGAACCTGTTTATGCCGAGCGTTGCGCTGGATCCCATCCACCAGTTCAAGATCACCAAGTGGCTCGACTTCAATGTCGGCGGCATCGACCTGTCGTTCACCAACGCATCCGGCTTCATGGCGCTGGGCGTCATCCTGACGATCGCTTTCTTCGGCGTGGCCGCTTCGAAAGGCCAGCTTGTGCCTTCGCGCCTGCAGTCGCTCGCTGAAATCGGTTACGGCTTCGTGGCCGACATGGTGCGCGGCGCCGCAGGCGAGGAAGGCCTCAAATTCTTTCCGTTCGTGTTCACGCTCTTCTTCTTCCTGTTCTTCGCGAACATGATCGGCATGGTGCCTTACGCGTTCACCACCACGAGCCATATCATCGTGACCGGCGCGCTGGCCCTGCTCGTAATTTCCATCGTGATCGGCTTCGGCTTCTACAAGAACGGCTTCAAGTTCCTGAAGCTTTTCGCGCCATCGGGCGCGCCATGGCCAATCTATATCATTCTGATCCCGATCGAGATCATTTCCTTCTTTGCCCGCCCGCTGACCCTGTCGCTGCGTCTGTTTGCCAACATGCTGGCCGGACACATCATGCTGAAACTGTTCGCCGGTTTCGCTGTCGGCCTGATCGCTGCAGGTGGCGCCTATATCATCATCGCACCATTCGCTTTTGCCATGGGCGTTGCGCTCAACGCGCTTGAGCTTCTGGTGGCTGGCCTGCAGGCTTACGTCTTCGCCATTCTGACCTGTGTGTACCTCAACGACGCGTTCCACCCCGCACACTAGTTACCCTTTCGCCGGTGCGGCCACATGGTCACACCAAACCGCTTGACGCCGCACACGGAACACGCTTCACGGGCGGCACTTTGTAGAACAACAGCATTCCCATAAGGAGATCCCCATGGAAGGCGATATCACCCTCGGCCTCAAATATGTTGGCGCAGGCCTGGCAACACTCGGCATGATCGGTGCCGCTATCGGTGTGGGCAACATCTTCGGCTCGTTCCTCGACGCCGCAATGCGCAACCCATCGGCTGCCCCACAGCAGACCGGTAACCTCTTCATCGGTATGGCCCTCTCCGAAGCGCTCGGCATTCTGTCGTTCCTCGTGGCCATCCTGATCCTGTTCGTCGTCTAAGAAGCTTTTCTGCTTCGGGCTGGCGACACTTGCGTCTCCAGCCCTGACGACTGACATGAAACCGAGGATAATTTGATGCTGATCGCATTGCTTGCAGAAACTGCGGCCCACGGGTCCGAACATCTTGCGGAAGACACACCGCCGCCGTTTCCGCCGTTCGAAACGTGGCATATGCCGTCGCAGCTGTTCTGGCTGGCGATCCTTTTTGGCATCCTCTACCTCACCATGTCGCGGGTCATCCTGCCGAAACTGTCGGATACGCTCGAAAAGCGTTCTGACCGGATCGCATCCGACCTCGACCAAGCTGCCCGCCTGAACGACCAGGCAACGGAAGCACAGCAGGCTCTTGAACTGCGCATTGCGCAGGCCAAGAACAAGGCCCGCGAAACGGCTGACAAGGCACGCGCCAAGATGGATGCCGAAATGGCAGCCGAAACGTCACGCGTCGACGCCGAGATTGAAAAGAAGCTGGATGCGGCTGACGAGCGGATCGCAAGTCTTCGTATCGAAGCCATGAAGAATGTCGAGCAGATCGCCATCGAAGCTGCAGACACGATTGTCGGCCGTTTCGGCGTGTCGGCTTCGAAATCCGAGCTGAAAAAAGCCGTTACCGCGGCGCTGGAGTAGTCACATGCGGACGATGAAATATCTCATCCCGATGAGCGTACTGGCTGCAAGTGCAGCGCTGCCTGCCCTCGCGGCTGAAGAAGGCCATGGTGAGGGCTTCATTGGCGGACTGGCCTATGCGTTTACCGATCCGGTAACTTTCACGGCCTTCCTCGCATTTGTCGTCTTCCTCCTGATCGCTGCTCGCATGGGCGCCTTCAAGACCATTCTCGGCGGCCTGGACAATCGTGCCAGCGCCATCTCTGCCGAGCTGGAAGAAGCCCGCAACCTGCGCGAACGCGCTGCTGAGGCGCTTGCCCTGGCCGAGCGTCGCCAGCAGGACGCCGACAAGGAAGCCGAGGCCATGATTGACCAGGCCAAGGCTGACGCGAAGCAGATCATGGCAGAAGCCCGCAAGGACATTGCCGACCGTCTGGTTCGCCGTGAAGCGCTTGCAGAGGCTCGTATCCAGCGCGCTGAAACCGAAGCAACTGAACAGGTTCGCCGGGCAGCAGCAGATGCCGCTATCTCGGCCGCCCGACGCGTGCTCAGCGAGGATACTGGCGTTGACCAGTTCGAGGCAGCTGCCCGCGAAATCGACCGCGCCCTGAGCTAGGCGCTCGCGCTAGAGCACATAAAGAAAAGCGCCGCTGGAGAGATCCGGCGGCGCTTTTCTTTTGGGCTGTGGAAGAATGTCTATTCGGCGGTGTCGTCCACAATGGCACCCGGCTGAAGCACCTGGTTCACCAGCGACCGTGGTACCTGACCGGCAGGGCATGTCAGGGCGACTGCGGTACCATTGCTGATCGCTGGCATGGAGGCCCGCATTTCAGGTGTGAGGGGCTGGGAGCGGAAGACCCAAGCAAGCACCAGCATGGCCGCGATTGCGACCATGATGCCACCAATCGTGCCCCAGCCAATGCCCATGTCGGCATCTGCCTGCCGGATGGTGGCTGCTGTCGGGCGGGCCGCTTCGGCAATCTTGACGCCTGCGACCGGGCGGTGCCCGTTGCCATTGGCGCCCTTGAGAGAGGCCGCAGCGAGCGCTGCAGCGCCTTGAGCCTCAGGGGCAGGCGCAGGCTTCTTGCCAAGCTCCTTGTCGCGCTGCGCTTTCGCGTGGACCGCCAGGGGGTCATTCGGGTGAGCGGCGAGCCAGTCTGCGCGCTCATCTTCATCCTTGGAGCCATAACCCATCCAGTCGCGCAGGTCGGAACGGCCATCACGGCTGCCAAGCTCATCCACGGCCTGGTAAAAGCCTTCAGGCGTCTTGCGAGACGTCATGGCGGCGATCGAGAAGCGCTTGTTGGTCCGGAATGGCTCATAAGGAATGGTCTTGTCGAGCGCCATCTGGACAAGCGTGCCAGGACGGGAATGCCCGACAGAGGCCGCTGCCCTCACCCAGTCGCTCTTGACCGCGTTCTCAGACCACAGGACGAGCATGGACGTCGAGTTCATCGCATTACGCGCGTCCTTGGCGTCAAAGGTCTCGTCGACCTGCTTCTGGTCGAACCAGACCTTGAATTTGAGGGCGCGAAGCCGCCTTGCGATCAGCTTCGCCGTGTCGCGATCTTCGTTCGCGGATACCAGAAAGACGTCATATGCCATGGGGGCATTCCTGCAACTCTTGTGCCGAGCATAGCAATACTGCCCCTCTTGGCCACCCAATTCCGCTTTCAGGCGACAAAACTGCCTGTTTTTCGCTGCGAAATAGCGCTAAGGCCCCCGTCAGACAGTCAGAAAAAGGAGGCCGGAATGGGCTTCAAATGTGGAATTGTGGGCCTGCCCAATGTCGGCAAGTCGACGCTCTTCAACGCGCTTACGCAGACGGCCGCCGCACAGGCCGCCAATTATCCGTTCTGCACGATCGAGCCAAACGTGGGCGAAGTCGCGGTGCCTGAGCCCCGGCTCAATGAATTGGCCCGGATTGCCGGCTCCAAGGAGATCATTCCGGCGCGCATGAACTTCGTCGATATCGCCGGACTCGTCGAGGGCGCGTCCAAGGGCGAAGGCCTCGGCAACCAGTTCCTGGCCAATATCCGCGAAACCGACGCCATCATCTACGTGCTGCGCTGTTTCGAGAACGATGACATCACCCACGTGCGCGGTACGGTCGACCCGATCGCCGACTTCGAGGTGGTCGAGACCGAGCTGATGCTCGCCGACCTGGAAAGCCTCGACAAGCGCAAGGCCGGTGTCGAAAAGAAAGCCAAATCCGGCGACAAGGATGCAAAGGCCCAGGTGGCCCTGATCGAACTTGCCCTCGCCGAACTCAACGAAGGCCGCCCTGCCCGCAAGGCAACAGTCCCCAAGGACGAAACGCGCGCCTGGAACATGCTCCAGCTGCTGACATCGAAGCCCGTCCTGTTCGTGGCCAATGTCGATGAAGACAGCGCAGCCACCGGGAACGCACATTCCGAACGTGTCGTTGAACGCGCCAAGGAAGAAGGCGCTGGTTGCGTGGTATTCTCAGCCCAGATCGAAAGCGAGCTGGCCTTGCTCGATGATGCTGACCGCGCCGAATATCTTGAGACGCTCGGCCTGGAAGAACCGGGCCTGACCCGCCTCATCCATTCCGGCTATGACCTGCTCAACCTCCAGACCTATTTCACAGTGGGACCGAAAGAAGCGCGCGCTTGGACCATTCGGCGCGGCTGGACTGCCCCGAAGGCTGCAGGCGTCATCCACGGAGATTTCGAGAAAGGCTTTATCCGGGCCGAGACCATCGCCTTTTCAGACTTTGTTGCGAATGGCGGCGAAGCCGGTGCGAAGGAAGCTGGCAAAATGCGCGCAGAAGGCAAGGAATACGTTGTTCAGGATGGTGACGTACTTCACTTCCGATTCAACGTTTGAGGAAGAGTTTCGCCGACCTGATATAACGTTTGCCCCCTGATGATTAGCAGTATGTCCGGACAAGCATTAACTATCGCGTAACGTATACGTATCATTCTACCTTCCGGAGAGACTGCCCCATCTTGGGGACGCTGCTTGGGAGGGCGCGATGCAAATATTTAGGTTTAACTACACTCCCTCTTTCATCCTTGCACTTGCAGGGGCGATGCTGCCATGGGGGATGGCAAACGCAGCGACCGATACAGATACATTCGACGTAACTGTAACGGTTATTGCAGCATGCGGGATTTCTGCAACCGATCATGACTTTGGGACCTATGACGCACTGTCGCCAAGCCCACTCGATTCGACATCGACGATTTCGGTTACCTGCACGTCAGGCGCGAGCTATTCAGTTGCGCTGAATGCCGGAACCACCGGCGGGGGCACTATACCCGCCCGGCTCATGACGGACGGCGCCAACACAATCGCATACAACCTATACACGAACTCCGGCTACGGCACAGTCTGGGGTGATGGTACTGGCGGCTCGTCTGACGTTACAGGCACCGGCAGTGGAAGTGTTCAGGACCTGACAGTCTATGGACGCATGCCCGCAGGCCAGGGCGAACCCGCTGGCGCTTATTCCGACACAGTGACAGCGACGATAACGTATTAGCCGACAGAGGCGATTCCGATGTTCAGCAGAATGAAATTAACCGTTTTGGGCGCCGCGATTGCCGCCCTGGTCCCAACCTCCAGTGCCCTTGAACTTGCCCCTACAACGATCACTCTGGAGCGGGACCATCCGATCGCCACCCTGAGACTGGTCAACGATGGCACAACGGACAAAACCTACGAGTTGACCGGCTTTTCCTGGCTGCAGCCCGATGGGAATGACCAGCTGTCCGACGCGCCAGCGCTGATCATCACGCCGCCCGTCGCATCGCTTGCGCCGGGCGAGGAAACCCTCGTGCGCATTGGACTCGCCTCCCCGTCCAAAAATGATGATGGCGAAGAGACGTTTCGGATCCGTGTGCGAGACATCACGCCCGACCGCTGGAATGCCTCGAATGCCCTTCGTATCCGCATGGAGTTCCTTTTGCCCGTTATCGTACCCGCGAGCGCGCCTCAGGCAAAGCTGCGGCTTGCTGATGCGAGCGAACGCGAAGGCGCCCTCTGCATCCGCCTTCAAAACGAAGGCAATGCTTACCAGAAGATTGTCGGGATTGGCGGCCAAAATGGTCCCGCAGAGATGATCGCCATTCAGCAATACATCCTGCCAGCGTCGGAGGCGACCATATGCTCGGAAGCGCTCGCGGGCATGCCCCACGACCGGATCACGGCTGAGCTGGCGCCAACATATGCGTCGAATGCACAAACGCTTTACCTGGTAGCCGGCAATGCAAGTGTTCCGTACCAGACTGACGATTAGCCTTATTTTACCGGGCGTCGTTGTTGGCAGTCTGGTCTATGCAGACACGCCCGCCGGTAGGGAGGGAGGCCGCATGGTTGCTGCATCGCTTTCCCGCACGCTCGGTATGAGAGGCGTTTTAACCCCTACGACTGACACATACCACATCGTCGAGACACGCCTGAACGGACAGACCTCGCCAGACCCGCTGATGATTGTGGAACGCGATGGGATCATCTGGCTCCCAAAGGCCTATCTTGGCCAGGTCGGGCTGAAGGTCCCCGACGGCTTTGAAACAGTGCAGGGCCAGGATTACGTGCCCGTCAGCGCCATAGGCGACGCGAAAGTCCACTTCTCGCCAGACCATACGCGCCTCGACATAACCTGCAGCACCAAGTGTTACGAGTCCAACAGTCTGGATTTGAACACAATCAAGCCACCGGTCTTCTCGCCCGTGACCCCCGGCCTGTTCGTCAACTATGATCTGTATTCGCAGTTCGGTGATACCGGAGATTCCGTCGCAGGGTTTGCCGAAACAGGCCTTTTCAGCCCGTGGGGCACGGGCCTCACAGACATGTTCTGCATCTCAAAGCCGTCGGGCGAGTGCATACGACTGGAATCAAACTGGACAATAGATGACCCCGGCTCGACCCGGCGCCTACGGTTGGGTGATACTGTGAGCGATGCGGGAACGTGGGGCGTTCCGGTGCGCTTCGGAGGTGTGCGCTGGGGCACGGACTTCAGCCTCAACCCCGACATCCTGACCTTCCCCACCCCATCGCTCTCCGGGGACGCGACCGTACCCGGAACCGTGTCTGTCCTGATCAATGCCACAGAGCGATTTCAGGGCAATCTCAAGCCGGGGCCATTCACGATTACTGACCTGCCTGTTGTGACAGGCGCCGGCACAGCGCAGGCGGTCGTCACGGACGTGCTCGGGCGGGAGACGATTGTTTCCACGCAATTCTATGCAGCCCCCCAGCTGCTGCGCCCGGGCCTTGCTGACTATTCTCTGGAAGCTGGCTGGCTGAGAGAGGATTTCGGCCTTCAGTCCAACCACTATAGCGACCCTTTTCTCGCAGGAGGCTACGCGCGCGGATTGAGCGATACGCTGACAATGGGCGTCCGGTCAGAAATCTCTGATGATGTGTACAGGGCTGGCGTATCAGCAACCAAGTCAGGCACGCATTTCGGCGTCATCGAAGCCGCCGCAGGGCTCTCACGGGGCGACGGGCAATCAGGCAGCCAGTTTCAGTTGAGCCATGAGTATCGCAGTCGGTCCCTGACACTTGGGTCAACGGTCTCCTACGCATCGGGAGCCTATAAACGCATCGGGGAAGATGGGCCCCAGCCGCGCACAACGGCGCGCGCCTTTCTCGGATGGAATATCGGTGCCATTGGCGCCGCCACGCTCAACTGGGTTAAGCAGGACGAACGCACGGGTGAGGACTATTCCGCTGTGGGCTTTGGCTTCAACAGCCGATGGAGGCGCGCGTCCATCGCAGTCTCCGCCCTCAAGGCCACCGAGCCGGACGACAAATTCCTGGCGAGCCTGCGCGTCTCCGTGCCATTCGGCGCCGATGGAGCGGCAGCAACGGGAGTGGACTACCGGAACAATAGAGTGGGCGTCGAAGCCCGCTTCCGCAAGAGCGCGCCGCGCAGTGGTGGACTGGGTTACAATGTCGAACTGGAACGGGACGGCCTTGATCGCTTCGCGGGCGGGATGCTCTATCGAGGCTCTGCCGGTGAGGCATCGGCCGACTTCAGCGACGTCGACGGAAGGCGCGCCGGACGCCTCGGCCTGCGAGGCGGGCTGGCCTATTTCGGCGATACGCTTATCGCGTCGCCCGCCATAACCGACAGCATGGCACTGGTCGAACTGGACGGTGAGCCCGGCGTCCGTGTCTATCATGACCGGCAACTCGTCGGTGTGACTGACAAGAAAGGAAGGCTGGTGATCTCCGATATCCGGAACCATGAAACAAATGTCGTTGCCTTCGAGCCCACAGACCTGCCCCTTAGCGCTGATTTTTCCAAGACCGAGGTAACGCTGGTCCCGGGTTTCCGGACCGGGCATCTGGTGGACTTCGGTATTTCCTATCATGCGGATCTCATCGTCCATATCGTTCGCCCTGATGGTCGCCCGCTCGAGACGGGTACTCAGGTTCAGGATACCGCGACGGGCAAGTCCTATGTCGTCGGAAGTGACGGCCGTGTCTTCGTTCCGGACGCGGGCATACTGGTCCACCTGATGCAGGAATCAGACACAGACGCCTGCATCGCAAACCTCAACGGACCCAGCGGGCGAACGGATGTCGCAATCACGGATCTCGGCACGATCACCTGCCACCCGGCCATCGAAGGCGCACCCGTATGAAAACCGCTCTTTTGCCATTCGCCCTTCTCGCGGCCTTGGTCATCATCTTCTGCGGACGAGCAGAGGCCACATGTATCGGCCTGGGGTGCAGTTGCTCGATCAGCGCGGATGACGTGTCTTTTGGCGCCTACGATCCGCTTAGCGGCTCCAATCATGATGCCACAGGCGAGGTACGTGTGACATGCGGGGCGCTCGTCGGCAGCTTGAACGTTTCTTACGCAATTTCGCTCAGTAGCGGCAGCAGTGGCAGCGCTCTTTCACGGTCCATGGCCAATGGCGGCTCGACAATCGCCTACAACCTCTACACAAACCCATCCCGCACCAGCGTCTGGGGAAATGGGGCCGGAGGAACGGTCACGCGCAGCAACAGTTATATACTCGGCCTTTTTTCCAAGACCGATGCTTTCCCGATCTATGGTCGCATTCCGCCTGGTCAGACCGTGGGCGCTGGCAGTTATTCGGACTCCCTTGTTGCCACTGTGACTTTCTGATCGGCGCGGGCTGAATGTGCCTTAACGCGCCGGTATGCGTTTTCACGCAAGGCAGGACTTGCGGTTACGCTCCGGTTTCAATAGACGACTAGGTTCGTGTGGAGAGGTGGCCGAGCGGCTGAAGGCGCGCCCCTGCTAAGGGCGTATACGTTAACGCGTATCGAGGGTTCGAATCCCTTCCTCTCCGCCACTTAAAGCCGCCAGAACACTGTTTTTATATCATTTGCACAAGAGGGTGGGATCCAACCCCGCCACCTACCCCGCCATGCGCAGACCGGTTTTTCAGATAATCATTTTTCTTGGGCAGAAACAAAAGAGGGCAAGGCCGGAGCCCTGCCCTTAATTTGGTGCGATCGGACGCTTGCTAACGGCCGGACCACGATTTCTGAGTTTCCAGTTTAGCAATCAGCGTGACGGTTTCAAGTCTTCACTTTGCGGTCGCTTTTGGAGTTTGGTCGACCGCTTCGGCACATACTTCGCTCACAAGATCCGAAAACGCAGGTCGGAAGCCATGCGGCGCAGCACGCAATGGAAGTGGCATTTGACAATTCCTCAAGCTGAACTCGTCGCCGGTTGCCATGTCGCGCTCTCCTTCCCTGATCGACAAGCAAGCCTGAGTATCGTGAAGCCCATAATGCCCGACGCTACGGATCCCATCAGCACGCCCAATCTGACCTGATCGAGCTGAGCTGCGCTGTCGAAGGCTAGCCCACCGATGAAAAGGCTCATTGTGAAGCCAACACCGGTAAGACAAGCGACGCCATAGATCTGGACCCAGCTGACACCACTCGGTAAGCGCGCCAGTCCCATCTTGACCGCACCATAGGTCAAGCCAAACACACCAAGCTGCTTTCCGACAAACAGGCCAAGCGCGATGCCGAGCGGAATGGGTCCAGCCAAAGCGTCAAGATCCAGGCCGCGCAGGTCCACGCCAGCATTCGCGAAAGCGAACACAGGAAGGATGAGATAGGCGACCCAAGGATGTAGTCCATGTTCCAGTTTGTGCAGCGGTGACTGGCCTGTTTCGGCACGCGCCGCCAGTGGGATGGCAAGCGCCGTCAGCACACCTGCAAGCGTCGCATGCACACCGGACTTCAGAACGCATACCCACATGAACAGGCCGACAAGGACAAAGGGCGCAATGCGCTTCACGCCAAGCCGGTTCATCAGGATCAAGGCCGCAAATCCCGCTCCCGCAAGCCCAAGGGCATTGAACGAAAGCTGATCTGTATAGAACAAGGCGATAATGAGGATGGCGCCAAGATCATCTATGATTGCAATAGCGAGCAGGAATATCTTCAGCGCAACCGGCGCACGCGTGCCGAGCAGCGCCAGGATACCAAGCGCAAACGCAATATCTGTCGCAGCAGGAATTGCCCACCCCCGGAGCGTCTCAGGATCAGCCCAGTTCAGCGCCACATAGATGAATGCCGGCCCCGCCATACCCCCGATGGCGGCAAGCATCGGAAGGACCGCCTTGTCAAAGGACGACAGTTCTCCTTCCAAGACCTCCCGCTTTATCTCAAGCCCCACCAGAAGGAAGAATACAGCCATTAGGCCGTCATTGATCCAGAGCAAAAGGGGTTTGGCGATTTCCAGCGCGCCGAGCTGTACCGCGACCGGCGTCGACAACAAGGCTCCATACCAATGGCTGAGCACCGTGTTATTCGCCGCAATAGCAAGCAAGGCCGCCGCCATAAGAATAAGGCCGGCAGCACTCTCAAGTCTCAGGAAATCCTGAATACGCGAAACAACTTTAGTCATTTACGGCGTCCACGTAGGTCAGATGCGTCGGCGCCACGGAATGTTGAACCTGCGGGTTTGTCGCTGCGGACAGGACGCCCCGGACCGCGTCCTTCAAATGAAGCTTCTGACGTTTAAGCTTTGACAAGCGCAGGAAGTCTGGCGCCGGGTGCTTCAGTTCGTCACCGATCTCGCGCTTGATACCGGCTATCCTCAAATCAATTGCCCTGATGTGGTTCTTTTCGCCCAAGGCGCGGCGCATTCGAGAATGAGTGTCTTTCATGTTGGATCTCTTTTTAAGCTGTGTTTCGATCCGCTAACGGACCTGTTGCGACGGGAATCGCTGACGCCGTCAGCGATCGTTAGAATAAGTAAAATCTGCCTTCGCCATGGAATCAGCGCGCATCAGGTGCTGAGGTTGGATAGGCCTAAGCCCCGCAGATCGCACCTTCTGGCGGCCGCCACCCGCCAATCAGCGTACGCTTTCGCGCCTGGCAAGAAGGCATTGCTGTCTGCGGGTAGAATCAGCCGTCGAAGAAATCGAACCTTTCCTTGCGACGATTGTGGCGACCACCCTGACCTTTCCGGCGTTTAATCCCGTCTGCGTCGTCACCATCTCGTTGATGCACCGCGCTGTATTTGCGACGCTCGGACCGGCCTCGCGGCTCATCACGCTCTCCAAATCCGAGTGCGTCGTCGAGAAAGTTTGAAATCAGATCGTTGAACCTGAACACGTGTTGTCTCCTTTTCAGCTTCTATTGGCACTAAGAGATCGAGCGGCGAGCGCGACGCCGGCGGCTGCGCTTAAGGAACGGTGTATCGTCGCGTCCAATCTGTACTTTTTCAGTCGTCTGACCGATCTGGCGGATGTCATTCACGCAGTCCTGACGGCTCGGCTCAAATCGGCCGGTGAGGGGCTGCGAGAGGGCTTCGTCAATTAGGCGGAACATTGTTTGTCTCCTGAGGGGCTTGTGATGAAGCCAATATCGACCGATAAGTGACTTCGTTCAAATCGTATGTAACGACACTTCTGATAGGTTTTTCCGAACTATGAGACCCACCCTTAGACAAATGCAATATATCGTCGCGGTCGCAGACACAGGCCGATTTCGAGACGCCGCCGAGCTCTTGAACGTTAGTCAGCCCAGCCTCTCGGAGCAGATTTCCGATGCGGAATCCCAGTTGGGCGTCACGCTGATTGAACGCTCGCGCAGCGGTGCGGTCATCACACCTGTTGGCGCCGAAGTTGTCCGCCGCGCTCGCATCATCCTCACACAGGTCGAGGACATGAAAACCGTCGCCCGCCAATCTGCCGGTGATGTCGTAGGGCGCTACAGGCTTGGCACGCTGCCAACCATCGGCCCCTATCTTCTTCCCAGCGCGGTACGTGAACTGCACCGACTTTACCCCGAATTGCGAATGAGTGTCCGGGAGGAGCGCACCATCGATCTTGACGAGAAGCTGAACGACGGCCGTCTTGATCTCGTGATCTCGACCGCCGAAGACCACGTCCACTCCGAATCCATGCAGCTTTTCGACGAACAACTCTACGCCTGCGCAGCGACAGACGATCCGCTGTCTGACAGCAGCGGCGCGATCCCGCTATCTGCACTGAAAGGCCGGGAATTTCTGAGTCTTGGCTACGGACACCGCCTCAGCATGATTGTCCAGAATTTGGCCGAAGCGGCAGGTGCCCACGTCTCTACGGAGTATGAAGGCACCTCTCTTGACGCCCTGCGGCAGATGGCGGGGATGGGCGCCGGCATTGCTATCCTGCCAAGTCTCTACGCGCTGGTAGAGGCTCAAAAAGACCCATCTCAAGTCGTCCGTCCGATTGATCACCCGCTTGCACGCCGGCAAATCAGCCTGGTCTGGCGCGCGGGATCACCGCTTGAAGCGAATATTCAGAAACTTGGGCTCGTTTTCCGCGACGTTGCGGCAGAGCTGCTGACGCCGCTGCCCGCTAAACCAAAAAGAAAGGAAAAACCTAAGCAGAAGTAAGTCACAATCGATTTTACTTAAAACCGCTTCTTTCAGACTATCAGCTTACAGATTGTATTGAAAGGCGTGTATTGATGGAAATGATACTTACTCGCATTGGGCCGATGCAGGACAAGCGGCCTCCCCCGACACCTTCTGGCGCACTGGTCTCCAAAGCCAGGATCGTAGATTCCCGAACCTACGAATTTTTTTGCTTATGGCCCGGTGACCCCTTCGCGCTGCAGGAGCTGATAACGGCTCGGGTCGACTGGGGACCGTTTGAAATTCGATGTGAACGCAGTGACGGGCCTCGCGGCGATCATTGCCGGTGCGAAGTCCGCTACAATGGCGTGATGCGAGAGCAACCCTATCTCATGAGAAGTTTCTGGGGCCTGATGGAGACAATCCCGCCTTTCGCGTAAACTGCTGCACAAGGGCCCTCTTAGCGTTGCGTGTTAACATCTTGTGTCATGTGACCTTGATCGCGACGAATGCGCGCTTGGCTTATTGCTCAAGTAACGCCCTAAGCGCTGGATGTGGGAATTTCTGCTTTAGTGTTAGCGCAGCGAAGGTTTCGAATATCCCGGGCAATTTGCACGCCTCAACCAGTCGCCCGTTCGCCAATTCATCAGTCACCACGATTGGCGGTAGAACGGCAAGACCGATATCCTCTCTCGCGAGCACCCGCATCATCGCCATATCATCAACTTCGGCTATGATTTCAGGCCGGATATTCAGACGCTCGGCGAGCGCATCAAAGCTGTTTCTGAAACCAACTTCAGCGGTCGGGAGGATGATAGGATGATCCCGCAACAAGGCAGCCATATCCCGTGCCTTCCCAACACGCTGCGGCGTCCCGACGATGCTCACGTCCTGCTGATCGAGAATATGGGCTGTCCAGCTCGTCGCAGCATCCCTCAGAGGAACCTGGTTCACCAGGATAACATCAAGGCGGTGCGTTTCCAGGGCGGGGATCAATTCACCAAGGCTTCCTGACCGCACAACAATTTCGACGCTGGCCGATTCCAGCACAGGTCGAAGAAATGATATCTGGAAGTTTCGGGACAGTGTCGCCAATGCGCCGACGCGGAGCACAGTGCGCACATCGCCCGTTTTACGGCTCAACCGGTTTAGGAGTTCGTCGCCGGTGGAGAATATTTCATTGGCGTGATCGAAGGCGATCTGTCCGGCCTCGGTCAATACCAGGCCGCGTCCGCGTCTCTCGAACAGGTCGTGACCGAGCTGGTGCTCGAGTTTCTGGACCTGCGCCGAAACAGATGACTGGGACACATGGAGGAGCTCTGCGGCGCGGGTCAGATGCCCCTCCCGAGCGACCACCCAGAAATACCTCAAATGATTATAGTTCAGCACGATAACCGTTCTTTTTTTGCGATTGTTTCGTTTCCTATAATCTATTTTCGAGAACATCCGCAAGCTGGTATTCCGCGCTCCACATCGTGTTTGGAGGTTCTCATGAATGAGTGGCTTGGGCCTGGGTTGGCCGTCATGTCTGCAAGCCTTGTCGGTTTTGCAGCAGTTTCGTTTCTTGGCCCGGGGCGGCACCCTGCCTCCAAGGGGGGTATTCCGCTACTGGGCACGATCCTTGTGGCGACCTCGCTCGTGGCGCTAGTCACAGTCGTACAGACTGGGCCGCAGACACTTTTTCTGCCGCTTCACGATCAGACCGGCTTCAGCCTGCGTCTCGACTATATCAGCACCCTGCTATTCGTTCTGGTCGGTTTTGTCGGGACCATCGTCCTTAATTTTTCCAGGACTTATCTCGACGGTGAATCTCGTCAGGGTGCCTTTTTAGGTTGGATGAGCCTGACACTCGGTTCGGTCATTTTGCTTGTCCTTTCCAACAGCCTGCTCCTTCTGGCGTTAGCATGGATCGCGACCAGCCTCTTCCTGCACAGACTTCTGCTTTTCTATCCCGGGCGGCCGCGCGCAAGGCAAGCTGCGATGAAGAAATTCCTGTTCGCCAGGATGGGTGACGTGGTCCTGTTGGGCGGCACAATCTGCCTATTCTATCAGACTGGCACGACGGACATCACAGCCATCAATTCGATCGCCCGCCAAGCGGATGGATCGCTACTTCTGACTGGATCCGCCATTCTGCTTGCGGCTGCAGCCATACTCAAATCAGCCCAATTCCCCTTTCACGGTTGGCTTGTTGAAGTCATGGAAGCGCCGACGCCCGTCTCAGCGCTTCTCCACGCAGGTGTCATTAATGCGGGCGGATTTTTGCTGATCCGCTTTTCCGACGTCATGATTGGCTCGCCGGGCGTGCTTGCTGTCCTGGTCCTCATCGGCGGGTTCACAGCCCTCTTTGCAAGCATCGTGATGCTGACACAGCCCGCGGTCAAAACTTCGCTTGCCTGGTCAACCATCGCGCAGATGGGGTTCATGATACTGCAATGCGGCTTGGCGCTTTTCTCGCTAGCGCTACTGCACATCCTAGCCCATTCTCTCTACAAGGCGCACGCTTTTCTCAGTTCCGGATCTGCGGTGGAAAAAGTGGCGCAAACCCGTCGGCCAGGATCGGTGGCAATCCCGGATCTGATGGCCATAGCCAGGTCCTTCCTCGTTGCAATCGCAATATATCTGGGGATTGGCGCGGCCTTCGGGTTTGAACACAAATCAATCCAAGCAATCGCTCTAGGAGCAATCCTCATCTTCGGTGTCGCATACCTGGTTGCGCAGGGCTTTGCGGACAAGGCTCCGAGAACCCTCACGTTCTATACGGTCCTGTTCTCGGTCGGCGCAGCGCTGGGCTATTTCTTTCTGCAACGCGGTATTGAAGCCCTACTGAAACAGGACTTGCCAGCAACGCCAGCGCCGGGACCCCTGGAATGGGCCCTGATCATTCTGGCGCTTGCCAGCTTTGGAATGGTCGCCTTTGCGCAGGCAAGTTTCCCGCTCTGGTCCGCACATCCCGCCTTTGCTGGCCTCCGGGTTCACCTTGCCAATGGCTTCTATGTGAATGCGTTGATGGACCGATTGGTCGCTGGAAATCGTCGAAGCCGGACAACTCCAACAACGCCTCAAAACTGATCACCAGGAAACAGCAATGCTACAGATGATTCAGACGCCCTTTACAGAGAAGAAAATGATAGAGCGCGCGCGTGAGCAGGCGATCAAGGCGATACCCCCGCTCTGGCCGCTCACCAACAGCGTTGCGGTCAATCCCTTTCTCGGACAGTCCCACCTGCCCTTTTCGGATGCGGCTGCAATGCTGGCCCGTATCTCAGGAAATAGGCTGACGCTGTCGCGCACATGGTATCTCGACAAGATCAATTCAGGTCATATCACAGACCAAGATTTGAAAGCTGCGATGCAAGAACCTGCTCACGCCGGATCGGCCGTGACACGATCAGAACTTGCAAGGGATACGTCGGCCTTCAAGGCGAACGAACACATGCGTGCAACGCTCGCGAGCCTTGCCACAAAGCAAAGCGGACTAGGCTGGAACTCCTTGATTGAGGACCGGCTTGGCGCCTGGGCAAGTGCATACTTCGATGAAGGTCAGGCGCTTTGGCCAATGACCGCCGGCAAAGGGGCCTGGGCGTCGTGGCTGAGCTGGGCGCAACATGACCTGACGCCGGAAGTCTTTGGCCTGAAGAATTTTGCAAAGCGGGTTCAGGCCTTGCCCGAAGACCCGGACGTTTACATTTGTCAGGCGCGTGCAGCCTTGCAAATTCCTTCGGCGCATCTGGGCGACTATTTTCATCAGCTTCTGCTGGGCCTTGGAGGCTGGAGCCAGTTAGCGAGATACCAGCTGTGGCAGGCAGAACTTGATGAGCGCGACGATCACACACTGCGCGACCTGCTTGCTATTCGCCTTGTCTGGGATGTCGCGCTATATGAACAATATGAAAGCCACATAGGCGGGAAATGGTCTGCCATTTGGGAGGCTGACAGCCATTCTGACACGCTGCCTGAAGGCTTGCGAGAGGATCTTGTTCTTCACTCGGCCTTTGAGCAATCGAAAATCCGGCGCCTCGATCGGGTCTTGCGTAGTCCGCAACGTCGCAAGCGGGAAACCGAAACGCTTGTTCAAGCCGTGTTTTGCATTGACGTACGCTCCGAGGTGTTTCGCCGGGCGCTGGAACGGGTCAGCGGAAGAATCGAGACACGCGGATTTGCCGGCTTTTTCGGGATTCCCTTGGAGCTCCAGGGTTTTGCATCCGACATAAAGGAGAACCGGCTGCCTGTCCTGTTGAAGCCTAGTGTACGGGCCAGCGCCCGTCCGGTGAAGGGGGCGCGTGATGATAAATCCGAACGGTATCGCGGCAGGGCGCTCCGCGCGTGGGGGCGCTTTCGGATGGCCGCAGTCTCCTCATTTGCTTTTGTTGAATCGTCCGGACCGATTTATGCGTGGCGCCTCGCAAGGGATGGTCTGGCAGGCGCCAAAAAGAAGCCGGTCAAAAATCACCCCCTACAACTGGACCCGGCCATTGATACGGCTAGCCGTGTAAACATGGCAAAATCCATTCTCACGGCAATGTCGATGACAGAGGGGTTTGCACCCATTGTCCTTCTGGTTGGGCATGGCGCAAAAGTCACAAACAACCCGCATGCCAGCGCACTTCATTGCGGTGCTTGCGGCGGCCATGCCGGAGACGTTAATGTAAGACTGCTTGCTCAGATTCTCAATGATCCCGTCGTGAGATCTGGACTTGTCGCGCACGATATTCTCATTCCTGACGCGACCCTCTTCCTCGGCGCGCTGCATACGACAACGAGTGACGAGATCGAAATATTCGACGATGCGATCCTGCCAAGTCACCACACGTCTGTCGCCCAGTTGAAGACATGGCTGACAGATGCCGGCCGACTTGCAAGGCGCGAGCGGTCAAACACATTGCCCCGCGCAAACCGGGGGAAAGGAATCATCAAGCGCACACGGGACTGGGCTGAAACCCGGCCAGAATGGGGGCTTGCGAATTGCGGTGCCTTCATCGCGGCTCCGCGCGAGCGCACACGTGACCGCAACCTCTCCGGCACGGCCTTCCTTCACGAATATGACTGGAAGAAGGATCCAGAGTTTGCGACGCTTGAACTTATCCTGACCGCTCCGGTTGTCGTAGCGAGTTGGATCAGCCTGCAATATTTTGGATCTGTTGTCGCTCCTGAGCTCTTTGGTTCAGGCAATAAGCTCCTGCACAATGTTGTCGGCGGGATTGGTGTCCTTGAGGGCAATGGCGGGCAGTTGCGGACGGGGTTGCCCTACCAGTCGGTTCATGACGGCGAAAAATACGTCCATGAGCCGACCCGTCTGGCCGTCTGTATTGAAGCGCCTTGTGAGGCCATCGCCGGTATCCTTGAAAAGCACGAGAAAGTGCGGGACCTGTTCGATAACGCCTGGCTTCGCTTGTTTACCCTTAATGAAAACGGTGGGCTGGCATACGAATATGTCGGCAATCTCGGTTGGCGGACATTCGAGAGATCCGGATCTGAAGACCAGCTTGAAGCGGTAGCGACATGAGCGCGTTCGGCTACCTCGATAGCCTGGAAAGCGAGGCGATACAGATCCTGAGAGACGGTGTCGCGGAGGCCGAACACCCGGTCATCATGTTCTCTGGCGGAAAGGACTCAACGGTTCTGGCGCATCTCGCCCTTCAGGCCTTCTATCCATCGGCGCCCCCGCTGCCGCTTCTCCACATTGATTCGACGTGGGAGTTCCGGGAAGTGATAGACTTCCGTAACCGCTTTGCCTTCGAGAACGGATTCGAGCTTGTCATGCATCATAATGAAAGTGGTCGTCAGCAGGGCCTGAACCCGATCGAGCACGGTGACGTCTATACCTCGATGATGCGCACTGACGCCCTGAAACAGGCTCTCGACCTCGCGGGATATGATGTCATTTTTGGCGGCGCGCGTCGCGATGAGGAAATGACCCGCGCAAAGGAGCGCGTGGTTTCACTACGCAACCCTGCGCATGCCTGGGACCCGAAAAACCAGCGCCCTGAGATCTGGTCGAACTTTAACTGGCGCAAGAAATCAGGCGAGACCCTGAGAGTCTACCCGCTATCAAATTGGACAGAGTTTGACCTCTGGGCTTATATTCTCTCAAGGCGTGTTTCGCTTTGCCCTCTCTATTTTGCCGCCCTACGTCCTGTCGTTGACCATGACGGCAAGCTGGTTGTTATCGACGATGAAGACCGCGCTACGTCGCTCGGCTTTGGGCCGCCTAGAATGGAGAAAGTACGCTTCCGCTCACTTGGATGCTGGCCGGTCACGGCGGCCCTTCGTTCGGAAGCCCAGGATCTTGGGGGCGTTGTTCGCGAGACATTCTCGTCCTCCTTCTCGGAGCGAAGCGGACGCGTCAGCGATGCCGGGTCACTCGAACGCCAGAAGCGTGATGGATACTTTTGACGTGGTATGGCGAGAGGCCCTCGCCGGGCGGTACGTCTTCCGAACCGCGATGCGTGGCAAGTAACGCTGCTGCATGGCCACTGATGTCTTCCATGTCGGCTCGCGTCTGGATGCTGTGTCACTTTAATGAGTGAAAGTTTTTCGTCCGAAACTGTCTGCGGGCGCGTCACGCGGGCGTGCCCGTCCTCGTCGAGGCCGAGATGCGGGCCCACATAAACGCCTCTCGGAGGTGGTTTATCCACGCCGCAGACGTTCTCACCATCGGCCATGCAGCAGCGGCAGCCTGCCGCATCAATCCCCGCGACGAACGATAGACCCGGTCGCGACAAGGTCTGACAGAAGCGCAAGCGTCGCTTTGCCCGAAGTTTCGAACGGGTCGAGAGTCGGGCGTTTGAAATATTTCAGCAGCATGCCCGGATTGAGCTTGGAAATACTGACATGCCCCATGGTCCAGTTGCCGAACATGCGCTCGTCGATCTCTGCATAATCGAGAAGACAGACATGGGTGTGGCGTGGATCACGGACAATTGCGTTGAACAGTTCACATACCTCTTCGCGACCTCCCTCCAGAACCTGAATGAACAGATCGTCCGACACGCATAACAACCCCGTAATGCCGAGGGCCGGATTGTTGGTCCGTGATTGGTTGAGGATATTATCGAGAAACGTTCCCTTCAGGGCGTCGGCAGGTCGGCTCGCGTACAGGCACCTAACAATCATCTTAGTCTCGCTTTCTCAGATTAAGCAGCGCCAGGAACTCGCTTCGAAGTGTATGATCCTTGAGGAAGGATCCGCGCATTGCGCTATTTATCATCACGGCCTCGTCCTTCACGCCGCGCCAATGCATGCAGAAATGGTCGGCTTCCATGACGACCGCGAGGCCGTCGGGGCTAACCTTGCTCATCAGTATTTCCGCTATTTGGGCAATGGCTTCTTCCTGTATTTGCGGTCGCGACATGATCCATTCGGCAAGCCGGGCATACTTTGACAATCCGATGAGGTTCGAGTGCTCGTTGGGCATGAGCCCGATCCATAACCGTCCCATGATCGGACAAAAATGATGGCTGCACGCGCTCCGAACCGTTATCGGGCCGACGATCATCAACTCATTTAGGGATTCCGCGTTGGGAAATTCGGTCACCGCTGGCGGCGCGACATAGCGGCCGGCAAAGACTTCGGTAAGATACATCTTCGCAACCCGGCGCGCCGTGTCACGGGTGTTGTGATCGTTGTGGATATCGATCACCAGGCTTTGAAGGACGGTTTTCATGCCTTCTTCGACTTCAGCCAAAAGCGCGTCGAGGTCACCCGGCTCAAGGAAATCGGCAATATTATCATTAGCGTGAAAACGTTTCCGCGCGCGCTCGATACGCTGACGGATCCGGACTGATGCCGGTTCGTGCTTGCCGGAGATCACATTGTCTTCTTTGTCGGCCATCTTCAATATTTCTACTTTGCAATTTGATTGCGATACCACACTTCGCGCAATCAGGGCATGTTATCCGATCTGAGAGCGGGCGCAGTCTCAGGTCGAGCGTGTTGAATTTTGTGGATCAGTAGAGGCGCGGCCCCCCCTGTTAGACTCGAAGTGAACTAGACGCGCGCTCACACAGTTCAAGACGTCACCTTAAATCTTCCAGTCCGGCCATCAGATGGAGGGCAAGGTTTGCGGCACAGCGATGTGGATTGACGGGTCATCCTGCTCGAAAGCCCCGAATGGACGCGGAGAAGGCCTAGAAGGCTGCCATTGCAAGGGTGAGACTGCCTAGTCCTGTTGCCATTGCGACGCGCAGTCTCAGCCAGCCACGGGGAAAGGTGATATGGCGTGATATGGCAAGGTCGACCATCGGACTTGCCAGAAGAATCAACGCCAGCGCGACAAGCGACGGACGTGGCCAAGGCCACCCGCTCACCATGGGCAACAATGCAGTCCATCCTGCGAGACTTGGTCCAATTGCGAGCACGTATATCCATGTCCGTGTTTCGCCGGAGAGGAGCCCCGCCATCCACCAAAGCCCTCCGAGAAAGGACAGGATGATTGCTGCATAGAAACAACCAGCAGCAAGTCCGACCGACTGATAAGATACAGAAAACATCGCGATCAAAAGGCAAAAGGCCTGTGGCAAAATTCCTGCCAGACCAAGAATGACGACGGGGCGAGAAAGGTTTGATCGGTCCATTGTGCTCAGAAACCCAAATAGCGCGGGAGCGTCAAGCGACCTTCTCGTCGCCGAGCACCTACCCGTCCGCAAGTTGTAGAGACTGGTTCGCATTGGACTAACAGCAGCGCTAGACAGTCTATTGATTTCAGCGACTTTTCAGACAAATATATGTGTAAATACAGTATGTTATGCGGAAATTCACAAAACACAGCCCGTTTGCGCGAATGCCCCGCAGTGAAGGCTTGGAGCATTTACACTGGAGCTAAATAGCGGCTGCGCTTGTCGCATACGGCATTTCGTTGCGCATGCGCTCTAGCCCCCGTCGGATCCAGCTCTTCACAGTATGGGGAGATTGATTCAGCTGATCGCCGATTTCCCGGCACGTATAACCATGGACGACCTGTAGCATAATCGCAGCCTCCATGTTGGCGGGCAAATTTCCGATCATTTCCGTCAGCAACCTGCCCACCTGCTCAAACCGGGCGGACGCTTCTGGTCGCATCCCATCGTCTTCAACGGCCTCGTCCAGTTCCTCCGTGACGTGGAAGCGTGCGCGGGCCCGCAGCGCATCGATAGCTCGGTTTCGCATAATGACTAGCATCCAAGTAAATGGGTTCGCCCGCTGGGCGTCATACTTTCCCGCGTTCTGCCATATCGAAAGATACGCCCGCTGAAGCACATCATTCGTCGTTTCTTCGCAGTTTACGATACCCATTACGATCGCCGACAATCGGGGCGCCGTAAGCTCATAGACTCTTGAGAATGCCTGTTTGTCCCCCTCGGCCGAGCGCAACAATGCGTTCTTGAGGACATCATTTTCACGTTCGCGCTCGGCGTCCATCTCCACCATTCCCACTATATTTTATTCTATGTGGTATATTTTACGAGCAAGTTGGCCGACTGGATGACTGAATTTCGAAATTTCTCCATTTTTCGAGACGAAAAAGGGTCAGTGATGCGCCTAATAGATCTGGTCGATGCCGATGACGCGAGGCGAGTTTCTCCCGCTTATCAGAAGGCTTTCGCGATTTTCCAGTAAGGCAGATGCCTGGTTTAGATCCTGCATCCGATCAGCGGCTAATTGGTCAAGCTCCTCGCGGCTACGGATGATCGTCGGCCGTAAAAACACGAACAGTGTTCGGCGGGTCCCGCTTTCGGACGTATTCTTGAACAGATTGCCGACGACCGGGACATCGCCCAGCAAAGGCACCTTGCTTTCGACCGAAATCCTGTCGTCCGTTATCAATCCTCCAAGCACAACGACACTGCCATTGTCTGCAAGGACGGTCGTCTGGATACTGCGCCTGTTTGTAATGAGGTCAGAAGCGCCGGGAACCACTGAGTTGACCAGGGATGAGACTTCCTGGCTGACATCCAGACGCACCACGTCGCCATCATAGATCCGTGGCGAAACACGCAATGTAATGCCGACATCTTCCCGCTCAATCGTGGTAAATGGGTTGGTCGAGTTTCCTGTCGTGGTGAAAGAACCCGTGCGGAAGGGAACATTCTGTCCGACGACAATTTCTGCGGGCTGGTTGTCCAGCGTTGTAATGCTGGGTGTCGAGAGAAGGTTTGCCTTGGTTGACGATCCAAATGCCTGAACGAGAATCCCGAAATCGTCGTTCACGCCGATCCCGGCACTTAACCCGTCTTCCGTCAATGCAGTCGCAACCGGGGCACCTAGAATAGACAGAATACGCCGGAGGGACAGTCCCTGATCCGAGAATGAAATAGCCGCAGCGCCGCCTCCGGGCGCTGCGTCGCCTATGCCCAGTTGTATACCAAACTGCTCAGCGGCATCGCCCGTGATTTCAACAATTGCCGCTTCGATAACGACCTGTGGGCGTCGAACATCCAGATCTTCGATCAGCCCCTCTACTTCGGCAATTTGCCCGGATGTGCCGCGCACCACGATGGCGTTTATGTCTGTCGCAGCCTGCAGGCTGAGCTCGCTGTCTGCACCCCCGATGCCAAAACCGGTTGCCGCTTGGTTCGCTTCGGAATCGAACCGGCCTGAAGCCTCTGCGCCGCCGGTCGCGGGATTGGACGCGAGCGTCGCATAGCCACCCCCATAGGTCGGTCTGTCATTGTCCACGAGGCTGCGGGCTACAGGATTGGTTGCCGGCGCGCCAGCTCCGACAGCGCCTCGCAGAACCTCGATCACCGCTTCTGCATCACTATTGCTGAGACGGAAAACACGCGTGGTGACGGCAGCGCCGCCGCCCTTGTCCAGATCTGATGCCAGTCGACGCGCCTCATCGAGTTCTTTCTGATTGCCCCGCACGAACAACTGGTTGCTCCTGACGTCAGCAGCGATACTTGGTCCTTTCCCGGCCCCACCGAGCAGGCGTTCAAGCATAGCGGCCGCATCAGGTGCGCTGGCGTTGGACAATTGGATTACCGCCATGGAATCGCTTGCACCGCCATCGAGTTGCCTGAGGAGCGCTTCGACGCGCGAGATATCATCGGCATATCCTGTCACGATCAGTGAATTGGGCCGACTGAAAGGCTCAACAGAGCCCGACGCCGACAGGAAGGGCTTGAGCGCTGTCGCGGCCTCTGTCGCGGCAAGATTGTCCAGCCGGATCAGGCGCGTAACAAGATCAGCATCACGCGCGCCCGCAGAACCTGAAATGGGACCGCCCTGGCGTGCCTCTGCCTGCGGTATGATCCTCCATGAATCGCCAGACCGGATTGCGGCAAACCCCTGAACGCGCAGGACAGACTGAAACAGCGTCCACACACCGTCTGCATCCAATGGTTCCTGCGAAATAACCGTAACCTTCCCACGAACAGCCGGGTCCAAGATAAGCGTCCGGCCGGTGACCGTGGCGACATCATCAGCAAAGACTGAAATTTCGACGTCGCGCGCATTCAGTAGAAATGTGGAGCCCGGGCTGGTCTCAACCTTGGCCGGTTGTAGAAGGTTTTCCGCATGCACTGCCGCGATAGGTCCGAGAAGGATCATAAGTATCAAAAGAGTCAGTCTACGGCTCATCAGATTATCCCTATTGAAGCGGAAAGGTTAGAGTGATTGTTCGACCGTTCCGGTCGATCTCCACGCGTGCACGACCGGATGCAATCACAGCTTCAAACAGGCGGCTGTCAGACGAGACGTTTCCAACGGCCGCCCCATTCACCCGCGTCACCCGGTCGCCGGGCTGAAGTCCTGCTGCGAGCAGAACGACGGGTGGATTTTCCCCAACGACATAGCCTTCAGGTGAAGGCTGCAGACTGAAGCGACGGACAAGGCCTGTCGGATCAGTCGCGAGCTGCTGGCGGTATGCATCGATGATCTCTTCCGGCGCAGGTGCGCGTGAAATCGTACTTTGCAGCGGTCGCGCCGAAGCCTCCGCATCAACTTGCAGGATGCTCGTGCGCCCCAGACCATCCGCAACGTCGAAAGCGAGTTCTGCAGATTGCCCGTTTACATCAAGCACCACACCGCGCTGCTCGACCTGGTCGAGTCGAATGCCCTGGCTCACATTATCACCGGGCCTGAAAATTTCTGCCGGGCGCCCTTCCACCGATATTGTGGCGGTTGAGCGAAACGCGCTTTCAGACACACGGACGGCAAGCAATTTCAGGGACTTGATGTTGAGACTTGTCTGCGATGCCCCACTGCCAGCGAGTTCAATACGTCGTCCGAAAGGCGCCCAGGCAAGTATCGGCGTAATGTCGGGCGTCTTATGCGATGAGGTGTATGGACCTGCAGCGATTATAGCTTTGCTTGCAGGCAGCTTGACGTAACCCAAGGCGTGCCATGTCAACTCGGAGAGATTGTAGAGCGCAAACATCACGCCCGCTCCGCCCGCCATCCATACAGCCCAAAGGAATGGCGAGTGTTTCATGACGGTCCGGCCCTGTCGACGAATGCATCCAGTAGCGATGCCGCGCCGGTTCCCCCGTCTTCGGAGACTGAGATTCTGACTTCGGCGAGATCGGGATCGCTGGAGGCTTTGGATCCGATCGTTACGCGCCAGGTCCTATCAGCCATCTGAACACGCGACGGCGAAGCGTTTATGCGTGAAGGATCGAGCCGAAGTTCCACAAGCGTATTCTGCGCCACGATATCAGAGAGCATTCGAACTTCGAGACGATCCACAGTTTCGATGTGACTTTGCGCGACACGAATGAAGGCTACACCGGCGATTGAGAGCACGGTCAATGCGACCAGAACTTCGATAAGGCTGAACCCAGCATTCGCAGGCACATCAACTGATAAAAGGGTCCTTGAGTACCGCACGTCTACCGCGCCCCATCCTGGATAAGGATATCGGCGTCCTGGCCCTCGCCGCCCAATTTTCCATCTGCCCCAAACGAGAGAAGATCAAATCCCCCTTTTTCGCCGGGAGACCTGTACTCGTAAAAATTACCCCAAGGGTCTTTAGGTGCCTCGTCAAGGTACCCTTCCGGGTGCCAGTTGGCAGGCTGAGGAGAACCCGAGGGACGCTCAACCAGAGCTGATAGCCCCTGGGCTGTTGATGGATAAGCACGGTTATCGAGCCGATACATTTTCAAGGCTGATGCAATGGCCGAGATATCGTTGCGAGCGACGGTTATCCGAGCTTCGTCCGGCCGGCCAATTACTTTGGGTACGATCATCGCCGACACGAGTCCGATGATGACCAATACAATCAATGTCTCAATGAGAGATAGCCCCGCATCTCTCGGAAGCAGCATCTGTACTTGGGTCGCTTGGGTTCGCATCGTTACGCTGATCTCCATCGTATCTGGTCTGAAATCCTCTTGACATAACAGATACGGTGGAAGGTCAGCTCAGGATGCAAAGCTCGGACATCGTTGCAGAACCAGCGGACGACCGCGAGTTCGCAGAGCCTGCGGGTTTACGGTCATATGAATTGAATCTTGCGATCATGTCCGATCCCGATATCGTCTTCGTCCCGACCGAGCGCGTGAGGCTTGCAGCCGTTATCCTTCCACTGAAGCGCGCTGACCAACGTAAAGCCAGCCTCCCATTTGCGATGGAGCCTTTGCTGGGCGAGCCGATTGAGCAGACTCATTTCGCGATTGGAAGCAGGCTGGAAGACGGGCGATATCTCGCCTGCGCGGTCAATGCCGAACGCGTGGCAGAATGGGTTTCGACCAACGCAAGTGCGCGTCAGGTCATGATAGTTCCGGATGTCCTGATCCTACCAATCCCCCCCCAGGATGTCTGGCACGTCGCGAGCCTCGCTGATCGAGTGCTTGTTCGCCTCCCCGATGGCTCCGGGTTTGCCACGGCAAAAGGGCTGTTGCCTGTCTTTGCACTGGCGGAGGGTTCGCCGGAATGCCGGATCATTATCGACGAAAGCGGTCGGGCTGACACGCTCGCCTACGCTGAGCCTTTAGTTTGGCCAGACCGCAGCGCTCTTCTTGACCTGCGGCAGGGAGCGCTTGCGCCTGGCGCGAGCAACACAGTTCGAAGCATCCGCGTAGCGGCAGCGCTGACACTCGCAATCGTCGCCGCCACTACAACGATCTCCGGTGCAGATGCGCTCGCGCTCCAGCATGTTGCTCACACAAGAGAAGCGCGGCTTATTGAGGACTTTCGTATTCGATTTCCCAATGCGCCAGCCGGAACAGCCCTGATGGCAACGATAGATTCACTGAGCAACAATGCCGTTGGCCGACCGGCGGATACATTCATCTCGCTTCTATCTGCCACAAGCCTGGCGCTCAAGGACGAAACAACGATCTCTGTCCAGGACATGACCTTTGCGCAGGCTGGGAACCGCCTCGATCTCAATGTCGAGACAGATAGTCTCGACACGTTTCAGTCGCTCAGTTCCCGCCTCGCCCAATCAGAAATTACGGCAGAACTGGGTGCGGCGACCGTTGTACCTGGTGGCGCCGAAGGCCTCCTTTCCATCATGGCAAAAGATGGATTCCAATGAGCGTGGACACAAGCCTCTCTCAAGTGACGGCCTGGTGGAGTACGAAGTCGACCAGAGACCAATGGCTGCTAGCGTCTGCCGCCAGTCTTCTGGCTATTGTGACTTGGTGGACCCTTGTCTGGTCACCCCTGCAGACTGCGCGTGGGGATACGATCACACGCATCGCCCGCATTGAATCTACCCGCTCGATGCTCTCCGCTCTTCCCGCCGAAGTTGGCCTTCCATCTGCCCGTGGTGACCATGCCTCCAACCTGCGCGAGATCGTTTCCGCGACGGCGTCGGCGCGAAAACTGCCGATTCAGAGGATCGAACAGTCCGCCAATCGAGTCGTCGTCGAATTTGAGACGGCAGATTTCACACAGATGATGTCCTGGCTGGAAACCCTTTCACGTGACCATTCAATCAGGGTCATTGACGCAGAAATCTCACGCCGGCCGGAGCCTGGCACGGTCTCAGCGCAAATGACTCTGGAGGCCTTATGACGCAAGAACAAGCACGCCTGCCCTACGCTTTTGCACTCCGGACTGGTGCCATTCTCTCAGGTGACCGGACCTCTGGCATTACATTGCTTCACCGCGACAAGATGAGTCTGCCAATACTGCTCGAATGCCAGAGGCTCTCCGGTCGGATCGATGCATTCAAGCAGTTGAGTGCTTCAGATTTCGAGCTGGCGCTTGCAGAAACCTACAAATCAAGTGCGAGCCGGGCCGCAGACCTTGCGGCAGAATCGAACTCCGATCTCGCGGCGCTGGCTGATGATGCAGCTGCGTCTGAAGACATTCTAGATGACCGTGCGAACGCCCCTGTCGTACAGCTCATCAATGCGCTCCTCTCCGAAGCGATCCGCGAAAAGGCATCCGACATTCATATCGAGCCACACGAGGCACGGCTTGTCATACGGTTTCGGATAGACGGTGTGCTTCGCGACCGTATCGAACCGAAACGCAACCTGGCGCCCATGCTCGTGAGCCGGATTAAGGTTATGGCCGGTCTGGATATCGCGGAAAAGCGCAAGCCACATGATGGCCGCGTAACACTGAATGTCGGCGGACATGAAGTTGATGTGCGCGTTTCCACAATCCCCTCCCAGTACGGGGAGCGTGTCGTTTTGCGACTACTCGACCGCACCACGGCAAAGTTCAATCTCACCCAATTAGGAATGACGCACAGCGATCACGCCCTCACGGAACGACTTCTGGCGAAGCCCGGCGGCATGATACTTGTGACTGGGCCGACCGGATCAGGCAAGACGACAACGCTCTATTCAGCAATCACTTACCTCAATGATCGCTCACGGAACATCATGACGGTCGAAGACCCGATCGAGTATGCTTTTGATGGCATCGGCCAGATGCAGGTCAATCCTCACAAGGGTGTTACTTTCGCAGAAGGCGTTCGCGTTCTGATGCGACAGGATCCTAACGTTATCCTGATCGGTGAAATCCGGGATTCCGAAACTGCATCCGCGGCCGTCAGGGCGACGACATCCGGTCACCTTGTCTTGTCCACACTCCACACGACAAGCGCGATCGCCAGTATCACGCGTCTCATCGATATGGGCGTCGATCGCTACCTTCTCGCCACGATCTTGTCAGGCCTTATTGCCCAAAGGCTCGTGAGACGGCTTTGCGACACCTGCAAGCTTGCCGATGAACTTACTGAGACCGAGGCGTCGCGACTTGGGAAAGGTGCGGAGATTGGCATGCCGGTATTTCGCGCCGTTGGCTGCCCTGCCTGTGCGGCTTACGGATATCGGGGCAGGACCGCTATCTACGAGGTGGTCGAGGTCGACGGCGAACTTGAGAAACTCATTCACTCAGGTGCGGCGGAATCCGAACTGACCGCGCTTGCACGGCTGCGAGGACCTAGCCTGTCCATGGACGGCGCAGCTCGCATCCGCGAAGGCATCACGACCGTCGAAGAAGTGCTGAGCGCAGCCGACGTCGGAAAAGAGCCATGATTGAATTTCGCTATAATGCCGTCGACGGCGCCGGAAAAGTGTGCAGCGGAATCCTGACTGCCGGGTCCCTTGTCGAAGCGCGGCAAGTATTGAGAAGCAGGGCGCTTTTACCAGTGCTGATCACACCCAAATCCCGAAAAGCGTCTGCGGCTGAACGCAAGAGACCGACCCGCACCTTCCGGAGCGCCATCACCAGCAAGACACTGACGCTGATCACACGACAGCTCGCATCGCTGATTGCAAACTCGATCCGGATCGAGGAAGCGCTCGCTGCCGTCGCCCGGCAGGACCTGCCCGCCCGAGCGAAGAACGTCCTTATGGAAATCCGCCATCAAATCATTGACGGCAGCAGCCTGGCGAAAGCCTTGTCCGCGCAGGGCAACGTTTTTCCCCGACAGTATATTTCCTCCGTCGCCGCTGGAGAGTCCTCCGGTCGCCTGGATATCGTTCTGGAGCACTTGGCAGACTACACAGAAACAAGGCAGGAAAACCGCCAGACCCTGCAACTCGCTCTCATTTATCCGGCCTTTCTAGCGCTTGTTTCAGGCGCGGTGATTGTCCTCCTTCTCACGAAAGTCGTTCCAGACGTCGTCTCGGTCTACCAGCGGAGAGGCGCGGACCTACCGCTCTCCACCGACTTGCTGATTGCGATTTCGGATTTCCTCAGGCAGTTCGGAGTAGGTATTCTTGTTGCGCTTACGTTGATCTATGCGGCGCTGGCCTGGACTGTGCGGCTACCAGCAGGCCGCCAGGCCTGGGGTAGATGGTCTTTGAAGGCGCCCTTGTTTGGGCCGTTCAATCTCCGCCGTCAGGCTGCTGAAATATCGGGCACCCTCGCCATACTAATCCAATCCGGCGTTCCCCTGGTTGAGGCGCTGAAAACCGCCGCCGGTGTGGCGAGCAACGACTATGTCAGCAATCGCCTGCATATGGCAGCAAATGACGTTGGCGAGGGCACTGCGCTTCATCTGGCGCTTTCAAGAACCGGCGTCATGCCGCCCATGATGCTGGCAATTGTTGCCAGCGCAATGCGATCCGGAGAACTTGGACCTGCGCTGGCCCGGACAGCCAGAGATCAACAGAAAGAACTGGGGGCCCAGACCAAGGCGTTGGTTGCACTGATTGAACCTATGGTCCTTCTGATCATGGGCGGCATTGTACTGTTCATCGTCCTCGCGATCCTGACCCCGATCGTCAACCTGAATACATTGTCAGGAGTTTGATGGCATGAGACGCGGGCCAAATTCCAGCACTGTATCTGACGTTGTGGTACGATTCAGGAATAGCTCGGAGCCAGCCGGAGAGACGGTCAAAACGGTTCGCCTTTTTGCGTCGAGCATTACCCGTGCCACATCAGCAGTCCCTCCTGCGCCGGCAGCTTTGACCACGATCTCACTCGACCCGCCAATAAGTTCGGATACAACCTGCAATTCAGGCACGTCACGCCCAGAGCATTTGCCTTCGCCAATCGTCGCCTTCCCCTCCAGCAAGACCGCTTGGTTTCTTAGTGACAGGCGGACCGATGTGAGCCGTGCAGAAAGGTCACAAGCCCCAAAGTCGGTATTCGCGAAGTGGCTGAGTTCTGCAATCGAGACAACGCCATCAACATCATCAATCTCAATGCCACTGGTCAATCGCACCCTGCCCTTCAGGCTCGAATCCAAGCCTTCCAGAGCCCAATCTGCCGCGAGACTTGCCGTGGTCAGCGAGCGCGTTGGCGACAGCGCCCAGTCGACGTGCAACCCTTCGGGCAACACGGCCACGCCTTTCAAGACGGTCCCAGAGATATGCGCCTCGCGCATCTCGGGCACAAACGCCTTGAGAATTTCCGCCGGAGCGGTGGCTAGCAGCATCCCGGCGAAAGCGATGCCGGCGACGCCCGCGAAAAGTCCCCGCAGCATCCAGCGCCGAGTGGATGGGGATGGTGCGTAAAGTGGCCCGCCAAGAGCCTCAAGTGTTTGCGACATGGGTCCGTCTCCGTCGTATGAGTCCAGATACGCAGCCCAGATGCCCGTCAGGTGCAGCGATGCTGTCGCACGATGACGAAAGTGGCTTCTCACTAATCGAAGTCATCGTCTCGCTGGCCATCATCAGCCTTGTGAGCCTTGCAGGATTTACGCTCGTAGACACATTGGCGAGTCTGCAATCGCGGATTGATGCTCGGTATGATGCCATTCAAGAACTTCAACTGTTGCTGTCGGACCTGTCTGAAGATTTCGCCCAGGCTGACCCGGCATCTTTGACGCTTGCGTCGGGCACACTGAAAATGCGGACGCAAGTGTGCAATGCCTCCGGAACTGTAAGCCTGAGTGTTGTGGAGCACTCGTTCCGCCGGACTTCAGACGAGTGCATAAGTGGCAGGTCCAGTTATTCAGAAATAGAGACTGCCCGTTTCACAGTGATCGACGCGGAGAGGGCCGAATGGGATACATGGCCGACTGACGAAGCGCTGCACGCCCGGGCCGTGCGTGTCGAAATACGCATGCCAGATCGATCGGGCGCCCTTACCGGGTCGATCGAGGGACTGTTCGACATGCCGGACACGTTCGTCAAATGAAACAGTCTGAATCAGGAATTGTCCTTGTCCAGGTGCTCGTCATTGTCGCCTTCGCCAGCGCCATGGCGTTGACACTCATGACTGTTCAGGATCAAGCGGTCGCTTTTGAGCGGAAGTCAGGGGACAGGTTGCAGGCGCAAGCGCTCTTGCGCGGCGCTGAATCATCCGTCGTGTCCGCTTTCAGGCGTGACGGCCAGTCGGGATCAAGCGTCGATCACTATGGCGAAGCGTGGTACCTAGCGTCTCAGGTCCCAATCGATTTGCCGCAAGGAGCGTTCTCGGTATCTGTTCGCGACGAGCAATCCAGGTTCAACATCAACAATCTGGCAAATGGTAATCTCGCGGCCAAGGCGATGTTCGCCAGAATCGTCGCTGCCGCAAAGGGCGATGCCGGGTGGAATGATAGACTGGTCGCCGCCATCGCCCTCGGCGGGCCTGTTAGCGATATGTCGGACCTAGCCGCCTTCGGCTTCGACGAAACGGAAATCACTGCGCTGACATCGATTGGTTGCGCATTACCTGACACGACCACGATCAATCTCAATACGGCAAGTGATGGGCTCATTCGTGCGCTGTTCGACAATCCCATAGCGGCTGGAAAGCTGCTCGCCATGCGCAGTCGCGAAGGCTACGTGACCCGGGAGGATCTCAGCGAGGCCTCTTTGCTGGCTCCAGCAGGTACGGGCCTGACGACCCAGTTTATCAGCGTCGAAGCAAATGTACGCTGGAACAGCGCCGGCATGTATTCCCGAACCCTTCTCGCGCGCCGCACAGATGCCGCTGGAGCGCATGTTCAGACTATTCGGCGAATAACGTCCAAAAAAGTAGCGGCGGCCAACCCAAGAGGTTCGCCGCCGCTTTAATGTCTGCCGTGTCGCGTTCAGTTGGGGTCGGGCACGTCCACCGGATCTGCCGTCTTGTCAGGATCGATCACATCGCCCGCAACGACAGGATTTGGATCAGCGGTGGCCATGTTGCCGAAAGCAGCGGCAAATCCGGCTCCAAATTGGTCCTCAACATTAGCCGGAGCCGGTGGTGGTGGAGGCGGTGGCGGCATGTACACATCATTGCCTCCTCCGTCGTTTCCGCACGCGGTCAGCGCTGTGCTGGCCACGCCAGCTATCATCACCAATCGCAAAGGTTTCCATATGTTCTTGGTCATATATTTTGTCCTCAGTTGTTTGGCGAACCTGCAAGCGGGTCGTTCAGGTATGGGAACGCATTCTTCAGCTCAGTCGCGCTGATCGGCGCCCCGTCAGTGAAGGCCACATTACCAACCGGTGCATCATCCGACGTGCAGAAGCCCAGATCCGTCGGTGTCCCATTGATCGGGACCGGGTAGCACAGGGCTCCCATGACAACGCGCAACGCAATATCAACCGTATCATCACCCGGGCGACGCCCGTTCGGGAAGCCGGCAAGATCATCACCCGCAACGCCAAAGGTGCTTTGATTGGCGCGAGGGGTCGGGGCAATTCCGGTATTCAGCCGCATCATCTCAGAAGGAGTTACAATCGACTGCTGGTTCAGCGTCGGGATCCCAGTGAGGAATGCCGCGACAAGGTCGTCCCGTGGAATATTCGTCGGAGCGAGATTGTCGATACTGGTACCGAGCGTCTGGTTGACCGCATCGCGGAACAAGAGGTCCAGGATCGCGGGCAGAGTCGGGTTGGTGACATAATCAGCCAAAGCGCCGTCTTGCGTTGGCTCGGCGGCATTGAAGAGATCTTTCTGCGGCAAGCCGATCACTACTTCGTTTACCAGTGGCGCAGAGAGGCGCGATTGTTGCACGTAGGCACCGCCATAAAGCGACGTTTGCTTGTACGTTGGCAAAGGATCTTCAATGTTTGCCTGAGGCAGACTCGCTGTTGTCCAGGCACCGATGGTTCCGTTACCGGAGCCAACAATGCAGTCCACCGGAACTTCGATTGCCAGCGACGTCACATTGGCCTTGCCGACGAGATCATCATTTGCACGGTCTTGGGTAATGCCACCGGGAAAACCACCACCGTCACCCGCTCCCGGCGCGCTGTCGCCTTCAATAGGGACCAAATTCACCAGATCAAAAATCTCGCCCAGATTGACCGCGAAGGCTTCCGCGCGCTGGCCAACAAAGACACGCCCAGGTGTCGAACAGTTCGGGATCGTAATGTCATAGATGAACTGCGAGGCATAAGTCGGGTAGTCCGCGATAGTCTTGTTGCCAACATTGTCCAAGGGCTTGACGAAATTGACGTTTCCAGTCGACGCGTTCGTGATCTGCGCTCGCGTGCCTGAACGGCGGTCACCGGTCACCAGCGTGAGTGCGTAAAATTCATTTTCTCCCAGGGCAGGATCGCGCGGCGCGCTGACAGGGCCGGCCGCTCGCAGGGCAATCGGGATATCCTTGCCCGCAATGTTCAGCGTAATGCCGGTATCGTTGACGAGGCGATTGTCGAAATCGAATTGGAATGTCAGATCTTCAACCGCGTCACCGTCGCTGTCGATATGGATTTCATACAGCGCATCGGGATCCATCGTGAAATAGTTGGGGCCGCCGTACGGGTTCTGTAAAGGTTGGTAGTTGGCGATAAAGGTCACGAACTGGTCACGACCCGGCTCGTAACTCTTGAACATGTAAAAATCAGTACCGTCGATCTTGGGCTGCTCGGTCGTGCCGGGCGCTTCGCGGTGACTGGACGCCCAGCTCGGAATGGCCACAGCGCAAAGGACGCCGATAGCCGCGCCTGAAATCAGTAGGGAGCGCTTCAATTGCATTGGTTATCTCCAGGTTGGCCTACCGCTCAAAGCCCCTCATTCGTTTGTGAGGACGCCGGTGGCGTAAGAAGGCGGGTTGTAAATGCGCCATTGAAGGATCAGACGCATCAGAGATACGTGGCGCCGTCGCCGTATGGTGCAGGCAAACCGAAACAATCGGCGCATCAGGTCAAAAATTGTTTGTCTGTGAACTGACTGAGATGACCAGAACAGATACTGCAACGATCCAGGATCCTGCTATTTGAACCGCGATTGACCGCCACGCTGGCGCGCGTTCTGGAGTCAAAATCACCACAAGCCGCGAAAGGCATATGATGGCGCAGGCGCCTACGATGACGTTAAGTGCCATAAGGCTCAAAGCCTGTGGGAATTCTCCATTTGCCGGAACACTCGCTACCGCCAACGCTGAGCCAATCAGGAAAATGATGATGGAAGCAGTCGCAATATTTGCGCTGAACCGCATCGCGGTAAGGACGCCCAGCACGACTGCAAAACCAATCACAAGTGCAGACGGACGGTATAGCTGCCCGAAATACAATAAGGCAAAACCGCCCAAGGCAACGCCCCCGCAGAATGCGATATATGCCCTTTTAATACCCGCTTTGGCCAGACAGGGAATCGACAGGCCAGCAGCGATAACCAGTATCACCTGCGCAACTTTCAGATCAGCCGGAATATATCCGGCCCGGACATCTCCAAATTGGGAAAGAATGGAAGCAAACAGATATAGCGGGTTCATTGGACGCCCTTCCCCATCAAATGATACCTAGCAGGAATCCAGCACCAGCCATCGTAATCAATCCTCCGGCAGCGCGGACAAAGACCTCTCCTCTCGGTAGCGTAGTGACCAGTCCCAGCGCGATGCCGGCGAGATGGAGCAAACCCGTCGCTACAACGAACCCGACCGCAAAAGAAACCGGATTGGCGGCTGTTGGTAACTCAATACCGTGTGCGTAGCCATGAAAGATCGCGAATACGCCAATAATGACCGCCGCGCTCCACAATGGCATGCGAACCTTCCCCAAAATCAATGCCCCAAGGATGACTGACGAAAGCGCAATGCCTGTCTCCACGCCGGGCAAAGGCAGACCAAGCACCCCCGCCGCGCCGCCCAATGCCATTACCAGTGGAAACACGACGGGGAGAACCCATATCGCTGGGCGGCCGAGAAAGGTGCCCCATAATCCCACCGCGACCATGGCCGCGACGTGGTCCCACCCACGGACCGGATGAACGAACCCGCTCAAAAATCCTCCGGTGAGCCCCTCGCCTGTATGGGCTACCGCCGCAGGTGCAGCCGAAATCATAAAAACCAATAATATCAGACCATTGCGTGACTGTGGCGATGTAAAAATCAAAGCGCAGGTCCTCTTCCTGGTATCGTCTCAGCACCCGCGTGAGGATGTGATCCGAGTTCAACCGACAGCGCTGGGATGGAGAATCCATTCTCAGTCACCCACGACTTGACCATTTCTTCGGCCGCCATGTCGTCAGCCCCTCTCGCTGCCCGCAGCAAGACATCAGCATCTTCAAACTCCCGCTGCAGCGTCCAGTTCAGACGCGCCCGTTCCAGTGCCTCGAGGGGCTTGCCTTCAACGTCGAGCAGATAGCGCGCTTCTTCTCGCGCGTGCGCGAAACTTCCAATTTTTTTCTCTGAAAGGAGATGTGCTTGAAGACTTCTACGCGACCTGAGAAGGCAGCCGGATTTCTTCAGCTGACTGCAGGCAATGGCCCTTCGAACCAGAACAGCGTCGGTTGGCGGCTTACCCCGCAGCGCATCAAGCGCTTCCTCGTACTCTGAGCGACGCAGGCGGAAATCAGCATAGAGTGCCGCCGACCGAATGCTATCCGGATCTGCCCTAATGGCCTGAACAAAATGTACGGCAGCCAGATCTGGCCAATCATGATACATCGCAATTTCCGCCAGCACGCTGTGTGCATATCCGCGCAGTGCAGGCTCCATGACTGGCTTCAACTCCATATAGCGATCCAGTTTGTCGTAGGCTGCATCAGCATTAGGCGAGAGCATCTCGGTCGTGGCGGCGCAAATCAGCGCTAGGTCGAATGTACCGGCTCTCGCAAGGCCCCGGCAGTCCGGACGCGCTTTCACTGTATGCCCCTGGACAACAAGAATATTCGCGCGCGTAAGCAGCAAAGTCGGATTCCGTGGCTGTAGGGTTTCCGCGTGGTCGAGCAATTCAAGTGCGCCATCAAAATCGTGCATGTACTGCTTGCCGACTGCGGCAAGTATGAGCACACGCGCATCAGGCCGGCTTTTCAAGGCGGGCTGCAGTGCAGACAGGCCAGATTGAACCAGGCTTGCATCACCAATCTTGCGTCCAGTGTTGATGAACAAACGCGCGGCCTGCATCGCGGTCTCCTGGTCTTCCGGAGCTGCGATGACTTGCGATGCTGCGACCTGCAATACTTCAGGATAGCGCGCCGCTTTCAGGCCCAGCAGTCCCGGATTGCCGCGCAGTGGAGACGACGCAAGCATCGCTACACACAGCACAAAGCCTATTGCCATGCCTAGAATTAAAATACGGTTCATTTGACACTAACTGTATAAACGCAATGTCAGAGATACGTGTCCTGCACCGAAATCGATGCAGTGGTCTTCAGCGGGGTGTTCTCTGGGAACTCAAACAGAAACGAGCCGCCGCGCTTCTCTAGGGGTGCGACGTTCTCGTTCCCTAGTACTTACTCGTCCACCAATATCGGAGACGGGGTCGCATTAAACTGGAAGTTCTCTCGGAAGAAAACGTACTGAGAAGATTGCCCCGCCTTCCTCAGGGCAATCGAGCGCAATCTCCGCATTGAGCGCATCTGTGAGACTTTTTACGATACCTAGGCCGAGGCCGGCGCCGCCTTCGCTGCGTGTGCCGCCTTGCCAGAATTTGTCAAATATCTTCGCACGGTCCGCGATCGCTATGCCCGGGCCAAAATCCCGAACCGCGATTATTGGTCCTGGACCAGCGCTGATCTCGATGGGCCGGTCAGAAGGAGCATGCGCAATAGCATTTTCGATGAGGTTCCGATAAATCCGGTACACGGCTTCTGAATGAGCATGCGCCTGAGCATCTCCGTGATCCAGAAACACCAGCCTCTGGTTGCTCGAACGCGCGACCTGATCAAGTGAACTGACGACCGACTTACCGATCTCGGCAAGGTCGACGACGGGCCGCTCGCCGGGTACGAGGACTTCTGCCTGTGCCAGCTCCAACAATTGCGCAACCAGTCGCGACATTGATCGAATGTCATCGCTGAGTTGTTGACGCACCTCGCCGGGAGGGAGCTTTCCGGCGGTAAGTAACATGATCGACAGTGGGGTTCGCAGCTCATGCGCGGCAAATCCGGTGAATTCCTTCAGGGTCGAGACGGATTTGTCGAGCCGCTCGAAGGCTCCATTTAGCGCCTCAACAAGTGCCGTGATCTCCCGCGGTGCCGCGGACACCGAAAGTTGTTGCCCGGGCTTCGCCGGATCCATCTCGAGTGCTTGTTGTTCCGCCTCGGCCAGCGGCTTGAGAACGCTCCGGACGGCAAGCGCATTGAACAAAAGGAGCAAGATCGACAAGGGCACAAGCGGCAGCGCAACATGTTGAATAATCTCTCTGCCGATCACTTCGGCAAACGGGCTGAGACCGCGCCCCTCGAATTGGAGGCGGATCCAGAATTCGTTGCCGTCTCGGCGCACTGACCGAAGCCCGGTTATGAGGTAACCGCCTGGGATTTGCTCCCGCTTCGTCCAATCGATCAAGCGGGGTTTGTTGCGCTCCGCTGCCGAGGCGGCGCCGACCGGAATCGCTTCAACCAGAGTATAGGTCCACCGCTCGCCATCCGATGCTTCACCGCGCGCCGAAAGCTCGTCCAGGGAGTTTAGACCGAAGTGCGAAACTTCCAGATCGAGAAGTTCCTGTGCCAGTGTCTGCGGTTGCCGCAGATAGGTATACACCACGATACCAACGTCCAGTAGCGCGAAGGCGAAAGCAAAAATCGCGAGCCGCAATGTAATCTGGAGGAAGAGGCTTGGCGCTTTGTCGCCAAGTTCAGGGCACTTCGTCATGGTGATTTCGTCTGTGTCGTTATTGTGTAGCCAATGCCGTGAATGGTTCGAATTTCGACCGTTGCCTGCGATTGCTTCAAGTGGCGTCGCAAACGTGAAACCACTGCTTCCAAAGCATTCGAGCTGACGTCCTCGTTCATATCATACATGGAATCTTCCAACATCGGACGCGGCACGACATGTTCCGCCCGCCGCAACAGAACTTCGAGTAGATCGATCTCTTTGCGGCCGAAGTCCTGAACGGCCTCACCAACCGATACCGTTCGTTCGCTGGAGTTCAGCATGACATTGCCGAGGGTGAGCTGCGGCGGCAGGCTTCGATCGGGTCTCCGCAAAAGTGCCCTGCATCGAGCAGACAACTCTTCAATAGCAAATGGTTTAACCAGGAAATCGTCAGCCCCCGAATCCAGGCCCTCGATCCTGTCATTCAAACCGCTGCGCGCAGTCAATACGAGGACGGGTGTCATATTATTCTGCGCGCGCATTTGCCGGATGAGGTCGATCCCATCCCCATCCGGCAAACTGAGGTCAAGCAGCACGAGGTCTATGTGTGTCGTCTTGAGAGCCGCTTCTGACTCGTCGATTGTTGTGACCCAATCCACAGCATAGCCAGAATCCCTAAGCCCATCCCTCATCAAGGTACCAAGGCGGTGGTTATCTTCGACCAGCAACAGGCGCATTGTCGACATCTCCTTCAGCTGCTCGCCGTTTGCACCCCGTTACCATCGAGAGTGGCAAGTTCTCATGATGCTTGAAGCTGACATAAACGGCAGCGAGCACATGAAGCACAACGGCGCCGATAATGAAGTTAGCCACGGTCTCATGCACTTCTTCCACCCATTTTACGCCCCAGAACTGATCCAGGCTCATCATCCAGCCGGTCGCACTGATCAGCAGTAGCAGAAAAATCAATCCGAACATCATCAATGATCCTGCCGGGTTGTGACCGATATACCTGGGTTCCTTGCGCTCGCGCATGGCACTGAGATATCCGAAGACTTTTCTGGGTGTTGGCGCGAACGACGAAAACCTGGCATGGCCGCTCGCAAGCAGGCCCCAAACGATCCGGCAACTTACCGCACCAAAAACCACGTACCCGACGATCTGGTGGATATCGCTTGATTCACGCAGCACCGTGAGATTGGCAAAAACGCCAAGCACGACCGTCCAATGGATAATACGGACAACGGGATCCCATACCTTAATTTTTGTGTTCGGGCTGGCAAGGTCGGAATCTGACGTGATCGAATGAGTCATCTCAGTCGACATTCTTTTCGACGACTTCGCCAGTCACTGGATTGAAATAGATCTCGGCGCGGTGCCCGTCCTTGGTGTGGGCATAAATCTCGTAGCAGCTCCCGGAAATCTGGAACACTTTGACCTCCTTGAAATCCATCTTCGCGATGATGGCTTTCATTTGCTCTTGTGTGAGCCATTCCGACTGCGGCTTCGCAGTGCATTCCGGCGATGCGAACGCAAAAGGTGCGAAACCGATGGCCGCAGCCACGATAGCAAATTTGAACAAGGACTTCATTGGGTTGCTCCAGCGTTGTGATTGACCGGCTTGTTCCGGCTCTGCACCTATTAGCCCGCCATACTGACACGATCCTGACGCACGCTGATCGACGGTCAGGACTCCTCAGGTACGAGTGCCAGAACGAAAGACCTCGTGCAGGAAATTTTCTGCAAGTCAGCTTGATATCAGAAATGCATGCCAAACGGGTCGGGCTGCCTCCGCAGCTTTCAGCCTAAGGAGCTATTTCAATGAGACTCTCAGCAACACTCGCTATCGCCATGACAGGGCTTTCGCTCTTCGCCTCGACGGCAGCAGCAGAAGGCGCCACCAAAACGCCCCCTCTCTCGGAACAGACACGCGCCAATCTGGATGCGGCAATGCACGGCGAAGCTTATGCAAGTCTGAAATACCTGCGCTACGCCGAAGTTGCCGAAGCATCGGGTCACCCCGACATCGCCAAGCAATTCCGCGACGCATCCAACGTCGAAGCAAACGAGCACTTTGATCGCGAAGCCTACGTACTCGGTCTCGGCACCACAGATATGGCCGATCTCAAAGAAGCAATCGCCGGTGAGTCTTATGAAGCGTCGACGATGTACATCAATTTTGCCGATCAGGCAGAAGCCGACGGTGACCTGAAAGCAGCAGCCATGTTCCGCCAGATTGCGGCCGATGAAGCGACGCACGCTGCAGGCTACAAAGCGTCACTGGAGTCGATCTCGAAATAGCATAAGCGTTGCGAACTGGGCACCCGTCGGTGCTCAGAAATCGCAACCTCGGAGACGATCAGCCAGATCCCCCCATTGGTGGCTGATCGCATGCTGGCTACCGTTTGTCGGTGCAGCATCGGACGGCACTTGGCAGTCCCCCAACAGCCAGGTGCCGTCATCGCTGCGCAATTGCGCGCAATAACAAAGTTCACCCCTAATTTATCTGAGGCTATGGCTCGCCATACTTCGTGACGACTGAGACGCCCATGGCTTTCAAGAGGTAAGTTGGCAGTATGCCGCCGGCACAAACGATTACAGCATCATTTTCCAGTTCGAGTTCGCCGTTAGCTGTCTCCAGTGTCGCGTGATGATGCGTAATCGACAGCACTTGAGATTGCAGGTGCGTGGTCATGCGTCCGTCGGCGAGCAGCGCGTCGATCCTTTCCCGGTTTCGCCGTCTCGCCCGCTGAAACGCATCGCCTCGATAAGAGAGATCAACGATCGCATTGGTTTCCTCTGCAATTGTCGCAGCAGCCTCAAGCGCGCTGTCACCACCGCCAACAACAAGTACGCGTTGCCCTTTGAATTGGGCTGGGTCATCCAAACGATACACGACCTTTGACAGGTCTTCGCCAGCGACATCGAGCCTTCTGGGAGTGCCCCTGCGCCCAATTGCCAACAACACGGACCTGGCGCTGTAACTGCCGGCAGAGGTGGTAATGCTGAAGCCATCAGCAAGCTGCTCGAGCGCTTCCAGCTTCGCGTCATATTCAATTGGAAGGTCCGCCTTTCGAATGACGTCATTCCAGAAATCGAGGAAGGCCTCTTTTGTTATTTCCGAAAATTTCATTGGGCCAACGATTGGAAGGTTCGCAGGCTTCGTCATTACGACCTTGCCTCTTGGAAAATGCGCGATGGTCCCGCCCACTTTTTCCTGTTCAAGTGTGAGAAACCGCATCCCCGCAGCCTTGGCCGCTAGGCTCGCAGAGAGTCCGGCCGGACCGGCCCCGACGATGACTAGGTCCAAACTCCCATCTGTGGCGCGCCCTCGAAGTCGCTCAACGGCCTCCATCGCCTGCTGCCCCTGTGACACCGCGTTGCGGATGAGGCCCATTCCCCCAAGTTCGCCCGCGACGAACAAACCTGGCATGTTGGTCTGGAAGTCTGGCGAAACGACCGGGAGTTCGACACCGCGTGTCTTGGTGCCAAAAACAAGAGTTATGGCATTCGTCGGACACGCCGCAGCGCATGCACCATGGCCAATGCACGCTGTTGGGTCGATCAAGCGGGCTTTGCCATTGATCACGCCGATCACATCGCCTTCCGGACAGGCTGCCACGCACGCCGCAGCGCCGCAGCACAGGGCCAAGTCGATATGTGGATAGAGGGAGGCAGGCTCAGTCAGTCCGGCTTCTTTTGCTTCCGCATAGACGGCAGCAGCGCGCCGGGAGGCCCTCGTGCGAAAGAACAGGTAGATTGCCACTCCGAGTACCAGTGGAGCGGCGTAGAAAAGGAATAATGCGGGCGAGTCCATCTATTCAGGCTTTCTGTGGCGAGCCACACTAACCAGGAGGCATGCCAACTGGCGCCGAAGCCGCGGCTTCAATTGTTTGAAGATCGGAGGGACTCGCTGCAAAGGCCGCCTTGGCCCGCGTGACCGCCTCGGCTGCCAAGTCCTCCTGCTGAAGCACCCGCCGGGCTTTTATCAGTCTTACCCATCCTTCAAGGTCGGAGGGATCATCCCGAAGTTTCTGGTCAAGCCTTGCGACCATGCCCTCGATCATGGCGGCTCTCTCTTGAGGCGACATTTCGTCGGCAGCCGAGATGTCCTGAGCGGTTGGACCAGATGCCTGTGGCGCCAATTCACCCGGCAGCCGATCTCCCACATCAATGCCCGATGCATCAGATAGCTCGAGAATTCGCCCACGAACATCAACGGCCCATGCATCGCCGGGCTGCGCCGTATTGAGCAAGCCAATCCAGTCGTCTAGCGCGCCTTGTGAATCGCCATCCTGTTCCTTTTTGAGCCCCAGCAGAAACCGGGCGCGCGGGTCGTTGGGCTGAAGTTCGACCGCTCTTTGCAGCACCGCCGCCGCAGCGCTGTCGACCCGGCCCCCTGCCGCTCGCACCTGCGCCTCTCCCAGCGCGGAGAGCGTGTTGGCGTCGTCAGGAACCAACACCACTGCCTTCTCATATGCCTGTTTCGCACCTTCGACGTCACCCGTTCGGAAGCGCGACCAACCGAGCATCCGCCAACCTTCGACATCGTTAGGTGCTTCGGCGAGACGCGCTTCGAGCTTGACGACCATTTCATCGACAGAACCAACACTTGCAGATGCGTTTCCCATTGCGGGGCCCGACCGTGGGCCGTCCAATACAGCCATTGGATTCGGAAGCGGAGCCGACGGCACGCTGGGCGCGCCCACGGCGCCATAGATCAGCGCGGACCCCACAGCCAGCGCACTTACGACGCCGATGAGAGCAAACTGGTCTGACTTACGCATTTGCGCTTCCTCTAATATGGGCAAAGTTTCACGTGTTCGAGCGAGCCGCCGCTTGATCTCAAGCCGCGCCAAAGCTGCGTCTTCAGCCGGAACGAGGCCAAGCGACGCCTCACGGTCGATTTCCTTCAGCTGAGCCACGTACACGGCCGCCTCGGTTCCCGAAGCTTCGCTTCGCTTGAGAACGAAGGGCAGCACAACGCCGCACACAGTTGCGACCATCAGCAGGGTGAGGACAATCCAAAGCATGCTCATTCACCCCGGGAGGCTGGCGCCAGCACGCTTAGCCGCTCAAGCTCATCTTGCGAGAGTGCCTCCACGGGCGCGAGATCACCGCGGCGCGGTCGAAGATATACAAACCAGCCAAATGCACCGAGGAGAATAAAAATCAGCGGCCCGAACCAAAGCAGCAATGTATCGGCCTGGAGCGGTGGCTTCATCAGCACAAAGTTTCCGTACCGGCTCGTCATATACGCGCGCACCTGATCGGGCGAGTCACCCTGCGACAGGCGCTCGCGCACCAGTTGTCGCATGTCCGCCGCGAGGGGAGCCCCAGAATCTTCGATCGATTGATTTTGGCAAACAACACAGCGAAGGGACTTCCCGACTTCACGGGCCTCGGCCTCAATCTCCGGACTGAATGGATCATCAAGTGCCTCTTGCGCAGAAGCAATGACGCCCCCGAAGACCAGAACGAGTACAAAAAGTATTGCTGACAATCTCACTGGGCGTCCGCCTTGAGTTTCTCGATCAAGGGCGCCAGCGTCTCTTGCCAGATCTCAGGAGTAATCGGGCCGATCTGCTTATACCGGACGCGCCCATCCGCATCGACGAGAAACGTCTCCGGCGCGCCGGTCACGCCAAGATCGATCGCAAGGCGGCTATCGGCATCGAGCCCGACGCTCGTATAAGGATTGCCATATCGGTCAAGCCACGCCTTGCCGTCTGCAGCCTCGTCCCGCCAGTCGACACCATGGATCGTGACGAGCCCAGACTGGTTTAGCTCCATCAACATCGGATGCTCCGCGACGCAACTTACACACCACGAGCCGAACACGTTGACGAGCGTCACACCGCCACGCAGCGCGTCGTTTGTTAGATTGGGCATTTGTGCATCGAGGGGCTGGAGTTCAAATTCGGGCATTGGACGGTCCACCATCATCGTCGGAAGTGCATGTGGATCCTTAGTCAGCCCGGTTGCGAAGAACGCGATGATCACCATCAATACGCCCACGGGCACCAGCCCAGTCCATCGGGGCAAGGTCGGAACGGTGCCATCGCGTTGCGCTGTCATATCAAACGACCTCTGGTCTCAAGACCGCTGGTTGCCTTGCGGTCTTGTGCAAACCCGCCACGCGAAAACGTCTGTCGGACAGTGATATCAGGCCGCCGCCGGCGATCGTAAACCCACCAAGCCATATCCACATTGCAAATGGGTGATAGTTGACCCGCACGGAGTATCCGTCGGTTCGACCCGACTCTCCGTAAGCTACGTAGAGGTTTGAAAAGAGGCCAGGTCGAATTCCAGCCTCGGTCGTGAAGCTTTGTCGTTCAGGGTAAAAGCGCCGCTCCGTCTCGATCTGGCCGTCCGGCTTGCCGTCATGTCCAACGGCGAAGGTCAAACGCTCAGCCTCAAAATTGGGGCCCTGGGTCACTTGAGTGCCTGTAAGGGTGAACTCGTAATTTCCGAGACTCACGCTGTCGCCTTCTCGCAGGAACGCGACGTTTTCAGTCTCCCAGGCCGACATGGCGGTCACACCAATCATGACGATGGCGAATCCCAGGTGGGCTCCCAGAAAACCCCACGTCGCGCGCGGGAACGCCCTGGCCAGCGTCAGCGATTGCCCCAGAGGTACTTTTCCGAGGCGGACGCGGCGCACAAACCAGACGGCGAGCCCCATGGTCAGGAAGGAAGCGAACCCGAACCCCAATCCTGCGGGAAGGCTGTGGCCGAAAATGCCCACGCCCGCGCCGATGACAAATGCGATGCCCATGGGGATCTTGAGGGGCGCACTCGCCACTTTCGCCGAGTCAGATCGCCAGCGAAGGAATGGGCCTAGCGCCATCAGACCAGCCACGCAAAGCATGATGGGCGCAAATGCCAGATTGAAATAGGGCGGACCGACCGAGATCTTGTCGTGGGTCAAGGCATCAATGATCAAGGGGTAGAAAGTGCCGAGGAAAACGACGGCAGTCGCACTGAGCAGCAAAAGGTTGTTCGCAAGGATTCCCCCTTCCCTGCTCACAGCCGCAAACGGCGGGCCGTTGCGCACTGCGCTCACGCGAAACGCGTAAAGCGAAAGTGCGCCCCCTGAGGCGGCGAGGATCATGAAAAGGATAAAGACGCCTCGCGACGGATCGACGGCGAAAGCATGCACACTTGTGAGCACGCCTGACCTGACAAGGAACGTACCGATCAGGCTCAACGTGAATGTCAGGATCGACAACAGGAGTGTCCAGTTCACCAAACCGTGCCGGCGCTCAACCACAAGCGCCGAATGCAACAATGCCGTACCAATCAGCCAGGGCATGAAGGAGGCATTTTCAACCGGGTCCCAGAACCACCAACCGCCCCAGCCGAGCTCGTAATATGCCCAGAGACTGCCAGCGGTGATGCCAATTGTCAGAAAACACCAGGACGCCAGAACCCACGGCCGAACCCACCGGGCCCAGGCGGCGTCCACGCGCCCCTCGATCAATGCCGCAACCGAGAAGGAGTAGGCAATCGAGAAGCCGACATAGCCGAGGTAAAGCATGGGCGGATGGAAGGCCAGGCCCGGATCCTGCAGCAATGGATTGAACCCGTTGCCTTCAAACGGTGCCGGGTAAAGGCGAGCGAACGGGTTGGACGTAAAAATGATGAAGGCGAGAAAGGCGACGCCGATCATGCCCTGCACGGCCAGCGTGCGGGCCTTGAAGGTCGCAGGCAAATTCCGCCCGAAGACCGCAACAGCGGCGCCGAACAGGGCGAGCACCAGAACCCACAATAGCATCGAGCCTTCGTGCTGCCCCCAAGCCGAACTCACTTTATAGAACATCGGTTGCAACGTGTATGAGTTCGCTGCGACCACCTGAAGTGAGAAGTCTGACCGGACGAATGCCAAGATGAGGCAGGCGAACGCCATGGCAAGCAACCCAAGCTGCACAACTGCCGCGCTGCTTGCGAGCGCCATCAGCCGCCTGTTCCGGGTGTAAGCCCCCCAGAGCGGCAAGGTCGACTGCGCTGACGCAGTAATCAGTGCAAGCACTAAAGCGAAAAGACCCACTTCACCTATCATGCCGTCAATTCCGATTCTGAAGCAAAGGTGCCTTTTGGCAGGTTATGGTGCAGTTCAAGGCTGCCGATAGTGAAAAATGGTTCATTAATCACATTGAGCTTCCTGTGTTCGGATACACGTGACAGAGGAATAATGCCGCCTCTACTAGCGGTTCGTAAACAGAGAAACCGAAAGCAACGCCATGCTATCACGCGCCTCAGCCTCAAACCTGACGTCTGGACGCAAAACGTCAGAAACGTCCCCACGCAGACAATGGGACTGGATGTCATTGCTGATTGGCGTCACGTTGATAGGGATGCTCGTCGCGGGCTGGCATTGGCGATCCACGCTGGCCTATTCAGCCGAAACGGGTCTCGGATATTGGCTGGGGATTGCCGGCCTTTCCTGTGTTGGCGTGCTGTTGCTTTATCCGCTCCGCAAGCGAATTGCCGCACTTGGCATATTTGGGTCCGTGCCCGCATGGTTCCGTCTGCATATGTTCATGGGCGCCTTGGCGCCGGTACTCATCCTGTACCACTCGAAGTTTTCGGTCGATTCGATGAACGCGATGGTGGCTCTCACCTGTATGCTTGTGGTCGCGGGAAGTGGCATTATCGGCCGGTTTCTGTACGTGCGCATCTACCGCGGTGTAGCCGGCAAGAAGCAGGAAGCCCGTCGCCTGTTGGCAGAAGCATCCCAATTTCGAGACCTGCTCGATGAGAACTTCGTCCAGGCCGCCGATATTGCCGAGGATCTCGAACGCTCGCTGAAACATGAGCGAAAGGGACTAATCGTCGCGACTTTTCGCGCAATTATCGACTCGCGACATATTGCCCGCGGCCAACGGCACATGATCGCTGCGGTCCGCAAGGGAACCCGGTCGATATCGGCCAGTCATGCCCAGAACCGCAAAGTCCGACACAAGATGGAGCGCGTCGTCCGCCGCTACTGCGAGACATTGCGCGAGGCCGCCCAGCTCGAAGTGTTCGAACGTCTCTTTGCCCTTTGGCACGTGGTACATCTCCCACTGTTTTTCATCATGCTGTTTGCGGCCATCATCCATGTCTTTGCGGTTCATCTCTACTAGCTGGCGCGCGGGCCTGCGTGCACTGATCCTGGCCTGCGCTGTAATGTCAGCAGGGTTCGCGCACGCACAGTCGCCAATTGAGAGGCTGGTGTCACCGGGCAAGCTATCCAGCGCCCACGAAGAGCAGGAAAAAGTCTGCGCTTCCTGCCACGCATCGTTCAACAAGAAGGGTCAGGCCGCCCTCTGCCTTGACTGCCACAAGGATATCAACGCCGATCTCGCTGGCCGGCAGGGATTCCACGGAAAGTCGCCAGACGTCGCCGGTGCAGATTGCAAGACTTGCCATACGGAGCACATCGGGCGTGACGCAGACATTCGCGGCCTGGACACCAAGAGCTTTGATCACTCATTCACGGATTACCCCCTTCTCGGCAAGCATGCGACGGCGGAGTGCAAAGCCTGCCATCAGCCCGGCATTGCCTTCTCGAAGGCGCCTCAAACGTGTTCTGCCTGTCACGGCGAGGACGATCCGCATAAGGGCAAGCTAGGCTCGACCTGCGCCGATTGTCATTCCGAGGCGACGTGGCAGGCAATCGAGTTCGATCATTTCGGCACCGACTTTCCATTGCTCGGAAAACATGGCGCCGTTGCCTGTCTCTCCTGCCACAAAAACCAAGTCTGGGGCGGCTTGTCTGCCAAATGCATCGACTGCCACAAGGCCGATGACCCTCATGAGGGCCGTTTCGGCCCCGATTGCGCATCGTGTCACAGCGCCGATAGCTGGACTCAAACCCGCTTCAATCATGATCAGACTGGCTTCAGTCTCATCGGCAAACATGCGAGCGCCGAATGCGCTGAATGCCACGGCCCCGGAAAGCCCGATCCGGCGCCAACGACCTGCGTCGCGTGCCATCGGTCCGACGACGTGCACAAAGGCACAAATGGGGCTGCATGCGCCGATTGCCACACACCGAAGAACTGGAAGACCGTCAGCTTCGATCATTCCAAAACCGGATTTGCCCTGCTCGGCGCCCACAAGACGACACTCTGTGCAAGTTGCCACACCCGCCCCACAAGCGAATGGAAACCTCCCAGCACGTGTATCGGCTGCCATACCGCCGACGACAGGCATGACGGGCTTCTGGGGCCGCTATGCGCGACGTGCCATGAGGAAACGTCCTGGACAAAGGTTCGCTTTGATCACGACAGGGACACTGATTTTGCGATTGCCGGCGCCCACAAGGCGGCGACTTGCGCAAGTTGCCACAAGGTTCCCGTCAACCAGAAAGCGCCGCCGGTCTCATGCGTCGGTTGCCATCGAACAGACGATCCTCACAAAGGACAGCTCGGCGACGGATGCGCCCAGTGCCACAACGAGCAGAGCTGGACGGAAAACGTGAAATTCAATCATGAGTTCACGGACTTTCCATTATTGGGAGCGCATGCCGCCGCCACCTGTGGCGATTGTCACGCGACGAAAGCTTATCTCGACGCGTCAAAGGAATGTGCCAGCTGCCACCAGGATAAGGATGTTCACAAAGGCGGCCTGGGCGCCGAGTGTGGTCAATGCCACAATCCCGTCAGTTGGTCCCGATGGTCATTCGACCACACGCGCCAAACGTCATTCCCGCTCACTGGCAAGCATAGTGGCTTGGACTGCGCGCAATGCCACAAAAGCCAATCAGGCCAGGATATGAAAATTTCGACACGGTGCGTCAGCTGCCATGCTGCAGACGACAAGCATCGCGGCGCGTTTGGGACAACGTGTGATCGCTGTCATACAACTGAAGCATTCTGGGCCGTCGAAATGAATCGATAACCGCCTTTTGTCAGGTTTGTCAGGAGTTCCAATTTTGTCCGTGAACAGACGTGAGAATGAGAATAAAAATCAAATAAAACATACAGTTCACAATATGAATTCTTTGAAAGAGTAACGATTTGTTGTTGGTGATCGTCTCAAATTCGATGAACGTGTAGTGGGCCCGAGATTCTCATATCGCGGATTGTTTGCATGTCATTGGGAGGCGATTGAAGACTATGCCGACCGCGACTGACGCATTCGAAACACGGACAGTCGGCCCCAAGGGTGGCGCTGATCGTCGCATGAGAACGGCTTGGATTACATCACTTCTGGCCCTGTTCTCTTTTCTGATTATTTCATCTGCATACGCAGCGCCTGTTCAGACTGAAAAAACCTTCGATCACCTGTCGACCGGCTTCGCGCTTGAAGGTCGGCATCGAACGATTCCGTGTGAGGCCTGCCATACGATCGGCAATTTTAGCGCACTACCGACCCGGTGCAGCGCTTGCCACGATGGCGTCAGGTCGCCCGGCAAGTCTATAAGCCATATCCAGACGTCTAATGAATGCGAACAATGCCACGTTGCGACGTCATGGACGAACGTGCGCTTCGACCATGCCGCCGTCACAGGAACCTGCGCATCGTGTCACAACGGCACGTCAGCAACGGGAAAGCCCGCCAACCACATTCGCACGACAGCCTCATGTGAGAATTGCCACACAACCGCGACATGGACATCCGCCAGGTTTGACCACGCGACAGTCACCGGTTCGTGCGCATCCTGTCACAACGGATCGACCGCAACTGGCAAACCGCCTTCTCACATTCCAACAACCGCAGGCTGCGATTCCTGTCACGTGACGACAAGCTGGACGAGCGTACGGTTTGATCATGCCTCTGTAACAGGCTCTTGCGCGTCCTGTCACAATGGCACCAGCGCGACAGGGAAACCGGCAGGTCATGTCACCACAACGGCGACATGCGACAGTTGCCACGTAACATCCTCCTGGACGAATGTTCGCTTCGACCATGCCTTGGTGACCGGTTCCTGCGCATCCTGCCACAATGGCTCTACGGCTACGGGCAAGCCTGCCGGACACATTGCAACAACATCGGCATGCGATAGCTGCCATGTCACGTCCTCATGGGCGAACGTCCGCTTCGACCACGCCTTCGTTACTGGCTCCTGCGCGTCCTGCCACAACGGATCGACGGCAACCGGCAAGCCTGCAGGCCACATCGCAACAACATCGGCATGCGATAGCTGTCACGTGACGTCCTCATGGGCCAATGTCCGCTTTGACCATGCCTTTGTGACCGGTTCCTGTGCATCCTGCCACAACGGATCCACAGCCACCGGCAAGCCCGCCGGCCACATCGCAACAACGGCCGCGTGCGATAGCTGCCATGTTACGTCTTCATGGGCGAACGTACGCTTCGACCACGCCTTCGTTACTGGCTCCTGCGCGTCCTGCCACAACGGATCGACCGCAACAGGCAAGCCTGCCGGACACATCACGACGACAGCCGCATGCGATAGTTGCCATGTGACGTCCTCATGGGCCAATGTCCGCTTCGACCATGCCTTGGTGACGGGTTCCTGTGCATCCTGCCATAACGGATCGACCGCAACAGGCAAGCCCGCCGGCCACATCACAACGACGGCGGCATGCGATAGCTGCCATGTGACGTCTTCATGGGCGAACGTCCGCTTCGACCACTCTTCGGTGACCGGTTCCTGTGCATCCTGCCACAATGGCTCGACGGCGACTGGCAAGCCTGCGGGCCACATCGCCTCCACCAATACGTGCGACGACTGCCACCTGACGACATCATGGGCCAATGTGCGAGTCGACCACAATGCCGTGACGGGCAGCTGTAATTCCTGTCACAACGGCAGCACCGCGACCGGGAAGCCTGCCTTCCACATTACAACGAGCGCGCAGTGTAGCGAATGCCATTCGACGCTTGCCTGGATACCCGCCAATTTCAATCACGACAGCGTGTCTGGCTCCTGCTCCTCGTGTCACAACGGCACCGGCGCAACAGGCAAACCGGCATCCCACTTCCAGACGACCGTGCAATGCGACGAATGCCACAATACGACAAACTGGACGACTATTCGGTTCGTTCACACGAGCGGTGGGTACCCTGGAGATCACCGTGGAAATCTCGATTGCACCGACTGTCACAAGACCAACGCTCAGCAGGTGCCATGGCCAAATCCCGCGTACCAGCCTGACTGCGCAGCCTGCCACGCCAACGACTTCCGGGCCGGTGAACATCGCAAGACGAATAATCCTCGAACGAATTATACCGTGTCCGAACTCCGCGACTGCGCTGGCGCATGCCACGTCTATTCCGACACAACGATGACGACGATCACTGACACCAAAAACTCACACCACCGCGTCAGCAGCGGCAGCTTCGACTAGGCAAACAGGGAGCCTCAAATGACACCTTCCTACAGGTTCGGACTTTTTGCGCGCTACGCCCTGGTTAGCGGTGCTGCTGCGAGTGGGGCGCTGGCTCTGAATTCTGCCAGCGCACAGGTTGTCCAGGACCGTTTCCTCTCGCGCGTCCAGGCCGCCGAACAGGGCAATTGTTCAACCGTGACGGTCGAGTTCAATGTCCCGGTCCAGTATCAGTCGCACTTCCCCGAGAATGGTGGCCGCGACCTGCGGATTGCTGTTCAGCCGCTGAATTTCAACCGGCTAAGCATTGGCAATGGGGCGGGCGCCGAAAGCGCACGTCCCCCGGCAAGTGAGATCGCGGAAATCCAGCAGATTACGTACGATCTCGGCGACCCTGCCGGTCCAACACTCACTATCCAGTTCGGCCGGGAGGTTAGCTGGACCGTCGAGGCCGACAATAACGTCTCACGCATCATCATACACATATCGAGCGCCAACTCGGATGGCTGCTCCATCGGAACCGGCCAGGAAAGCGCAGCGAATGGCGCAGCTCTGGCCGACGCTGTCCTTTCAGTGACCGACACAATCCCGCAGGCCGTCGACTCAAACGGCAACTACTCGATTAACCTCGCTTCCACCCGCGGTGACACGCTCGATCCCTCCACGATCAAGCCAATTGACGCATTCTCCGACTATGTGGGTTACGCATATGTCGCCGAGGAAAATGGCGCCACCTGGTCTCGCCTGAGGTTGGGAACATTTGCGACGCGCGCGGATGCAGAGGCTGTCTTGTCTGGTCTGATCGCCGATTATCCCGACGCCTGGATCGTCCGGCTCGACCGAAAGGAGCGGGACTTCGTGTTTCGTGCCTGGACAGCCGCACGCGGCATCCTGGCCGGAAACGGTTCGGGCGAACCCACATCCCTGCCGATCAATCCTGAAGCTGAGAAAATGCTGGCGGATGCGCGCGCGAAGTTCGCTGAAAATGCATTTGCTGACGTATTGCGAATTGCAAACGGCGTGCTTGCACTGCCCGAAAATGCGGCGTCACCGTCTGCGCAGGAGCTTCTCGGCCTTTCAAGGGAAAAAGCAGGGCAGCTGGCGCATGCCAAAGCCGAATACGAGATATTTCTGCAGAAGTATCCAAATGACCCGGCTGCCGAGCGGGTCCGACAACGGTTATCCGTACTGGTAACGGGTGAGGAGGCGCCGTCGAGTGTTGGCGAAACGGCGCAAGCGGAGAAATCAACGCTTCGCGCCGATGCCACAGGCAGTCTGTCGGTGCTCTATCAGCGCGACGAGTCCGGGTATCGCTATCAGGATGCGCCCGTGGTCGGTGGGAGTGAGGTCAACCCCGATCCCATTGAAACCAATCAGGTGAACCTCAATGAAATGCTCTACGGCGCAGACCTGAATCTCTCCTTGGGCACCGACCGCAACGAGGCCATCTTCCGCTTCTCCGGGCTCTACCGAGATGATCTCAATACCGTCAATCCGCGCGACGATACATCAATCAGTTCCCTCTATGTCGATCTTTCGGACCGGCAATGGAACTCGTCACTGCGGCTAGGGCGCCAAACGCGAAATACAGGGGGCGTGTTCGGCCGCTTCGACGGCGCTTATGGCGGTGCGCGCGTGACCGACAGGCTGAAATTGAATGTCGTGGCCGGCTTCCCGGTCCAATCATCACGCGACATTGAAGTTGCGACCGATCGTCGGTTCGTTGGCGCGAGTCTCGACTATTCGGTGGTCCCGGACGCGCTCGATGCCACTGTCTACTTCCTCAACCAGACTTATGGAGACCTGACCGATCGCCAGGCCGCCGGTATGGAGTTCCGCTACTTTCACGGATCGCAATCATCCTATGGGGTGATCGACTATGACGTTCACTATGGCCAGATGAATCTTGTCCTGCTGAATGCGACGCAGAAGTTCAAGGATGAATCCAGCATCACCGTGTCGCTCGACTACCGCCGGTCGCCCTTCCTCACCACGCAGAATTCGATCTTCGGACAATTGGTGACGGACCCGAACGACCTCATGCCGACCTATACAGAGGACGAAATTTACAAGCTGGCGGAAGATCGCACGTCCTATTCCCGTTCGGCTTTCGTCAGCTATGCGCGCCCATTGACAGAAAAGCTGCAGTTCAACTTCGACGTGGTGGCATCGAATGTGTCCGGCACGAAAGCATCGGGCGGTGTGGAAGCCCAGCCAGCGACCGGAACGGAAGTGTACTACTCAACACAGCTCGTCGGATCCGACTTGTTCAAGCAGGGAGCGATTGCCATTTTTGGCCTGCGATACGCAGACTTGGCCACATCGACCCAGACATCCTACCAGTTCAACGGGCGCTATCCTGTGACGCGCACCCTTCGCATCAGCCCGCGCCTGCGCATAGACGATCGTCAGGCAAAAGACGGCGCCTTTTCCCGGACGTCCGGCCGCGGCTCCATCGCATCGACCTGGACGCCTGTCCGGATGCTCCAATTCGAATTTGAGCTTGGCGGAGTGTATTCGGACGGAGCGAATGCGTTCGGGACCAGCGAAGAGCGCGGCTATTTTCTCAGCCTCGGCGCCCGCAAAGACTTTTGATATCTGGAGCTTTCCCGCCACTTCATCAGCATGGCATCCACAACAGGGCGCACCTGCCTCCTCCAGCCAGGAACCGCCATTCAGACGAAACCTTCCCCGCGTCAGCAATGCGTCAGGTTTCAAGCATACGGTCCGGATCTACCGAATGAATCCTGATCACATCTGCTGGACCCATACCTAATGCACGTACTGCTTGTTGAGGATAATTTCAGGCTTGGCGACCTCGTCCGGCAGGGTCTGGCCGATTCCGACTATTCAGTGGATTGGGTCCGAACAATCTGCGAAGCGCACGCCTCCCTTGCTGCCACACACTTCGATTTGCTTCTCCTCGACCTTGGCCTTCCAGACGGCGATGGTCTGTCTATGGTACACACGCTGCGCTCAGCCAAGAGTTCGATTCCAATCATTGTCCTGACAGCACGCACTGGGCTGGATGACCGGGTCATGGGTCTGGACGCCGGCGCCGATGACTTCCTCGTCAAACCCTTTGCCATGGAGGAACTGGCCGCGCGTTGCCGCGCGCTTCTGCGCCGACCGGGCAATGGCTTGGGGCCGACGATTGCGTTCGAGAATATCGTATTCAATCCGGCTGAACGCACGATCCTCATTAATGGCGCACCCATTGATATGGGGCGCAAGGAAAAGAGCCTCCTTGAAGTCCTTTTGCGGCGACCAGGCAAGGTCGTTCCGAGACAGAACCTGGAAGAAGCAATCTATTCAATGGACGATGAAGTCACGCCCAATGCCCTTGAAGCCGTCATATCAAGACTGCGAAAGCGTCTGGTGGCATTCAAAGCGGACGCAGAGGTGCGAACGGTTCACGGCGTGGGTTACGCCATCTTTTCGAAAGAACCAAACTAAGCCGCAAGTAAATCGGATCCTTGACGCAAGGGCTGCTGCAACCCTTTTGCCAATGCTCCGCACAGCTTAAATATAAGCCAATCTGGATGCTCCCGGCGATGATCCGCCATTGGCTGCCATATCCCGCTGTCTCTGCGCCCCGCATACCTCAAAGCACATTATTCTATATCGAGATTATGTGCTTTCGGCCCGCACAAACCTGCAATTCACCGCACAACATCGCACTTCAACTGCGAAGTCTTGGATGAAGCTAAATTACTGACGGCAGTGCTTGCCCCCGCGCCATGTGTTCCCCTCGGTGAACTTGCGTGTATGATTGTCCAAAATCATTGGGAAGAAACATGCATTACGCCGAATTATTGAAAGCTCGTGAAGAGCTGACCGGGCCGGGTGGCGACTTTGAAATCATCGAAGCCGAGGTGCTCGGCAACCGGATCCGGACCTACAAGAATGCTCCTCCAAGTGTGCGGGAATTCTGGCTCTCGACCATCCAGTTCGCTGACCGCCCCTATCTCGTCTATGGCGACGAACGCCTGACTTATGCGCAGTCACACGAACAGGTAAACGCCGTCGCTGGATGGCTGGCCGACCAAGGCGTCAAGGCTGGCGACCGTGTGGCCATCGCCATGCGCAACTATCCCGAATGGATGCTGATATACTGGGCGTGCGCCTGCAGCGGGATTGCCGTTGTCGGCATGAATGCCTGGTGGACGGCCGAAGAGATGGCCTACGCGCTGACAGACTCTGCGCCCAAGGTGGTATTTCTGGATGCCGAACGCCTTGAACGCCTGCGTGAACGCCCGGAAACGGCTGACAAGATGAAGATCGTCGGCGTGCGTATCCCTGACGCCAACGCAGACGTCACACCATGGTCCGACGTCATTGCCCATGGCGGCGCGATACCGGACATCACCGTCGACCCAGATTCCGATTGCTGCATCTTCTATACGTCAGGCACGACAGGCCATCCTAAAGGCGCGCAGCTAACGCACCGCGGCTGCGTCTCGAACCTCTTCAACATGGTCTATGCGGCCACCTCGGCCTCGCTTGCGACTCAGCGCGCCACAGGCGTGGCACCTCCTGAAGATCCGCCAATCCCGGTGACCCTGATCACAACACCCCTCTTCCACGTCACCGCCAATAATTGCGGCGCCTATGCCGTCACCGCCGGCGGCGGCACACTCGTGCTGATGTATCGCTGGGATGCTGGCGAGGCACTCCGCCTGATCGCGCGCGAAGGCGTAACCGCCATGAGCGGCGTGCCCGTCATGGCGCGCGAGCTGATCAACCATCCCGAATTTGCCACCACCGACACGTCCAGCCTGACGTCACTGGCTGGTGGCGGCGCGCAGGTGCCGCCTGACCTCGTCAAGAAGATCGAGTCCCAGGTCGCCACCGCGCGGCCCGGAACAGGTTACGGCATGACCGAGACATGCGGCATCATCACGTCGGTCTCCGGAGACTTCTTCGTCGACAAGCCGGACAGCGCCGGCCCCGCCATGCCAAATTTCGAAGCCAAATGCGTGGATGACATGGGCGAGACCGTTCCTCCCGGCAAAACGGGCGAACTCTGGGTCCGCGGCTCCTCGGTCATTAAGGGCTATATCAACCGCCCCGAGGCGACCGCCGATTCCATCACCGATGGCTGGCTTCACACGGGCGATGTCGCGCGCATTGACGAAGACGGCTTCATCTTCATCGTCGACCGCAAGAAAGACATGGTCCTGCGCGGCGGCGAGAACATCTATTGCGCCGAGGTCGAGTCGACGCTCTACACGCACCCAGCCATCGCAGAGTGCTGCGTCTTTGGCGTGCCTGATGACCGGTTAGGCGAGGAAGTTGGCGCTGCAATCGTCCTCAATGCGGGCCAAAGCCTTACCGAGGCAGAGCTGCGCGACCATTGCGCCGCAGTCATGGCGAAGCACAAAGTCCCGCGTTACATCTGGTTCCTTGCTGACGCCCTGCCCCGCAATGCGAGCGGCAAGTTCATCAAGCGCGAACTACGTGACCGACTCAGCTCGGAACTGCAGTCCGCCTAAGCCTCAACCGGACCCGCACCTCAATGGCAGCGACATGCTTTTAAGGTGCGGTCTGCCCCGGCTCGGCTGACAAAGTCCGGCGCAGTCCCGGAACGCGGATATCCTCCACGATGTCCTGGATTTCCTGCGGCGGCGGTGCAGTCATCATGGATACGGTCATGCCCACTGCCAGCGATCCGAGCATGAACAGGAAGCCGATCCCTTCAGGCGACACGCCAAGGAACCAATGCGTTGGGTCCATATCCACGAACTTGAAATACACGATGTAGGAAAAGGTCCCGACGAGCCCGAATATCATGGAGGCGATCGCCCCTTCCCGGTTCATGCGCTTCCAGAAGATGCCGAGAAAGATGGTCGGAAACAGCGAGGCGGCCGCGAGGCCAAACGCGAACGCGACAACCTGCGCGACAAAGCCAAGCTGGGAAGAGAAAATCCCGAGCAGGCCAGCCGCGAATACCGCCGAAGCCGCCGCGCCGCGCGCCACCCTCAGCTCCGTCTTGTCATCCATGTCCTTGAACAATGTCTTCCGGCACAGGTCGTGGCTGACCGCCGAAGAGATCACCATAAGCAGGCCCGCCGCTGTCGACAGCGCTGCCGCAAGACCGCCAGCCACCATCAAGCCGACCACCCAGCCGGGCAACTGCGCAATCTGCGGATTGGCCAGAACGAAAATGTCATTGCTGGGCTTTAACTCGTTCTGCAGGCCGTCAGGCGCATTCGGCCCGCGATACTGCATGATGCCGTCGCCATTCAGGTCTTCGAAAGACAGGAGTCCCGTTTTTTCCCAGTCCTTGTACCAGACAGGCACCGGCTTGCGGCCTTCGGTGACAATGGCCGCAGCAGACGCGTCATAGTCTTCGCCATCCTCGATATAGGTCGCATCATTGACCGTATTGATGAAGTTCAGGCGGGCAAATGCACCAACGGCAGGCGCTGTCGTATAGAGAAGCGCAATGAAGACGAGTGCCCATCCGGCTGAATAGCGCGCGGCACTTGCGCTGCGCACCGTAAAGAAACGAACGATCACATGCGGCAGGCCAGCCGTACCGAACATCAGCGCGGCCGTGATTGCGAAGACATCCAGCTTGGTCTTGCTTGTCTCGGTATAGGCGCCAAAGCCGAGTCCGGTGACGACTTCGTTCAGCTTGTCGAGCAAGGAAATATCATCACCGCGCACATTGGAAATGAACCCAAGCTGCGGAATCGCATTTCCGGTGATGATCAAAGAGATGAAGATGGCCGGCACGGTATAGGCAAAGATCATCACGACGTATTGTGCGACCTGCGTATAGGTGACGCCCTTCATGCCGCCGAGAACAGCATAGATGAACACGATCACCATACCGATCCCGATGCCCCATTCGAAAGGCACACCCAGGAATCCGGAAAAGGCGACGCCAACGCCCTTCATCTGGCCAGCAATATAGGTAAACGAGATGAACAGCGTACACAAAACAGCAATCACGCGTGCCGTCGTGGAATAATACCGGTCGCCGACAAAATCAGGCACCGTAAATTTTCCAAATTCCCGCAGGAACGGTGCGAGCAACAAGGCCAGCAGGACGAACCCACCCGTCCAACCCATCAGGTAGACCGAGCCGCCATATCCAAGGAAGGCAATCAGTCCGGCCATCGAGAGAAAGGACGCTGCAGACATCCAGTCGGCCGCCGTCGCCATGCCGTTGATGGTCGGATGCACGTCATGTCCGGCGACGTAGAAATCCTGTGTTGACCCAGCCCGTGCCCAGATCGCGATACCGATATAGAGGCCGAACGTGAGAACGACGAAGAAGTAAGTCCAGAAGTCCTGATCCATCATCTCAGCCCTTCAAACCAAACTTGCGTTCCAGGCGACCCATGGCCCAGCAATAATAGAAGATGAGCGCTACGAAGACGTAGATCGCGCCATTCTGCGCAAACCAGAATCCCAGCGGGGCGCCGCCAATGTTCACCTGATCCAGAAAGTCGCGAAACATGATGCCCGCGCCATACGAAACCAGGAACCATATCGCGAGCAATGACAGGGTCAGACGCAACACAGCGCGCCAATAGCCCTTGCCGTCAATTTCGGTCTTCTCTTGCATAGCCCGTCTCCCCCGGCGTTCCGCTGAATATTACATGGCTTCCTGAGGCTTGGAACCGCCTAAAGGTCGCCTAACGAAGTCAATGCTTGCCCATCAACCTTTAGTGACACGTGAACATCCTGATCGAAGATAATCGTGGGGGACGTTGCGGTCGCATAAGCGGGCCAATTGACCATCCCGGCATGGTTCGGGTTGCCGGTACGGGCGAAATTGACAAAGGCATCCGAGATACAGGCGCTGAGGGCGCGCGCATCCGCACCGCCACCGGACATCGCATCACAACGATCGGTATTGAAGAAGGCAAACGGGATATCGGCGCAATGAAAGGCCATCGGCCGACCATCAAGGATCGGCGTCTGCCACGTGAACTCGTATAGATAGGCTGGCGCTTGCTTGAGGTCTGCTTTCACTTTCGCCTGCCGGATGGCAGCGGCGCGTATCGGGCCCGTCGCTATCCGCGACCAGAGTTCGAATGGTTTGGCCTGAGGGGCCATCTCTCGAAACGCCGCAATGATTGCCTCAGTGCGTCTCGGATAAGCGCCCTCGACACGCTCATGCAGGTCCGCATCCGTCATGGACATTGCATCCGGATTATTGATCCCGGTCACGAACTCGTTCTGCGTGGTCCCGATGATCATCGGCACATCGGCTGACACCGCCGGCGCCGATTCCCTGAAGGGCCATTCCGGCAGGACTGCCCCGTCAACGACCGGGGCGAAGCTTAGATTGGACCGAATCTTGCGGATATCGACATAGCCGTCAAAGGGTGCATTTTCGCGCTGCATCACGGCATCGCCTGCCCTTTGAAGCGTGTCATAAGGCAATGTGTGAAGCTGCTCGACGGACGTAGCGTCGAGGCCAAGTTCCTTCAGGAACAGCTCCGTCAGACGGTGTGAATTCTCGATCGTATTGACCATTCCGAACGAGCCGCTCATCACCGCGGCGCTATGGAACAGCCCTTTCGCGGCGGGCATGCCCATCAGGGTCGTAACCTTCGCGCCACCGCCTGACTGTCCGAAGATCATCACCCGGCTCGGGTCGCCTCCAAAACTTTCGATATTGTCGCGCACCCATTGCAGAGCGGCGACGATGTCGAGCATCCCGACATTACCGGACGCCGCGTACTTGTCGCCATGCGCCGAGAGATCGAGATAGCCGAGCAGGTTGAGCCGGTGATTGAGCGTCACCACAACCACATCGCCGCGCCGCGACAGGTTCTCGCCATCAAAGGCCGGCAGGTCATGTCCTGAGCCCGCCGCAAAAGCGCCGCCATGGAGCCATACCATCACCGGACGCTTCGCAGTTTCTTCGAGTCCAGGCGTCCAGACATTCAGGCGAAGGCAGTCTTCCGACTCGACGCTGTCATTCCATTGGAAAATGAACGCTTCTTCGTCATTGAAACGGCCCATGCCTTTGTCCTGTGGGCAAACCGGGCCGTACTGGCGTGAACTTCGCACGCCTGTCCAACCCACGGACGGCTTGGGCGGAAGGAAACGGTTTTCGCCGCCGGTGGGCGCGCCATAGGGCATGCCCTTGAACCCGAAAATGCCGTTACGTACGAACCCGGCGACCTTGCCGGATTGCGTCTTCACGATCGCGGTATCTTGTCCTGCTCTCACGGATGGACCCTCATCTTCTTTCGGAGGGGGTGTCTGCGCCATATCAGCGGTGGCTCCACTGCCCGTCGCGCAGGCTGTTGCCAAAACACCCGCCAACAGCGCGGATCCCTTAAGCACCGCTCGACGTGCAATACCCTGACCTCCGGCTGCCATATCCGTTGTGACCTTGGTCGCCATAAGTCTTCTCCCTCAAGCGAGCACAGAATAAGTGCGCCAAGAAGGGAGCGATCCTCAAATAAGATCGCTCCCTCCAGCTCAGTTCAAACGTCGACGACTTATTTCGTCAGCAGTCTCAGCTGCACACCAATGGTGCGGGGGCGAGGCCCTGCCAGCAATGTAACGCCATTGGCCGTCGTCGGCCCACGCTCGTCCGAGAGGTTGTCACCGAACAGCCGGATCTCATAGTTGTCGCGGCGGAAGCCTACGCTCGCATCGAAAAGCTCATAATTGCCGATGAGTTCAACAGAGGCGTCCTGGTTCTTTCCGGTATTGTTGAAGGTGGCCGAAGCGTTCGCGTTCAGCTCCCACTTTCCGGAAAGCGGACGGAAGTAGTCCAGATCAACCCGGGCGTTATGCGGCGGCGTATTGAACAGTGTTTGCCCATTGCCGGCGCGTGGATCGGCTGCGGCAAACTCAGGAACAATATTGGTGAATTCCGATTTATTCACGTTGGCAATTGCCGCCAGGCTCAGACCTTCGACAGGCGTTTCCCACCTGACTTCAACGTCCAGGCCTTGCGTCTTGCCGTCACCCTGGTTGGCGAAGGCTGCAAGACCGATCGACGTATTGAACGCAGCCTGCAAGTCAGTGAACTTCACGTCGTAGACACTTGCCGCAACATTCAGGGCGCCATTCAGGAGGGATCCTTTCACGCCGACTTCAATGTTGCGCAATTCATCCGGACGCAGGGAGATGTCGGTCGGGACACCATCCGCAATAACAGCATCGGCCTGCGCCTGCGACTGAAGGATGCCACTACGGAATCCTGTGCCGGCGTTGAAAAACACCGTCCAGTCTTCTGTCGGATAATAAGCAAGGTTCACACGCCATGTTGTTGCGTCGAGATCCGCCTTGCTGTTGGCTGGCACGCCATTTGACACCGATTCAGAACTGCGGGTGTCCTGATAATACCGAAGTCCGACGAGGGGCACGAGTTTGCCGTCGAACAGGTCATAGCTGATCTCCGAGAAGACCGAGCTGTTCTCTGTTTTCGTGAGGGTCGTGCCATCAAGCGACAGCGAAGGGAAGTCGAGGTTGAAAGTGTAGAGGCCTTCGGCTTTCTGATAGTACAGTCCACCAACCCAGTGGAAAGGGCCGTCGGTATTGGTCGCTAGACGGAATTCGTTCACGAAGCTGTCGGAGTCACCGCCATTTTTCAGGACGCCCGTGCCGAGTGGCGGGCCCAGTCCAAGACCGGTGCTGAAGCCGCCCGGCAGAGATTCCTGATAGCTGGTCGCATTCGTCAGCGTAAAATTGCCGAAATCATAGTTGATCGTGTTGGAGTAAAACCGCGCCTTGCGCTTGTCATAACCATTCACATCGCCCTGGTTTGCTGCATATGGCGGATCGACGGAGGCGAAGACTGACAGGAAGTCCTGGTCCGTCGAGAACTCCCAGGCACGCAGGCGCACCGAAAGGTCATCCGTCGGCTGCCAGAGCAAAACGGCTTGGAGGTTCTTGGATCTAATTTCGTTGGCATCGGTCAAGCGCGGCGTACCCACCGGGTCGCCCGAATAGACATCCACGTAGCCAGCCTGAAGATCATATCCACCGCTGACACGCAGGCCCAGTTTGTCCTTGATCAAAGGAACGGAAACAGCGCCCGAAACCCTGTAGTTTGGATCGCTCGCATCAGCGGTCGACGACACGGCGGCTTCGCCCTCGGTCGTGAACTCGCGCATGTCGGGGTTCTTGGTGCGATAGATGATTGCACCGCCCATTGAGCCTTGTCCGTAGAGCGTGCCCTGCGGGCCGCGAAGCACCTCGACACGCTCGATGTCGAAATACTGAAGCGGCGGTGCGGTCTGATTATTTGGCACGCCGAACGGCGTGTCATCCAGGTAGTAGCCAACCATGCCGTCACCGACCGGTCCGCCCGCACCCGTTCCACGGAAGGCAAAGATGCGATAGCCTGCACCAATCTGCTGCACCTGCGATGCGCCCGGAATCAGCTCGATCAGGTCTGCGCCTTCACGAATGTTCCGATTGGTCAGGGATTCACCACTGAACGCCTGGATCGCGAAAGGCACGTCTTCCAGTGCCTGTGCGCCGGTCTTGGTGGCGGTAACGACAATTGTAGCCTCGCGGCGAACGCCGTCATCCGCTGCAGGGGCTGTCTCGCTCTGCGCATATGCTGGCGCAACGGCAAGGGCCGCGACAGACGAAAGTACAATAGCACTACCCGCGGATTTCAATCCTGTGAGGCGCGCCGATTTCAGGAATAGATATTTAGATGATGTCGAATGATTCCGACGAACACGATCAGTGCCCATGGCTTGTTCCTCTCCCTGTCCGCTCGATCTTTAATCCAATCGATTGTATGTCTCTTTATCACCACGCATTGAGCATCGCAATGCACTCAATTAAATTTTTGGATAGTGTTGCCATTCGGACATTCTGACCGTCTGACTTCATGCTTGCACTGAGCACCCTGCCGCAATACAATCGTTTGTCTGCGTCGGCGAAAATTGTTGCGCCTACCTGCACCAAACCCTGATGACGGCCATTGCGTATTCGGTATCGGCATGCCCAAATCAAAACAGAATACGCATTGGAGGCAATTCGAAGTGAAGAATGATCTGCTTATCCGCTGGCCCAGCGCCCTGGCCCTGTCAGTCGCCTGTATCGCACTTCCTTTTGCCGCGAATGCTCAAGCCGAACCGGCAGATGCCGCACCGCCCTGCCAGGCGGAAGATCCTGCAGTAACAACTTTCATGGACGGCGTTGTTCATGATCTTCTCGATCCGGAGAGCAACTTTACGCATCAGTCCATTATGGGCGCGCCAGAACTGGCCGCACTTCAGGAAGGCGAGAAGTATCGCCAGAAAAACGACTGGGCCTATGTCTGTAAATACAAGGACGCCAATGCTGGTCTCTCAGGTGAGCCAGCCCCTAAAGCCGTCTTCATGGGCGATTCGATAACGGAATTCTGGACTGTCGGTGATACAGACCTCTTCACCGATGGTGTTGTTGGTCGCGGCATCAGCGGCCAGACGAGCACACAGATGGTGGCGCGCTTCTGGCAGGACGTAGTCGCCCTGCACCCAACAGCTGTTCACATCATGGCCGGCACGAACGATCTTGCCGAAAACACGGGCTATGTGCGCGACGAGGACTACAAGAACAACATTCGCGCCATGGCTGCCATGGCGCAAAGTCAGGACATTGTCGTTATCCTGGCCAGCATCCCGCCAGCGAAGTCCATTGGCTGGCGCGCTGATATCAAGCCCGAGGAACGCATCGTCGCGCTCAATCAATGGCTCAAGGATTATGCCGAAGAAATCGGTGGCATTTATGTTGATTACTATACCGATCTGGTGGGCGATGAAGGCGAGCTTCAGGCAGGTTACACGCATGACGGCGCCCACCCCCAGCGCCTCGGCTATGCTGCCATGCATGATGATGCGGCCGACGCCATTCAGAGGGCTGTCACGAAGGCCGAATAATAGCCCCCTCCCCTGACCGCCGGGCTTAAGATTCGGCGGACTTCTAAGGATGCCAACCATGCGCATTATTACCATTCGCGCCGCAGCTCGGCGGACGCTGCTCGCAACGGGCATTCTTCTCGCCGCCGCCTGCGCCGCCACTCCGGACACTTCGCTGACACTCACCGCCGGTCCGAACTGGGTTGCCTCATGGACAAGCAGCCCCTCCACGCCGATCCCGCCTGAAATCCTGCCCCCGGGCGTGACCCCGCCGCAACTTGAAGGAAACCTGCGCTACCTTATGCGACTCAGCGCTGGTGGCGACGCAGTGCGCATCGCTATGTCCGGCGGCCCGAGCGTGCCTAAGCTCGCCATTGACGGCGCAACCATCGCGCTCAGTGATGGCACCGGCATCAAGCCCGATACGATGCAAACGCTTACGTTCAACAATACAACGAGCGTCGTGGTTCTCTCCGGCGGGACAGTGTGGAGCGACCCGGTGGATTTGGGTGTCGCGGCGGGCGATGTCGTCGCGGTCAGCCTGCATCTGGTTGACCCCCTCAACCCGCCCCAAGCGGACAAGCAGCTGGTTGTCAACATGTTGCCGGGTGATGACAAGACAAGTGACACGGCCCTCGAAGGCGCGACGACCATCGTTGCGCGGCCTCTAGTAACGGCTGTCCTCGTCGATAATCCGGACGTGGACCGCGTCATCGTTGCCTTCGGCGACTCCATTACAGACGGCAATGGCAGCCTTGATCCCCTGACGCGTGGATGGCCCGACTATCTTGCGGCACGTTTACGGGCGGAAGGCCTGCAAAATATCGCAATTGCCAACCAGGGCATCGGCGGCAACCGCTTGCTCGAGGAAGGCGTGCTCGGCGAAAGCGCCCTCACCCGATTCGACCGGGACGCCTTGTCTGTTCCCGGCGTAACACACATCATCCTGATGGAGGGCATCAACGATATCGGCCTTAGCGGGCTCACCCTGAATGGCATGTCCGAGTCATACCGCACGCTCGGCACAAGCGACATCGTCGCCGCCTATTCCCAACTGATCGATCGGGCTCACGCGCGCGGTGTGACAATTATCGGCGCAACCCTCACGCCCGATCTCGGCTCTTTCCTTCCCGGTTACGCAACGGATGAAAAAGAAGTGATCAGGCAGGAGGTGAATGACTGGATCCGGAATGAGGGCGCCTTCGACGCCGTCATCGACTTTGATGCCGCGGTCCGGGACCCACAGGATGAAGCCCGGCTGGCCGAGCCATATAATTCAGGCGATTCAATACACCCCTCGGATGCCGGCTACAGCGCCATGGCAGACGCTATCGATATCCAAATTTTCCGGTGAAACGGTTACCTGGCTGACGCGGGAACATCTTGTCACTGACGTAAGGCCGGAAATTGCCGCAGGCTCTGGGAAGGAATCCGCCCAGGGCGGAGCCAAATATGGTATATCCTTAGACCCATCGACGACTGCTCCATCACGCTTACGCTTTCGTTCCGACCCAATCGATTTGCGCGCGCGGAAGCCGCACTTGCTTGCATCCCGCGAAATGCCCCATATGTTTTACAATATTCTTGTATTTCTTGGGGTGGCAGATAAGAAATACGCGGCGTGGGCAGGCGAAAGTTTGGAGCAAAAACAATGAACAAGCGCGTAACCATGAGCGAGCTGGCGAAACAGGCTCAGGTCGATATTTCGACGGTATCGCGCGCGCTGGCCGACAGCCCCCTCGTCAAGCAAAAGACCAAAGACCACATCATGAAACTGGCCGACGAACTCGGCTATGTCGTCAACGCTTCCGCGCAAAGTCTGCGACGCCAATCGAGTAACATGCTCGGCATTGTCATTCCGATTGATGCCAAATCAGAGCAGACGATTTCAGACCCTTTCTATCTGGAAATGGTGGGCGCCGTGTCCAACGCTGCGGCACGGGCCGGCTATGATCTCGTCATCAGCCTCCCCCAGTCGGAGAGCCAGATTGCTGAGCGTCGCCTCCTCCAGACAGGCCGCGCTGATGGTCTGATCGTGATCGGGCAGGCCGGGCGGACGGAGCGACTGAACGAAGCCAGCGACCTGCGCAAGAACGTCGTGGTCTGGGGCGGGCGCTTTGCGCACAACCGGTATACATTTGTCGGGAGTGACAACGAAAAAGGGGGCCGGCTCGCAGCTGAGCACCTCTTCTCGGTTGGCCGAAGACGGATCCTGTTTCTGGGCGATATATCGCTTCCGGAAGTCCAGCTGCGCTATGATGGCTTCGCAGCAGTCCACACAAAGGCAAGGCGGTCACACGACAAACGCCTCATCCTTCCTGTGAACTTTGGTGGCCGAAAAGCCTACAAGGCCGTAATCGATTTTGCGAAGTCAGGCGTCGAATTCGACGCGATCTTTGCCGCATCTGACGTGCTGGCCATGGCTGCCATCCACGCGCTACATTCCGTCAAGCTGAGTGTGCCAAATGACGTCAGCGTCGTGGGCTACGACAATATCGGCCAGTCCGCGCTCTCGACGCCGGCCCTTACAACAATTAACCAGAACATTGCGCAAGGCGGAGAACTCCTGGTCTCCCTGCTCCTGAAAAAGATCAATGGAGAGCGGGTCAGGTCCCGTTTGACGAATACCGAAATCGTTATCCGGCAATCCAGCGTCCCAAATCGCTAGCCCATAAGGCGCCTTGGCTAAGACCTGCCAGCCAGGCTCTTTCCCAAAAGCGCCGCCACCTGCTCCGCCGACGGAATACCGACAGATGCAATAGGCGCAAATGTCAGCTGCACGGAAGCGTCCGCCATTTCGGTATAGGGTGCGACCAGCCTGAACATCCTGCCTGCAAAGTCGGCGTCGATGACACTGGCGCCAAACAGGTGGTCGATATCCGGTATCACGCTTGTTGTCCCGCGATACGGAACCCATGGCCCCTGCAGGTCCTCACTGACATACAACCGCTGGTCCTTCACGATTTCATCATCAGGCTGATCTTCGGAGATCCGATTACATCCTGAAATGATCAGCCAGAACTGCTGTCCTCTCGCATCAAAATAGACCTTCGGAACTTCTGCCTGCGTGAACGTATCACCATCGGGTAACAGAATAGGCGGCAGCAACTGGTCAACAACGATCTTACCGCTGTCATCCCGGTCCAGGATGGCATGCGCGACGGCAGGCTGCAAAGGCCCCGCCTTGGCCGCCCAGAGCGCATGGATTCTGTCTCCATGCGTGAACAGGAACGGGTCGCGCCAGGCCAGGATCGGGCCGCCTGATTCACCACAATTTGCGCCCAGCGTCTCACGCTCGCCGAGGAAGTAACCCGCTGCAATAATAGAATCGTAATCGCGCACCGGGTCTGAAACAGGGGTCAGGGGCAAACTTGGCACGCGGCCAGGCTCAGGGCTTTCCGCGATGCAGATTGTCTGCAGGAACCGCCGGTCATTCGAAACGCTTGGCAGGCCGGTATATGCGAACAGAAACGTGCCATCACGGTCCCTCAGGGTCGACCCGCTCCACACATTGTCGCTCAACGTGGCATTTGGCTCCGACGTTGACTGAACGATTGCGCCACAGTCGCGCCATGACGCACCGCCGTCTTCGCTTTCAAAATGCCGGATATGGAATTTGAAATCATTTCTCTGCGTCGGCGTGGTCGGGCGCCCCTGGGAATCCTCCCGCGCAAAGGCCAGACAATACAGGTGATCCTTGCCCTCTGACTTGCAGGTCCAAGAGTCCCAAAGCCATAGATCCGGGTGCGTGATACCCTGTGTAAAACGCGTTGACGATGCCTCCGGGACATTCACTTTTATTCTCGATCTCATACGATCCTTCGTCCCCGGACTCGTACAAGTCCGCTCAGGCTTTGGCATTCCGATTGCTTGTTTATCGTATAATACAATCGATTGCTATATTCATTCGTCGCGACTGAAACCAGATACAGCAGCATAACTTAAAGCGCAGAACAGGTCACAATGGCTGGCCGAAAGCCCGCCGGAAGGCCGCCATCTTCGCGGCATCAAATCGCTTCGACACAGCCGCTTCGACCGCCATGCGGTCAAACCCGTGAAACGCACCCGGCACCACCAACAGCTCGGTCGGAACACCTGCCTCGATCAGGCGGTTCGCATAATGGATGTCTTCCGCCACAAACAGATCGAGCGCGCCAACGCTGATAAAGGTAGGCGGCAATTCCCTAAGATCAGCAACGCGTGCAGGGACGCCCGCTACGGGAACGCTGGCGCTGCCGGCTTCCTGTCCGAGGAATGAAGACCAGCCATAAGCGTTCGATTTTGCGTCCCACCCGATCGCGCCGATGAAGGGCGGCACGGACCGCGTACTGCCCGTCCGGTCGTCAAGCATCGGGTATATCAGGGCTTGAAAGACCAGCGGCACTTCGCCGCGATCACGCGCGGCGATCGCCAACAGCGCCGCATGCGTGCCCCCGGCACTTTCTCCGAGCAGCGCGATGCGCGACGTGTCCACGCCGAGCGCTTCGGCATTCTTGTACATCCAGAGCAGACCCGCATAATTGTCCTCGATCGAACCGACATAGCGGGTTTCCGGCGCAAGACGGTACGCGACGGTCACGACCACGCAATCCAGTTCGCGAGCCATGGCCTGGAGGTAAGGCACTTCGCCTTTTGCCGATCCGAGAATATGTCCGCCGCCATGCGTGTGCAGGATGGCAGGTCGCGGCGCACCACCTCCGCCATTGACCACGTAAACAGTCACATCCGGCATGCCAGTTGCACCGGGAATCGTCCGCTCGTCCACCGGAACATCCGGCAGGAAAGGCCTCACGAAGGAAGCGCCGCGCTCACGCATTGCCGGCAGGGTCGCATCCGAATATCCGCCGCCTTGGGACGACATCTCCAGGATTCTTGCGGCCGCCTCGCGTAATTCCGGATCGACCATACCGAGGTCAGGGCCGGCAACCGCTGTGGGTGCTGAGGCACACGCCCCAAGCGACCCGGCCGCAAGGGCGCCAAGCAATGTCATGCCGCCAAGCATGGCGAACTGCCGTCTGTTGAAATCAACCATCCTCTGTGTCTCCTCTATATTTTCTGTCTACGCATCACGTTGCGCTTTTTGGTCTTGTCTCGTTCCTGTCCAGCCACTCACAGTAAAGCTCCAGCCACTGCCTCACCGGCAGGTGCGGGTCGCCGAGGCCAAAGCCGTGACCGCCCACTTCAAAGAGATGCAGCGCGATCGGGCGCCCGGCGGCCTGCATGGCCCCCACCATGAGCAGGCTGTTGCCGGATGGCACGTCAACATCATCGAGCGCATGCACAAAAAAGCCGGGCGGCGTATCCGCCGAAACATGCTGCGCAGGCGAGTGCAACGCGACCATCTCCGTCGAAGGATTGTCGCCCAGCAAGCTTTGCGTGGACAGCGCGTTCCAGAGCGGAGGCTCATGCGAAATCACGGGATATATGAGCCCGAGTGAGCGCAGGCATGGCACGCCTCCGGCCGCCTCGGCCCCATCCGTGGGCTGTGTAGCCAGCGACGCCGCGAGATGCCCGCCTGCGGAAAACCCGATAACATGCAACTGCCTCGTATCCGTGCCGAGCGCCACCGCCATCTCACCGATCAGATCCAGCGCGCGCCGCGCATCCTGAAGCGCAACCTCGGACGGCTTATCCCACCCTTCACAGGGCAGTCGGTGCACAAGAACAAAAACCGTATAGCCCTTGGCGGTCATCGACCGCGCGATATCAACCCCTTCATTGGCAATCGACACAAACGTATAGGCGCCGCCGGGGATGACCAGAAGGCTGCGCCCGTTCGGCTTCGCCGGTCGGAACACACGCAAATAAGGCTGCGCGATATTGCGCAACTGGGTTTCCGGCCAACCGACCGGCAACTCACCCGCCACAAATCCGCTACCCGGCGCGTCGCCCGGCCACAGGAACACCTGTTCACCCATCGACCACGCCTCAAGCGCAAGCTGCTCCGGCGTCATCATCATTGGCCAGCCAGGTTCTTGAGCGCCAATTGGGCGCCGCCCAGCAGGCCGGCATTGTCGCCGAGGCCCGGAAGCACGATCAATTGCGTAACGGCGTCCTCCGGCAAGTCGAGATAGCCGTTCAGCATGGCCGTATATTGCTCGCGAATGTGATGGATCAGCCCCGGCGCCAATAACAATCCACCGCCCAGAACAATCTTTTCAGGGCGCACGGTCAGGGTCAGCGAGATGCAGGCCTGCGCGAGATAGCAGGCAACGATTTCCCAGCCTTGATGATCCGGCGTCATGAGTGCAGGTGGACCAAACCGCGCTTCCACCGCCGGCGCACTCGTCAGGCCCTCAAGGCAATCGCCGTGAAAGCTGCAGGAACCCGCATAGATATCATCGCGATGGCGCGTCACCCGGATATGGCCGAATTCCGGATGCGTGGGGCGCCCCAGGAAGTCGCCATTGGCGAATATGCCCGCACCAATTCCCGTTCCAACGGTTACATAGACCGCGCTGCGAGCCCCGCGTGCTGCGCCCCAGGCCATTTCGGCCGCCAGCGCGCCATTCACATCCGTATCGACACTAACCGCCAGGCCCGTCCTTAGAGCCAGCTGATCCCTGACACTGTAGCCGCTCCAGCCAGGCTTCGGCGTATTCAGGATCGATCCATAGTTGGCAGACTGAGGGTCAATATCGAGTGGACCGAAGCAGGCAATACCAATAGCCTCGGCAGGCTGGCCACTATCGGCACAGCGCGCGAAGAAATCGGCACAGGCGTCCATCGTGTCGTCGGGTCTCGCTGTGACAAAGCGCTCGGATCTCAGTATTTCGCCTTCAGACGTGGAGATGCAGCATTTGAATGTGGTTCCGCCACCATCGACACCGCCGACCAAAATACCGTTCTGTTTAGACATTTACTCTCTCCCAAACCTAAAAATCCCATGGCCAACGCAAAAAAGCAATCGATTGTTGTGTGGCGCAAATATGCCTCGTATAAGCAAGTCTGATCCTGATGATCTCATAAATATGTCAGGGCTGGGAGGACAGCATGGTTCAGTCTACAGGCACCAGACCCGCACACGAGAGGGTCATTCCACGGCCGCACGTCAGCGTCCTGCGCATTCTGGAAATGAATCTCGGCTTCCTCGGCCTGCAGTTCAGTTTCGGTCTGCAGCAAGGCAATATGAGCCCGATCTATTCCTATCTTGGGGCAAATGAAGCGGCGCTTCCCATTCTGACGCTCGCCGGCCCAATGACCGGCCTTATTGTCCAGCCCATCATCGGCGCATTGAGCGACAAGACCAAATCGCGCTGGGGCCGACGCACCCCCTATTTCATCTTCGGCGCCATCCTGTGTTCGCTGGGGCTGTTCTTCATGCCCCTCAGCTCGTCCATCCTGATGGCGGCAAGCCTTCTGTGGATCCTCGATGCCGGCAACAATATCACGATGGAGCCCTACAGGGCCTATGTCAGCGACCGGCTTGAACCGGAACAGCGACAACTCGGCTTCCTGACCCAGAGTGCCTTCACCGGGCTCGCCCAGATGCTGGCCTTCCTGTCTCCATCCTTCATGGTCTACGTGCTCGGCATGAACATGAATGCTATCGACAGCCACAACATTCCCTACGTCACACGCTATGCCTTCATGATCGGCGCCTTTCTCTCTCTCACCACCATCCTTTGGTCCATTCTCCGCGTGCCGGAGCTGCCCCTGACCCCTGAGGAAGAAGCCGCCATTGATGCCAAGCCGAAAGGCTTCCTACCGGTCTTCAAGGAAATCTGGCAGGCCATCCTCGAAATGCCCATCGCGATGCGCAAGCTGGCCGTCATGAGCCTCTTCCAGTGGTATGCCATGGCCGCCTATTGGGCCTATGTCGTCTACTCGATCGGCCACTCCGTTTTCGGCACGTCCGATGCCGTTACAGACGGGTTCCGGTCGGCGGTTCTGGCGAATGGCGAGATGGCCGCCTTCTACAATGGCCTCGGCTTCCTCCTGGCCTTCGCCATGGTGCCGCTCGCAAAACGGTTCGGCGCGCATCGCATTCACGCCTTCTGCCTCATTCTGGCAGGCATCGGCATGTTCAGCCTGCCTTTCGCCTCGGAAAAATGGATGCTGTTCATCCCGGCCATCGGTATCGGCATCGGCTGGGCGTCCATCATGGGCAATCCCTACATCATCCTCGCAAATGCCATCCCGCCAGACCGTACCGGCGTCTACATGGGCATTTTCAACATGATGATCGTCATCCCGATGCTGCTGCTCGCCGCCACCCTGCCCTTCTATTACGAACCCCTGCTTGGCGGAGATGCACGCAACGTGCTGCGCCTGTGTGGCATCTGCATGTTCTGCGCTGCTGCGGCCGTGTGGTGGGTCAAGACCGAAGTCGCCACTGCTGACGGCGCCGCCATGTCAGGCGAAGAATGAAGCCCGAAAATCTCAGAAATACGCCACGGAGAAGAGAAATGGATACAATGCCGACCTCGCAACGAAAATCCGGCCGTTTCGCCGCCGCCTGCGCGATGGCTTTTTCCGTGATGGCCATTGCGGCATGTGCAAGCACGCCAGCTGCGACATCACCTCCCTCCAGCAATGTCGTCGTCGAAGCGGATGGCACGGTCCTCGTGCCCGCCATGTCCGTGCCGGTGTCTGACTATCTCAGCCCCGAGGGCAAGGCCTATCTCGCCGACCACCTGAACACGATGCAGAATCCGGAACTCCTCAAGGAGGTCGAGGAGATCGGCGCGCCCATGTTCCTGAAGACCTACATGGACCGACAGGCTGAGCTCTACCCCGTGAGCAAGACAGACACGAGTATCGGCGGCATCCACGTCTATGATTACACGCCCGTTGGTGGCGTCTCCGAGGCGCAGGCGGGCCGTGTCCTGATTGATCTGCATGGCGGCGGCTTCATGACCTGCTGGCCTGCCTGCGCAGAGCTTGAGTCGGTTCCATTGGCGTCGCTGGGTGGCTTTCGGGTCGTTGCGGTGGATTATCGCCAGGCTCCCGAATACAAGTTCCCGGCCGCCAGCGAAGATGTCGCCAAGGTCTATACCGAGCTGCTGAAAACCTATGCGCCTGAAAATATCGGCATTTACGGGTGCTCAGCTGGTGGCATGCTGACCGGCATGTCCATGGCCTGGTTCCAGGCCCATGACCTGCCTATGCCCGGCGCCATCGGCATCTATTGCGCGGGTGCAGCTCCACCCGTGAAGGGCTTTGGGGGTGACGCCAACTATACCGCCACGGCCATCGGTGAAGGACGCTTCATGGCGCCGCCGACAGAAGAGCCCGCCTCCGACAAACCGGCGCGCTCGCTCATGCCCTACCTGTCTGAAGTCGACCCCTATGATCCGCTTGTCGCCCCGACGGAGTCCGATGAAACCCTGTCCCGCTTCCCGCCAACGCAGATCATCACAGGCACACGCGGCTTCGAAATGAGCGCAGCCGTCTACACGCACAGCCGCCTCGTGAAGCTCGGCGTCGAGGCTGACCTGCACGTCTGGGAAGGCATGTTCCATGGCTTCTTCTACAATCCTGACGTCCCGGAATCGCGCGATGCCTACAAGGTCATGATCGACTTCTTCAACAGCCATCTTGGCAGCTGAGGTCTGATCCAACTGGAATGATCCGGCCCACATCATGTGACCGGACCATTTGGAGGTCTAATTCGGAAACCCACCCCCGAAGATGACTTCCCCCTCTGAACTTCGGGGCGCCGCGCGACAGCACGGCGCCCCTTTTTGTATCGACCAGTATGGACCGCCAACGCGCGGCAGGCTCGGGCGTGAAAGCCAACACCTCCAACACCCCAGACACCGGGTCACAAGGAAAAGGGCGCGCACTTGCCCTTGCAGATGCGCGCCCTGAATGGGTCGGATAAGCGGCTCTCTTGAGCCGATGTCTTAGTTCCCGTACCGCTATTCGACCGCGTCAATCAGGTCGACAAGGCCTTCGACGATCGCTGTCTCTGCACAACCCGGCTTCAGGCTCGATGAGATGACTTCGAATGTGTACTGTCCATAGGCCGCATCATTCGGAATGTATCCCGACCTGGCCATGCCATTGGTCAGCGTCGTCATCATCGTGTGCTTATAGGGCGACTCTGCCATGAAGCGCTGGGCAATGGTCGTGAACACTTCCGCATTGACGCCGCCAATAACCGTGTCGCCGATTTTCAGCAGGCTCAACTGGATATCAATGGGATCAGCATCTTCATATTCACCCGCATAGCCTGCGCGGCCCTTGTTCAGCCTTGCCCTGCCCGGGCATGAAACAGTCTTGCGCATGCCAAGAATGCTCGCGTCCGATACAGGCCGCTCAAGCGAACGACGCATCACGTGCAGCACTTCTTCGCCGAGCATCTGGCCCATGGACAGCTTCATCTGCTTTTGCTGCTCCATCAGTCTCGCAACGTCAGGATTGCTGCGATCCATGCCCTTGCCGCCTGGCGGCATGGCATTGCTGATGTCTTCGCCGCGCGCGGCGAAATCATCAATCCGGATCGCGCGAAGGTCATACGTTTGCTGGAAATAGATCGGGTTCTGGTCACCGGCCGCGCCGTTGGAATATACCGCGACAACATCCTTGCCGAGCGAGTCTTCGATATAGGTCGATGTCGCTCCCGGCAGGTCTCCGCTGATGAGGTCCAGGTTGCCCGTCAGGACGGCATGGACGCCGTAATTATAATAGACCGCGATGGGCTCACCTGTCGGCGTTTCAAACCTGACTACGGCGACCGTCTTGTCGGACGGCCCATCATAATTAGGGCCCTCCCACCAGCGATGCGTCTCGGGATCGATGATGTTCCGGTTCACATTGATGTAGGATACGCCCGTTCCATAGGCCATCTGCGCAGGCTGTAGTGCGGCAGCAGCGTCCTTCACCGACTGGTAGATCAGCTCCTCATAGGAGTCGTTTCTTACAAAGGGAACACTGTGAGTGTGGGTGGCCGTCAGCATGAACTGATCGACGGGGATATTCAGCTCTTTCGCGGCCCGAGCGCTGACACGGCTCCAGATATCACTGGAAACAGCACCGGCATCCACTGTGACGAGTGCCGCGCGGCTACCATCACTTTCAACGACAATGGCGCGCGCGTAGATCGGGTCGAGCACACCGAGGAAATTCTCGGGCAAAGGCGTCGGTGTGACATCAACCTTTGCAGCGCCCACCTGCAGCGGCGCGGCATGCGCAGCAATCGGTGCAGCGAAAATTATCGCGGCGCTGATAACGGCGGATGCTCGCAATGCGGTGACGCCCGCGCGCAAGCGGCCCACCAGGCCGCGTCCTGCCGCAATTATATTTCGTTTCAAGTATTCATCGTCCATCGGCAATCTCCCTATCGATTGTCATCCACATTGCAACCGTTTGTATTTATTAGTCCGCCCCAGCGAACCGCGCAAGGCGCGGCGGACCCGATCAACCTGCAAGAGTACGGCTCAAGGGTCATTGGCACCTTCTTTGTGGAGTCCCGATTCTAACAGGCGCCCTCCTCATGTGCATTTCGGCAACGCTCCGAAAAAAAATATTTCCGGCACTCTTGCCAACTTGGAAGATCCATGAAGTAGGAGTATGCAAACGTTTGGACTAAAGATACTGAAAACCCATAGGGAGGGTAAACATGCTACGTACACGCAATACAACCGCACTGTCCTTGGTGATCGCGATTTCCATGGCGGCCAGCTCCGCCTACGCTCAGACAAGCCAGGTTGAACCCGAAGACAAAGACTATGAACTGGACACAGTCGTGGTCACCGCGTCAAAAACCGGCGCCCAGGAATTGCAGTCAGTGCCGCTTGCCGTGCAGGCGTTCAGCGGTGAAGACCTCAAGGTTCGCAACATCAACACGATCGACGATCTCATCTCGAGCGTCCCGGGTGCCTATGAAGGCCAGCGCCAGTCCGTCGCATCGCGCTCATACAATCTGCGCGGCGCCGGCGGCAGCAACGCGAACGGTGATTCACCCATCGGCTACTACCTCGATGATGTCCCGTTCATCGTAACCAATTTCGGCATCGCGCCGCCCGTCCGCTTCCTCGACATGGAACGCGTTGAAGTCCTCCGCGGTCCGCAAGGCACACTTTACGGACAAGGCTCGTCCGGTGGTGTGTTCATCTTCCACACCCGCGATCCAAACCTGAACGAAATGGAATGGAGCGCGGAACTCGAAGCGTCGCAGACAAAAGACGCAGTAGGCGACAATTTCAGCATGGCTGCGGCTGTCTCCGTGCCAATCATCAAGGACCGCCTGGCGGTCCGTATCAGCGGTGGCACATCCGAGAACCCGGGCTGGGCCGACGAATATTACGGCGACTTTGACGGCACGCCGGACGCCACCGGCGTTAACGGCTCGAAGAACGACGATATCCGGATCGTTGCGTTGGCCAAGCCAACTGACAACGTCACCCTGCGCGCCCAGTACTGGCACTTCCAGCCTCGTCAGGACTTCCTCGGCAACATGGCCTCGGTCGATCCGGCCTATTATGCCAACACGGCTGGCCAGCCCAGCTATGGCAATGGCGACTTCAAGCTCATGAGCTTCACAGCCAATGTCGATTTTGAGAACTTCTCGATCACGAGCGCAACGAGCGACCTGTCCGGCAATTTCGGAATCTATATTCCGATCGCACCTGCGGGCTATTTCTCAAGCCAGTTCTATCCGGAAATGTTCGCGCAGGAAATTCGCGCCAACTCGACCGGCGAAGGTCCGCTTCACTGGCTGGTGGGCGCCTCCTATCAGGATGGCCAGGGGCCTCAGGAAAATACGCTTGAGCTGCCTGTCGTCCTGATCAACGCAGACAATAACACACTCACGAAAAACTACGCCGTGTTCGGCGAGGTCAGCTACGATCTGTTCGGTGGCAAGCTGGTTCCGCTCGTTGGACTTCGTCAGTATCATGACAAACGTACCTTCGAGGATGCGACCAGCTCCATCCCTACCGAAAAGGACGTGACAACCTGGCGCGCCAACCTCTCCTATGTGCCAACCGAAAACCTGACGATGTTCATCACGGCGTCGACCGGTTTCCGTGCCGGCATCGTCCAGTCGCAAGTTCAGGTGGCGTCACTTGAGCTCGCTGGCGTTCCTGCCCAGGTCGGTCTGGATCCGGAGACGTCCCAGAACTACGAGTTCGGCTTGAAGTGGCGCACGCCTGATCGCAGCCTCACCGTTGGCCTGAACCTGTATCAAACCGAGTACACGGACCTTCAAACGAGCACTCCGGGTGCCATTGATGGTGTCGACGGCTTCTCCAATTTCGGTGACGGCACATCGAAAGGTATCGATCTGGAAGTCAATTGGGCCACGCCGATTGAAGGCCTCAGCCTCAATGCTGTCGGCAACTTCAATGATTCGAAGTTCGACCGGGTTGAACCTGCTGTCCAGGCTGCACTGCCGCTCTTCAAGCCGGGCTCGCGACTGGTCAACACCATCGAGTCCAACTACCGGATTGATGCGTCCTACACGCGCGACATCACCTCGGAAATCGAGGGCTTCGGTAACATTGGCTACAGCCGCAGTGGTGACCGCCTCCAGTCAAACGGCGCCATCGCTGATCCCTACAGCATGGCGAACATGACCCTCGGCGTGCGCCTCGAAAACTACGAAATCTCGTTGTTCGGCACCAACCTGACCGATGAGCGCGGTCCGACCTTTGTTGGCGATGATGGTGTTCCGGCCGGCGCCGGCCCCAACCCGCGTACAATTGGTGTCCGCCTGCGTCTTTTCTCCCAGTAGTCCTCCCAGACTCTCTCCCGGCCCTCACAAGGGGCCGGGAGCCCTTTCCGGGGCAATCCCTATCCGGGCTTCAACGACACCGCCCCCGCCGGATCGAGACACTCAGTCTCTCCAGGCAACCAGCCACATGACATAGCAGTACAAAAGTGTGCATGACTGTCGTCGTGACAGCTCCCACGCGCGCCATAGCGCGTCGCGACCGACCTGTTGGGCGTCAATGCCTCGCTAAGCGCCCACGACGCCTCAGAACGCCCACAGAGCAGTTCCGGCAAAGCATATCAGTCAGAAACAAAAATCCCCGCCTTCCCTGAGCAAAACTCAAGGGAGACGGGGATTTTTTGTCAATAATAATAAGAAAATGGCGCGAGTGACGGGACTTGAACCCGCGACCTCCGGCGTGACAGGCCGGCACTCTAACCGACTGAGCTACACCCGCGTATTTTCTCCGACCGCAAAGCGGCGAAGCGCCTCTCTAATCAAGCGAGGATTGGCGGTCAAGCGCGTAACGTCAGGCTATTTTCGATTATGTGCTATTCTCTGGTCATTCCTCGGTCACATTATACAATTATCTGAAAGCTTCGCAGCAAACAGGACGGCCCCATGAAACGGATATTGATCATTGTCGCAGGTATTGTCGGCCTGCTTGTGGTGGCGGCACTGGTGATTCCGTTCCTCGTGCCGAAGGATGTTTACCGCAACCAGATCGAAAAGGCCGCCACTGACGCGCTGCAGCGCGAAGTGACCCTAACCGGCGACGTCAAAATATCGGTCTTCCCCCGAATCTCAGCCAGCATCGGCGGCGTGACCGTGGCCAACCCGGCAGGCTTTGATCGCCCGAACATGATCGAAGCCGGCGAACTGCGCGGATCGGTCAAATGGCTGCCCCTTCTCTCGCGCCGGGTCGACGTCCAGGAAATCGCCTTTGTCGATGCGAATGTGGACCTGCACCGCCTGGCAGACGGCACCGCCAACTGGGAGTTCGCCGCGTCTGCCGAGCCCACGGAGGCCTCTGAAGGCTCCGGTGGCGGGTTTGATGCGGGCATCGCCTCGGCCAAGCTCGAAAATGCCAGCCTCACCTATCGCGATGATGCGGCCGGCAGCACCTATGAGCTGAAGGAACTCGACCTGCAGGCTTCGATGCAGGCCATGAACCAGCCCGTCGACATCAAGGGGTCCGGTCTCTTCCAAGGCGAGAAATTCGACGTGACGCTCGATCTCGATTCCCCGGAGGCGCTGACGGGCGGCACACCCGCCGCCGCCAAGCTCAGCCTCCAGTCCGCGCTGGTGAATGCCGACTATGATGGCAGCATCACGATGGGCGACGCCTCGGCCATCGCGGGAACACTCACCCTCTCAGCGCCCAGCATTGCCGATCTCACCAAGTTCGCTGACGTGGAGATGCCTTACAATGTCGCCCCGCTCGGCGGCGCAGACGTGAAGGCCACGCTGTCAGGCTCGCTTGAAGCACCGCAGATCAAATTTGAAACCCTCGCCATCAAGGGCAAGCTGATCGATGCAGGCTATACCGGCACGGTGTCGCTCGGTGAGGTGATCACGGTCGACGGACAATTGTCCGCCGTCCTGCCTCAGGCTGGTGATCTCGCTACAGAGATGGGGATCGAGATCCCGGCCAGTGATGCGGTGGAGCGCGTCGAGATCAAGGGCGGCATCAAAGGCCCGGTCGATGCCCTGAACCTTGCAAACCTCGATGTCACACATACCGGCGCGCTGCTGAACGCCAGCTACATGGGTGCAGTCGGCCTTGGCGGTGACGGCAGCGTCAACGGTCAGGTCAATGCCTCCAGCAACGAGCTTCGCGCGCTGCTCAAGGCGGCTGACGTAGAGATGGCACCCGGCGAGACGCTTAAAAGCTTCAAGGTCGACAGCGCCATCAAGGGCAGCTTCAAGAAGCTGAACCTGACCGGCCTGACGCTTACGCTCGACGATATTACGGGCAAGGGCACGGCAGGCGTCGACCTCACGGGCGAGCGGCCGAAAATCACCGGCGACCTCGATATGGGCCCCCTCGATCTCTCGCCCTTCCTCGGCGAAAGCGACACGGCCGAGAAACCCGCTGCGGCCAATACCGGCTGGAGCAAGGAGCCACTGGACCTCGCCGGTCTCAAGGCCGTCGATGCCGATATCAAGATCAAGACCAGCGCTCTCACGATCGGCAATGTGAAACTGACCGATGCGGCGCTCTCGACCACGCTCGACAATGGCAAGCTCGCCGCCGACCTGTCGCAGTTCAAGGCCTTTGGCGGCAACTGGAACGGCAAGATGAACGTCAATGCGCAGGGCGCGACGCCCGCCGTGGACTTTGTCATGAATGGCAGCGGCGTCGGCATGTCGAGCCTGCTGGGCACGCTGGCCGGCTTTGACAAGCTGAGCGGCACCGGCGGCTTCCAGGTCACCGGCGCGGCTACCGGCAACTCGCTCTATGACATCGTCAATGCGCTCGACGGCAAAGTCACCACGAACCTGGCAGACGGCGCCCTGAAGGGCCTCAATGTCTCGCAACTGGTCCGTAGCGCCCAGTCGCTGCAAACCGCGCTGACCACGGGCAGCCTCAAGAATCTCGACTTCTCGTCAGCCCTGTCCCCGTCAGCAGAAACGGACTTCACCAGCTTTGACACCGTGCTCACGATCACGGACGGAGTCGCCAATGTGGACCTGATGAAACTGATCAACCCGGTGCTCGGCATTGACGGCTCCGGCCAGATCAATCTCGGCGGCCAGGCACTGGACGTGCGGCTCGCCACGAGCGTCGACAAGAAGGGCCAGGGCGACGGCAGCGTTATCCAGCTGAACGGCATCCCGGTGCCCGTGCGCATTTCCGGCGCGTGGACAAACCTGAAGGTCTCGCCGGATACATCGGGCATTCAGTCTGCGCTGAAGGCGGAACTCGGCAACAAGCTCAAGGATGAGCTGACCGGCAAGCTTGGCGGGGATGCCGGTTCAATCCTCGGATCCGTGCTGGGCGGAAACCAGACTGCAACCCCGGCAACCGATGACGCGGCGCGGTCCGAAACCAAGGCACCGACAATCGAGGAAACAGCCGAGAAAGCTGCCATCAATGCGCTGGGCGGCCTGCTCAGCAAGAAGAAAAAGAAGGAAGAGCCAGCCACGCCGCCGGAGTAGGACGAGCCTCTCCGGGACGGGCTTAGTAGGGCTGGGTCAGGACGTATTCGATCTGCTGGTCGCGGGCCACGAAGGCAAGCTTCACCCAGCGGCCCTGATCGTCGTACCAGAGGTCAACGTCGATGGCTGAGTCCATGAGATAGTGGCGCGCCTCAACCGGCTTTCCGGCGACGGAGACCGTGTCCATGCCCTTGTCGATAACCTTGACCTTGATCAGCTCGCCGTCCTCGGTGGAGAGCAGCTCCTTTGCCCCGGTCTGCGCAAAATTCCAGTGGCTGGACGGCAGGATGCCGAGCGGCGCCTCGCCTGTATACTCAGTGCCTTTAACCTCAAGCACATCGCCTTCGCGGGCAGCGGTGACGGTGCCATCCTTGCCATCGTCGTCCACGGCGCCTTTCAGGCCAACCAGCATGCCGTCTTTCCACGTCTCGGTGGCATCCAGTTCATAGTGAAAGACCGTTATAGGGCCGAGACCGGCCTTCAGGCGCACGTCGGTCGTGGCCTTGAGTGTGCCGTCAGGGTCGACCTCGAACGAGACCGTGTGCGTGCCGAACGGCTTGCCCTTTCTGAGGACATCAAAGGCAATGCGGTCGCCATTCTTCGGCTGCCATGAGGGCACTTCTGCGGTGCTTCCTGAGGCGGGCGCAGGCATGTTGTCGGCCCATGCAGGCGCAAGCAGCAGGGAAAGCGCGACCGTTGTGAGGGCGTGTCTGATCATCGGAACAGGTTCCAGAGGGGATTGCTGGTCTCGGCGACGAAACAGATACACGTCTCGTCACCGGCGGCGGCTGGCTTGTGACGGATCCCGGGTTCACCGAGAACAAGGTCGCCGCGTTTGTAGACGCCGTGGCCGTCGCTGAACTCGCCCTGGAGAACGACCGTCGCCTCGAGGCTGCCATGACCATGGGCCGGCGCGGACTGGCCGGGCTGGAGCTTCATGAACTTGGCGCCGCGTGTGCCGCAATTGGCGTAGGAAATGCCGGAAATGCCACGCTTCCAGTTCAGCGAGGCGTCGGCCATCGCGAGCAGGTCGCTGGCGCTCTCGACGGCAATGTCGCCTTTGTGGCGCGAAACCTTGCGCGGGGCAGTCGGCACGGCGGCTGGGGCCTGATCAAGCAGGGCACCGCCGATGACCGACCAGAGCCAGCCCGATTGTGCGCCTTCCGGGCTGAGCAGCATGTGCAAGTCGCCGGCAAGCGCAAGCGCGCCGGCATGGTTGCCGGCGGCGTGGTCCATCATGAAGGACGCATAGGATTCATTCATCGTCACGCGGTTGTCCTGTAGGGTAAACGAATGCATTCAGGCCTTGTACGGGCCGGATGCCCGGATGGATCACTTGAACACACCGGCCTGCAGCAGTTGTGCATTGGCCCGCTGCACCCTAGCTTGACCGGGCACCGCCACCTCAAACCAACCGGACCTGCCCGCATGACCACATACCGCTCCGTCATTGACCTGATCGGAAACACCCCCCTTCTCCGCCTGAACAAGGTTTCAGATGAAACCGGGTGCGAAATCCTCGGAAAATGCGAGTTCCTGAATCCCGGCCAGTCGGTGAAAGACCGGCCCGCGCTGGGCATCGTGCGCGACGCCGAAGCGGCAGGCCAATTGAAACCCGGCGGCACGATCGTGGAAGGCACGGCTGGTAATACCGGCATCGGCCTGGCGCTGGTTGGCGCAGCACTCGGCTACCGAGTCGTGATCGTGATGCCACGCACCCAGAGCCAGGAGAAGAAGGACGCCATCCGCCTGCTCGGCGCCGAGCTGATCGAAGTGGATGCGGTGCCCTATGCCAATCCGAACAATTACATCAAGTTTTCCGGCCGCCTCGCCGAAGACCTCGCCAAGTCCGAGCCGAACGGCGCGATCTGGGCCAACCAGTTCGACAACGTGTCGAACCGCAAGGCGCACTTTGACACGACCGGCCAGGAGATATGGAAACAGACCGACGGAAAGCTCGACGCCTTCATCTGCGCCGTCGGCTCCGGCGGCACGCTGGGCGGTGTCTCGCTGGCGCTCAAGGAGAAACGTAAATCGGTGCAGATCGGCCTCGCCGATCCCGGCGGCGCCGCGATGTACGAATACTTCACCAATGGCGAATTGAAGTCAGAAGGCACCTCGATCACCGAAGGCATCGGTCAGGGACGTATCACGGCCAATCTTGAAGGCATCGAAGTCGACCGCGCCTATCGGTGTAGCGACGCCGAAGCGCTGCACATACTTTTTAACCTCGTGCAGACAGAAGGGCTTTGCCTCGGCGGCTCAGCCGGTATCAATGTGGCTGGCGCCGTAAAAATGGCGCGCGACATGGGACCGGGCCATACAATCGTGACGATGCTGTGCGACTATGGCAACAGGTACCAATCGAAACTTTATAATCCGGAATTCCTTCGGTCGAAGGACCTGCCGGTGCCACCATGGATGGAGACGAAATAGATGGAGTCGGGCGATCCCCTCGTCAGCGCAGAATGGCTGCTGAAAAACTTTGATGCACCGGATATCCGCGTGCTCGACGCGACCTATTTTGCCGACTTCACCAATCCGCCCGAGACGGGACGTCAGGCCTGGGCGCGCGGCCATATCCCCGGCGCAACGCATTTCGATATCGACCATGTGGCCGATGACACATCGCCCTACCCGCACATGCTGCCCGATGCCGTGAAATTCTCGTCGCGCATCCGCAAGCTGGGCGTCGGCGATGGCAACCGGATCGTGGTCTATGACCAGAACCGCTTCTTTGCCTCGGCACGCGTCTGGTGGATGCTGCGCGTGATGGGCCATACCGATGTCCATGTTCTGGATGGCGGGCTGGCCGCATGGGTGGAAGCCGGCGGCGAACTGGAAGACATGGCGCCCGTCGTCAGCGAGCGCCATTTCACGCCGCGCGTGCGCAGCGACCTCGTCATGGATTCGGCCGGCCTCGAAAAGGCCGTCGGATCGGCGCGGCTGGCTATCATCGACGCACGGCCCGATGGGCGCTTTTTCGGCCGGGTGCCGGAACCGCGCGAAGGGCTTAAATCGGGCCACATTCCCGGCAGCGTGAACCTGCCGGGCAGCGCCCTGACCACAGAAGACGGCCACATGAAATCGGCCAAGCAGCTAGCAAGCCTGTTCAAGGATCCGATGGCACCGACCGTCACGACCTGCGGTTCAGGCGTCACCGCCGCCGTCACGGCGCTGGCGCTGGCCCGCCTCGGCAACTGGGATGTCGCCGTCTATGACGGATCATGGACCGAGTGGGCCTCCGATCCGTCCCGCCCGATTGCAACGGAAGCCTGATGAAGCACCTCGAAACGCGGCTGATCCACACACGGCGCGACCGGCTGGGGCGGGTGACCGTGAACCCGCCCGTGGAGCGCGCCTCGACAGTGCTGTTCGACACGGAAGACGCGCTCTACGGACCCAAGCCGACCTATGGCCGCATGGGCCTGACGGTGCACCGGGAGCTGGAAGCCGCCATGTGCGAGCTGGAAGGCGCGACCTATGCGCGCCTCGCGGCCAATGGCCTGCAGGCCTGCACGCTGGCGATCGCGAGTTGCGTGCGTGCCGGGGACCACCTGCTCTTCCCGGATTCCTCGTATGGCCCGACCGCCCGCTTTTGCGAGCGTCGCCTGCCAGCTATGGGCGTTAAAACAGACCGCTATGATCCGCGCATCGGCGCCGGCATCGCCGACCTGATCCAGGAGAATACGAAAGCAATTTTCCTGGAATCACCAGGCTCGCTTACCTTCGAAGTCAGCGACACGCCAGCCATTGTTGAAGTGGCCAAGGCACGCGGCATTCGCACGATCATGGACAATACATGGGGCGCCGGGCTCCATCACCAGCCGCTGGCGCTGGGCGTCGACTTGTCGGCTCAGGCGCTCACCAAATACCCGGCGGGCCATTCCGATGCCTTTGGCGGCGCCGTGATGACGCGCGACAATGCCATGGCCGGACGGCTCGAAGCGCTCGCCGAAGACTGGGGCATCAGCCTCGCGCCGGACGACGCCTATCTGTGCGTGCGGGGCCTGCGCACGCTGAAGACACGCCTGAAAGCGCATGAGGCTGCCGGGCTCGCCATATCCGAATGGCTCGAATCGCGGCCGGAAGTCTCTGAGGTGTTGAACCCTGCCCTGCCGTCACATCCTGACCACGCCGTGTGGAAGCGCGACTTCAGCGGATCCAACGGATTGTTCGGAATCATCCTCAATCCGGTACCAGAGGGCGGTCTGGAACGCTTTTTCGAGGCAATGCACCTGTTTTCGATGGGATTCTCCTGGGGGGGCTTTGAGAGCCTGATCATTCCGTGCGACCACCAATTGACGCGCATGAAGGGAAGCTGGACCGAGACCCGGTCCGGCCCCCTGCTGCGCATTCATATTGGACTGGAGGCCGTTGACGATCTCGTTGCGGACCTTACAGCGGGCTTTGAGGCCATGACGGGGAGCTAAACGCACTATGGGGGCACAAAAAATCGGACTGATCCTCGGACCAGTATTGGCCGGGATCATGCTCTTGTTCGGCCCACCCGACGGCCTGACGACGGCGGCCTGGTATACGGGCGCCCTTATGGTGCTGATGGCCACATGGTGGGCAACCGAAGCGATCCCCATTCCTGCGACGTCGCTGCTGCCGCTGGTGATCCTGCCGCTGATCGGCGCAGGTACGCCTAGGCAAGTAGGCTACGATTACGCAAATTATATCGTCCTGCTTCTGCTCGGCGGGTTCATCATCGCCATGGGTATCGAGCGCTGGGACCTGCACAAGCGGATCGCGCTCAATGTGATCTCCCGCGTCGGGGCCGCACCCAAGGCGCTGATCTTCGGGTTCATGCTAGCGACAGCCCTGTTGTCGATGTGGATATCAAACTCGGCAACGACACTCATGATGATGCCGATTGCGCTCTCTGCTGCGCACACCCTCGGCGACAAGAGCGGGCGCTTCGCCACGGCCCTGTTGCTGGGCATCTGCTATGCCGCCTCGATTGGCGGGGTGGCGACGCCCATTGGGACGCCGACAAACCTGATCGCGATCAACTGGCTGCAGGCCGAAATGGGCGGGAATATCGGCTTTCCGCAATGGATGGCCTTTGGCGTGCCTGCCGCGGCGCTATTGGTGCCGGCGGCCTGGTGGATTCTGACGCGCTCACTGCCGAAATTCAGCGGCGGGCAGGACGTTCTGGACCGTGTCCGCAAGGACAAGCTTGCCCTCGGTGGCATGACCCAGCCCGAACTGCGTGCAGCGATTGTGTTTGGTTTCGTGGCCTTGCTCTGGGTATCGCGGCTCTGGCTTGTCGACCTGCTGGACGCCATGGGATGGAGCACCCTGGCCGGCTTTGGCGGCGCCGAAGTCGACATGATGATCGCCATGGCCGGCGCTGTGGTGATGTTCCTCGTGCCGGCCGGTGGCGGCGAGAAACGGATGCTGCTGAACTGGGAAGAGGCCGAGCGCCTGCCTTGGGGTGTGCTGGTCCTGTTCGGCGGCGGTATTGCGCTGGGCAATGCGATCTCGCGTACAGGCCTGTCTGAATGGCTGGGCAACCAGCTGTCGATCATGGAGGCCTTCCCGCCGATCCTGTTCATTGCCGTCGTTGTGGCGCTGGTCCTGTTCCTGACGGAGCTGACCAGCAATGTGGCGACGATGACGACGCTGGCGCCCATTCTGGGCTCGCTAGCAGTGGCTGTCGGCATGGCGCCTGCCAGCCTGCTCGGCCCGGCGGCCGTGGCCGCTTCGTGCGCCTTCATGCTACCTGTGGCAACGGCGCCTAATGCGATTGTCTATTCAACGGGCCAGATACGGATTCAGGACATGGTGCGGCGCGGCTTGCGGGTGAACCTGATGGGTATCCTGATTATCACCCTGATCGGCTATTTCATCGCGCCTTTGGTGCTCTGAAGCCGGGCTTTGCGTGCAGCCCCCCCACTTGCAAGGGTGAGGGACGTGGGGGGACTCCGCTGCAGGCCAGGGGTGAGGTTTGGAGGTACCAGCAGCGGGAACACGAAAGATCGTGATGCTGACCGGCGGGAGGGGGGTAGTGTCCTGCCAGCATCACATGACTAGAACGATCAGATGGGGACTTCCCGTCGCTGTACGAGACGCATTTATTGTAACTTTTTTGTCATTAAGAAACCGTCACGTCCTGCAGCTGGCACTACAGGACATCACCTCATCCCTTGTTGGGCTCATCGCTGACCTGAACCACGAGCTTGCCGAGGTTCTTGCCCTCGAACAGGCGCGACAGGCTGGAGGGCGCATTCTCCAGGCCGCGGACGACGTCGGTCTCGAACTTGAGTTTCCCTTCCATCAGCCACTGGGCCATCTGCTGGATGCCTTCGGCAAAGCGCGGATAATAGTCGATCACGATGAAGCCCTTCACCAGCGTGCGGCGCATCAGCAGGTTGGCGAAGTTGTAGGGGCCGGGCACAGGATCAGTGGCATTATAGGTCGAGATCAGGCCGCAAAGGGGCATGCGCGAGAAGTCGTTCAGGCGGGCGATGACGGTGTCCATGATCTCGCCGCCGACATTCTCGAAGTTGATGTCGATGCCATCCGGGCAATGCCTGTCCAGCATCGCGCCGACATCTTCCTTCTTGTAATTGATGGCCGCATCGAAGCCGGCGGTTTCGACCAGCCATTTGCACTTGTCGTCAGAGCCCGCGATGCCGACGACGCGGCAGCCCTGGATCTTGGCGATCTGGCCGACCATCGAGCCGACGGCGCCCGCAGCCGCAGAGACGACGACCGTTTCGCCTTCCTTCGGCTTGCCGATATCCATGAGGCCGAAATAGGCCGTCATGCCAGTGGCGCCGATGGGGCCCATGAAGGCGGTGAGCGGCACGCCCGGCAGCTGGGGCATCTTGGCGAGGCCTGCGCCGGGGAGCGTGTTATAAAGCGACCAATGGGCAAGGCCCGTATTGACGATATCGCCCGGCTCAAGCCCGTCGAAACGGCTTTCCGTGACGAGGCCAAGGCCGCCGCCGCGCATCGGGTCGCCGAGGCCGACGGGCGGCAGGTAAGCATCCATGTCGCTCATCCAGATGCGGTTCGTCGGGTCGAGCGAAAGATATATGGTGCGGGCGCGCACTTCGCCCTCGTTCAGGGGCGCGAGCGGCGCTTCGACCAGCTCGAGATCGCTCTCCCTCACTTCGCCGACAGGCCGCGCGCGCAGTATCCAGGTCTGGTTCATCTCGGTCATTATTATTCCTCCCGTTTCTGGAACGGGAGGCTAGACCGAAACCGCCTCAGCGCAAGACATCCCGCCGGGACATCCACCAGGCATACAGCGCGAGCAGGAGGGCGATGAGGATGATGATACCGCTCATGAGGCCGGCCCCTTCCATGCGCGGGGCATTCTTGTCGAGGAAGCCGAAACCCATGCTGATGCTCGCCGCGATGAAAGAAGCCGCGAAGAACGGAAACGCCACCTTGCGGCGCAGGAGCAGCGCGATGCTGCCTAACAGGCCGCCGAAAACCCCAACCGCCCATACGGCCCACATCCAGGTTGGCATGTTCAGCCAATAGTCGAGCATTTCCTGCGGATAGGGCTCCAGATAGGCCGCGTTGCGCGTGGCCGTCATCGTGAAATCGACGCAGCCAAAGCCATTCCACAAAAGGCTGAGTGCGCCCACCAGCCAGAGATGCCATGGCGTTTTTACGCCTGTGGGTTCGTTATAATCCGACATTGCACGTCCCTCCCGATTTGCAATTCAGGCGAGGACATTACCACGAATTGGGTTGAACCGGAACGCCAGCACCGGAAACCGGACCGCGGGGGATCGCGTCCGGTTTCCTTTATTGATCGGGCGGGCAGGAAGGAGACCGCGTCATTTGGCTGGTGTGACAGGAAGTGGGGTCGCGATTCCCCGTCCTGCCCGAAAGATGGGGCCGCGCATGCTGGCCCCATCCCTTCGCCTCCATTCAGGCGACGGGCACATAATACACCCACCGGGCCGGTGTAGGATAAGCAGCGGGTGACGGGCCCGCCTCAAGGCGTTAAACCTTCGGCCTGCAAAGGATTCCCTGCTCATGGCCACTGCCCCCGTTACCAAGGATAGCCACCTCTATCTCGTTGACGCGAGCGCCTATATTTTCCGCGCCTTCCATGCCCTGCCCCCGCTGACGCGTGCCTCTGACGGCCTGCCCATCGGCGCCGTGTCCGGCTTCTGCAACATGCTGTTCAAGCTGCTGGAGGAGTTGAAAGGCCCTGACCGGCCGACGCATTTCGCGTGCATCTTCGATGCCTCGTCCCATACGTTCCGCAATGACATGTATGACCAGTACAAGGCGAACCGGTCCGAACCGCCCGAAGAGCTGCGCCCGCAATTCCCGCTGGTGCGGCGCGCCTCCATCGCCTTTGCCGCGCATGCGCTGGAACTGGAAGGCTATGAGGCCGATGACCTGATCGCGACCTATTCCCGCCAGGCCGAGGCCAAGGGCGCGCGCGTAACCATCGTATCATCGGACAAGGACCTGATGCAGCTCGTGTCAGAGCGCGTCGTTATGCTCGACACGATGAAGAACAAGACACTGGGCATAGAAGAAGTGTTCGAGAAGTTCGGCGTGGGCCCGGACCGGGTCGTGGACGTGCAGTCGCTGGCCGGCGACAGCGTCGACAATGTGCCGGGCGCGCCAGGGATCGGCATCAAGACGGCGGCGCAGCTGATCAATGAATATGGCGATGTCGAAACGCTGCTGGAGCGCGCAGGCGAAATCAAGCAGCCCAAGCGTCGCGAGAGCCTGATCGACAATGCCGATCAGGTGCGCCTGTCGAAACAACTGGTGCTGCTGAAGGATGATGTACCGGTCGAGCTGCCGCTCGAAGAGCTGGCCGTGGCCGACCCGGACCCGGAAGTGCTGATCGCCTTCCTCGAAGAAATGGAGTTCCGCACGATCACGCGGCGTGTTCGCGAGTCCATGGAAATGGAAGGCGCCATCGAGGCCGCGCCGCCTGCCGAGGAGCCGATTGACCGGACCCAATACGAGACCGTGCGCGACTTCGAGCGGCTGGAGGAATGGGTCGCCCGAGCCATGGCGCAGGGCTATGTCGCGGTGGACACCGAGACCGACAGTCTCGATTCCGTGGCCGCAAACCTTGTCGGTGTGTCGCTGGCGCTGGCGCCGGGCGAAGCCTGTTACATTCCGCTCGCGCATGTAGACCCGAACGCTGCTGGCGACGGCGATATGTTCGGCGCTGATCCGCCACGGCAGATCCGCATGAAGGACGCAATGCGGGCGCTGAAGCCGATGCTGGAGGACCCGTCTGTCCTTAAGATTGGCCAGAACATCAAGTATGATGACAGTGTGTTCGCGACACAAGGCATCCGCGTGGCGCCCATCGATGACACGATGCTGCTGTCTTATGTGTTGAATGCTGGCAAGCACAGCCATGGCATGAATACGCTGTCAGAGCGCTATCTCGGCCACGTGCCGATTGCGTTCAAGGACGTCGCCGGCACCGGCAAGCAGCAGGTAAGCTTTGACCGCGTCGCGCTGGACAAGGCGACGGAATATGCGGCCGAGGATGCCGACGTGACGCTGCGCCTGTGGCAGACGTTCAAGCCCAAGCTGCACACGGAGCAGGTGACCACCGTTTACGAGACGCTGGAGCGGCCCCTCGTGCCGGTGCTGGCCGAGATGGAGCGGCACGGCATCAAGGTGGACCGCGACCAGCTCTCGCGCCTGTCGGCAGACTTCTCACAGCGCATGGCGGCCCTGGAAGCCGAAGCCGAGGAACAGGCTGGCCGCGCGTTCAATATTGGTAGCCCGAAACAGCTCGGCGAAATCCTGTTCGACGAGATGGGCCTGCCCGGCGGCAAGAAAACCAAGACCGGCGCCTGGGTGACGGACGCGGACGTGCTGGAAGGCCTTGCGGCAGAGGGCCATCCCCTGCCCCGCACGATTGTCGACTGGCGTACGCTGTCAAAGCTACGCTCGACCTATACCGAGTCACTGCAGGCCGCGATCAACAAGAAGACCGGCCGCGTGCACACGAGCTATGCCATGGCCGTGGCGCAGACGGGGCGCCTCTCATCCTCCGACCCGAACCTGCAGAACATCCCGGTGCGGACAGAAGAAGGCCGCAAGATACGCCAGGCCTTCATTGCAGATGAAGGCAATGTGCTTGTCAGCGCCGACTATAGCCAGATCGAGCTGCGCATCCTTGCCCACATGGCCGACATTCCGGCGCTGAAGGAGGCCTTCCTGAACGGCCTCGACATTCACGCCATGACAGCCAGCGAGATGTTCGGCGTGCCCATTGAGGGCATGGACCCGATGGTGCGTCGGCAGGCCAAGGCGATCAACTTTGGCATCATCTATGGCATCTCCGGGTTCGGCCTCGCACGCCAGCTGGGCATCCCGCAGGGCGAGGCGGCCGAGTATATCAAGACCTACTTCAAGCGCTTCCCCGGCATTCGCGCCTATATGGACGAAACCAAGGATTTCGCGAAAGAGACCGGCTATGTGAAGACGGCCTTCGGTCGGAAGATCCACTTGGAAGCCATCAAGTCCAAAGGCCCGGCAAAGGCCTTTGCCGAGCGCCAGGCGATCAACGCGCCGATCCAGGGCTCAGCGGCGGACGTGATCAAGCGCGCGATGATCCGGATGCCGGACGCGCTGGCCAAGGCGGGCCTGACGGCGCGCATGCTGCTGCAGGTGCATGATGAACTCGTGTTCGAATGCCCCGAAAGCGAGGCCGAGACGCTGATCAAGGTGGCGCAGGACACGATGCAGGGCGCGGCGATGCCAGCCCTGAACCTGTCCGTGCCGCTGGTCGTTGATGCCCGCGCGGCCAAGAACTGGGCTGAAGCGCATTAGCGCATTGGCCTAGTCGCGGTCGGGCGCGCCGAGCGGGAAGTAGTGGCGATAGGGCCGTGCCTCCTCGACAGCGCGCGCGAAGGACGGGCGTTGGAGGAGACGCGTGCGGTAGGCACGAACGGTCGGGAACTGGTCGCCGATCTGGTGCACCCAGTCGGCATAGAAAAGCGATGGCGCGGCTGCGCAGTCGGCCATGCTGAACATCTCGCCCGCAGCCCATGTGCGCCCGGCGAGCCTTTCTTCGAGCCAGGCATAGGCTGTGTCGAGCGCTGTCGCGGCGGCCGTCAGGGCTGCTGCCGTGGAGGCCTGATCGCTGTTGATGGCCTCGAACACGGGCTTCTGCATCTCGGTCATGACATAGGTGTCGAAGAAGCGGTCCATGAAGCGCACTTCGAGTTGAACCTCGCGATCCTCGGGGATTAAGGGCGCCGGGCCGGGGTGGTGGATGTCCAGGTATTCGATGATTATGCTGGATTCCGCGACCGTTCTTGGACCGTTGGCGAGGACAGGAAAGCGACCGAAAGGCCACAAGGCGGCCCGTTCCTCGCCCGCTCCGGGGTCTTCGAGGTGGCGATACGTGAACGGCGTCTCATTCTCCCAGAGCGCGATCAAAACCTTCTGGCAGTAGGACGAGAATGGGTGGGAGTAGAGCGTGAGAGACATGGGGCATCCTATCTGCTTGTGATTTGCAACCATCTGGATCCAACTTGAAAGTGCAAGCGGGAAGTGGTCGCCCGGGCGAGTTGGGCTGTCGCCGGGCGGTTGACCCGACGGGGCCGCATAGTCACCTATTGTTGATAAATAGCCGGGCGCGCTGTATTGCGGCGAGGTCTGTTCCTGCACATGACCTTTGAGAGGTAAATCGTGGCAATCCTGTATCGTTCCCGCACATCCACCCATGGCCGCAACATGGCCGGCGCACGCGGCCTGTGGCGCGCAACCGGCATGAAGGACGGCGATTTCGGCAAGCCGATCATTGCGGTGGTGAACTCGTTCACCCAGTTCGTGCCGGGCCATGTGCACCTGAAGGACCTTGGCCAGCTGGTGGCAGGCGAGATCGAGGCTGCTGGCGGCGTGGCCAAGGAATTCAACACAATCGCCGTGGATGACGGCATCGCGATGGGCCATGACGGCATGCTCTATTCGCTGCCGAGCCGCGAGGTGATTGCCGACAGCGTGGAATACATGGTCAACGCGCATTGCGCCGATGCGATGGTCTGCATCTCCAATTGCGACAAGATCACGCCGGGCATGATGATGGCGGCCCTGCGGCTCGACATTCCGGTCGTGTTCGTTTCCGGCGGCCCGATGGAGGCTGGCAAGGTCAATATCGACGGCGAGCTGAAAGCGGTCGACCTGATCGACGCAATGATCGAGGCGGCGAACCCTGAGCGCACTGATGCCGAAGTGCTGGCCTATGAAGAGGCCGCCTGCCCGACCTGCGGATCGTGCTCCGGCATGTTCACGGCGAACTCGATGAACTGCCTGGCCGAAGCGCTCGGCCTTGCCCTGCCGGGCAATGGCTCGACACTGGCGACGCACTCTGACCGCGAGCAGCTGTTCCGCCGCGCCGGGCGCCGCATCGTTGAGCTCTGCAAGATCTATTATGAAGAAGGCGACAAGTCTGTCTCCGCACGCGGCATTGCCAACAAGGCGGCGTTCGAGAATGCGATGACGCTGGACATTTCCATGGGCGGATCGACCAACACGATCCTGCACCTGCTGGCCATTGCCAGCGAGGGCGAGGTGGACTTCACGCTGGCCGATATCGACCGGCTGAGCCGCGACACGCCTTGCCTCTGCAAGGTCGCCCCGGCCGTCGCGAACGTGCACATGGAAGACGTGCACCGGGCGGGCGGCATTTTCGGCATCCTCGGCGAACTCGACCGCGCCGGGAAGCTCGACACGAGCGTGCGCACCATCCACTCCGCGTCGCTGGCCGAGGCGATCACCAAGTGGGACGTGGCGCTGACCAACGACCCCGAAGTGCAGGAACTGTTCCTTGCCGCGCCGGGCGGCGTGCGCACAACGCAGGCGTTCAGCCAGTCGCGCCGCTACAAGGAACTCGACACAGACCGCGAAAAGGGTGTCATTCGTGCAGCGTCCCACGCATTCTCGCAGGATGGCGGCCTCGCCGTGCTGTTCGGCAATATCGCGGAACAGGGCTGTGTGGTGAAGACCGCCGGCGTTGACGACTCGATCCTCAAATTCTCAGGCCCCGCCATTGTTTGCGAAAGCCAGGAAGAGGCCTGCGACCGCATCCTGAACAAGGGCGTTGCCGCTGGTGACGTCGTGATCATCCGCTATGAAGGCCCGCGCGGCGGACCCGGCATGCAGGAAATGCTCTACCCGACCTCCTACCTCAAATCGATGAAGCTGGGCAAAGCCTGCGCCCTGATCACGGACGGTCGCTTCTCCGGCGGCACGTCCGGCCTCTCCATCGGCCATGTCAGCCCGGAAGCGGCTGAAGGCGGCCTGATCGGCCTCGTTGAGGAAGGCGATATCATCGAGATCGACATCCCGAACCGCACGATCCATGCGAAGATCGACGACGCCGAAATCGCCCGCCGCCGTGCCGACATGGACGCCCGCGGCGACAAGGCCTGGAAACCGGTGAAGGACCGCCCCCGCAAAGTGAGCCGTGCACTGAAAGTGTACGCTGCGCATGTGGGGAATGCGTCTCAAGGTGCTGTGCGGCTCGATCCGTAGTCGACCAAGAGAGCGCATTAAGCCTATAGCTTAATGCGCCTTACGATCGCTCAGTGTTCTTTAAGAGAATACAGTTTCAGCTTGCTTCCCGTATCAACAAGGACATTCGCTCTACTGGTTCGAATTCCTTCAACCCGCTGACAATTTCGGGCGGAAATTTCTTCGCATTCTACTTCTACCGGTGGCTCTCCCCGCCGGTCATCCGAGAACAACCCAAGTCGCCCCCGCATTCTTTGGATGACTATCGGTGAGGAAAGATGACGAGTCGCAATTCGGAAGCGGAGTGGATCCACCCATCCTACAATCACACTTTCAGGAAAAAATTCCCCAAGTGGAAATCGAGCACCTAGATCAAGATCTAAAGCAACATATTCACACGTATCTTCCTTGCGCTCAGCGACAGCCATGCCGGCACCTGCGCCATAGTGGTCGAACAAGACCCAACACCTTCCTTCGCGCCGCTCGGATGTGAGGTCCAAAATTGTCTCTGACTGACCTGTCAAAACATCATAAGAAACGAGTTCCTCGCTGAGACAATTTCGCTCCGTCTCCCAGCAAGGGTCATCCGGTGGACCGATCTTGTGAACTGTAATGAGATAAATTTCTGAGCCACTCGCTGACAAAACGCGGATAATGCTATTCTCAAAACCAAGCTCCGGTCGAAATCCAAAACGCTCGACGCGTCGAATGTGTCTCAACTCACCCGAGCTTTCATCCATTTCGTATATATCAAAATACCCCCTTGCGAGGCCCATGGACGTTTCCCGACCCAAAGTGGGATATTCTTCGTCCGGATAGACTTTCGACGCTACGATTGTGATGAATTTTCCATCGGGCGATGTTGCTGCATCAGACCAAGACCCGTTCAAAAAATTGTCGGCGCACATCTTTGGTCCAAGCAACTTATTCTGATCATCCCATTTCACCACGCAAAGCCTACGCTGGCCCTTGTCCCCATCAATGAAAGGATCCTCAGCCAACACGAGTGCACCAACATCTGTCGTTCGAATCGTTGGAACCCTAGAATAGTCTCCGTTTTTGAATGCCATACGCTCTACGGTCCTGCCCGTTTCCAGGTCGTACACCAGCAATTCGAGAGGCCTTCGCGAGCATTGAGACCAGGCCAAGTAGTAACGACCAGAGCCAGAGGCAGCGTTGCTGCCAGCGGCTGTGGGCGCTTGGCACTTCACGTCATAGCTTTTGACAAGTTTCAACGAAGAGACTTCGCGTGCGGGGTGGATGTTCGATCCGCTTACTGACGCGCAGGCGTGCAGAAGACATGCGCACAGAAGAAGCATGAGAACGCGTGGTCTCAACTTTATATCCTCACTTCAAACACCTTCTGCGCAGTCGCGAAAGCAGACTTGAAGTAGAGTAGACGTGTACAAATGAAGCGCAATGGGATCCTTACTGGAATAGAGCGGTGCATTGTGGCCGATAGCCTCAATGCACCCTCCATACGCCGCTAAATCAGCTGCACCCCTCGACCAGCTGGATGGCCGGGCCGCCGCCTGTGATCTGTTCGATGGTTTCGTCCGTGCCGGTGCTGAAGCGGATGCCGCGCGCGTCCTGATCGTCGACCCAGTCGGCGCTTGTGTTGCCGGACTGCCAGACCGTCAGGTAAGCGGCCGGGGCTTCCAGGTATTTGGACGGCGACTTCACGACCTTGTCGCCATAGGCCGTCATCACCGCCTCAGCTGTGTCACCGACCTTCAGGCCTTCAGCCGTTTCGATTGTCGCGCCCTTGGTGAGGTAGACGCTCGCAAGCTTGTCTTCCTGGAGCAGGACATAGAGGCCCTCCGGGGCCTTGGACGGGTGGAAGATTTCGCAGGCGAAGGGCTCGCTGGCGGCATTCTCATTGGCCGGGCCGCCCATCGCGTCGACCACGGCTTCGCGTGTCATGCCCACGGTCAGCGGACCGTAGCCATTGGCCGTGAGGACAGGCTCGGTTGCGGCAGGCGTTTCCTGAGCGGGCGTGACGTCCGCCTCGGTCGGCGCCGGCGTTTCGACGGGCGCGGGGGTGGGCGTTGCGGGTTCGGTCGTTTGGCCGGCATCAGGCGAACAGGCCGCGAGCAGAAGGGCGGATACGGAGGCGGTCAGGGTGAGGCGAATAGTCATCATTGTCTCCTTTGCTGCGCAAGAAACCGGCGAGGTGCCATTGGGTTGCATCACATCTTCTCGCCACACTCGCCCCAATGATTCCTTAAATCGCCGTAATGTGAGCGCTTGCTTGCCCTAGTCCGCTGTTTTCATTGGAACAGCACCGAAGGAGGGCTTTTGTCATGTCGCGAACCGTGGTTGAACACCATAATGCAAAACGGCCAGACCCCGTTACGGGGTACACTCTGGTTGAGAAGGATCGAGCGATGACGACTTTGGCACTGGTGGATGACGACGAGAACATCGTCGCCTCGCTGAAAATGTTCTTTGAGGCTGAGGGCTATAATGTCCGCACCTATCATGACGGCGAATCCGCCCTGCCCGCCCTGACGGAAACACCGCCCGACATTGCTATCCTCGACGTGAAGATGCCCAAGATGGACGGCATGGAATTGCTGCGCCGCCTGCGCCAGACAAGCGAGCTGCCGGTGATCTTCCTGACGTCCAAGGACGAAGAGATCGATGAAGTGATCGGCTTCAATATCGGCGCGGATGATTTCGTACGGAAGCCCTGTTCCAACCGCCTGCTGGCCGAGCGTGTGAAAGCGGTGCTGCGGCGTGCGCGTGGCGGCGTGGCCGGACCTGAAGAGGGCGACCACAAGCCGATCGTTCGCGGCAAGCTGACGCTCGACCCGAACCGTCATGCCTGCACCTGGGACGGCCACCCCGTGCGCCTGACCGTGACCGAGTTCCTGATCCTTCAGGCCCTCGCCTCGCGCCCCGGATACGTGAAGAGCCGCGACCAGCTGATGGACGCCGCCTATGACGACCAGATCTATGTCGACGACCGGACCATCGACAGCCACATCAAGCGGCTGCGCAAGAAGTTCCGCGAAGTGACCGACGAGTTCGATGCGATCGAAACGCTCTATGGCGTCGGCTACCGCTATACCGAATAGGCGCAACGCGCACGAACGGGGCGTTGCCGAGATATATATCGGCGGTGCTGCGGACGGGCAGTCGCGGATTGTCGCCAGCTATGTGCAGGCACGCCAGCGGGCGCTGCTTGAGGGTGGCGCTGGCCTTGGCCGCACAGCAACATGGTTTGCCCATTATGACATGGATGGCGTGCTGCAGCATTGCCGCGCGGCGCTGTCGCAAGGCGATGAGCTGGTTCTGGTGGGCCATAGCTGGGGCAGCGACGCGGCCCTGCGTGTGAGCCACCAGTTGCACGGGGACGTGGCGCTTCTGGCAGGCGTTGACCCCGTCATGCGACCGGGCGGCATGTTCTCCAACGTGACACGGCGGCCGGACAATGCGGGGCTTGTGGCGCATGTGGATGCGCGGCCGCGGGCGTTTGACCGATCAGACATTGTGAAGGCCACCGGCGTTGTGTTGGGCGGCGGGCTGGCCCGGGCATGGCGCGAGGCGGACGTGAGGATCTCGACCGAGCTGAACCATTGGGCCTTTGCCCACATGATGGCCGCACCGGGCAGTGATGGCGTTTCCTTGCAGGCGCGGATTAATGAGGCCTGGTGGCGCCCAAGCGCTAACCGAGCAGGCTGAAGCGCCAGGACCAGTTCGGCAGCGCGAAGGTCAACGCGAGGAAGCCGAGGCCTATCAGGACACATAGAGGCGAGTAGAAGCGCCGGTTCAACTTGAGAAACGGCTGTTCCGGCAAGGCGCGCTCAAATGCCGGCATGACGCCGATAATGCCCCGGAACAGGAAGACAGCTGCCAGAACCAGACCGCCTGCCAACAGGAGCCATGGCGAGATGGGCAGGATAACAAGCCTGCCCAGCAGCGCTGCCCATGCAGCGGCCCCGAGGATGCATACAGCCACGAACAGAGAGGCGGTCATGGAGGGCATTTGCGTGATACCGCGCCGGCCAACGACAGCCCGCGCCAGAGCCTGCCGGTTGGCATAGGGAAAGGTCGCCCCAAAGGCCCATGCGAGATGCATGACACCGATCACGGTGAGCACGGCGGTCAGCGACAGGGAGAGTGTTTCTGCAATCATGAGCCTGCGAGAACCTTGTTTACGACCTATATTAACATGCCCGGCGGGCTTGCCGCCATCGCCTTCATTCAATAGCCAGTGACAAAGACCCTCTCAAAACAGGATATTCCCATGACAGACCTTGAAAACATACTGCTTCTTGAAACCTCGAAAGGCCCGGTGAAAATCGAGCTGCGCCCTGATCTCGCGCCGGGACATGTTGCGCGCATCAAGGAACTCGCTCGTGAGGAGTTTTATGATGGCATCGTGTTCCACCGGGTAATCTCCGGATTCATGGCGCAGGTCGGCTGCCCCAAGGGCAACGGCACAGGCGGATCGAGCAAGCCGGACATCAAGGCCGAGTTCAATGCCGAGCCCCACGTTCGCGGCACATGCTCGATGGCACGCACCTCTGCGCCGAACTCCGCCAACAGCCAGTTCTTCATCTGCTTCGACGATGCGAGCTTCCTGAACCGCCAATACACGGTCTGGGGCAAGGTCACTGAAGGCATGGATGTGATCGATCAGCTTGCGAAAGGTGAGCCACCGCGCAATCCTGACAAGATTGTAACAATGCGCGTTGCGGCCGACGCCTGATTTTAGCCGCAGCCCGGTAACAGGGTGGACGGGATGGCTGAGTCGAGACGCATCAGGTTGCCGGGCAAACGGCGCGGATCCATGTTCCTGGGTTCGCGCATTGCCCGGCTGATCTTTGCGTCCAACCTGGCCGGTCTCGCCATCCTGATTATCGGCGCCATGGTGCTGAACGAGATGCGCGCCGGGTTTGTTGTTTCGAAGAAACAGGACCTCGTTGCGCAGGCGCAGATATTCACCAGCCTGCTCGGCGAGGATGCCACCACGCCCGAGCCGAGCCTCGACGTGGACGCAGCACGCCAGACCATTGTACGCCTGAACCTGCCGGAGCGCGTGCGCGCGCGCATCTATACGCCGGACGAAGAGCTGGTGGGCGACAGCTTCTATCTGTCTGAACGCGTCGACATCGATGCCCTGCCTCCGATCAAGGAACCGAGCCGGATTGCCCGGATCGGCGCGGCCCTGTCGGAATGGGCGGGCCGCGTGTTAGGGCCGATCATGCCGCGTCGCAGCAGTGAAGCGATCCGGACGCAGAGTTTCGAGGAAGAATTCGATAGCGCCGTCCTGGGTGATGTTGCCGCGAGCCAGCGTTTCTCGGATCGTGGGCAGCGGATCATTTCGGTCTCCATGCCGATCCAGCGCGTGTCGGCCGTTGTCGGCGTGCTGACGCTGGAAGCTAGCGATATTGACGAGATCATCCGGGCGGAGCGCGCCGCGCTTGTGCCGTTCATTGGTGTGGCCGTTCTGGTGGCCTTCATCACGTCCTTCCTGCTGACGCTGGGTATTGCCCGGCCCATGCGGCGCCTGTCGCTGGCGGCGGACCGCATCCGCTCGGGCGCATCTGACAGGATCGACATTCCGGCGCTGACGAAACGCAAGGACGAGATCGGCAATCTTGCGTCCTCCATGCAAGGCATGACCGAAGCGCTGCTGGAACGGATCGAGGCGAACGAGCAGTTTGCTGCCGACGTGGCACACGAGCTGAAGAACCCGCTCACGTCCATCCGCTCGGCCGTTGAGACAGCGGAGCGGGTGCAGGATGATCCGGTTGCCAGCCAGCGGCTGCGTAATGTGATCGCGTCGGATGTGAAGCGTCTCGACCGGCTGATCACGGACATTTCGAATGCCTCGCGCATCGAGGCCGAGATGACGCGTGTGCCGACCGAGCAGATCGACATTGCGCGCTTTGCCAATGACGTGGTGCGAACCTATGAAGCCATGTCGGATGGGCCCGATGCGGTGACCGTTTCGTTTGAAGACGCGACGATGGGCGCCCGGCTACTGGTGCGGGCACGCGAAGGTCCGCTGGGCCAGGTGCTGCGCAACCTCGTCGACAATGCCCGGTCGTTCTCGCCTCCGGGCGGGCATGTGAAGGTGACGCTGGAGCAGACCAATAGCGGGCCCCAGACCGTCGCGCGCGTGCGTGTCGAGGACAATGGCCCCGGCATCCCGCCCGACAAGCTGGAAGAGATTTTCAACCGGTTTTACACCGACCGGCCCAAGGGCACGGCCTTCGGCAACAATTCCGGCCTTGGTCTCTCCATCGTCAAACAGATCATCGCGACGCACCGCGGCGAAGTCTATGCCGAGAACCGCGAAGAAGGCGGCGCCCGGTTTATCGTCGATCTGCCCGCGATCTAGCTAGCGGTTCTGGCGATGCTCGATCAGGTCGGTGACGACTTCAGGATCGGCCAGCGTTGACGTGTCACCCAGATTGGAGAACTCGTTCTCGGCGATCTTGCGCAGGATACGGCGCATGATCTTGCCCGAGCGCGTCTTCGGCAGGCCGGGCGCGAACTGGATGAGATCGGGCGAGGCAATCGGGCCGATCTCGCTGCGCACATGCTGGACGAGATTCTTGCGAAGGTCGTCGGTTGCCTCGCAGCCCGCCACGAGCGTGACATAGGCATAGATGCCCTGCCCCTTGATATCGTGCGGATAGCCGACGACGGCCGCCTCGGCGACAGCATCATGGCTGACGAGCGCGCTTTCGACTTCGGCCGTGCCCATGCGGTGGCCGGAGACGTTGATCACGTCATCGACGCGGCCGGTGATCCAGTAGAAGCCATCCTCGTCGCGGCGGCATCCGTCGCCGGTGAAATAGGTGCCGGGATAGGCCGTGAAATAGGTGTCGATGAAGCGCTGGTGGTCGCCATAGACAGTGCGCATCTGGCCGGGCCAGCTGTCGGTGATCAGCAGGTTGCCGTCAGCAGCGCCTTCCAGCGTGTTGCCTTCGGCATCGACCAGGATCGGCTTGATCCCGAAGAAGGGATGGCTGCCTGCGCCGGGCTTCATGTCGGTTGCGCCGGGCAGCGGCACGATCATCGTGCCGCCGGTTTCGGTCTGCCACCATGTATCGACGATGGGGCAGCGCGTTTCACCGACAACGTGGAAATACCATTCCCAGGCTTCCGGATTGATCGGCTCGCCGACCGTGCCAAGCAGGCGGATCGACTTGCGTGAGGTTTTCTGCACAGGCACTTCGCCTTCGCGCATCAGGGCGCGGATGGCGGTGGGCGCGGTGTAGAAGATGGTGACCTGGTGCTTGTCGCAGGCCTGCCAGAAACGGCTCGCATCCGGATAGGTCGGCACGCCTTCGAAGAGGACACTGGTCGCGCCATTCGCGAGCGGGCCATAGACGATATAGGTGTGGCCGGTGACCCAGCCGACATCGGCCGAGCACCAGAAGACATCGTCTTCCTTCAGGTCGAAGACGTATTGATGGGTCATCGAGGCCCAGACCAGATAGCCGCCCGTCGTGTGCAGCACGCCCTTGGGCTGGCCGGTCGAGCCGGACGTGTAGAGGATGAAGAGCGGGTCTTCGGCGCTCATCGGCTCTGGCGGGCAATCGGCGGAAATGTCGGCGCCAATCTCGTGGAGCCAGTGGTCGCGCCCTTCGGTCATCGCAATGTCAGCGCCGGTGCGGCGCACGACGAGCATCTTCTTGACCATGCCTTTGGCGATGGTGGCGGCAGCATCCGCGTTGACCTTGAGCGGCACCTTGCGGCCGCCGCGCAGGCCTTCGTCGGCGGTGATCAGGACTTCCGACTTGCAGTCGACAATGCGGCCGGCCAGCGCTTCGGGCGAGAAGCCACCGAACACGACAGAATGGACAGCGCCGATGCGCGCGCAGGCGAGCATGGCATAGGTCGCTTCCAGGATCATTGGCATGTAGATGGTGACGCGGTCGCCCTTCTTGACGCCGAGTTCCTTCAGGACGTTGGCGAACTTGCTGACTGCGACATGGAGCTGCTTGTAAGTGACGGTGTAGCTGTCAGACGGGTCATCGCCCTCCCAGATGAAGGCGGCCTTGTCGCCGCGCGTGGCAAGGTGACGGTCGATACAATTGGCCGAGACGTTGAGCACGCCGTCGGAATACCATTTGACGTGCAGGTCTCCGGTTTCCCAGGAAACGTCCTTCACGGTGGTGTAGGGGGTCATCCAGTCGAGGCGCTTGCCGTGCTCGCCCCAGAAGGCTTCCGGATCGGCGATCGAAGCCGCGTACATCTCCCGGTACTTTTCTGGCGTCAGGTTTGCGTTTGCCGCAAAACCGGCCGGGACGGGATATGTCTTGTTGGCTTCGCTCATGTCGGGCCTCTCCTCTGGTGCGTTTCTGTGTGTTGCTTATAGGGAAGACTGCAACTTGAGAAGTTTTCTACAGAATTGCCGGCCCGATTAAAGGGCTGGGCTAGGCATCATGCCTCGAAATGTATCAGAAACGAGACAGATCGCGGGGATTTGAGGTGTCCGAAACGGGTTTTCCGCGATGGCGGCTGTTTCGAGCTTTCTTTAAGGCGGCGGCGGCGCGATACGCTGTTTTCATTGCGGTGGTGGCGTCATATCCCATATCGGCGCCATGCCCTGCCGTGGCAGCTTGCCAGATACAACCTGATCGCCTATAGGCCCGCTCTTGAAACGGCGGCGCAAGGCCGTGCGTGTCAGGCTATCACCGCCCGGGTGTCCGGCGGCGGATTTCAGGGCGAAAGGAAAACAAATGTCCAAGAAACAAATTACGTTCAATGTCGAAGTGCGCGAGCGCATCGGTACAGGCGGCGCACGTGAAGCCCGCAATAATGGCTTCGTGCCCGGCGTTCTCTACGGTGGCGACGAAGCCCCTGTGGCCATCAGCCTGCGCCTTCCGGAAGTTCTGAAAGCCATTGAAACAGGTCACTTCCTGTCCTCGACCGCTTCGCTGGTCCATGACGGCAAGAAGCAGCTCGTGATCCCCCAGGCGATCCAGATGCACCCGGTCACCGACCGCCCGATGCACGTCGACCTTTTCCGCGTCACCGCGAAACAGAAAATCAAGGTTGAAGTGCCTGTGCACTTCATCGGCGAAGAAGTCTCGCCGGGCCTCAAGAAGGCCGGTACGCTCAACGTTGTTCGCCACACGGTCGAACTGCTTGTGCCAGCTGGCAACATCCCCGAATTCCTCGAGGCCGACGTCTCGAAACTGGAAATCGGCGACAATGTGAAGATTTCCGACATCAAGCTGCCTTCCGATGCAGAGCCAACGATCACCGACCGTGACTTCACGATCGCGACGATTGCCGGCCGCGCTGCCGTTGCTGATACCGATGGTGATGAAGGCGAAGAAGCCGAAGAAGAAACGACTGCACAAGCTGAAGGCGACGACGCCGACGGCGAAGCGAGCGAAGACTGATCCGTTCGATCTGGCAAAGCGCGCTCGGCCTTTTTCGGCCGGGCGCGCAGCCGATCCCTGCCCGATCAGACAAGGGAGAGACCCCGATGTTGATCCTCGCAGGACAGGGCAATCCGGGCCCGAAATATGCCGGCAACCGGCACAATGCCGGATTTCTCGTTATCGACAGAATTCATGCCGACCATGGCTTTGGGCCCTGGCGCAGCAAGTTCGAAAGCCAGATTTCCGAAGGCACAGTGAATACCGCTGATGGCCGTATCAAAGTCCTGCTGGTGAAACCCGAAACTTTCTACAATGAGACCGGACGCGCCCTGTCAAAGGCCGTCACGTTCTACAAGCTCGAGCCGGAAGCCGTGACAGTGCTCCATGACGAGATTGACCTTGCGCCCGGCCGTACGCGGGTGAAGCGCGGCGGCGGGCATTCCGGGAATAATGGTGTGCGTTCCATGATCGCGCATCTTGGCGAGAACGTGCGGCGCGTGCGCATCGGCATTGGCCATCCCGGCGACAAGTCGCAGGTGATGCCTTACGTGCTGTCGGATTTCTCGAAGGCCGACCGCGAATGGTTCGAGCCGCTGCAGAAGGCGATTTCGGACGCCCTGCCCTATCTCGCGGCCGATGACGATGAACGCTTCCAGACTGAAGTAATGCGCCTGGCGCCTGCGCCGAAGCATGATCCGAAACAGGCCCGGCGGGAATAGACCAACCTAGACGTCGACCTTGGCAAGCGCCGAGGCTTCTGCCGCTTCCGCCATTGCCACAGCCGCCACCGCGCCATGCGCCGGAACCGGGCTGCGCGCGAGGCCGAGACAGGCCGCATAGAAACCTTCATCAGCCGCACCGAGCGGATCGGGCAGCTCTGCCGCGATATCGACGCGAATTTCATAGGGCGTCGAATTTTCGACCTTGCGAGTCAGGAAGTCGATGGCGATCTCGCCTGACGGATAGACGACGCGCATCGTGCGCTCACGCACCTCTGCCGCACGGCTGGCGCGCAGGCGGGCGACGCCACCGCTGGCATAGGTGAACTGGGCGCTGGCTTCATCGAGATGACGTGAATGGACACGCTTGCCGCTGGCCGTGACGCCGTTGAATTCGGTGCCGAGCATCATGGCGGCAAGGTCAAGATCGTGGATCATCAGGTCCCAGATGACCGAGACATCGCCTGCGCGATTGTCGGGTGCGGGCGGACCGGCACGAACGGATTCGATCAGCAGCGGCGCTTCGTCAATGCTCAGTACGCCCATGGCGCGGGCGACGAAACGCTCCTGATGGCCAACCTGCAGGATGCGTCCACGCGCGGCGGCTTCGTCGGCCAGACTGCGCGCCGTCTTGCCGGACAGGGTGAGCGGCTTTTCCACGAGGACATGGCAATGCGCCTCGATGGCTTCGCGCGCCAGCGGCTCGTGGAATGTGGCGGGCACGGCGACGACGATGGCATCGCACATGTCGAGGAAGGCCTTGTAGTCCGACATGCCCGGCGCACCGAATGTGCTGGCGACGCTTTCAGCGCGCGCCTGGTCGATATCGTACACGCCCATAAACTCTGTACGCGCTGAAGCAGCGGCTTTCTGCGCGTGGTAATTTCCGAATACGCCAGCGCCTGCGACGCCTACTTTTAGCTTTGTCATGGTTCAGGCCCTCGTATGGGCGGACATGACACCGCATCGCCCCCTGCTGCAAGGGCTGCGGGCAGCAAACATTGCCGCAGGCGGAGGCATTAACCGTGTCATGCCGACGTGGACTGTTTGATTTGGCAACCGAGGCCACGGGCGAGCGATTCCAGATAATCGCGCTCGAAACGCTGGGCGACAGGTGCTTCCACGGCCATCTGGAACCCATGAAAGGCGCCGGGATAGATCACCAGTTCCGTCGCCACGCCGTCAGCCAGCAGGCGCCGCGCATAGGCCATGTTCTCATCGAGGAAGAGATCAAGCGCGCCGATATTGATCCATGTGGGCGGCAGGCCTGCGAGGCTTTCCGCACGGGCGGGCACAGCGGGCGCCGACGGGCTATTGCCGCCGAGATAGGCGCCCCAGCCGAAACGGTTGGCCGAGGGCGTCCAGACATATTCGCCTACGACTGGATCCAGCGGGGTGCCATGGGCGGCCGTGCGGTCGTCAAGCATGGGATAAACAAGGTGCTGGAAAGCAATGTTGATCTGGCCTTCGTCGCGCGTGCGCAGGCAGAGCGCGGCGGCGAGGCCGCCACCAGCACTGTCACCGCCAACGGCGATGCGCTTTGTATCAACACCGAGTTTATCCGCATTGCCAACCAGCCAGGCGAGGGCCGCAGCGCAATCGTCCAGCGGTGCCGGATAGGGATGTTCCGGCGCGACGCGATAGTCCGGCGCGACGACAATGGCTCCGAGCGCAGAGGCGACGCGCATGTTGCGGATGTCAGAGCCTTCGGGCGCGCCCATTACGTAGCCGCCGCCATGGATGTGCAGGAAGGCCGGGCGCGCCGTGCCAGGTGATGTCGGCGTGTAGACGAGACAGCGGACATCCGGCGCGCCGTCGAGGCCGGGCACGCTCACCTCACGGCGCGTGACGCCAAAGTCGGCCGGATCACCCATCACGCTCATGGCGGCAAACATGTCCCGAATACCTTGCAGGGTGCTCTCCTGCAGGTCGATCGGCGGAAAGGCATCCGCAATGGCAAGCAGGTCCGGGTCGACAAGATGGCGCGTTTTCATGTTGGGTTTCCTGCCTTGCTGTTTTGTTTTGCGGCAACTTAGGGCGTCGCCCGGAGCGCGCAAGATCAAACCCGTGCTGCAGGCGCACGGCAAGATATTGGGGCCGCCCCCTTCACAGCCGGGGCCCGACAGTCCACTTAAGCGACAACGATAAACAGGAAGGAACACCCAATGGCTACTCTGAGTTCAACCGAATGGAGCCTCGCATCCCGCCCCGAGGGCATGCCGAAACCGGCAAACTTCGGCAAGAAGACCGTCGAGATCGCCGCGCCCAAGGATGGCGAGATCCAGGTGAAGAACGAATGGATGTCGGTCGACCCCTATATGCGCGGTCGCATGTATGACCGCGAAAGCTACGTCCCGCCCTTCCAGATTGGCGAAACCATGCAGGGCGGCGCTGTGGGCCGCGTCACCGCGTCCGCGCACCCTGACTATAAAGAGGGCGACCTTGTCTCCTCGATGATGGGCTGGCGCACCGCTTGGGTCGGCAAACCTGAAGCTGCCATGGTGCAGAAACTGCCGGACGTGGGCCTGCCAGAGAGCGCCTTCCTCGGTGTTGCCGGCATGCCGGGCCTGACGGCCTATGCGGGCCTGCTGCGCGTGGCAGAGCTTAAGGAAGGCGATGTGGTCTTCGTTTCCGGCGCAGCTGGCGCGGTCGGCTCGACCGTCGTTCAGATCGCCAAGAACAAGGGCTGCACCGTGATCGGCTCAGCCGGTGGACCGGACAAGTGCGCCTTCGTGAAGTCGCTCGGCGCCGATCATGTCATCGACTACAAGAAGGCCGAGGGGTTTGCAGGCCTCGTGAAGGCCCTCAAGGACGCTTCGCCCAAGGGCATCGACGTCTATTTCGACAATGTCGGCGGCGATCACCTGACGGCAGCGATCGAAGTTGCCCGTCCGATGGCGCGCATGGCGCTTTGCGGCATGATTGCCCAATACAACGAAACCGGCACGCCGGTCGGCCCGCACAATATCATCATGGCCGTCGGCAAGCAGCTGAAGCTGCAGGGCTTCATCGTGTCGACACATGCCGACATGCAGCCCGCCTTCTTCGCCGACATGGCCAAGTGGATCCCGTCCGGCAAGATGAAATTCGAGCAGACGGTGATGGAAGGTATCGACAAGGCGCCGGAAGCCTTTATGGGCCTCTTCACGGGCGCAAACACCGGCAAGATGCTGGTGAAACTCACCTAGGAAACATATTCGCTCCGCGTCTCCAAAGGCCGCGGAGCGGTCACGGAGACGAGCAATATGGCACGGCTGTTCGATGCCTATATCATGGTGGACTGGAGCGCGGCGGCCAAGCCGGCCCTGGGCGCCAATTCCATCTGGATCGGGATCCTCGCGAAGGATGCCCGACTGAAGCTGCAGTTCAAGGCGGTCAATATCGACACGCGCCTGAAAGCACGTGCCTTCATCGAGGACATGGTCGCCAAGCTGACCCGGCGCGGCGACCGTGTCCTGCTCGGCTTTGACTTCTCGCTCGGCTATCCGGCCGGCACGGCAGCGGCACTGGGCCTCGATGTATCGAAGCAGGCGCCCTGGGCAGCGATGCATGCGCACCTTGCCGGTAAGTTGAAAGACAAGGCCGATAATTCCAATGCGCGCTACGCGATTGCGGCTGGCATGAATTACGCGATTTCGAAAGGGCCCTACCCATTCTGGGGTGCGCCTGCACGCGACGTCGTGTCGACCCTTTCATCGACCAAGCCGGACTATGACGGCCAGCCGCTGCCGGAATTCCGCATCGCCGAGAACCATCTTCGCGAGACGAAAGTCGGCCAGCCGAAATCGGTCTGGCAGCTCGCCTATACAGGCAGTGTCGGCAGCCAGTCGCTGACCGGCATTCCGCATGTCCATGCCCTGCGGGCGGCCTGGCCGAACGCACGAATCTGGCCATTCGAGATCAATGCCGACGAAATGACGGAAGAAGGCCTCGACGGAATTCAGGTCGTGATTGCCGAGATTTACCCTTCATTGATCAAGGCAAAACCGGAAAAAGGCGAAACGCTGGACGAAGTGCAGGTCCGCGAGATCGCCCGTCATTATTCGCAACTGGACGAAAAAGGCCTCCTAGGGGGCACGTTTTCCACAGGCAAATCGCTTGACGAGCGAAAAATCGAGCATATTCAGGCCGAGGAGGGCTGGATTCTAGGCACATAGCCTGTGTTTACTGGCCTTTCGGCATATTCACGCAAAACGAATCGTGGGTAAGTCGAGCCAACGGCGGGGGATCGCCGTTTAACTTAGAGGAGAACCCCTATGAACAAGGGTGAACTTACAAAGGCAGTTGCTGCCGAATCCGGTCTTTCGCAAAGCGAAGCCGGCAAGGCTGTTGACGCTGTATTCGACACGATCGCTGCTGCAGCGAAGTCGCGTCAACAAGTGGCAATCGCAGGTTTTGGTACGTTCGCGGCGAAGACCCGCAACGCACGCGAAGGCCGCAATCCAGCCACTGGCGATAAAATCAAGATCCCAGAGAAAACGTCACTGGCCTTCAAGCCAGCCACGGCACTCAAAGACCTCTAGGACATATGGCCTCCCGTTTTGGAGGCCGGTCCTGAATTCACGCGGCGCGTCTGTTTGGCAGGCGCGCCGCTTTCAATTCCAGCAGCGCTGTCTGGAGTATACCGGCGACAAAGACGCCGACAAAAGCGCCTTCAATCATCCCTTGAGCCCCTCGTCCCTGCACAACCCCGAACCAGTAGCAGGCCGGCAGCATGACAAGGAAGAATGACCCGATATGGATGAGGCTGGGCACCCAGACGATTTCCTGAGCGCGTAACGCAAAGGACGCCGTCGCCTGAAGCCCGTCAAAAACGGTCATGGCGGCTGCGACGATCAGGAGGGACGCTATCGCCGGCGCAATCAGGACGCCGTTGAGCATTGCGTCATCCTTCACCAGAAGGCTGGACAGGTGCACGCGGAACACCGTCATGAGCAGGCCAAGCGTAAGGCCCACGATCAAGGTGGCGACCACGCCCAGGCGCCCCGCATTGGTGATACCGGCCTGATCCTTGCGGCCGAAGGACTCTGCAACGCGCACACTCGTGGCAGAGGCGATGCCGAGATAGAACATGAAGCAGAAGCCGACGAGCTGGACGGTGTAGCCATAGACCGTGTTGGCCGCGAGGCTGATCCATGTCGCGATCGTGAAGGTCATGTTGAAACCGCCCCATTCCGCCACGTTGCTGATGGCTGAGCCGATACCGACACCGAACTGGCGCCTCGCTTCGCCCGGTTCTGCGGGCGGCGACTTCCGGAACGCGGGTGTGAGGACCACGACCAGAATGAACATGATGATCGTAATCGCCCAGCGTGAGCCCGAGGTGGCAATTGCCACGCCTTCGGCGCCCATGGGCGGAAGGCCCCAGAAGCCGCCGACGAATGCGAGGTCGAGCATGATGTTGAGCCCGACACCGAAATACATCACCAGTGACACCAGAACCGGCCGGCGCAGGGCTTCGAGATAGTAGCTGCAGGCGGTCGACACGGTGAAGCCGACAAGCGCCAGCGACAATATCCGCGTCACAGACGCCGTTTCGGCGGCGACCAGGACCGGGTCCACCTTGTCGATGGCATCAGACGGCGGCGCGATGTCGACAAACAGCCAATGGAAGAGCGGACCGGCCGACACATAGACCAGAGCCATCAGACCCAGGCCAAGCACCAGGGCCGCCCACAGGCCTCGCCTGAAGATCCGCCCCGAGGCGCCTGCCCGGCCCGTACCGAGGAGTTCAGAGGTCAACACCTGGATACCCAGAAGGATGCCGATGCTGAATCCCAGCGAGACACCAATCGGCAGCCATGAATTCAGGATATAGGGCAGCTCGCCCGGCGCATACTGGCCGAGCACGACAGCGTCGGTCATGCTCATCAGCATCATCGACATGCGTGTGATCGCAATCGGGACGGACAGCTTGAGAAGGTCCGAAATGTCGGCGGGCCGCGCCCAGGCGGGGAGGCTTAACGTGCGCATGAAAGCCTCCTTCCGGCCCGGTTGAAAACAAGCCGGGCTTTCTGACGGAAAGATGCTGCCGGGACAAGAGAGCGCAAAGGGAGAATGGCGAATATTCCGTGACTGGGTTTCGCGCGCGACAGTTACTTGACATAGTCAACTAACTGGCCCAAGTGCGGTCATGCCTCAAAGTCGCCCCAGCCTGTCTGATGCCATTGCTGCCGTGCGGGGCTTCAACCGCTTCTACACCCGCGAAGTCGGCCTCTTGCGGAAGACCTTTCTCGACACGCCCTGGACGCTGGGTGAGATGCGGATCCTGTATGAAATCCGGAACCACGCGAATATCAGCGCAAGTGACATTGGCCGGGAGCTGGAGCTGGACGCAGCCTACCTCTCCCGCCTGCTCTCACGCCTTGTGACCAAGGGAATCGTGATCCGGACACCCTCGGAGACAGACGCCCGCCTGCATAAGCTGGCCCTGAGCCCCGATGGCCAGAGAATTGTGAACGCAGCTGATGACCGTCAGGCCGCCATGACCGCAGACATGCTCGCACCGCTGTCGACGTCCGAGCGCAGGCAACTCGTCGACGCAATGGCGACGATAGAAACACTGCTCGGCAGGCGCCGCGCATCCCCTCACGAAGCAGGCACAGAATGACACAGCCCCATCCCCTCGACCGGCCAATCTGGAGCGCGCTGACGAGTCGGCAAGCGCATTTCGATACGCAGGGTACGCTGGCGCGCCGCTTCCCGCCGGAGGTGAGCCCCTTCATTGCGGCGCGGGATTCTTCTGCGGAAGCGTGGGCTGATCTCGTTCGGCAGATCCCTGCTAATTATGACGTGTCTATACTTGAGCAAAGTTTGCCGGCGCCGCCTGACACGGTGAGCGCAGTAGAGCGTCCGCTACTGCAGATGATCATGACGGGGCAACCGCCAGCCTCAAGAAGGCATGTGGAACTTGTCACGCTCGGCGACGACGACGCTGCGGAGATGCTGGCGCTCGCAACGCTGACCAAGCCCGGTCCGTTCAGGACACGCACGCATACGATGGGGCGGTTCCTGGGAATCCGGGATGGCGCGCGGCTGGTCGCGATGGGCGGAGAACGGCTGGCGACCGATGGTTTCACCGAAATCACCGCGCTATGCACGCATCCCGATTATCGCGGCAAAGCCTATGGCAAGACGCTGCTCGCGGCCCTGGCCAACCGGATTATCTCGGAAGGCCTGACGCCGTTCCTGCACACCTATCCGACCAATGACGTCGCCATCGCCATGTACACGCGCATGGGCTTTGAACCGCGTGCAGAACTGGTGCACGCGGTTTGGGAACGGAAGCCTTGAGGCGTTGAGACTAGCCAGCCATGCGAGAGGCGGTCGCCTCGGCCACGTTCATGGCCTGCAGCTTTTCGGCAATCAGGAACGCAAGCTCGAGGGCCTGTTCGCCATTCAGACGCGGGTCGCAATGGGTGTGGTAGCGCGATGACAGGTCGCCTTCGGAGATAGCCTGTGCGCCGCCGATACATTCGGTGACGTCCTGGCCTGTCATCTCGAAATGCACGCCGCCGGGATAGCAGCCTTCCGCCGACAGGGCGTCGATGAACTGGCGTACTTCCGAAAGAATGCGATCCACTGGACGGGTCTTGAAGCCGCTCTCGGTCTTCAGCGTGTTGCCGTGCATCGGGTCACACGACCAGACGACCGTGCGGCCGCTTTTCTTGAGCGCACGCGCCAGCGGCGGCAGGCCCTTGGCCACGCCTTCCGAGCCAAAGCGCGAGATCAGCGTGATACGGCCCGGCTCGTCATGCGGGTTCAGCGTGTCGATCAGGCGGAGCAGTTCGTCTGTTTCCATGCCGGGACCACACTTGATGCCGATCGGGTTGCGGATGCCCTTGCAGAAGTTCACATGGGCATGGTCGACCTGACGGGTGCGGTGGCCGATCCACAGCATGTGGGCCGATGTGTCATACCATTCGCCCGACGTGGAATCGATGCGGGTCAGGGCTTCCTCGTAGCCGAGCAGAAGCGCTTCATGGCTCGTGTAGAAGTCCACCTGCGCCATTTGCGGTACGGTCTCGGCGTTGAGGCCGACGGCCTGCATGAAGTCCAGTGACTTGGAAATCTGATCAGCCAGCTTCTCGTACCGTTCGCCCTGCGAACTGCGGTCAACGAAGCCAAGCATCCAACGATGGACGTTGGCAAGGCTGGCATAGCCGCCATTGCTGAAGGCGCGCAGCAGGTTGAGCGTCGCAGCCGATTGCGAATAGGCCTGGATCAGGCGTTCCGGATCCGGGTTGCGCGACTCCGGCGTGAAATCCATGCCGTTGATGTTGTCACCGCGATAGGAGGGCAGCGTGACGCCATCAATGGTTTCGGTTGGCTCCGAGCGTGGCTTCGCGAACTGGCCGGCTATACGGCCCACTTTCACGACAGGCTTGGCCGCAGCGAAGGTCAGCACGACCGCCATCTGCAGGATCACGCGGAACGTGTCGCGGATGTTGTCCGGGTGGAACTCCTTGAAGCTCTCGGCGCAATCGCCGCCCTGCAGCAGGAAAGCCTTGCCGGCAGCGACCTCGCCGAGGCGCTGTTTCAGGCGCCGGGCCTCGCCAGCAAACACAAGTGGGGGATAGCCCTTCAGGCGTGCCTCAACTGCAGACAGCGCTGCAGCGTCGGTATAGTCCGACGGGATGTGTTTAGCAGGCAGATTCCGCCAATCAGAAGGGGTCCAGGTCATGTTAAGTGCTCCGTTCGAGTGCAGCATTAATCACATGGACCGCGCTTGCTCAAGTTTCACCATAATTTCACAGCAGAAAGGTGGCGGAATCAACGCGAAGTCCCCTAGTAACGGAGGAACTACGCCGCCACTTGAAGGACTGCCATAGCCCCATGTCGCACGTCTACATAAGCCATTCGACGAAAGACCTGGACGAGCTGCTGGAAATCCACGAGGCGCTGCGCATGGCGGCGATACCGGATTGGTATGCTCCGAACGACTCAGAAGACCGTCCCAAGGCCGATCAGGCCATTGATGATGCGTTCGCCATGATCGTGATTGTTTCGGCCAGCGCCGTGCGATCCAAGTCTGTCAGGCAGGATGTCGAGCGCGCCAAGGCACGCAATTTACGCCTGATCCCGTACCAGATCGACAAGGCGCGCATGAACGGCTTCTTCAAGCATGAAGTCCAGCCGCACCTGAAGCTGTCGTCCACACTGCCAGATGGCGTCACGCAGCTCGTCGATGAAGTGCAGAAGGCCTACAAGCGCAAATGCCCTGTGCTGGCGGTGATGAACCTCAAGGGCGGCGTCGGCAAGACGACCGTGACCAGCCAGGTTTTTGGCGCGTGGCAGGGGGCGCTTGGTGGACGCGTTCTGCTGGTCGACCTCGACCCGCAATACAACCTGACCCAGACCTTCTTCGACATGGAGCATGCCGATGCGAGCGCGGCCACAGACCGCTCCGTCATCTCCCTGTTTGAACGCTCAAAGCTACATGCCCGCGATGCGACGAGCCCCGGCGAAAGCTGGCTGACCCTGTCGACTGAGCCTTTTTCGCCCGTGCCGCGCAAGGAACTGATGCATGACCTGATGGGCGAAGGCAGCCCAGGTGGGCGGCTGGACCTGATTTCGGGTCAGTTCGAGATTTCGAAATACGCATTCGCGAACGATTCCGGGGCCCTTCTGAAAGTGAAGTCGCAATTCCTGCGGATGGTCGACCATTATCGCAGCGAATATGACCTGATCGTTTTCGACACGAACCCTAACGCCACCTTCCTGACACGCTGTGCACTGGAAGTGGCAGACCGCGTGCTGGCGCCGATGCATGCGGATGTCTATTCGCTGCGCGGTGTGCGCCTGCTGAACCAGGTGATCGAAGAGCAGGTCGAAGCCGACAAGCGTCCTGCGCTCTCCGTGATGTTCAATGCCGTGGGCCGAAGCGAACAATCATCGTTCGAGGCCGAAGCTCGCAATGGCACGTTCGACGGCAAGGCAGGCTTTCCGCTGTCCAAGGCGCTGCTCAAGGCAGCCCTGCCCCGCTCCGGCCACCTCGTGGTCAAGGCGCCAAAGGACGGCCAGCCGGCCTGGCGCCAGCTGGTCATTCATTCCGGACGCGGGGGCGGCCTGAAAGCCATCCGCGAAAGCCTGAAGACTGTCGGGATGGAACTCAAGGCTCTGCTGGAAGACCAAGCCTCAGCCTGATGTCAGCGGTCAGGAATTGGACGCGACTTCCGGGACCCATTTCTGACGCATCGTGACCAGTTCCTCTGCGACGCTCGGGTGGAGGGCGCACGTGCGGTCAAAGTCCGGCTTGGTCACGCCCATCTTTATCGCGATCCCTACGGCCTGAATCATCTCGGCAGCGTCATCTCCAACGATATGGACGCCGAGCACTTTCTCATCGTCAGGCTTGACCACGAGCTTCATGAGGACGCGGCTGGTGTCGCCATTGAGCATGTTCTTCATCGGGCGGAACTTCGTCTTGTAGATATCGACATGGCCGTATTTCTTGCGGGCGTCTGCCTCGGTCATGCCGACCGTGCCGACTTCCGGCTGGGTGAACACGGCCGTCGGAATGTCGGAATGGTCGAAATGCCATGGCTTGTCGTAGAATTCCGTCTCGGCAAAGGCATGTCCTTCGCGGATGGCGACCGGCGTGAGCGCGACACGGTCAGTCACATCGCCCACAGCCCAGATGCTCGGCACATTGGTCTTTGACCATTCGTCAACAATGACAGCGCCCCCGTCGCTGACAGCGACGCCGGCAGCCTCAAGGCCGAGGCTCTCAGTGTTGGGACGGCGGCCGACAGCCATCATGACCACATCTGCATTGATATTGTGGCCGTTCTTGAGATGGACGCACAGCGGGAGGTCTTCGCCTTCGACCTTTTCGATCTTCTCGAACACGGTCTGCGTGATGACGCGCACGCCGGCTTCCTTCAGGCCTTCATGCACCGCCATGCGAACGTCCTCGTCAAAGCCGCGCAGCACCGTATCGCCGCGATAGACAAGGCAGGTATTCACGCCGAGACCGGCAAAGACATGGGCGAACTCGACTGCGATATAGCCGCCACCGGCGATCACGAGATGCTTGGGCAGGGTCTCAAGATCGAAAATCTCGTTGGACGTGATCGCATGCTCAACGCCCGGCAGCTCTTCAGGCGATGGCATCCACGGACGCCCGCCGACAGCGATCAGGATCTTGGCGGCCGTGACGGTCTTGCCGCTGGTCTTCAGGCGCAGCGTATTGGCATCGACGAACTCGGCGCGCTCTTCCAAGATCTCGACGCCGGCATTGGCGAGATTGCGGTGATAGATGCCTGAGAGCCGGTCGACTTCGGCATGCATCGCGGAGGCGAAGACGGCGTGGTCATAAGACACGTCACCGACGCTCCAGCCATAGCCCTTGGCGTGCTTGATATGTTTGCCGTAGCCCGAGGCATAGACCATGAACTTCTTCGGGACGCAGCCGCGGATGACGCAGGTGCCGCCCATCCGGTATTCCTCGGCAACGGCCACCTTGGCGCCAGTAAGGGCCGCAAGGCGCGCTGCGCGGACACCGCCGGAGCCGCCTCCGATAACGAAGAGATCATAGTCGTAAGACGTATCGGCCATTGGGTATTCCTTGCGTGAAGCCGACCAGTCTAGTTGCGCCATCGGGGCGCAGGCCGGGCAATCCTTTGAATCTTCAGCAGATGTAGGGGCCGAGCCCTAGAATTCAAAGACGGTGGCACCGTTTTCATTGCCGATGATGACAGTGCGGGCGATGCCGATGAACAGGCCATGCTCCACAACGCCCGGCACATTGGAGAGGCGCGCAGCGAGCGCTTCGGCGTCCGGGATGCGGCCGCAATGGCAATCAAGAATGTGGTTGCCGCCGTCTGTTACGAGCATCTCCATGCTGCCGGGCTTCTTGCGCAATTCGACGCGCGGACGGTCGACACCAGCGGCGCACAGCACGTCAAAGACCTTCTTCGCCGTAATCGTGTAGCCGAAGGGCGTGACCTCGACCGGCAGCGGGAACGCGCCGAGACGCTCGACCTGTTTTGAGGGGTCTGCAATCACCACCATGTGATCGCTTGCATTGGCGATGATCTTCTCGCGCAGCAGTGCCGCGCCGCCGCCCTTGATCAGATTGCCCTGCGCATCAACCTCATCGGCGCCGTCCACAGTCAGGTGGATGCGCTCGACCTGCTCGAACGGAATAAGCGGAACGCCTAGGCTGGAGGCGAGCGCGCGGGTCTGTTCGCTGGTCTCGATACATTTGACGAGGAGGCCGTCGGCAACCTCATCGGCCAGCATTTCGACGAAATATTTCGCGGTGGAGCCTGTCCCGAGGCCGATGGTCATGCCGTCTTCGACATATTCCATCGCTGCCAGTGCGGCATTTTCCTTTTCGTGCTCGTTGGCCATGGAGCTAGTCCTTCTTGCTGGCAGCCTTTTCGGCGCCTTTTCGGGTGCGGAAGCTGATCGCCCAGCCTGCGCGCGTGATGAGCGGCCCGCGGGCAACCGCGAGGGCATCCGGCTCAACGTCCTTCGTGATGACACTGCCGGAGCCGATAATGGCGCCCTTGCCAATCTCGACCGGTGCGACAAGGGAGGAGTTCGATCCGATGAAGGCGCCCTCCCCGATCGTCGTGCCGTATTTCATGAAGCCATCGTAATTGCAGAAGATGGTGCCGGCGCCGATGTTGACGTTGGCGCCAATCATGCCGTCGCCCAGATAGGCAAGATGGTTCGCCTTGGCGCCCTCGCCCATCTGCGTGTTTTTGGTCTCGACGAAATTGCCGATGCGGACATTGGGCTGGAGCACGGTGCCCGGGCGCAGGCGCGCGTAGGGACCGATCTCGCAGCCAGAGGCGACGTCGGCGCCCTCAAGATGGCTAAAGGCGCGGATGCGGGCGCCGGAGCGGGCATGCACGCCGGGGCCGAATACGACATTTGGCTCAACCACGACATCGGCTTCCAGGATTGTATCATGGGAGAAAAAGACTGTTTCCGGGGCAACAAGGGTCACGCCGGCATTCATGGCCTCAAGGCGGCGATGGGACTGGAAAATCGCCTCGGCTTCAGCAAGGTCGGCCTTGCTGTCGCAACCGATGAGATCGTCTTCGCCGCACTGGACAGCCTTGCAGATGGCGCCTTCAGAGCGCGCAAGACCGACAAGGTCTGTCAGGTAGTATTCGCCCTTGGCATTCTGGTTGGTCACCTTGGCGAGCAGGCGGAACATGGTTTCGGCGCGGCCTGCCATGACGCCTGAATTGCAGAGGCGCACGGCGAGCTGTTCAGGGCTCGCTTCGCGCGCTTCGACGATGGCATCGAGGTCACCGTCGGCTGCGAGGATGAGGCGTCCATAGAGACCGGGTTCAGCGGCTTCAAAGCCCAGCACGCCGAGCGAGGCACCGGTCTCGAGGGCGGCGTAGAGGTCTTCAATGGCAGAAGGAGGCACAAGCGGGCTGTCGCCATAGAGAACCACGAGGTCACCGACGAACCCTTTCAGGGCGTCTTCGGCGCAGCGCACGGCATGGCCTGTGCCCTGCGGCGGGTCCTGGAACGCGATCGCGCCTTCGCCGAGAAGCGCCGTGACATGCTCAATCAGCACGCCCTGCGAGGGGTGCGCGATGACAATGATCTTCGAGCAGCCCACATTGCGCGCCAGGTCAATCGACCAGTCGATCATGGGGCGGCCGCCAACGGCGTGCATGACCTTTGGCAGGTCTGACTTCATGCGCGTGCCCTTGCCAGCGGCAAGAATGATCGCGGCGCGGTCTCTGGCGATATGTGTCACAGGTGGCCCTCTCGCTTTCCCCAGACCTTTCGCCTAGACCAAAGGCCGATTCAAGGCGAGTGGCGAGACAGGAATACATATCAGGCATGGCAAAGCGGTTCGACGGCTGGACGATTGTATTTGATCTCGACGGGACGCTGGTGAACACCGCGCCTGACCTGCTGAATGCCTTGAACCATGTCCTGGTCGAGGCAGGCCTCAAACCCGTGGACCTGTCGACGATCAACACAATGATTGGCCATGGCGCGAAGGCGATGATCATCAAAGGCATGGCGGCGCAGGGCGCTGAACCGGACGCAGACCGCATGGATGTGCTGTTCGACCAGTTCCTGGCCTATTACGATGAGAATATTGCAGTGGGATCCCGGCCATTCGAAAATGCATTGGAGGCCCTGCAAGCGCTGACGGACGAAGGCGCCATACTTGCCGTCTGTACAAACAAGCGTCAGCACTCAACCGACCGGTTGTTGGACGCTTTGCAAATTTCTGAAAAGTTTTCGGCAATCGTGGGGGCCGACAGCGTGCCGGACCGCAAACCACATGGAGACCATATCCTTTTGACCGTGGACCGCGCAGGCGGCAAACGATCACGGGCGATCATGGTGGGTGATAGCCGCACAGATGAAAGGGCAGCCCGGAATGCCGGGCTGCCCTTCGTATTTGTTCCATTCGGGTACGAGACCGAAACAGTAGATCAAATTGCGCCTGACGTTGTTGTCAGTAACTATTCAGAACTGGTTCCGGCTTTGCTTCGCCTTATCGGCTAGGCAGTCGCTTCGGCACGTGGACGGTAGCTGGGGCGCGCTGCGCCTGCTTCGCCAGCTGCACGGCGACGGGGCATACCGTTCACCATGTTACTGCGCACGTCTGTACGGGCACTCCGCATTGCGGGGACGAAGCCTGCATCGACAAGATCGACGTCAACTTCATAGCCGCGCTCGGCCCAATAGGCATTGATTTTTTCGCAAAGGCGCTTGGCGCCTTCTTCGTCACACCAGTCTTTCATTATCTCTCTCTCCAGGCTTCTTATTTTACTGTCGAATTACTTCGACATGCCTGTCCTTCTTTCTGTCTACATCGTGGGCCGCTAATCAGCCCATCGCTTATGACTGCAAGATGACGATGTTCTGTGGCTTTCTCAAGGGCTTGGCGCGATGAAAGAAAGGTAATGATCTTACATGAACAGCTGTTCATTATGAACAACCGTTCATCTCGCGGCGGAAGCTGAGTTTTTCGATCGGGAAAGCAGCTCGCATACGCAAAAATAAGCAAACACAGCTAGGATTTAGCCCTCATCGACGAAGTATGATGGTACGGAAGCCAAAATAAGGCAATTGTGCTTTTGCATGTGAAATTGCGTCATACCGGGACGCAGCCATGCATTTTCGCAATAGTCTTTTCTGACGAAAAGTCTGCTACCGGTAACAAAAGCGTTCCGCGCTTGACGTTGGCGGGGCATGGCATTACGGACCCGTTTCCCGGAACCGGGGCGATTAGCTCAGTGGTAGAGCACTGCCTTCACACGGCAGGGGTCGCAAGTTCGAACCTTGCATCGCCCACCATTTCTGATCAGTCAGTCATCATTGCCTGCCAGCATGGCGCATGGCGCAAAGCAAAGTATAAGCGACGCGATGAAGTCACTGTTCCGATCAAAGCGTGTCGTGATTCTGCTCGGATTCCTGATCTGGCTCTGGATGGCCATGATCGGTCGCACACTGCGTTGGACGGTCGAAGGCGGGGATGAAGCAAAGGCTGCATGGGCCCAAGCACAGGGCGTGGTTGTGGCCGCCTGGCACTCGCGCATCATGATGCTGCCCTCAGGTTGGGTGACAATCATGCGCGACTGGCCAGGACGCGATGAGACAGCGGCCATGCTTATTTCGCTCTCAGGCGACGGTGAGCCTGTGGCCCAGGCCATACGGTATTTCGGGATCAGGCCGATACGCGGCTCCGCAGGCAACAAGAAGAAGGCCGGCAAGGACAAGGGCGGCGTAAGGGCTATTGCGGAGGCTGTCAGGCTGCTGAAATCCGGCGGCGTTGTCTGTATTACGCCTGACGGGCCGCGCGGGCCGCGTGAAGAAGTGAGCCTTGGAGCCATCATGATTGCGCAGCGATCAGGCTCACCTATCCTACCCTATGCGCTGGCCAGCAAGCCAGCCAAGCGCTTCGACAGCTGGGACAGGTTCATCCTTCCCTATCCGTTTACGAAAGGGGCCATCGTGTTCGGTGAGATGCTGCAGACACCACGGTCGGAAAGCCCGGAATCCCTGCGCGCCGAACTGCAGCGCCGCATGGATGCCGCAACGCGCCGCGCTGAGGCGCTGGTCGGCTATCCTGTTCCGGACACGGCAGGGCACAACGCAACATGACGCCCGCTTTTCACGCCTACCGGGCGATCACCCGCCTCCTGTCGCCCTTCCTGCCTGGCGTGCTGCGCCGACGCGCGGGCAAGGGAAAGGAAGATTACGGGCGAATGAATGAGCGCCTCGCGCGCAACATGCCCAACCGCCGTCAGGGACGGCTTGTCTGGCTGCATGGCGCAAGCGTCGGCGAAAGCCGCCTGTTGCTGGAAGTTGGTCACCGGCTGGTCGAGGCGCGGCCAGACCTGATGCTCGTCTTCACCAGCCAGACACTGACCTCTGCCCGCCTGCTGGGCCCTGCCCTGCCGGATGCGGCCATCCACCTGATGGCGCCGCTGGATACGCCCGCCATCGCAAAACGCTTCATTGCGCACTGGAAGCCTGACCTTTGTGTCTTCGGCGAAGGCGAGATCTGGCCGAACCTGATCTTCGAAGCCGACAAAAGCGGGGCGAAACGCGCACTGGTCAATGCGCGCATGACACAAGGCTCTGCCGATGGCTGGCGGCGCTTTCAGGGCCTGTTCCGCAAGCTCGTCGGGCGTTTCGATGTTGTGCTTGCTGCCGATACAGATACGGCGCAGCGCCTGGGCAGCCTGCTGGGACAGACGGTGCGCTCGGCGGGCAACCTGAAATCCGCCCTGCCCGGCCCCGAGGCGAGCGACTTCGAAATCCAGAGAATACGTGAGGGCTTTGTCGGCGGCCGGCGCTGCCTTGTGGCGGCTTCGACGCATGACGGCGAGGAGGCATTGTTTCTCGACGCCGTCGCCAACATCCCCGAATCTGCAATCATCATTGCGCCGCGCCACCCGGAGCGCGGGGACGAGGTCGAGGACCTGATCCGGACGCGGGGCCTGCCCTTCGCGCGGCGGTCAAAAGGACAGGTGCCGAACACGCGCACACGCGTGCTGCTTGCCGACACGATGGGCGAGATGGGCCTTTGGCTGAGGCTGGCCGATGCGGTCTACCTCGGCGGCGGTCATACCGAAGGCGTCGGCGGGCATAACCCACTGGAACCTGTACGTTTTTCCAAACCTGTCGTGACCGGCCCGCGCGTCCACAACTTTGCCAGCATGATGGCTGATCTTGAGCAGCGCGGCCTTGTGCGCATTGCCGATGATGCCGCCGGCGTGGCCGATGCGCTGCAGAACGCTCCGCCGCCACCTGTTGCGGCTGTTACAGCTCTGGCCGAGCATGCCGATGCGCCAATGGTGGAAACACTGAAGGCGCTGCTGCCGCTGATCCCCGAACCGGGGCTGCTGCAATGAAGGCGCCGCACTTCTGGTCTGCGGGCCTCGACCCGAAGTCCCGTGAAGCCGCGCCCCTGACGCGCCTCCTGTTATCACCTCTCGCATTTGCCTACCGGCTGGGCGTGCAAACCAAGCTGGAAAAGGCCGATCCTGTCCGGGTGGATATCCCGGTCATCTGTATCGGCAACCTGACCGTTGGCGGCGTGGGCAAGACGCCCGTTGTTGAGGCCGTTCGGACCGTTCTCGGGTCATTCGGAGTCCGTTCCGCGACCCTTTCGAGGGGCTATGGCGGGGATTCCAAGGGCGTTCTCAAGGTCGTCCCAGGTGAACACACGGCTGCGATGGTCGGCGACGAGCCGCTGATGCTGGCGGCAACCGGCGAGAGCTGGATCGGGCGCGACCGGGTCGAAGCGGCGCAGGCCATGCAGGCCGATGGCGTGCAGGTGATCATCATGGATGACGGCCACCAGAACCCGTCACTCTACAAGGACCTGTCCATCGTCGTGATCGATGCGGCGGCGCCGTTCGGCAACGGGCACCTGTTGCCCAAGGGGCCATTGCGTGAACCGGTCAGCGACGGGCTGGCGCGGGCGAACGGTGTGATCCTGATGGGCGAAGGTGATGTGCCAACCGCGGTGGCCCAGTCTGGCCTGCCTGTGCTGCGGGCGCGCATCGGCCCGACAAAGGTTATGCCGACGGGGCCGCTGGTTGCTTTTGCGGGCATTGGCCGGCCACTCAAGTTCTTCGACGGGCTGAAAGCGGCGGGCGCGGACCTGCGTGAGGCCGTCGGCTATGGAGACCATCATGTCTATAGCGAAGGCGAGCTGAAATTCCTGCACGAACTGGCCGAGGCACATGAAGCCCGCCTGATCACGACGACCAAGGACCATGTGCGCCTTCCGCAGCCGGAACAGCAGCGCGTGCTTGCCTTTCCGGTCGCAGCACGATTTGAAGACAGGCTTGCGCTTGAAGCGCTGCTGGACGCCATCATCTTCTCTGCACGCCAATGACAGATACGCCCCCCGCCTATGTCCGCCCTAAGGACATCGATAACCGCGCCTCCTTCTGGCAGCGGGTGCAATGGCGGCTGGAGACCGTGGCGTGGGACGTGATCTATTGGTGGCCGATGAAACGGCTGGGACCGGACAAGGCGTCAGACTTCGGCGGCTGGCTGCTGAAGAAGATCGGCCCGAAGCTGTCACAGCACAAAACCATGCGGCGCAACCTGAAGCTCGCCTTCCCCGGCTGGACCGAGGCAGAGATTGAACGCACCGCGCTGGCCGCCTGGGATAGCGCCGGACGCACGGCGGGCGAACTGCCCCACCTGCCCGCCATCGACCCCTATACGAGCGGCCGGGTGGATGTCGTCGGCGTCGAGCGCCTTGATCAGATCAATGCCAGCGGCAAGGGCGCCGTGTTCATCTCAGGCCACTTTGCCAATTGGGAAATCATGCCGGCGGCGATCTGCAAGCGTATCCCGCACGCCGTTATGACCTACAGGGCCCTGAACAATCCGCACATTGACCGGCGTATCAACAAACTGCGCCATGACTATGGCACCGGCACTGCTGCGCCGAAGGGCATCGGCACGCGCGAGCTGATGCGGGCGCTGGCACGCGGCGCGCCGATTGCGTTGATGAATGACCAGAAATTTCGCGAAGGCGTGGCCGTCCCGCTGTTTGGACATGAGGCGATGACGGCGCAGGGGCCAACGCGACTGGCGCTGAAATACGGCGTACCGATTGTTCCAGTCTCGACCGTTCGCACCGGGCCCGCCCGCTTCCGCGTGGAAATCCACGCGCCCTTCCTGCCGCAGGACACCGGCGACACCGAGGCCGACATTCTGGCCTCCGTGACCCGGATCAACGCGTTCCTTGAAGACTGCATCCGCGCCGAACCCGGCCAATGGTTCTGGCAGCACCGCCGCTGGCCAAAAGAGGCCTGGCGCGAAGCGGGCGTGGTTTAGGGGGCGATTTTGCTCCAGGAAGGAACGCACACATGAGCCAATCCATTACCCAGAGAATTTTCGCTCGTCTGGCGCTTGTGACTTTGATCAGTGTGGCAAGCTGCACGACGCCATCGCCTGCAGATCAGGCCGCCTCGCCGACCATGGCCTGCGACACGCCGATCATGGTGTTCGGCACGCGTACATCAATCAAGGCGTCCGGGTTTGAACAAAGCGTCAAACTCAGTGATCTGCCCGTAAGCGACACGACCGTGGGGTACGGGCCCTCGGCGGGCTACCGGGATGAACTGACCCTGATTGATGGTGTCTTTCATATCGCCACACCAGAGAGCGGGAACATGGTCTCGCTCTCGCATGAGGTAACACCGGATAAGGGCGCTGCCTTTCTGGTGGCAAGCAACCCTGTAGCCTGGAAAGCCGTTCAACCTGTCTCTGACCTTACAGGCCTTGAAGGCATCGAAAGCCTGCTCGCCGAGACGGCTGAGGCCGCTGGCTGCCCGGCCAATGCGGCCTTTCCATTCAAGCTGAACGGCACGGCGTCACACGCGAGCTGGAGCGCCGTCGGACAGCCGACAAGCGCGAAGGGCGACGTCGAGGATGTGGCCGTCGAGATCGTCGGCATCTACGCGCCCGGCCCCGAAGACATCTATTTCCTTCCTGACGGCCGGACCGTTCACGCCCACGCGCACATCGTCGGAACACAGATCACCGGGCATCTCGGGCAGATTGGCGCGCTGAGTGGTGCGATCCTGTATGTTCCCGCCGCATCGCAGCCATAGCTGAGCGAACTCGTCGCGCGTGAGGCAGCCCGGCAAGACCGTCCCCGCTCGTGGGGCTAGGTATCCTACACGGCATGGGCGGAAAGGATTTGCGCGCCCCTCCGCCCCCCGGTAAGGATTCGGGGTCGCCAATCAAGGAATGCGCCGATGAACACGAAACTGCTGACGAGCCTCGCGGCGCTGGTTCTGGTTGGGTGCGTATCCGCCCCGGTCAAGGCCGAGGCCGAACAGGTTGATGTGGACAAGGCGGTCGAGATTCTCGGGCGGTCCGTTGCGTTTGATACCGTAGCCGGTCGCGGCAAGGTACCGGCCTATGCCGAATACCTGGCCAGTGAACTGATCGCAGGCGGCTTTGCGGAAGAAGACGTCGCGATTGAGCCCTTCGGCGAGACATCGACATTGATGGCGCATTATGCGGGCCGCAGTGCGGAAACGCCGATCGTGCTGAATGCGCATATGGACGTGGTTGAAGCCGACCCGGCCGACTGGGTGCGCGACCCGTTCACGATGGAAACCGACGGCACCTATTTTTACGGGCGCGGCGTGCTGGACAACAAGTACGGCCTGACCATGCTGGTGACCACGTTGATCCGCCTCAAGCGCGAAGGCTTTGTGCCAGCCCATGACATCATCCTCGTTCTGACCGGAGATGAAGAGACCGCGCAGGTGACGGCGGCAGAAGTGGCGCCGCGCTTCAAGGGCGCCCGGATGGTGCTGAACGCGGATGCTGGCGGCGGCACGCTGAGTGATGATGGCACGCCGCGCTATTACAGCCTGCAGGCGGGCGAGAAGACCTATGCCGATTTCGAAGTTGTCATCACCAATCCCGGCGGCCATTCCAGCCGCCCGACCGGCAGCAATGCCATTATCGACATGTCGGCCGCGCTGGAGCGGGTGGCGGCCTATGCCTTCCCGCCGCAGACAAGCGAACTGACGCAGGCCTATTTCCGCGAAACGGCGAAGCAGGTGCCTGGAGAACTCGGCGCCGCGATGGCGCGGTTTGCGGAGAACCCGGAGGATGCTGAGGCCGTGGCCCTGCTGTCGGCCGAACCTGAATACATCGGCCAGATCCGCACGACCTGCGTCGTCACGCAAGTTGAAGGCGGACATGCGCAAAACGCCCTGCCCCAGCGTGTGACGGCGAACATCAACTGCCGCATCTTCCCGGGTGTCTCGCCGAAGAGTGTTCAGGCGAAGCTGCAGGAACTGGTCGGAGACGGCGCCGAGGTCAATTTCCCGGTCGAATATCCCCAGAGCGAGACATCGCCGCTGGACGCAGAACTGATGGCCGCTGTGCGCAAGGCGGTCGATATCCAGTCGCCGGGCCTGACGATCATTCCGAGCATGTCGGCCGGGACCACGGACAGCCTGTTGTTCCGGGGTCAGGGCATCCCGAGCTATGGCGTCTCCGGCATCTTCATGAAGCCGTCAGACGACTTTGCCCATGGTCTGAACGAGCGGGTTCCGGTCGATTCAATCCCAGGCGCGCTGGAGCACTGGCATGTGCTGCTGACGGAACTGGCGGGTTAGGCAGCGGCGGCTTCAAACGCCTGATATCCGTCCTCGATCGTGGGGATGATGTCGACGATTTCGAAATAGGGCTCGGCGAAGATCGGGCTGTCGCGCAGATGTTCCATGGCGAAATAATAGGCCCGGAGGTCTGTTGTCTCGAAGAGCGCAATGTCGCTCGCGCGCGCTGAGAAGGCTTCAGCATCGAAGTAGCGAAAGGCCATCGCATGCTCGGACAGCGCCTTGGAGAATGCCCTGTCGGCAATGCGGCTGCGCTCATCACGAGGCAGACGCAGCCAGGCCGGTAGCGCCTTCAACAGGACAAAGATTGTGAATGTCGTCGGCATGAAAGCTCTCCGCGTTTGCATGCTCAAAAAATACGAGTTATCGCTCACATATGACAACTCGTATTGCAGCCACCTCAGACCGCGTTCGCAAACGCCCCAAGCAGGCACGATCCCGCGCCATGTTTGATGACATCCTGGAAGCCGCTGCTCGCATTATCGAGGAGGAAGAGCTGGCCGCTGTGAACACAAATGCCGTCGCGGAGGCCGCAGGCGTCAGCATCGGTTCGCTTTACCAGTACTTCCCCAACCTGGCTGCAATCCTCGCCGAACTGACCCTGCGCGAGCGCGGCATACTGATGGACAATGTGAATCGCGTTGCGCTGGAGTTTGATTCCGCGCCGCTGGAAGAAACACTGCTGGCGCTGATTGAAGTGGCTGTCGCTCATCAACTGGCGCGTCCGCGGCTTGCAAGAACCCTGGATTATCTTGAGGATTCGCTGCACCTCTTCGACGAAACCGTACAGATAGGCGATGAAATACGGGCAGCGGTTGCTTCGCTGCTGCGTCGGTATGATTATCCTCTCGCTGATCAAGCAGCGGCAGACCTTGTGGCCTTGAGCAAGGGCATGATTGATGCGGCAGGGCGGGTAGGCGAAACGGATAGCAAGGCCCTGTCGGCGCGTGTGGCCCGGGCGACACTTGGCTATCTGAAATACTGACGGAGTGCGGTCTCAGCTCTCCGGCACGGCCTCACGCTCCTCATCTTCTTTTGCCGTCTCGTCGCCGCCCAGACGCAGGAGGTGCGCCAGCGGCACAATTGTCCAGCCCTGCGCGATGAGGGATGTCACCACGATGACGAAGACAATGTTGAAGAACTCGATTGTGACCGGCCCCGGCGTGATGACGGGGTAGATCGCGAGCAGCACGGGCACGGCGCCGCGCAGGCCGACCCAGCTGAGGAAGACATTCTCGCGGAAGGAAAAGCCCATCCAACCGATGCTGAGCATGACAGCCAGTGGCCGCGCAACGAACATCAGCACGCCCGCCACGGCCAGCGCGGCCCAGATGTCCTTCAGGAGATGGCTTGGCGCCACCAGAAGGCCGAGCATCAGGAAGAGCGCCATCTGGCTGATCCATTGCAGGGCTTCGTTGAAATTTAGGATATTGTCGAGTGGACGGCGGAGACGGTTCCGGATGGCGATGCCGACAATGTAGACGGCGAGAAAGCCGCTGCCGCCCACCAGCGCCACGGCGGCATAAATGGCGAGCGCGCCGGCCAGTGCCATGGCGGGATAGGTGCCGTTGGGAAGGGTCATCTTGTCGATCAGGAAGGTCAGTATCCGGCCGCCGCCGATACCGCCCAAGAGGCCGAGCCCGATTTGCGCCACGAGGAACACAAAGAAGCCGCCCACTTCTCCGACGGATGTCGGCAGGGCGCCATTGACCATTGTCGTAAGCGCGACAACGAGAAAGATGGCCATCGGGTCGTTCAGGCCGGATTCCAGCACCAGCGTATTCTTCACGCGGTCGCCGATATCGCGCTTGCTCTGCTGGATCAGCAGGAAGGTGGCGGCGGCATCGGTGGATGCCACGGTGGCGCCAAGGAGCAGCCCGACAAGCAGCGGCATTCCGAGCACGTATGTTGCGAACAGGCCGACAATGAGCGCCGTGACGAGCACGCCAACCGTGGCCATCATGATCGAGGAATTGCGCGCGCTGCGGATGACGCCGCGTTCTGTCTCAAGGCCTCCCGCGAAGAGGATGATGGCAAGGGCGATGCTGCCGAGGTTGAAGCCGGTCTGATAGCTGTAGAAACGGATGCCGCCCGGGCCATCGACGCCGAGCAACATGCCAAGCCCGAGCACGACGAGCAGGATGGGGGCGCCCGCCTTGTGGGCGAGGGGCATCAGCGCAAAGGTGGCGAACACGACAAGGCTGCAAAAAAGGATCGCCAGTTCCATCAATTATCCTTCAACCGAGTCAGTCATTGTCTGACGGTTATCTTACGTGACAGGCCTACCGGGGCATACTGCAAGCAGGCCGCAAAGCTGAAGAAAACAGCAGCGAAGACAGCGAAATACGGCCAATGCCCTACGCTTTTCGCTCAAACAGATTAGGTACTTGGCAAACAGGAAGGCAAATCGATGCAGATTGGTGAAGTGATTTCCCTCGTCGTACTTGGCGCCTATGCGGTTCTCGGGGCCATGACGATGCTTACGCCGGGCTGGATGGCCCGTATTGTCAGGCTGGTAGAGGATCCTGATCCGGAGCGGCCGGGCGGTTTCTCCGAGTTCCGGGCGACGTTTGGCGGCCTGTTCATGTTTTCACACATGATGACGGCGGCCTTGCTGCTGACCGTGTCGCAGAGTGATGTGGACCTGCTGAGCGTTCTGGTGGTGCTGCCGCTGGCGGCGGGCTGGATTGGCGCGGCCTTTGGGCGGACGCTGTCGCTGGTGCTGGACAAGCAGAAGAACCGGGGCAGCGGCATGATCCCGGTGTGGATTCCCGTGGAATTCCTCAGTGGAGTTGCTATAGCGGCCCCGATCCTGCAGTTCATGGGATAGACAACGAAAGACAGACACATGACGGAGCGTCGAGAGACGGGCCGCTCGCGCCAGGCAAAGCCCGGTTCGCGCCCCCAGAACAGCCCAAATAAAACCCCGAAGGATGCCCGGAAAAAGCCCGGACACAGCCCGAAAACGCTCGTCGAGCCCGACTGGAGCGAAGGCGAGCGCATCGCAAAGTATCTCGCCCGTGCCGGTGTCGCCTCGCGGCGCGAAGTGGAGCGGATGATCGAGGCCGGCGAAGTCTGGGTGAACGGCACCAAGCTGACGTCTCCCGCTTTCAAGGTGACCGGTCGCGAGCTGATCAAGGTGGGCCGCAAGACGATCAGCGCGCCCGAGCCAACGCGCTTGTGGCGCTATCACAAGCCTGCCGGCCTGATTGCGACCAACAGCGACCCTGAAGGCCGCCGGACGATCTTTGACGAATTGCCCAAATCGCTGCCCCGCGTCGTGACGGTCGGACGTCTCGATCTGACCACCGAAGGCCTCCTGCTGCTGACCAATGATGGCGAGCTGGCGCGCGAGCTGGAACTGCCGAAGAATGCGCTGGAGCGGACATACCGCGTGCGCGCACAGGGCACTGTGACAACGTTCAAGATTGCCGACCTGGCCGCAGGCATTTCGGTCGACGGCGTGGACTATGCGCCGATCACGGCCGTGTTCGACCGGGAGAACGGCGCCAACTCGTGGCTGACCGTGACGCTGACCGAAGGCAAGAAGCGGGAGGTGCGCCGCGCACTGGAAGCCGTGAACCTGATCGTGAACCGGCTGATCCGCATCAATTACGGGCCATTCGAGCTGGGTGACCTGAAGCCCGGCGCGGTGGAGGAGATTCCGCCTGAACTGATGCTGGAAACCGTTGGCCACATGATCGCGGAAGCGAACAAGCCGCTGCGGGAAGCGCCGAAACGTGCGGCACCTGCCGCTAAGTCACGCCTTGGCACAAGGCCCGGTTCTAGTAGACTTGGAAACAGGAAACCCAAACCCAGACAATCCTGACGGAGAGCCCCATGGCCGATACCGCACTTGCCACCCCACCCGAGACCAAAATGGACCCGGATCGGACGATGAGCGCGGCGGCCGCGGCCACCTGCGACCAGATTGTCGATCCCGCTGTCTATGCCGATCAGCCAAAACTCGACGCGGCTTTCGCAAAGCTGCGCGCGGAAGACCCGCTGGCCTGGTGCGAGCCGGAAAACTTCCGTCCCTTCTGGGCCGTGACCAAGCATGCCGACATCATGGAAGTCAGCCGCCAGAACAAGCTGTTCACCAATGGCGAGCGCGAGATGCTGTCCTACAAGCAGGCCGAAGAGGGCGTTTATGCGCAATTCGGCCAGCCGCACCTGCTGAAGACCCTGGTTCAGCTGGATGACCCGCTGCACTTCAAACTGCGCCACCTGACCCAGGAATGGTTCATGCCGCAGAACGTGAAGAAGCGCGAAGAGGGCGTGCGTGCGATTGCCAAACAGTTTGTCGACCGGATGGAAGACCTGGGCGGCGAGTGCGACTTCCAGCAGGATGTTGCCCTTCACTACCCGCTGCGCGTGATCATGCAGATCCTGGGCGTGCCGGAATCCGACGAGCCGATGATGCTGAAGCTGACGCAGGAAATCTTCGGCGCGCAGGACGAAGACCTGAACCGCAACAAGAAAAGCATCGAAGACCGGGACGTTGAAGGCGGCCTCGCCTCCATTCAGGCGACCCTGGCCGAGTTCTTCATGTATTTCACGGCCATCACGGCAGACCGCCGCGCCAATCCGCGCGACGACGTGTCGACGGTGATTGCCAATGGCACGGTGGACGGCGAGCCCATCGGCCAGCTGGAAGCGATGAGCTATTACATCATCACGGCAGCGGCCGGACATGACACGACCAGCGCCTCGACCGGCGGCGGCGTTCTGGCCATGCTGCAGGACCGCGACCAGCTAAAGAAGATCATGGCAGACCCGAAGGGCATGTCGCGCACGGCGGTGGACGAAGCCATTCGCTGGACGACCCCGGTGAAGCACTTCATGCGCACCGCGCAGGAAGACTATAACCTGCGCGGCAAGACCGTGAAGCAGGGCGAGAGCCTGCTGCTCTGCTATCCATCCGGCAACCGCGACGAGGACGTGTTCGACGAGCCGTTCAAGTTCAAGGTGGACCGCAGCCCGAACAAGCTGATCTCGTTTGGCCATGGCGGCCACATGTGCCTCGGCATGCACCTCGCGCGCCTCGAGATGCAGATCATCTACGAAGAGCTGTTCAGCCGGATCAAGTCGTTCGAACTCGACGGCGACCCGACCTTCATCAAGGCGAACTTTGTCGGCGGCCCGAAATCAATTCCGGTGCGCTACAAGTTCTAGTCAGGCCTGCAAGGTTCGCGCGCCAAACGAAGCGAACGGCAGGACAGAGGAAACATATCAGGAGGACTGAAATGGGATTTCAGAACGTCACCGAAACCTACCAGGTTGAGCAGCCGCCCATCACGCCGCACAGCAAGCCTGTCTATGACCTGAAGCCCCCTGTAGATCTGACCACAGCCAATGTCTTCTCCGACAATGGCGGCTATACGTTCGACGCTTTCGAGACGATGCGGACCAAGGCTCCGGTGATGTGGCATCCGGAAGAGTACGGCGCCGGTTTCTGGGCTGTCAGCACCTATGACCTCGTCAAGAAGATGGAGCTCGACCCGGAGACCTATTCTTCGCAAAAGGGCGGTATCCTGATGAATTACGGCATGGAGGGCGTACCGCGCCATCCATTGCTGCATTCATCCTCTCTGAACTCGCTGATCAACCTGGACCGGCCCTATCACACGCCGCTGCGCATGGAGCACATGGCCTATTTCCGGGCGGACTTCGTGGCCGAGCTGCGCAAGCGCGTGACCGCGCAAGTGAACGTGCTGCTCGATGGCATGGCCAAACAGGGCCCGGTGGTCGACATGGTTGAGACGTTCTCGGCCGAACTGCCGCTGTTCACGCTGTGCGAAATCCTGGGCGTGCCTGTGGCCGACAGGCCGAAGCTGGTGCACTGGATGCACTTCCTCGAGCAGTCGCAATTCCAGGCGCAACAGGAAGGCCTCGGCAATGTGTCGATGGAGCAGATCACGCACTTCATGAACGAGATCCAGGCCATGTTCGAATATGGCCGGTATCTTCTGGCCGAGCGGCGCAAGACCCCGCAACCGGACCTGCTGAGCGCGATTGCCAATGTCGAGATCGACGGCAAGCCGCTGTCGCCGGAATTCCTCGACGGCTCGTGGCTGTTGATCGTGTTCGCGGGCAATGACACGACGCGCAACTCGCTGTCGGGTACGATGAAACTGCTGACGCAGAACCCGGACCAGAAAGCCAAGCTGATGGCCGACGACAGCCTGTTCCCGAACTTCGTGCACGAGTCGATCCGCATGGTGAGCCCGGTAACGTATATGCGCCGCACGGCGACAAAGGACACTGAACTCGGCGGCCAGCCCATCGGCGAGGGCGAGAAGCTGGTGATGTATTACGCCTCGGCCAACCGCGACGCGAACAAGTTCGATAATCCGGATACGTATGATATCACGCGCGCCAATGCGAAAGACCATCTGGCGTTCGGCCACGGACCGCATGTGTGCCTTGGCCAGCGTGTCGCCAACATGCAGGTGGATGCCGCCTATCGGCAGATCCTCGCACGCTTCCCTGATATTGCCTGGACGGGCGAGCAGTCGATTGCGCCGAGCAATTTCGTGCACGCGATCTCGTCGCTGACAGTCGACCTCGGCAAGCCGGCATGAGCGCGCTTGTCCTGCGGGAAGACCGCGACGGGCTGGCCATTCTGACGCTGAACCGGCCGGACAAGCTGAACTCGCTGACCGTGGGCGTGTTCCGCGAACTGCGCCAGCATGTGATCGACCTGAAGAAGGACGACACGATTGGCTGCGTCGTGCTGCGCGGCGCGGGGCGGTGTTTCTCGGCCGGGCATGATCTTGGCGACATTGCCGAGGGCGAAAAAGTGCCCTCCCCGGGCTGGCATTCGGAAACGCTGCGCATGCTGGAGACGCTGCCCAAGCCGGTGATCGCGGCGGTGCACGGGCATTGCTACACCGGCGCACTGGAAGTGGCGCTGGCGGCGGATTTCATCATCGCGGCCGAGAGCGCCAAGTTTGGCGACACGCACGCGAAATGGGCGCTGACGCCGATCTGGGGCATGAGCCAGCGCCTGCCACGGCGCGTGGGCATTGCGACGGCGAAGCGGTTGATGTTCACCGCCGAGATGTTCGGCGCGGCGGAAGCGTTGCGGATCGGCCTCGCCGAGCAGGTGGTGCCGGACGCGGAGTTCGATGCCTCAATCGACGCGATGGCGCAGAAGATTCTTGCCAACTCGCCCTTCTCGCATGCGGCCAACAAAAGGCTGCTTGAAGCCACGGATTCCCGTGACATGGATTCCGGGTTACAATGGGAAGTGCTCAAAAATGAGGGCGTCGGGCCTGACATGCAGGCGCGAATCGGCGCCTTCATGCGCAAGGACTAAGGGGACGCGAATATGGATTACCTGATCAGGCGCAATGACCTGCGCGATTGCCAATGGGCCGAGAGCGCCGTTGCGGAGCTGCACGAGGGCATGGCGCGACTGCGCGTTGAAGCCTTTGCGCTGACCGCCAACAATGTGACCTATGCAAGCTTTGGCGAGGCGATGCAGTACTGGAACTTCTTCCCGGCGGCAGACCCGGCCTATGGCCGCGTGCCGGTCTGGGGTTTTGCGACGGTTATCGAGTCCAAGGCCGCTGGCGTGGAAGCGGGCACGCGCGTCTATGGCTACCTGCCGATCTCCGACACGTTCGATGTGCAGCCAGCGCGCGTCGGCAAGGAGAGCTTCATGGACGGCGCGGAACACCGCAAGGGGCTCGCACCGATCTACAATACCTACATCCTGACCGCCGCAGACCCGACCTATGATACCGGATTCGAGGCACAGCAGATGCTGTTTCGGCCGCTCTTCACGACGGGCTGGATGATCGACGACTGCCTGATGGAAACGGGCGATGCCGTGCCGGAGACAGTGGTGATTTCGAGCGCATCATCGAAGACGGCCTTGGCGCTCGCGCATTGCCTCAAACTGCGCGGCGGCGTCGATGCCGTGGCGCTGACATCGCCGGGCAATGTGGACTTTGTGAAGAGCACGGGGCTTTACGCGCGCACCCAGACCTATGGCGAGGTCGATACGATGCATGCGCGGGGACTGACGGCCTATGTGGATTTCCTTGGCCGCCCTGCCCTGACCGCCGATGTGCACAATGCGCTGCGCGACCGTCTGGTGCGCAGCCTCGTGATTGGTGTGACGGACTGGGAGGGCAATCGTGCGCCGATCAGCCTGCCCGACCCGCAACCCGAATTCTTCTTCGTGCCGACCTATGCGGCCGAACGCGCCAAGGTGCTCGGGCCTGACGTGCTGAACCAGAAACTGGGCTCGGCGCTGATGTCGTTCTACCGCGCGTCGTCAGCCTTTGTGACGCCGCAGAGCGATTCCGGAATGGAAGCGATCGATGCCGCCTGGCATGACACGGTGAACGGCAAGGTGAGCCCGACGACGGGACTCATCCTCAGCTTCTGAGCAAGCTCAGGGACGACGTGAAATCTTGAATTCGGTGCGCGAATTGCGGCCCCAGGCCTCGGCATTGTCTGCCGAGTCGAGTGGCACGCCTTCGCCATAGCCGATGGATGTGAGCTGCTCGGTCGAGACGCCTTTTTCCTCGAGATAGTGCTTCACCGCGTCCGCACGCTTCTGCGAGAGAACGAGGTTATACTCGTCCGACCCACGGGAATCCGTGTGCGAACCGATTTCGACATTAAAGGCGTCACACAGCATCGAGATGCCGGCCACGGCATCGAGCAGGCCCATGCTGACCGGCGAGATGTCGCCCCGGTTGGTGGGGAACTGGATCTTCTGGCCTTCCATGGTCTCGTTCAGGGCCTGCTGGCAGGCGTCCTGCGAGATGCCGCCGCGCGCCAGGGCCGCAACGCTTACGCCCGGGCCCGGCTCGCCTTCAGCGACGCTGATACCGTCGACGACAAGATTGATTTCGGTTCCGCCAGTCGGATCAGCCATGATGGCCGTCGTCGCGGCTTCAAGGGCGCGGCGCTTTGTATCTGCATCGGGCGCAACGCCCGTCACAACGCCGATATTCTCACGGGCAGCAAAGTCCAGCCATGTATAGCCAGCCGCAGTAAAGGCATTCTCGATGTCACCGACCCAGCCCGCGGAGGCGCGTGTCACCTGCTCTGGCGCACGAGACTGCTGCGGCATGATCGTGGGAGAGAACTTGCCATTCTCGAAAACATACATTCCTTCGGGAAGCGTGACACATTCTAGGCCGTCAGCGGCCGGTGCCTCAGCCATTTCGGCCGTCTTGTCACCGCCGCAAGCGACCAGTCCCAGCAAAGCGATAGTGGCCACACCCGGCCGCAGGAATTGATCCATCTTAACCATGACGTGCCCTTTCCTGCCGGAGGATTGAGGAATTCTGGTACGGAATTTTTGCATGCCCAACATTCTGACCTTTGTCCCGCAATGTCAAAATGCTTCGCGGGTTAGGCGAAGGTCTTGCAGGTTCCGGGCCAAAGTGCGGCAGCTGCGGCTATTTCAGCGCCTTGTAGACAGTGCCGCCCTGCATCACGAAGTCGACCGATTCGAGCTCGGTAACATTCTTGAGTGGGTCTGCGGTCACGGCGATGAGGTCGGCATACTTGCCCGGCTCAATCGTGCCGATGTCCGCATCCATTTCGAGATGCTTCGCGGCGGACACTGTGGCGGAACGAATGGCTTCCTCCGGCGTGAAGCCTGCCTCGACCATGAGGGCGAATTCCTTGGCGTTCAGGCCGTGTTGCGAGACACCCGTATCAGTGCCGAAGGCGACGTTCACACCGCCTGCGTGGGCGCGGCGCAGCATGTCGAGCATGAGCGGGCCGACAATGGCGGCCTTTTTGCGCGAGGCTTCCGGCAGCCATGGCTCGTTGGTCCAGCCGGTGACCGTCACGCCCGCAATCACGGTCGGCACGAGCGTGGCGTTGTGTTCCTTGAACAAGGCAATGGATTCGTCGTCGAGATAGGTGCCGTGTTCGATGGAATCGATGCCGGCGCGCAGGGCCGCGTCGATACCGGCCTTGCCATGGGCATGTGCGGTGACCTGACGGCCCATGGAATGGGCGGCTTCGACGATGGCGACCAGTTCGTCATTGGTGAACTGCTGTTCGAGCCCGGCTGCCGTGTTCGAGAGCACGCCGCCCGTGGCCGTGATCTTGATGACGTCGGCGCCTTCCTTGACCTGCTGGCGGACGGCGCGGCGGCAGTCATCAGCGCCGTTGCAGATATTGGTGCCGGTGAAGAGCTTCAGGACCGGGGACGAATAGCCGTTGATATCGCCGTGGCCGCCGGTGATGGAGATGGCCTGACCCGCCGCCCGCATGCGCGGACCGGGTACGGCGCCGCGCGCGATTGCATCGCGCAGGCCGAAGACGGCATCATTCTCGCCGCCGACGTCCTGAACCGTGGTGAAGCCCGCCTCGAGCGTCTTCATCGCAAAGGCCGCGCCATCGAAGGCGGTGTCGACCGAGGAATCCGTAAAGGCTTTCAGCCGCTCGCCGGGACCGTTCTGGCTGGTGATGTGGACATGGCTGTCGATCAGGCCGGGAACAACGTAAGCGTTTTTCAGGTCGATCACCGGGATGCCGCGCACTTCGAGTTTGTAGCCCGGTTTGACCGACGCGATACGGCCATCCTTGATGAGGATTGTCTGCTCGGTGAGATAGCCTTCGCCGGGCACGGCCAGGAGGTGGCCGGCGTGAACGATGGCATCCTGTGCGGCGGCAGCGCCTGCTGCGCCAATGAATGTGGCGGACAGCGCCAGTGCTTTCAGTTTCATGTGTTTCATATCAGTCAGCCCCTCAAGGTGTCAGGATCATTTTCATCGCGCCGTTTTCGCGCGCATCGAACATGCGGTAGGCCTCTGCCCCTTCGGACAGGGGCATATGGTGGGTGATAGTGCGCTCCGGGCGCAGCTTCCCGGCCTGAACAAGCGGAACCAGTTCCGGCCAGTGCATGGGGACCGAGCAAGTACCGGTCCGGAAGGTCAGGCCCTTGATGAAGGCGAGCGCCATCGGGAACTTGAAATCCATCGACTGGTTCACGCCAATGCACGACACGGTGCCGGCATTGCGCGCGAGTTTCATTGCGAGATGGATCGCAGCGTCAGCGCCGACGCATTCGACGACACTGTCGCACATGCGGCCGGAGGTCAGCCCGGTGATCTGGTCGCGGGCATCGGATGCATCGAAGGCGACGGCGCCAAGGGCCTCGGCCTGCTTGCGCCGCTCCGGCACGAGATCGACAGCGAAGACGCGCGCGGCGCCCATCAGGAAAGCGCCCTCGACGGCCATAAGGCCGATGGGACCACAGCCAACGATGGCGACCGTGCTGCCGGGCATGATGTCGGCATTCTTCAGGCCGAACCAGGCGGTGGGCAGGTTGTCGGTCAACAGGACAGCCTGGTCTTCGCTGATGCCGTCCGGAATTTTCGCAAGGCCGAAATCAGCGACGGGCACCATCGTGAATTCCGCCTGCACGCCCTGAAGCTTGTGGCCGAGGCCGTAGCACCGCATGTTGTTGTTCTCGCAGCGGGTTATGTTGCCGGCCATGCAGGAGGGGCAGGATCCGCAGCCGACAGCCGCCGAGATCATGACCTTGTCGCCCGCCTTGAACCGGGTAACGGCACTGCCGGTTTCGATCACTTCGCCAACGGCTTCATGGCCGACGCAATAGTCGTTCGTCTCGGAGAAGCCGTGGCCCTGATAGATGTGGAGGTCCGACCCGCAGATGCCGCAGGCCGTGATCTTCACGATCGCGCTGCGGATATCCTCAGGCGCTGGCGGCGGAGCGTCGGCATATTCGATGTCACGGGCGCCGCGATATAGAAGGCCTTTCATGGGCGGTATTCCTTGGTGTTGGAGCGGCTTAGGCCGGTAGCTTGTCGGCGGGATAATGCGGGTAGCTGGCTTTCAGGACGCCGTGGTTGAGCAGGGTTTCAGCGACCTGTTTCGTGCCTGTTGAATCGAAGATGCGCGTACGGATCCAGTAATTCTCGGCGCGGCGGCTGGCGCCAAGTGCGACGACTTCACGGCGCAGGATGTAGTCTTCGTCAACAAAGAGCGGGCCGTCGATCATGCGCATTTCGAGATCGGCGAAGAGGCCGATGGACGGATGCTTCACGGGCCAATTGGCCATGCCGCCGGTATAATTCGCGAGCACGCTGACCATTTCGAGCGGGATGACCGGGCGCCCCCAGGGCGAGGCCTCGGCGTCGCTGTACCAGTCGCTCGGCTCGGTGATGACGGCCAGTTTCTGTGCGAGGCTGAAGGGGTAGAGATTGCCCATGTGCTGGTCAGGGCCCATGCGGACGGGCTCGTCCTTGGTGGTCTTCAGGCCGACCTTCATGTCTTCGAGGATGACGAGATCATCGGCGGGGCGCAGCTTGGCCATGCGCTCTTCGAGCAGTGTGGTGCCGTGATCGGGGCCGAGCGTCGCGCTGGCCTCCAGAACAGGCGTGCCGTCTTCCTTCTCGGCCCAGCACTTGGCGCGGGTAGCGCCTTCAGCCGGGCGCTCGACGAAGGCACGCACCTTCTCGCCCTCGAACACCATGTTCAGGAAGTGGACCGACAGGCAGCCGCGCTCGAACCAAGCCTTGCCCCAGATGTCGTAGAGCATGGGCACGAATTGCTGGAAATGCGTGGGGCCTTCGATCGGGCCAGCCTTGATGCCGAGACGTTCGGCTTCGGCGTCATCATGCAGCGACTTGTGGCCGCCATAGGATTGCTCCTGCAGCATCTGTGCTGGCGCGCGGAGCGGGCCTTTGAGGATGTCGGTCATGTCATCTCCCTTATTTTGGGCAGACAATGCCACCCTCGTGTTACGGCGTCACCCCGTTGCAGGGGACAGCCGTATTATTCCGTGTCTGCGTCGAGCGCTTTCTGCACGGCCTTGTAGAAGGCCTTGCGGGCCTCGAACTCGCCGTCCTTGTCACCAAGGGCCGATGTCCAGCTACTATTGGATGCGATTACGAGGCGGCGCGTCGGGTCGATGAATATGCCCTGGCCGAAAATGCCGTCGGCCTGGAAGGAGCCGTCATCCCAAGTCCACCACTGATAGCCATAGCCTTCGCCGGCGGCGCCATATGAGACCTGTTTCTGCGTGGCCTTTTCGATCCAACCCTCCGGTAGGACGGGCTGGCCATTGACCGCGCCGCCGTCGAGGATGAACTGGCCGAAGCGGGCAAAGTCCCGCACGGCGGCCTGAATGCAGCAACCGCTGATCTCGTAGCCATCATTGCCGAGCAGCCAGGAGGCATCCTGCTGCATGCCATAGGGCTGCCAGACCTTTTCTGACAAATACTCGGCCAGCGGCTTGCCGGTGGCGCGGATGACGAGGATGCCAATGAGGTTTGTCTCGCCGGTGGAATAGTTCCAGACTTCACCGGGCGGATGGGCGCGCGGCAGGGTGGCCATATAAGTCGCGGTGGCGCTCTTGCCGGTCTCGGCGGGCTGTTTGTCGAACTGGGCGACGTCGGAATTCGGATTGTCATAATCCTCGTTCCAGGCGATGCCGGATGTCATGGTCAGTAGTTGTTTGACAGTCACGTCTGCATAGGCCGAACCGCTCAACTCGTTGATATAGTCCGATACCGGATCATTCAGGCTCTTGATGGCGCCGTCCCGAATGGCCGCGCCGACAAGGGTGGACGTGAGCGACTTGGCGACGGAAAAACTGGTCCAGCGGCCATCGTCGCGGAAGCCCAGCGCATAGCGTTCGAGGCGCACCTTGCCGTCCTGAAGGATGACGAGCCCCGCCGTGCGATTGGACGCGAGGTAGGCATCCATGTCCATGTCGAGCATGAGCGGCTCGCCGTCGGGCAAGGGATGGACCGCGTCGCCAGCTTCAATGCCATGCGACTCGATGACGAAGGGAATCTGGTCGAGCATGCGGAAGCCTGCATCGCGCTGGTCGAGATTCCAGAAGAGGACATCGCGGCCATAGGGCTGGTGCGCAATCAGCGCGCGCCAGTCCGGCCCGATGAAGAACCAGCCGGCAAGACCGGCGACGCCCAGTGCTGCCACGCCGATGGCGAGACGCCGCCCAAGTCCCATGGCTTATGCCCTTTCCAAAAGTTCGGCGGGAGAGCGCTAGCCCTCCATGCCGGCCTTGCGGGCATAGCTCGCGGCGAACTGTGCGAGCGGGACAACGCGTGCGGCATTCGACTCGGCATTGGCGCTGTTCGCCGTGCCATCGCGAACGCGGCCGATGATGCCCTGCAGGATGCCTGCAAGACGGAACGCGTTGTAGGCGAAGTAATAGTCGAGCTCGGGCAGGCCATCGCGGCCCGTATGAGCGCAATACATGCCCACATATTCTTCCATGGTCGGGATGCCCCAGGCCTTGAGATCCGGGATGGCCGAGATGGCGCCACGGGTCGTATCGCCTGCTGGCATGACCCAGTTCATCAGGTGATATGAGAAGTCGGCCAGCGGATCACCGAGGGTCGAGAGTTCCCAGTCGAGGACGGCGATGACTTTCGGCTCGGTCGGGTGGAGCACCATATTGTCGAGGCGGTAGTCGCCATGCACGATGGTCGTCTTGTCACCGGCCGGGATATTCTTGGGCAGCCATTCGATCAGCTGCTCCATCTCCGGGATGTGCATCGTCTCGGAGGCCTTGTACTGCTTGGTCCAGCGGTGGATCTGGCGAGCAACGTAATCGCCTTCCTTGCCGAAGCCTTCGAGGCCCGCCTTTTTCCAATCGACATTGTGGAGATCAGCGAAAGTCTTGATCTTCGCTTCATAGATCTTGCGGCGCATCGCTGGCTCGTATTCGGGCAGCGTGCCATCCCATAGGATGCGGCCTTCGACATTGTCCATGACATAGAAAATCGTACCGACGACGCTCTCGTCCATGCACAGGCCATAGGGTCGTGCGACGGGGTAGCCGAGAGGATAGAGCGCGTTGATGACGCGGAATTCACGGTCGACGGCATGCGCGCTCGGCAGGAGATTGCCCGGCGGCTTGCGGCGCATCACGTATTTCTTCTTCGGGGTGATCAGCTGATAGGTCGGGTTGGACTGGCCGCCCTTGAACTGGCGCACGACGAGCGGGCCTTCATAGCCCTCGACATTGGCTTCCATCCAGGCTGCGAGTTTCGACTCATCGAACTTGTGGGATTCCACGACCGGTTTGGTCCCTGAATACAGGTCCTGTGCCGTTTCTGTCTCTGCCATTGGGTACTCTCGTTTCTGAAGTTTCCTCTGGGACACCATAACGGGCCCATACGCGGTGCCAAGACCTGCCGTAAGGTCGCCGTATTTGCCGGGGAAAGTGGACGCGATGATACGTTCGCTTAGTGCCCTCGCCTTCTTCGCCTTCACCGCGCTCGGTGCGCAGGCCGTGACGCTTGATCCGCAAGGCCAGATCCGGCCCGAATTGCTGGGACAGGCGCTCGCCGCGCAGGAATCGCACAAGGCGGACACGCGCGAGACCGGCCGCCTCGTGATTGTGGACTATTCGCTGCATTCGCGCGAGCCCCGGCTCTATGTCGTGAACCTGCAGACGGGTGATGTGGCCGCGTTCCGGGCCGCACATGGCAAGGGCTCCGACGCCGATCATGACGGCTATCTCGACAGTTTTTCCAATGTTTCCGGTTCCAGCGCCAGCCCGCAGGGCGCCTTCGTGACCGCCGAGGAATATGTCGGCAAGCATGGTCGCAGCCTGCGCCTCGATGGCCTCGACGCGACCAATAGCGCCTCACGCGAACGGGCCATCGTGGTGCACGCAGCCGACTATGCCGAACCGGAATTCCTTGCCCAGCACGGCAAGCTCGGCCGCTCGAACGGCTGCATCGTGTTCTCCAGGGCGGACCTGAAGACATTCCTCGCCGAGGTGCCGGCGGGAACGCTGCTGTTCGTCAGTAAATAGGCCTATTTGAGCGCACGCCAGCCGATGTCGCGGCGGCAGAAGCCTTCGGGCCAGTCGATGCGGTCCACACCGGCATAGGCGCGGTCCACGGCTTCCTTCAGCGTATCGCCGGATGCAGTCACATTCAGCACCCGCCCGCCAACGGCGACGATGGCGTTCTCGGAATCGCGGTCTGTGCCAGCCTGGAAGACGGTGACGCCGGGCAGGTTATTGGCGTCGGTCAGGCCGTTGATGACGGAGCCCTTGGAATAGCTGCCGGGGTAGCCCTTGTTGGCGAGGACCACAGTGGCGGTGGGCTCGAAACGGTCCAGCTCGAGCAGGGATTCGAAGGCCTCTTCATTGCCGACAAGGCCGTTCGTGGCGGAGGCGAGGATGGCGGGCACGATGTCGCCCGCGAGGCCTTTCATCAGGGCCTGACACTCCGGATCCCCGAAGCGGGCGTTGAACTCGACGACCTTGGGGCCTTCTTTCGTCACCATGACGCCGACATAGAGCACGCCCTGATAGGGCATGCCGTCGGCCGCCATGCCCTTCAGCATGGGCTGGACGATCTCGGCCTTGATACGGTCCATGATGGCGGGCGTGACGACGGGCGCAGGCGCATAGGCGCCCATGCCACCTGTGTTCGGGCCTGTGTCGCCGTCGCCGACGCGCTTGTGGTCCTGCGCGGCGGGCAGGTAGACCGCGCCTTCGCCGTCAGTGATGACGAAGATGCTGGCTTCCTCGCCATGCATGAATTCCTCGATGACGAGCGTTGCCGACGCGTCGCCATGCTTGCCGGACAGCATCTCTTCGACTTCCGTGTCGGCCTCTTCGAGCGTCTCGGCGATAACAACGCCCTTGCCCGCTGCGAGGCCATCGGCCTTCAGCACGTAAGGCGCTTCCATCGTTCGCAGGAAGGCTTTGGCCAGTTCTGGCGAGGTGAACTCGCCATAGGCCGCCGTGGGCACGCCATAGGCCTTCATCCGGCCTTTAGAGAACGCCTTGGAGGCCTCAAGTTGTGCGGCCTTCTTGCTGGGGCCGAACACGTCAAAGCCGCGTGCGCGCAGCACATCGGCGAGGCCGAGGGCCAGCGGCGCTTCCGGACCGATGACGACCAGGTCGGGCTCGACCTGAAGGGTAAGCTTCACGAGATTGTCGATATCGTCAGCGGCAATATCAAAGCACGGACCGATCACGTCCATGCCGGGATTGCCGGGCGTCGAATGCACAACGTCCACCAAGGGCGACTGGTCGATCTTCCAGGCCAGCGCGTGTTCGCGCCCGCCGGAACCGATGAGGAGAATGTTCATGGGATTTGGCCCCTCGCCTGCTGCTTCCCAGCCGCTATAAAGGCTGGATGTCCGACTCGCCAGTCTCCAATGACCACGCCGTTTCCGTTTCCGAGCTCGCCGCGAGCCTGAAGCGGACAATCGAGTCCAATTTCGACCATGTTGTCGTGCGCGGAGAGCTGGGACGGGTGACCATTGCCCGGTCCGGCCACATGTATGCCGATATCAAGGACGACAAGGCCGTTCTCAACACGATCATGTGGAAGGGCCAGGTCGACAAGCTGCCCTTCCGGCCGGAGGAAGGCCTCGAAGTGATCGCGACGGGCCGCCTGTCGATCTATGAAGGCCGCTCGAACTACCAGTTGCTGGCGAGTTCCATGCGGCCGGCGGGCGCTGGCGCGCTGATGGCGCTGCTGGAAGAGCGCAAGAAAAAGCTCGCCGCCGAGGGCCTGTTCGACGCCGCGCACAAGAAGCGCCTGCCCTACCTGCCGCAGACCATTGGCGTGATCACCAGCCCGACCGGCGCCGTGATCCGCGATATCCTGCACCGTATCCGCGACCGTTTCCCGGTGCGCGTCATCGTGTGGCCTGCGCTGGTGCAAGGCGATGCGGCGGCGGCGCAGGTGACGGCCGGTATTCGCGGGTTCAATGCGATGACCGGTGCAGACAGGCCCGATGTGATAATCGTGGCGCGGGGCGGCGGGTCGATTGAGGATCTCTGGCCCTTCAACGAGGAAATCGTCGTGCGGGCGGCCTTTGAAAGCGAAATCCCGCTCATTTCGGCTGTGGGCCACGAAACGGATACGACGCTGATCGACTATGTGTCGGATGCGCGGGCGCCGACGCCAACCGGAGCGGCCGAAATCGCCGTACCAGTGCGCAATGACTTGCTCCTCAGTATTGAGGAGAATGCCGCGCGGCTGAAGCGGGCGCTGACCCGGCGCACGGCGCGCTCACGCGATGCGCTGCGGGCGGCGCGCCTGCCGCGTCCCGAGACGCTGCTGCAGTCCAAGCGCCAGCGGCTGGACTATGCGGCGGCCAGCCTGCCCCGCGCCACGCGCACACTGATCGAGCGCAGCCGGGCCCGGCTTGCGGCCGCGCAAGTGAGCCCGAGTGGACTCAGAGCGGACATTCGGCGGGCACGTCAGAGCCTGCGAGAAACCGCGGTGCGGGCGCGCCCTGCCCTGCTGCGCCTGATGGACCGGCGGCGTGTGTCGCTGGAATCGCAGGGCAAGCTGCTGGAAACGCTCTCTTATCACGCCACACTGAGCCGGGGCTTTGCCATTGTGCGCGGTGAAGACGGCAAGCTGATCCGGTCGGCAGGCATTGCCGCGAGCGCAGCCGCATTCAAGGTGAGCTTTGCCGACGGCGACGTGGCCGCCTCGCCGCTGGAAGGTTCGCCGCCCTCCCCGCCTGCGGCCCCTGCCCCCAAAACGAAGAAAGCCCCGGTCAAGGACCAGGGCTCTCTTTTCTAGGCAATCAGGAACGCCTCAGGCGCCCTGGATGTCTTCCTGCAGGATCGTCATCTGGAACTGGTAGGACGTCTCGCCTTCGTCGACATCCTTGTAGACCAGCGCGATGAACTCGGCGCCGAGGTAGACCTCGACGGAATCGTCGGTCTTGTCGCGGGCCAGCAAGCGCATGCCCGGATGCAGTTTCTCTTTCAGGTACGCCTCAAGACGCAGTATTTCTTCACGTTCCATGACGCAACTCCTTCGCAATTCAGCGGCGCAACCTAGTCTTTTTCTTTTCCGGCGCAACCGGGGCCCCTGCAAACGGGTGTGATCAAGACTGAGAGCCCGCGTTAGTTCTGGCTTCGGGCCACACGAAAGCCGATGCCATCGGAGCGCCCGGTGTCAGGATAGGCATCGCGATAGGCCGATCGGACATAGGAAGGGATTTTCTCCCAGCTGCCCCCGCGCACACCATGCGTGCGGCAATTGCTCTTCTGCTGCGCCGACGCGTCTCCCGTGCGACCAAGATAATTGGAATACCAGCAATCCTCGACCCATTCGGCCGCGTTGCCATGAATCTCGTAGAGACCAAAGGGGTTTGGCGCGTATGTGCGGGCGGGCATCAGGGTTCGCGGCCATCCGCCTTTCGGGCTGCCATTGTAAACGCGGGTCGCGTTGAAATTGGCGGCGTCTGCCGGCAGGGCATCGCCTGTATAGAAGGCGGTTTGCGTGCCTGCGCGGGCTGCGTATTCCCATTCGGCCTCGGACAGGAGACGATAGGGCTCGCCTGTCACCTGCGTGTTGAGCCAGGCGATGTAAGACTGCGCTTCCGGCCAGGTGATATTCACAACGGGAAAGGCGGGCTGCAGCCATTGCTCTGACCGGGTTTCCGCGTCGGCCTTGATATCAGCGCATCCGCCGCCCTCCCGGCAGGCCTTCACGTTTGCCCAGGTGATCTCGGTGGCCGAAACCGCGAATGTATCGACATTGACACGCCATTGCGGGCCTTCGCCGTCCTTGCGATCAACTTCAGTTTCGGGCGATCCCATCGTGAACGTACCGGCAGGCAGCGCGATCATCTCGGGACAATCGAGGCAATCCTTGAACGTGCGCTCGGAAATGCCGGAGCCGACGGCCGCTGCGGCGAAGGACGTATCGCGCAACAGATCGGACACGGCCGTGAAGCCAGTCTTCAGGCCCGGTGTCGGCGCCTGCGTCTCTGCGGTCGAGCGCGATGCACTGGCGATATTGGGCAACCGCCCGCCTGCCGAAGCGGCAACCGGCGCGGGCGTCGGACCGCCATTGCAGCCTGCGAAACAGAAGTCGGCACCTGTCAGGCCGGAATTGTAGAACGGGTTCTGCAGGCCGTTGGTCGACTGGCGCACCCTGTCGGCGACACGCTTGAAGACTTGTTCGGCAATCAGGTTGCGGGTGGAAAGCGTTTCGGCCAGCGCCGTCGCGAAGGCACTGTTGCCGCCCTCGCCGTCATAGGCGACGTAACCGGGCGCCGTGGAATAGGAAATCAGCAATCCCGCCGCCGGTTTGACCTCAGCGAGACCGCCGCCGGCGCTGCGTGTGGAACTGGGCAGCGGGTTGTTCCGGCAGGCGTCCAGAATGACGAAATTGACGCTATTTCCGGCATCTTCGACATATCGGAGCGCGTCACCAAGACGGGGCGCCTGTCGCCAGATATCCTGTTCGGAGCGGGCGCTGGAATCGACCGGGACCAGATAATTGAGGCCCTGCGACTGCACACCGTGGCCCGCATAATAGATCAGGCCAACCGCTGAGGGGCCCGCAGCCTTGAGGCGCGCGCCATGGGCCGCGAACGCGTCTTCCATCTGGGCTTCGGTGGCGTCGATGACCGTGTCGACCTTGAAACCGACGCTGGACAGGGCGTTTGCGACCAGGGCCGCATCACGCGCCGGGTTCTCAAGGGCCCATCCGGTCTGGCGATAAGCGGAGTTGCCAATCACCAGCGCGAAGCGCGGCTCAGTCGGCGCTTCGGCACGGGATGACAGGGCAATAACAAGGCCTGCAAAGGCCAGAAACATGGTGCGTAGCATGGCGAGCGTCCCCTCTCGCGTTCAAGTCTTCCCCAGCGCCATTATCTGTAGACGCATTTTGGACCTGTCGGAAGGGGCGCGCGCAGAAGGCCTATTTGGCCATTTCGTCCGGAATGTGCTGGTCCATGGTCTGGGCCGGGTGGCAGCAGAGCGGTTCGCCGACAATCTTGGCCGGCACGCCTGCGACGGTGCAATGCGCCGGCACGTCCTTCAGGACCACGCTGCCAGCGGCAACCTTGGCTTCGTCGCCAACCGTGATGTTGCCGAGCACCTTGGCACCGACCGAGAGCAGCACGCCGCGGCCGATCTTGGGGTGGCGGTCGCCGACTTCCTTGCCCGTACCACCGAGCGTGACGCCGTGGAGCAGCGAACAACCATCGCCGACGATGGCGGTTTCACCGATCGTGATGCCGGTCGCGTGGTCGAGCATGACGCCATTGCCGATGCGGGCGGCGGGATGAATATCGACGCCGAAGAGTTCGGAGGCGAGGCCCTGGAAGTGGAAGGCCAGCGACTCGCGGCCCTGACGCCAGAGGACGTGCGCAACGCGGTGTGTCTGCAGCGCCATGAAGCCTTTGAAGAACAGGAACGGCTGCAGCATGCCCCGGCAAGCCGGGTCGCGCTCGAGAACGGCCTGCATGTCGGCTTCGGCAGACGTCAGCAGCGAAGGATCGGAATCATAGGCCGTCGACAGGATATGGCGCACCTGGAGCGTGCCCATGACCGGGCCGCCCAGCTTTTCAGCCAGATGGTAGGACAGGGCCTGGCAGAGGCTGTTGTGCGACAGGATCGCGGCGTTGATATAGCTTGCCAGTGTTGGTTCTTCTGCAGCTGCTGCTGCAGCTTCGAAACGCAGGCGACGCCAAGCGGGTGGTGGCGAACCGATATCAGGATTTTCGACCATTCCGGCCTCCGTCAGAAGTGGGCTTTGTAAGCACATGGGCGAAGTGAGCGCCCGTATCAAGCTGCCACGTTTTCATATTCAACTCACTCGGCGGGCGCAGGACGCCAGCCGAAGGCCCGGCGAATGGGCTTCAGCGTCATGATCCGGAACACGGCGGGCGTGAAATACAGCGCCAACAGGGCCGATCCGGCGACACCGCCCGATATGCCCGCGGCCAGAGGCATCCAGAAGGAATCCCCGGTCAGCAGGATCGGCACGAAGCCGCCCATCGTGGTGAGCGTGGTGGCCACGATGTGGCGCGTGGCGTCAACCACGATCTCGCGCTGGGCGATGACATTATCCGCCATGGCTGCCGGACTCGCCCGTAATAATGACAGGACCACGATCGAGCTGTTGATGGCGATACCAAGCAGGCCAAGGCCGCCAACAATCGCGTTGAAGCCGAAAGGCAGGTTGAACAGCCAGACGCCGAAGAAGGCGAGCCCGAGCGACAGGAAGCCGGTCGTCAGGATCAGCAGCATCATGCGGAACGAGTTGAACACGAGCATGATCGCGCCAGCCATGACAAGAACCAGCGGAATGCCGACACCGGCAAGGTTGCCAAGGGCCTCACCAGAGTTTTCAGCTTCGCCCCCGATGCTGATCCTGTAGCCCTGCGGCAGGTGGAAATCGCTGTCCGCGAGCCGTTTCTGGAAGTCAGCGAAGACAGGCGCTGGCAATGTATAGGGGTCAAGGAAGGCGAGGATCTGGTTCACGCGCTCGCCGTCTTGCCGCGAGACAACTGCGGTCTTCGGATCGAGCGACATCGTGCCGAGGGCCGACAGGGGCGTACCATTACCAATGGTCATAGAGCGCAAGTCCGACAGCGACCCCCGGCGATCATCCGGTGCGATGACCATGACAGGCAGTTCTTCCGTGCCCTCAACAACAGACCCCGCGCGGACGCCTTCGAGTTCGGCATTCATGTCGGAGGCAATCTGCGTGAGCCGTTCACCGGCCAGCGCTGTCGCCGCTTCATCGGCCTTCAGGCTGACCGTCGGTGCGCCAAGCTCAAGCGAAGCCACCGTGTAAGTGACGCCCGGTGTCTGGGCGAGGATGGTGCGCGCCTCGTCGCCCAGGCGGCCAAGCGTATCGAAATCATCGCCCAGGATCGTGAACTCGATGGGCGCATCGGCGGGTGGGCCCTGTTCGAAAGGAAGGGCCAATACGCGCGCACCCGGGAAGGCGTCGCGCATCTCACGCTGCACTTTGGCGACGATCTGGTGGGTGCGGCGATTATCGTCCAGCTGGACCCAGCCGGCCGCGAAGCCTTCAACACCCTCTGTATTGTTGATGACGTTGTAATAGACACGCGGCGACGGCTCACCGAGCACCCAGGTGACCGCTTTGACGCCATCCATGGCCTCGATCAGTTCGGTGGCACGCTGGGTGGAAGCAATCGTATCCGACAGGCTGGCCTCCGGGGGCAGCTGCATGCTCATCTGGAACTGGTCGCGCTCGGTCTGCGGGAAGAACTGGGAGGGCAGCTGGCCGACCAGCCAGAAGCCGACGATGGCGGGCGCCGTGCCGAGAATGATGCCAAGCGGCGGGAAGCGCAACACGGCCTCGATGGTCGCGCGATAGCCGTCAGAGATGAAATCGACCGAGACGCCGTCACGCCACCAGCGGCGCGGGCGCTTGTGTTCGCCGGTCTCCCAGCCGCGCGTGCGGTCAAACCAGCCAGCCATGGCGGGAATGACGGTCACCGAGATCACGAAGGATGCCGTGATGGAATAGATGACCGACAGGCCGATCATGCCGATGAATTCGCCGGCCCCACCGGGCAGCATGGCAATCGGCGCGAAGGCGAGCGCCGTGGTCAGCGTCGAGGCCGCGAGCGGCGCAAACAGGTGTCGGAGACATTTGTCGATCGCCCCGAGACGCGAGGCGCCACGGGCGCGCATCTGGTCGAAATCATCGACAACCACGATCGCGTTATCGATGAGCAGGCCGAGCGAGATAACGAGGCCGGTGACTGACATCTGGTGCAGCGGATTGCCGAACACCTTGAACAGGATCAGCACGAGGGCAACCGTCAGCGGTATGGCCGCGCCGACGACCAGCGCCGAGCGCCAGCCCATCGTGAAGAACAGGACCAGGAACACGATGCCCGCCGACATGAGCAGGTTCTTGGCGAGCCCGTTCAGGCGTTCATTCGTATAGATGCTCTGATCGAACACGGTCTCGATGCGCAATCCGGGTGGCGCATCCATGGCAAAATCGTCAACCAGCGCATGGGCTGTCTTGGCCCATTTATCGACGCGCTGGTTTTCGGAGATATAGGCTCCGACCAGCATGGTCCGCTTGTTGTTCTCGAAGGCCATGCGCACAGGCGGGTCTTCGAACCCCTTCTGCACCACCGCCACATCACTGACGCGCACGGCAGAACCGTCCGGTCGCTGGATCAGCGGCACGCTGCGGATACGCGAGATATTATCAAACTCGCCGCCCACTTCGAGGCCGACATTGCCGCCATCGGAGCGCAATGTCCCGGCAGGTGTCTTGCTGTCGGCCGAACTGATCAAGGCCGCCGCCTGCCGCATCGAGAGCCCGGCTGCCGAGAGCTTTTCCGGATCGACAACAATACGCACTTCCTCGGCTGGCACACCGAAGAGGTCCGTCAGCTCGGTTCCGGGCAGGCGCTGGAAACGGTCTTCAAGATTTAGCGCCATGCGGCGCATCACGGCGAGCGGCGGATCGCCCTCGCCTTCCCAAACAAAGCCCACCACGAGGGTCGCCGCACCGACATATTGGCGGTGAACCACGGGCGTGCTCGTGCCGGGCGGAAATTTCGCGCGTGCAGAATCGACCTTCTGACGGATGAGCGTCCACGCATCATCGACCTCGGACTCGGACAGGTCCTCGCGCACCTGAATACTGACTTGCGACACACCCGGACGAGACACCGAATGGACTTCATCCACCTCAGGCAGCTCCATCAGGGCCGCTTCCACGGGTTCGGTGACGAGCGCCTCCATCCGCTCGGCGTCAGCGCCGGGCAAGGTCGTCAGCACGAAGCCATAGCGCTCGATCAAGGTCGGGTCTTCCTGCCGACCGAGCGAGAACATCGCGCCGATGCCGCCGACCATGATGACCATCATGATCAGGATCGTCAGACGCGGAAGATTGAAGAATACAGTGCGCATAACCGGTCCGCCCTCAGCCGCCGTTAGGCGCGTCGGCCAGCGCAGGATCGCGCGGCGTGACAGGCATGCCGGGCGCGATACGTTGCAGGCCATCGACGATCACGCGGTCGCCTTCCTGAACCGGGCCACGCACAAAGCCACGCCCGCCTTCGGAATGGACCATCTCGACGGGGCGCGGCTCGGCGCGCCAGCCTCCGCCCTCTACGGGTGCAGCAACGAACACGGTCCACAGCCCACGTGAGGCAGTCGACATGGCTTTTACCGGAACCCAGAAACCCGGCTCGTCGATTTCGCGCTCCATGGAGAGGCGTACAACGGAGCCCGCCGGCAGGTTACCCGGGTTTTCGATGTCGAACATGGCAGCAACAGTCCGCCGGTCTGCATCGATCACGCCCGTCACGGTGCGGAGCTTGGCGTCCACAGGGCCGGTGTCGGCAACAAGTGTGTAGATATCGCCGGGGGTCAGACGGATGGCGCTGACGGATGGCAGGCCGATCCTGGCTTCAAGATGTCCGGATTCGACCAGTTCCAGGATCGGCGTGCCCGGCGCAGCGATGGCGCCTTCATCAGACATGCGGGCCGTCACAACACCGTCGAATGGCGCCGTGATGCGCGCAAGATCGATCTGGACGCGCAGCGTGTCTGCCTGCGCCTTTGCGGCGTCGATACGCGCCATGGATGTGCTGGCCTGCGCTTCCGCCTCGTCCACGCGCTGTTGCGAGACATGCCCCTGCGCCTTCAGTGTTCTCTCCCGCTCAACAGTATTGAGGGCGAGATTGTGCGAGGCGCGCGCCTCTTCGACACTTGCCTGGGCAGATGCGAGTTGGGCCGTAAGGCTGCGTGTATCGAGCTTTGCCAGCATCGCGCCCTGTTTGACCCGGTCACCGACATCGGCCGAGATCGCCTCGATACGCCCGCCTGTCGAAAAACCGAGCTGGCTCTTGCGGCGCGCCTCGGCGAGACCGCTATAGGATTCGTCGATCTTGAACTCGCTGGCGAGCCGGACCGGCAGGACGGACACGACAAGCGGCTCAGGCGCCACTGTCGCAACTTTCGGGCCTTCGGCGCTGCGCAACTGAAGTGCGGCAAAGACGAGCCCGCCCGCGACGAGGATCAGGATGATGAGGAAGACCAGCCCCTTTAAAAAGGTTGGCCGCTTTTCACGGGCGGTATCGCCCTGATACGGATCGGAAGGCGTCATGGCTTTTCTCCCAGGGAGATGGAATCAGTTTGCGGCCGATCGTCGGGGCGTTGCAAACCCCGAAAAACAAGATCAGCGTGAAAGGCAATGAACTCGCTTGCAGATACCGGCGCGTGCGTCGGTGCGACTGCCGGAAAGTGTGGCAGGTGAGTCAGTAATTGCGCGACCCCGTGCGATGCCGCCCAGACGGATGTTGCAGAAAGGAACGGGTCGAGATCGGGATCGAAAATGCCGAGCGCCTGTCCCTCCTTCACCATCGAGACGAGTACGCCGAAGGCGCGGCCCTTATATGAGGATGTAAAAGTATCCCAGTCCGCGCCGCACTGAGGGGCCAGTTCGGCATTCTCAATCTGGGAAAAAGCTGCCGCGTAATGATACGGGCGCTCAATGGCTGTCTCGATATAGGTGGAGACACAGGCACGTCCGCGCACGGCAAAGGGTGCATCCACGCCGGAAACCCGGCCGACACGCGCCAGAAGCCGCTCGAAGAACGCCTCCTTCAACTCGTCGATCAATTCATCCTTCGAGCCGAAATACTTGTAGATGGCAGAGGGCGAATAATCGATTTCCTCGGCCAGACGCCGGATCGACAGGCCCGACTCGCCTTCCAGCGCGAAGACACGCTCGGCTGCGTCGATAATGGCGCCGCGCACTTTGAGGCGGCGGCGTTCCGCAGGCGTCGGGTCGAGGGACAAATCGGTTGGCATGGAGCGTTGGTCAGTCGATCGGCATAAGGCGTGTTCAGAAAGTGAACAGCGTTCACCTCATCTAGCTCCGCCCCACTGCCCCGGCAAGCAGAAACATGGAAGCCCGCCCTTTCACGCCCCCTCTGCGGCCTCTATGTAGCGAGTATGGCTAATCGATTTCCCCCCGCACCGCCTGTTGGCACCCCCATGCTGGCGACCCGCCCAAGCGCCGATGCGCGCGCCCTGCTGGCTTTGCGCCGGTCTGCGGGCAAGCAATTCCTGACGGAACCCGGCCCTTCGCCGGAAGCCCTCGACGAGTTGCTGACGATTGCCGCGCGCGTGCCGGATCACCGCAAGCTGTCACCGTGGCGCTTCATCGTCTTTGAAGGCGATGCGCGCGCTGAGTTCGGCCACGCCATCGCAAAAATCCATGGCAGCAACCTGCCGGATGCGGAATCCCAGGATGTTTTGTTTGCCGCGGGCCTGCCTCTGCGTGCCCCCGTCATGGTGGCCGTGATCTCGTCGCCGGACCACTCTCACAAGACCCCCGTATGGGAACAGGAATTGTCGGCAGGCGCGGTGTGCCACAACCTTTTGCTGGCTGCCAACGCGTCAGGCTGGGCCGGTGTCTGGCTGACCGAGTGGCTGGCGTTCGACAAGCAAGTCGATGCCGTGCTCGGACTCACTGAAGGCGAGCGCGTTGCCGGTTACATCTATCTCGGCACGGCCACGATGGCCTCTCTTGAACGCCCTCGGGCGGACATGAGCGAGAAGGTCACACGCTGGACGGCGCCCGCCTGATCAGCCGCGTCCACGATAGGACGCAACGCCCGTATCCGGCACATAGAGGCACTTAGGCACTTCGCCCGACTGCCAGAACACGTCGATCGGAATGCCGCCGCGCGGATACCAATAACCCGAGATGCGCAGCCAGGTTGCTTCCGTAAAGTCGAAGATGCGCTTGCCGATCGAGACGGTGCAATCCTCATGAAACGCACCATGATTGCGGAAGCTGGTGAGGTACAGCTTGAGGCTCTTGGACTCCACCAGCCAGTCGCCTGGTGCATAGTCGATCACGAGATGGGCAAAGTCAGGCTGGCCGGTCACCGGGCATAGCGACGTGAATTCCGGGGCGACGAAGCGGGTAAGATACAGCGTGCCAGCATGCGGGTTGGGCACGCGCTCAAGCTGCGCCTCTTCCGGGCTTTGCGGGGCGGCCGTTTGCTGGCCGAGCTGGTCGAGGCCGCTATAGATCGGATTATCAGGCATTGGGCAGTATTCCTGGAACGGGGACAAGGCCGAACAAGAGCCCGAAATAGGTCGCATAGGCAAGCAGGAGGACTGCACCTTCCCAGCGCGAGATGCGCTTGCGGGTGATCGCAAAAAGCATGAGCAGGACAGTCGAGAGCACAAGCATCCCGATATCCAGCGGCGAAATGAGACTGGTCGTCGCGCCGTCGGCGATGGATCCGACAGCCGTGTTTCCGCGCACGCTGAATGGCTGGACAAGGGCCGTCACGCCGAGAATACCCAGCACATTGAAAATGTTCGACCCGATGATATTGCCAAGCGCCACGTCAGACTTGCCGCGATAGGCCGCCACAGCCGTTGTGGCGAGTTCCGGAAGGCTGGTGCCGACCGCAACAATCGTAAGACCGATGATGGTTTCGCTGATGCCGAAATCACGCGCGATTGAAACGCCGCCGTCCACCAGCAGACGCGCGCCGATGATGACGGCTACCAGGCCTACAACCGCGATAATGAGCCCGACAAAGAGGCCATATTGCGCCTGAACGATTTCACCTTCAGCGGCGTGCATCGCGGCCGCATCCGTCTCGCGTTTCTGATCCGCCACCAGTGAATACGCCAGATACGCCAGCAACAGGCCAATCAAGCCGAAGCCCGCCAGCCGCGTGAAAAAATCAAACCAGATCAAGGCACATAGCAACGCAGTGACAGCCAGCATGACAGCCCCGTCCCGGCTCAGCGCCCGCGGATTGGTCAGGATGGGGCGGATGACAGCGGCAAGTCCCAGCACGAGCAGGATATTGGCGATGTTCGAGCCGACGACGTTCCCGACCGCGATACCCACCGCTCCCTGGCCTATGGCCCGCAGGCTTGTGACCAGTTCAGGGACAGAGGTGCCAAAACCAACAAGCGTCAGACCGATCACAAGCTCTGAGATATTCAGCTTCCGAGCGATGCTGACAGACCCCCGGACCAGCGCTTCACCCCCCATGAACAGAAGCAAAAGGCCGCCAAGCACCATAAGATAGGTCATTCAGTCTCCACAGGTTTTGATAAGCCCATCATATGGTGACGCCTTGATCGCTTGCAAATGCCCTTCTGAAGAGGCGCAACGCAGTGACAACTCGCCTGAATGGCTATGTATTTATAAGAATATTTTTCATTTTCTTGCAGTATTCGGGGCGCAAACGGCATCTCCGCGCAATATGTTGCCACTATACAGGCCTGTTCAGGCTTCATTTAGGAAAACTGGCGCAATCCTCGCATTGAAATTCGAATGGTAAATTCTTTGATGTCTCAGCGGCTAGCCCGTCTCAGCTCTGTCGCCGGGAGTGCCCTCATGCACCCCGCAACGGGCCTGTGCGTACTGGGCGCAGTGACGGCGTGCGCCGGGTTTCCCGGTGGCGGCAACGGTCTCGGCGGCACGAGCAAACAGATGCCTGTGGAACTGGACGGCCTGCCACCCGGACTGGAAGCCAAGACACGCACCGTTCTGGAAACCGATGAAGCCCCGCCGAAGAGCATCCTGGAGTCGCGCCGACAGGCGGGCGATGCGGCCAGTACGCTGGAAGAGTTCCTGGCGTCGGAAGGCTATCTCGCCGCCGAAGTCTCGCCCGAGCTGATCGACACACTCGAAAAGAAACCGCGCCTCGACGTACAGGCCGACGAACGGTTTGAAGTCGCGTCGGTCAAACTGTCCATGGCGTCGGCCGTCAGCGAACCGCTGCAGGCGAAACTGGACGTCGCCCTCAAGACGGTACCGGTCGGCTCTCCTGCAAAGACGACGGATATCGAGGGTCTCGACAACCGACTGGTGCGGACCCTGCTGGATAATGGCCACCCCTTTGCTGAAAGCGCCGGCATTGATGTGCTCGCATCCCGCAAGGAAAAAACGGTCGAGATAACATACGCGCTGGCGCCGGGCCCCTATGTGCGCCTCGGCGATATGACGCTGACCGAAGGCAGCGGGTCCGACATGGACACGATCCGCCTCTACCGCACCTGGACACCCGGTGATGTTTACTCCGCCGAGAAGATCGACCAGCTGCGCGCCCGCCTCCGCAGCAGCGGCCTGTTCGACGGTATCGGTGTCGAGATATCCCAAACGCCGGACTCCAACGGGCTCTACCCGGTCCAGCTGACGCTCACTGAAGCCAAGCGCCGATCCATCGGTGCCGGCGTTACCGCCTCCACGACCGACGGTGTGGGTGCCGACGCATTCTGGGAACGCCGCGACCTGACCGGCGCCGGCGACACATTCCGCCTGCAAGGCGAAGTGGCGACACTCGCCCGCGACCTGACCGCAACCTATACCCGCCCGAATATCGGAAGGTATGGCCGCACGTTCACCGCCGAGACGGGCGTGCGGGCCGAAGAAACCGACGCCTATGACCTGCAAGGCGTGAAAGTGGGCGCGGCCCTGTCGCAGCCTTTCAACAAGAACTTCACGCTGTCGGCAGGCGTCACGCTTGATGCGACCCGTACGAAGGAGCTGCGTCTGCGCGCCCTGCTGGAGCCGCGCGAACTGGTCACCCTGTCCTTCCCGCTGGCGGCGACCTATTCGACCGTCAGGCAGCCCCTCGACCCGCAAACGGGCAACAAGGCTTTCCTTGGCATTGAGCCGGGCATGTCGGTGGGCGACGCGAACGCCGGCTATACCCGCCTTCTCATCTCCGGATCGACCTACAAGAAAATCGCGGACGGCCCCTTCGTGGCTGCCTTGCGGAGCGAGTTCGGCGCCTTCTTCGGTTCCAATGGTGTTCCGGCTGACCGCCTGTTCTTCGCGGGCGGTGGCGGCACGGTGCGCGGCTTCGACTATCAGAGCCTGTCGCCAACCGATTCCTCCGGCGCCATCCTCGGCGGACGGACGCTGTTCGATATGTCCGCCGAGCTGCGCTACCGCCGCAGTGAGAAGATCGGCTATGTCCTGTTCGTCGACAGCGGCGCCGCAGCAAACAGCGCAGACGAAGTGTTCGGCGATTTGCGAACGGCTGTTGGTCTCGGCTTTCGGTATTATCCCGGTTTCGGACCGGTGCGCGTTGACATCGCAACCCCGGTCGACCGGCGCGAAGGCGAAAGCGCGGTTCAGTTCTATATCTCCATCGGACAGTCCTTCTGATGAAGTATCTGCGCACCACCTGGGCCTTTATCCGCCGACGCCCCTTCAGCTCCGGCGCGGGCGGGATCGTGACCCTGCTGCTGGTCGTCATCCTTGGCGCCCGGCTGTGGATCAACAGCGATGGCGGACGGGCTTTTGTTCTGTCGCAGATCGACGGTCGCGAAATTGGCAGTCTCGGGACGATCTCTGCGGAGGGGCTTACGGGCGATCCGCTCAATCGCATGCACCTCAACCATCTCTCGATCGCTGACAGTAAAGGCATCTGGCTGGAGGCAAACGACGTCCGCCTGAAATGGACACCGCGCGCACTGCTCTCCCGAAAGCTGGAACTCAACCTCGCCAGCGCAGGCGATATCAGTATCAGTCGCCGGCCCCAGACGGGCGCGAGTGAAAGCTCAAGCGGCGACGGTGGCTGGAGCGTCGAGCTGGATGATCTCTATATCGGCAAGCTGTCGCTCGCCGAAGGTGTTGCAGGCCCGGCAGCGGCCTTCAGCGTGGCCGGAGCCTTCGCGCGCGGCAAGGACAGCATCCTCACGGCAAAACTGGACATCACGCCCATCGAAGGATTGGGGGACCAGTTCAAGGTGGACGCAACGCGCGACGCCGCCGGACAGTTCAAGCTGGACGCCGAAGGCAAAGCGCCCGCAGGCGGCACCTTTGCCACCCTGCTCCACCTGAAAGACGGAGAGGATGCCTCCCTCAGCGCGTCCGTGGACGGCACGCTTGAAGAGGGCGACGGCTTTCTCCAGGTCCAGGTCGCAGGCGAAGACGCCGCCTCGATGACGGCGAAGATCCTGGATGGCCGCCTCACCGCCAATGCTGACGTCAATGCCATGTCGCTCCCGCTACCGGAGACCGTGCAGAGGCTGGTGGGCTCCGAAGCCCGGTTCGTGCTCGGCGCGGATATCAAGAAGAATATTGCGTCCTTTGACCTTTCCGCTTCGATGGCGTCCGGCCTGCTCACCGCCAAGGGCGAAGCTGACACCGAGACCAAAAAGCTGAACGGACCGGCCGCCGTCACACTCAAGTTCACAGGCCTGCCAGACCTCGCCGGCCTTGATGCAAACCTGTCACTCGACGGCACGCTGCAAATGGAGGGCGATGTGCCTTCCTATACCGGACAGGCCAACCTTGTGGCGCTTGACGGCGCCGACCTGTCCTTCCGCCAGCTGAGCGGCCCGGTGACGGTCTCCGTCGAACCGGACAAGATACCGTTCCAGGCAGACCTCGTCGGCGAAGGCGTCCTCGCCGACAATGACACCGTCTCAGGCCTTCTGGGCAAGCAGCCCCACCTTGTGGCCAGCGGCGCCTATGCCCGCGACACCGGTGTGCTGACCCTGGCGCCGTCCGCATTGACCCTGCCCGAAGGCAACGTCACCGCATCCGGCACAATCGCGACGCAGGCCCGCACGCTCGACATTCGCGGCACACTGGACCAGGGACTGCGCAGCCTGCCCGGTTCATTTGGCGGGCGCGCCGCAGGCACATTCCGCGTGCATGGCCAACTCACCAGCCCGTCCATTGAAACCAACCTCGCAGGCCAGGGTTTCTTCGGCCTGCCGGACAGCGTGCAGCCCCTCATCGGCCCGTCACCGAAGCTCAACGCGTCCCTGACGATTGACGGCAAGGCCATTCGTATCGCCAAGGCAACGCTCGCCAGTGCAGGCCTGCAGCTGAAGGGCGACGGCGTCTACCGGATTGGCGGCAAGAGTGCACTCGCCTTCACTTTCGACCAGACCGCGCCACTCGACATCAGCGGCAATGCCTTTGATCTTGGTGCTGGCACAATCAGTCTCACCGGACCGTCCGATGCGCTTGTCGTCGATCTGAAATCCAGCGCCGGGACGTTCCATGTGGCGTCTCGCGACGTCGAAGACGTGGCCGCAACAGCGACAGTCACGCTGGCAGGCGATCGCATCGCCGGACCTGTCAGGCTGACCGGAAACTTCGCTGGCGAAGCGCTCGACCTGACAGCCGACTTCACGCGCGCCGATGGCGACATGCTCATCGAGAACATCAGCGGCAATTATGGTCCGCTTACGCTTGCGGGCCGGACCGAGATCAACAAGGTGGGCGACCTGATCGTTGCCATCAACGCCGATGGTGATGGCCTGACGACGGACGATATCCGCGTCAAGAACCTGCGCGCCAATGCCAGCATCATCAAGGAAGGCGACGCACCGATGTCGCTGGTCGTGCAGGCCCAGGGCAGCGGCGCAAGACTCACGAACGGCGTCCAGCTCGATACATTCTCTGCTGATATCAAGAACAACAAGGACGGCTATGATTTCCGCGCCAGCCTCGTCAGCACCCGGGAAGCCTTTCCGTTCGACTTCACCTTTTCCGGCAAGGCAAACCTCTCCGGCGATGCACCGGAAGGCACATTCAGCCTGTCCGGCACGGCCCTCGGCGAAAAGCTGAGCACGCCGCAACCCGCCCGCTGGCGGCTTGGCGATGCGCCCGACCTCAACGGCCAGCTCGACCTGCTGGGCGGCGAGATAAAGGCGAGCCTCACCGGCAGCGGAGAAACCGCGACCCTGGCCGTTGACGTCAACGCGGTCGACTTCGGCGCCCTGTTTGCCCTCGCAAACCTCGGCGAGGTGGATGCGCGCCTGAATGGTCACGGCGAGTTCAAACCGATCGGGCTCTCGCCTTCAGGCTCGTTCGCCTTTTCTGCGACAAGCCCTGTGCCGGGTCTCGATACGTCCCTGTCACTCGACATGACGGGCCAGCTGAATGCCAAAGTGTTCAAGCTGAATGCCCGCAGCAATTACGGCAAGGATCTCGTGCTTGTCGCCGACGTGGTATTGCCGGTGACACCTTCGGCCACCTCACTTGTCAGTCTCGACCGCGAGCAGAAGCTTAGCGGCCAGGCTACCCTGAAGGGCGATCTTGGCGCACTCCAGTCAGCGGCGCTCGCCTACGGGCATGATATCGGTGGCCGGATAGATGCGCTCGCGACACTGAAAGGGTCACTGGCTGAGCCGACCTATCAGGCCAAGGCGACCATTAGCGATGGCATCTACGAGTTGGGTGCAACCGGCATGCGCCTGACCGGCATCGCCCTTGATGCCGCCTATGACGACCAGACCTTCACCGTGCAGGGCACCGGGCGCGGCGCTGACGATGGCACCGTGTCCGTGAGCGGCTCGGTGGGCAAAGCGCGCACCCGTGTCGAAGCGGACCTCGGGCGCCTTCTCGTCTATGACCGGGATGGCGACATCGCCCGGCTAAGCGGGAAAGTGACGCTGACAGAGGATGATGACGGACGCCTCGCAGAGGGCAAACTTGTCGTCGACGAAGCGCGTGTCTCGCTGGACAACCTGCCGTCCTCCGGTCCCAAGGCGATTGACGTCCGCTGGACAGATGACGACGTGTCCGCATCCGAAACCAGCAAGCTCAGGCAGTCACTGAAACTCAATCTGGATGTGGATGCCGCCCGGCGTGTCTTCGTCACCGGGCGCGGTCTCGATAGCGAATGGGCGCTCGACATGACGGCCACCGGCACCGCATCCAACGTGAACCTCAGAGGCGAGGCCACAATGGTGCGCGGCAGCCTCGACCTCGCAGGCCGCCCTTTTGTTTTCGACAGCGGCAAGATCACATTCGATGGACCGATTGACTCGGCCCGTATTGCCGTGGACGCGGAACGGTCGGTCAATGGGTTCGTCGCGAGGGTCCAGGTGTCGGGCAAACCGTCCAATCCCGTCTTCGAACTGTCGAGCACGCCGGACCTGCCGCAGGATGAAATCCTTTCGCGCCTCCTGTTCGGACGCTCGTCCATCGACCTCTCGCCCGTCGAAGCGGCGCAACTGGCCTCATCCATCGCCAAGCTTAGCGGACGCGGCGGCGGATTTGACCCGGCAGCCCAACTTCAGTCGGCGCTCGGCGTGGACCGCCTCTCGATTGGCTCGAACGATGACGGCAAGGCCGAACTCGGCGTGGGCCAGTATCTCAGCGACGACGTCTATCTCCAGCTCAATACCGCCGGCGCCAGCGGCAGCTCTGTCGAGGTCGAGTGGGAACCTGCAGATCACGTCTCCGTTACATCTGAAACCACGTCGACCGGCGAGAACAAGCTCTCCATAAGGTGGAAAAAAGACTACTAGGCCCAATTATAAGCGATGACTACCATTGAAACCAAAGGTATATTTTCACACGCGTAATTCCCTTCGGAGTGGTGAATGTATACAAAAGCACGGCAAATAAGCGCCAGAGTGTTTCATATTTTTGGTAAGCCTTGGTCTTGCTTTAACATCCTTAGCGCGAAATGCAGGGACTGCTAGAAAAGGGAAACTCAACGTGCAACACGAGCAAAGACACTCCAGTTCGCGCGCACCAACGCGTGTGGATCAGCTAGTAGGTGAAAAAATTCGCGCCCTGCGCATCGCGCAGAACCGCACTTTGGCCGAGCTTGGCACGGAACTCGGCATCAGCCATCAGCAGTTGCAGAAATACGAGACAGGCACCAACCGGCTAAGCGCCGGCATGCTGTCGACTGTTGCTGATGCTTTGCGCGTTCCTATTGCCGACCTGTTCGAGGATGAAGGCGACAATGATCCGACGATCAAGGATCCTGCCATGCGCGTGCGGGCAGAATGCCATGACTGGATCGAACGTACCAAATCGGTCGAGAAGCTCGAGACAATGTCCCGCGTGCTGAAAGCCCTGGCGACAGGCTGAGCCATCAGCCCTTCAGGTAGGGCTTGAGCGTGTCGACGCGATTCGGATGCACGAAGTGTTCGGTGAACCAGAAGGCATCTTCGGCTTCGAACATGTCTTTCAGCCAATCGATAACGATGCGGCCACTGGGCTGACGCCAGACTCTTTCGGTATAGGTCAGCCAGAACTGGATGGGCGCGACCTCGGGCAGCTCCAGTGGCACGAGCGACGGCTCGACCATACCGATATAGGATGGCAGCAAGGCAACGCCGCCGCCATTCTTGCACACTTCGATCATGGCGCTTGCGGAGTTCGTGACGAAAGCGAAGCTCACCATCTTCCGCAGCTCTGACATCTTCGGCGCCCAGCGTTCAATCTGATGCACATAAGCCTGATGCAGGATGGCGCGGTGCCGGAAATATTCGAACAGGCTGTTGGGCTCGCCATGCTCATCCAGGTATCCGCGTGAAGCGAAGCTGATGTAATGGAGTGTCCCCATGCGCCGTGCGATCACATCGTGCTGCTTCGGCTCGGAGAACTGTATGGCGATATCGGCGTCGCCGGCGCCGACATCAGGTGCTTTCTCGACAACATTCATCTTGATCTGAATGCGCGGATTTGCGCGATGGAACTCCGGCAGTCGCGGGGCGATCCAGTAGGGCCCGAGCCCGTCGCCTGTTGCCAGCGTGACCGTTCCCTCGGCTGGCTGCCCCTTGTCATTTGATTGACTTCTCAGCTCTTTGGCAGCGCCTGCCATGGCTTTCGCCTGGCCAAGGACGAACTTGCCCGCCTCGGTCAGCTCGACCCCGCGGGTTGAGCGATTGAGCAGCTGGACGTTCAGTTCGGTTTCGAGGTCGTCAATCTTGCGCCCGATGGTCGGAGGCGACTCGCCCAGGCGCACCGAGGCGGCCTTCATGCTGTTCAGCTCCGCAACGACCATGAAGACCCGGAGATTATCCCAATTGAGGCGCTCCGTCGGCATGCCCGCATCCTTCCACTGGGCACAAGCCATACGCCATGCCTGACGCACATATATCGTTGCATAACAGGCACGTCATTACCGGAATCCAGCCAGTATTCGTAAAATCTATACCGGAATTCTCTTCAGGCAGCACGCCGAAGCGTAATGAAGCCGGGATCTACTGTGACCGATTCACATGTGATTTTCAAAACCCAGTCACGAATACTTCCCGGACCGCCCAGGCAGAGGCGCCCTTCCCGTCGCACGATGGGAAGCGGCCGAGCAGCCACAACACCAAAGCCGCTGACACCGCGCATGCACTGCGTTTCACACCAGTCCCAGCGATCATTAACCGTGGCGCAGCGAAAGCCATCATCGTCGATCGGCTTGCGAAGGACATAAAGATGGCTGCCATTGACGAAGAGGTGCGACACGGCAGTGTCGAAATAGGCCGGCGCATGGCCACCGAATGTTTCAGGATCCGTGAGCAAGCGGACGATATCGACCTGCTCTGCGGCGATGGGCGTATTGGGCAGCCCGTGGCGGATGGGTTCGGGCTGGCGGGAGGGTATTTGTGGATAGAACACGGCAGTCTCCAATCACGGATATGGACAAACAGGCCTCACCTCTTGTGATTTGGAAGTTAGGATCGCTCCCGCTGCAGCGCCAGTTACGAATCGGCCACATGAACGTAGTTTAAGACTGCCCCCGGGCGGCTGAGTGCGCGACCAGCTTCGTCGCGCACTCAAATCGCTTCAGCGCAAGGATGACAGGACGTCGAACGGGCTGGACGATGGCTTATCGTTCGGCGCGGGCATCTTGGCGGCAGAAGTGTTCCGAGGCGCCCGGCCCGCTGCCTGCTTGAGACTGAGACCGATGCGCTTGCGCTGCACATCCACATCCAGCACCAGAACACTTACGACCTGCCCCGTACTGACCACCGTATGCGGGTCTTTCACGAACGTGTCCGACAGCTCCGACACATGCACGAGCCCGTCCTGGTGAACACCTATGTCCACGAAGGCGCCGAACGCCGTGACATTGGTGACAACGCCTTCCAGCCGCATGCCGGGCTTGAGGTCAGTCACTTTCTCCACGCCATCCTTGAACGTCGCCGTCCGGAATTCCGGGCGCGGGTCCCTGCCCGGCTTTTCAAGTTCGACGAGGATGTCTTTCACGGTTGGCACGCCGAAAATGGCATCAGCAAACTCTTCAGGCTTCAGCTTCGAGAGGAAGGCCTTGTCGCCAATCAGCGCCTCAAGCTTGCGCCCTGTCTTCTTGGCGATGCGCTCGACCACCGGATAGGCCTCCGGGTGAACGGACGAGCCGTCCAGCGGGTTCTTGCCCTTCGAGATGCGAAGGAAGCCCGCCGCCTGCTCAAAGGCCTTGGGGCCAAGGCGCGGTACTTTCTTCAGTTCGCTCCGCGTCTTGAACGGTCCGTTGGCATCGCGGTACGCGACGATGTTCGCGGCAATCGTGGGGTTCAGACCGGCCACACGCGAGAGAAGCGACGCAGACGCGGTATTCACGTCAACGCCAACCGCGTTCACGCAGGTCTCGACAACGGCATCCAGCGACCGCGACAACGCAGCCTGGTCCACATCATGCTGGTACTGGCCGACGCCGATGGCCTTGGGCTCGATCTTCACGAGTTCAGCCAGCGGATCCTGCAGACGGCGCGCAATGGAAACAGCGCCACGAATGCTGACATCGAGGTTCGGGAATTCCTTCGCCGCAAGCTCGGACGCCGAATAGACCGACGCCCCGGCTTCCGACACCATCAGCCGGGTCAGGTTCAGGTCCGGCAGCTTGTCAGAGAGTTCCGCCACCAGCTTGTCAGTCTCCCGTCCGGCTGTGCCATTGCCGACGCTGACCAGCTCGACCTTGTGCTTCTTGCAGATCGCCGCGAGCGTCGCGAGCGAGCCCGCCCAGTCGCGCTTCGGCTCATGCGGATAGATCGTCGCCGTATCCAGCAGCTTGCCAGTCGCATCCACGACAGCCACCTTGCAGCCCGTGCGGATGCCCGGATCGATGCCCATGACAACTTTGGGTCCGGCAGGCGCGGCCATCAGCAGGTCGTGCATGTTGCGGGAAAAGATGCGGATCGCGTCCTTGTCTGCCAGTTCCTTCAGGCGCGTGATCGACTCGCGCGAGCTCGACGGCTCCAGCTTGCCTTTCCACGCCGCCTGCGCGGTCTCCTTCAACCATGAATCGCCGGGGCGGCCCTTGGTGGCAATTCCGAACTCCTGGCAGATTTCACGTATGGCTGGATGATCGCGCGTCTCGTCATGCGGCACGGCCAGCTTGACCCGCAGCACGCCTTCCTTCTGGCCGCGCAGAAGTGCCAGCGCCCGGTGTGACGGCATCGCATTGATCGGCTCGTCGAAATCGAAATAGTCGGCAAACTTCGCGCCGGCTTCTTCCTTGCCTTTGACCAGCGCCGAACCGAGCTTGCCACTGCCCCAGACCGTCTCGCGGATCTTGCCGACCAGTTTCGGCGCTTCGGCCATCTTCTCCACGATAATTTCGCGGGCGCCTTCCAGCGCGGCTTCCTGGTCAGCGATGCCCTTCTTTGACGAGACGAAGGCCTTGGCCTCGGCCGTCGGCAGGAGGGCGGGATTGGCCAGCAGGCGGTCGGCCAGTGGCTCAAGCCCGGCTTCGCGTGCAATCGTCGCCTTGGTGCGGCGCTTGATCTTGTAGGGCGCGTAAAGGTCCTCAAGTGCGACCTTGGTCTCGGCTGCCATGATCTCACGCTCCAGCGCGGGGGTCAGCTTGTCCTGCTCGCGGATCGCATTCAGCACGGTCTCACGGCGGCTGGCGAGTTCCGTCAGGTATTCAAGGCGCTCCGTCAGGGCGCGCAGCTGTGTATCGTCGAGGCCGCCGGTGCGCTCCTTGCGATAGCGCGCGATGAACGGAACCGTCGCCCCTTCGTCCAGCAGCGCCATGACGGCGGAGACCTGACGTTCCGCGACACCCAGTTCCTTGGCGATCTGCCGGGCGATGACGTCTGAAGTCGTAGAAGCGGAGGAACGAGATGTGCCGGTCATGATATTGGCCTTCTGAATGCAGGGAGGAACAGCGCGTCAAGGAACGCGCGCCCCATCAATTCACTCTAAATCGTTCACACCTCGTTTACGCTTGAAGAAACATCTGCAGTTAGTCGATGCCACCTCTGCATTGTAATATTTGCGGGCCTGTCATTACGGACGATCTGGCCAAAAGCCCTCCCCTCAGCTCGCTTTTTCTACCGGCACTGCGTCTCATGTTCAGAAAATCTCAAAAACAGAATTTTTTTCTGGTTTCTCGCCTTAAGCGCTAGACAGCGGGATAATTCTAAGGTTCCGATGGCGCAAATGGAGGAAATATTGATGACATCAAAGCACCTTATCGGCGTATGTTTGGCGGCAATGATCGCCGCCTGCGGTCAGAACGCTTCAAAGCCTGAAGCCCCAACAGAGCAGCTCAGCGCCGAGGACACGCTGATGCAGCAGCTGATCGACGCCAAGGCCGGTGATGTCATCGAAGTTCCGGAAGGCAAGCTGTCCTTCAAGCGCGGCCTCAGCCTGACAGTCAACGGCGTGACGATTCGCGGCGCGGGCATGGACAAGACGATCCTCAGCTTTTCCGACCAGATCGCCGGGGCGGAAGGTCTGCTCGTGACGGCCAGCGACTTCACCATTGAAGACCTGGCCATCGAAGACACCATTGGCGACGCCTTGAAGGTCAATGAAGGCAACAATATCACCATCCGCCGCATTCGCACCGAATGGACCAATGGACCAGCGACGGAAAATGGCGCCTACGGCATCTATCCTGTCCAGACGACAAACGTGCTGATGGAAGACAACGTCGCCATCGGCGCGTCTGATGCCGGCATCTATGTCGGCCAGTCGAAGGACGTCGTCGTCCGTCGCAACCGCGCCGAATACAATGTGGCCGGTATCGAGATCGAAAACACGATTGGCGCCGATGTCTATGAGAACGTCGCCACAAACAATACGGGCGGCATCCTCGTGTTCAACATGCCCGCCCTGAAGCAGGCAGGTTCAACGACTCGCGTTTATGACAACAAGGTGTTTGCCAACAATCTCGGCAATTTCGGCCATGCAGGCACACCCGTCGCCAGCGTTCCTGCCGGTACGGGCGTGATCGTCAACTCCAACGACAAGGTCGAAATCTTCAACAACGAGATTTCCGACAACAAGACCTCCAACGTGATCATCTCCAGCCTCTTCGAAACCGGTTACTCCGACGACGAGAAGAGCGACACGTTCGATCCGTATCCCGAGAGCATCTTCATCTATGGCAACACGTTCTCGGGCGGCGGCAATGCGCCTGACAGGGCCGGCCTGGAAGCGGCACGCGTGGCGCTGTTCGGCGCAGACGGCAGCTTCCCGGACGTCCTGTGGGATGGCTATGTCGATCCGGCCAAGATGGTCGACGGCAAGCTGCCTGACGCCCTGCGCATCTGTGTCGACAATGGCGATGCCGAAATGCTCAATGCCGATGCACCGAACAAGTATGCGGCGCCGGCACTTGTCACCGATGAACATCGCTGCACGCTAGAGAAGCTGCCAGCCATCGAGCTGAACCGCGAGGGCTAGGCTCATGCGCCTGAATCGCCTGAAGGGCGTGCTGTTTGCAGGATTGCTTGGTGTGCTCACGGCCTGTGGCGCACAAGGCAATCCGGCAACGACAGCCGTGCATTTCTATCCGGACACCAATCCGGCGCTCCTGAGCGAATGGGGCGTACTCACCGCATCGAAAGGGGCTTTGCGCCTCAGCAAGGGCGTCGTGCCCTATGACCTGAACACGCCGCTCTTCACGGACTATGCCCACAAGCTGCGCACCATCTACGTGCCCGAAGGACAGGCCGCCGCCTATCGCGACAATGACTATCCTGACTTTCCCGTCGGAACGATCATCAGCAAGACGTTCTACTATCCTCGCGCTTCCGGCGATCAGACGGGCGATCGTCAGCGCATTCTCAAGGCCAGTGACACGCCCGGAAAGGTCGAACCCATCCTCGACGATCTGGCATCCGTGGATCTGGTGGAAACGCGCCTCCTGGTCCGGCGGGACAAGGCATGGGAAGCCATATCCTATGTCTGGAACGACGAACAGACCGACGCCAGGCTCACCAGGATCGGCGCCTATCGCGACATGACTATTGTCGACGACAACGGACAGGAAACCGATTTCACCTATGTCGTGCCCAACACGAACCAGTGCGCCGGCTGCCACGCGCTGAACAACACGACACGCGTCATCGCCCCGCTCGGTGTCCGCCCCCGCCACCTCAACAAGCTCTTCGACCATGGCGATGGCGAAACCAACCAGCTCGAATATCTCGCCATGATTGGCTACTTGAAAGACGCGCCTGCGCCCGAGAAAGTGCCACGGAATGCCGACTGGAAAGACGAAGCGCTCCCCCTGAACGACCGCGCGCGTGCCTATCTCGATATCAACTGCTCGCATTGCCACAACCGCGACGGCGCAGCCGATACGTCCGGCCTTTACCTGACGCCCGACATCCCGCTAGGCGAGGCTTCAGGCCGTTGCAAACTACCCATCGCGGCGGGCGGCGGCACGGGCAACCTGCCCTTCGACATCGTCCCAGGTCACCCAGATGATTCCGTACTGGTCTACCGAATGGGATCCACCGATCCGGGCGCCATGATGCCCGAACTCGGTCGCTCGCTGGGCCATGATGAAGGCGTCGCGCTTATCCGCGAATGGATCCAGAACATGGATGGCTCATGCGCCGGTTAGTCGCTCAGGAAATTGGCCAGATAGCTTTCGAGGTTGAGCTTCAACGCCTCGAAATAGCTGTCGGCCATCTCCTCTGCCGCCTGGCTGACAAGGATGCTTTCGACCGACAGGAATACCTGCATCGTGATCTGGGCCGTAATCATCGGATCGCCGCCCTTGAAACTATCCCCGCCCGCGCCCCAGTATTCCGCCAGGTGCAGCGTGATCGAGTCCTGCTTGGCAATGTCAAGCGCAAGGCCGCCCGTACGTATCAGTATGGCCTGGAGAAGCTTGCGGTAATACGGGTGCAGGTCGAAATACTGGCGCACAACATCCATGACCGCGCCCAGCCGCGAGCGCCAGTCGGTATGCGTTTCTGTATCCAGCAACACTTCGAACAGCTTTGCATCAATCTGTTCCGTGACCTGCAGGTAAAGCTCATCAACAATCAGGTCCACGGTCGGGAAATAGCGATAGACCGAGCTGACAGGAATGGACGCCTCTTCGGCGATCAGCGTCGTGGTCATCTCGTTGACGGCATGCGTGCGCAGGAATTCTGCCGCCGCCCGGAGGATGGTATTCGCCCGCTGCCGCGCGCGCGCCTGCGGCGGATCTTCCCGCGTCTTCAATGGTCCGATCACGAAGGGATCTGCCTGGTTCATAAGAAAATCGATTCTGTTCTGATCTCGTCCAACCCACCATAGAAGATGGAGCAACCCAACAAGGGGTCAACCGGAAAAGTTTTTATCTCTGAAAGCACAATGACAACTGAATCACCGCCACGACAATAACAACGAGGCCTCAGGGGTAACTGGGCCGCACATATCGGGGAATACATGATGAACACTTTTGGAAAGAATACGGCTCGGCTGGCTCTACTGACAAGCGTCGGCATGGTCGCACTTGGCATGGCAACGGCTTCTGCTCAGGAAGATGCGCCAGATGAACAGCGCAAGATGGATACGGTCCTCGTCACCGCCCAGCAGCGCGAGCAGAACCTGCAGGAAGTGCCGATCACGCTTCAGGTCCTCTCTGCTGACGCCCTGTCGACGCTCGCGGCTGACAATATGGGCGACATCGACGCCTTCGTCCCGGGCCTCGAAGTCTCCGACGGCAGCCCCACGCAGCCCAAATACAAGATCCGCGGCATCCAGACATCCGACTTCGGTGTCGGCACCGATCCGGCCGTCGGCATCTATGTTGACGGCGTGTACGCAGCCCGCACCGGTGCATCGCTGCTGGCCTTCAACGACGTCGAACGCATCGAAGTCATCAAGGGTCCGCAGGGAACCCTGTTCGGACGCAACAGCGCCGCCGGTGCCGTCTCGATCACCACCCGAAAACCGAGCGACAAGTTTGAAGCCGAACTCGGCGTCCGCGCCGGCGAATGCAACAAGCAGCGCATCGAAGGCCTGCTGAACCTGCCGGTCAGCGACACGGTGGCCATCCGCCTGAACGGCGTCATGAACAAGCGTGACGGTATCTACACAGACGCCGCCACCGGCCAGGATCTCGGCCGCGAAGACAATTGGGCCGTCAAGGGCGCGCTGCGCTGGGACCTCACACCCAACACCCGCGCCATCCTCACCTACACGCATGACGAACTGGACCAGGATGCCCGTCCCGCCATCGGCATTGTCACTGTTCCCGATGCGCCCGCCCAGCCGGCCTATCCGGTCGACGAAACGGCCTATCTCAATCCCTTCAATGCCAATATCCGCAACGATGTGATCAATAACAGCGAAGCGCGTGAACTCGACGAGATTGACCTGTCGATCACTCATGACTTCGGACCATTTACGCTGGCATCGACCACCGCCTACCGGACCTTCGATACCAACAACCGCGAAGACGAAGACGGCACGAACCGCATCGATCTTTATTTCGATACGGAGAATGTCGAGAGCAATGAAAGCTTCTATCAGGAGTTCCGAGCGACCGGCGAGACCGGTCCCCTGAACTGGGTCGTCGGCGCCAGCTATTATGATGAATCTGCCGACCAGCGCAGCAACACATTCGCCTACACCGACACGATCAACACGGCGCTCGGCAATCTCGGCCTTGGCACGCCCTTCTCGGACATCGACAATTTCGTGCTCATTCCTTTCGGCATCGACGCCCGCCTGATGGGCAATGGCTGGCGCGAGGACATGATCAACCATGGCGACTTCAAGGCCTATGCCGCCTTTGCAGACGTCATCTGGGAAGCAACGGACAAGCTCAGCCTCACCGGCGGCGTGCGCTACACGAAGGACGAGAAATCCTTCACATGGCTGAATGGCCCGCGCTACGCACCTGAACTCGACGCGACGCTGGCCGCACTTGATGAGATGGGTATTCTGGGCCTGATCGGCGCCTCGCCAGCAGACTTCCAGTTTGATCTCGTCTTCGACATGTCCGGCCTTGCCGGCGTGCCGTGTGACAATGGCGTTACGGTGGCCGAGGGCGTCACATGCGAACTGAACGACGAGTGGTCGAACGTCAGCCCACGTTTCGTTGTGGACTACAAGCTGACAGACAATGTTTTGCTCTTTGCGTCCTACGCAAAAGGCTACAAGGCCGGCGGCTTCAACAGCGTCGAACAGGCCTCGCGTTTCGACAACGAGGATGTTACCAACTACGAGGCAGGCATCAAGTCGACCTTCCCGTCGATTGGCGTCCTGGTCAACACATCTGTCTTTCAGTATACGTATAATGACAAGCAGTCGATCAGCCTCGTTAGCGGCGTCAACGGCTCGAACGTTTCGCAATATGTTGTCGATACCAGCGACGAGGAAGCCTATGGTCTTGACCTGCAGGTCGAATGGGCCCCGATCGACGCCCTGTCCTTCTTCGGCAACGCGCAATATATCGACGCCACCTACAAGGACAACATCACGCGGTCCGGTATCGACCTGTCGGGTGCACCTACGGGTGAGCCGGAATGGTCGTTCGCTTTCGGCGGGCAATATGTGCTCGACCTGAAAGGCAATGGCGAAGTCGAATTCTCTGCCTCGCATGCTTATACAGGCGAACGCCGCTGCAACGCGGATTCCGACGCGCAGGGCACATGCCTTGGCTATGCCGCATTCTCCGTAGGCGAAGCACAGGAACGCACGGATATCCGGACCTTCTGGACAGCCGAAAGCGGCAGGTATCAGGTCGGCGCATTCGTGAAGAACCTGTTCGACAATCGTTATGTCACCGGCGTCAACAATATCACGGTCGGAACACAGGGCACGGCATTTGTCGACCTGACCGATCCGCAAATGTGGGGCGTCGACTTCAAGTACGTCTACTAAGACGCCACACATTCATCTCAAACAGAATGGCGGGCGGCGCGGATATCAGCGTCGCCTGCCTTCATATTGGCGTCTGGACTGTTGCCCACCCAATCGCCCGGCAAGGTGCGCGTCGGCGCGCATGCGGTTCAGGACGACGCCAATCACACGTCCGCCCTGGTCTTCAATTCCGGCCTGCAGCCCGGCCACTTCTTCGGCGCCCGTTGTCTCGGCTTGCACGACCAGAACCACGCCGTCGGCTTCAGCCGCGACATCCAGCGCCACATCCGACCGGTCCAGCGCCGGGGCATCCATGATGATCCAGTCCGTTGACCGTCGCAGCGCCTGCCACCAGTCGGGCTGCGCGCGAAGATGCACACTCTGCCCCGCCGCCAGCCGCTCCGTCCGGAACCGTGTCACGAGAAGACGCGTCCCCTCCACGGGATGCACTGTCAGCATCTTGCTGCCGCCGCCGAGCGTTGCCGGAACAAGCTCGTAAATCGGTTCACACCCCAGCGCGGCATCATAGGCCCGGCCGGGACGTGCAACGCCCCCTGCAAAGCCGGTATCAAACCCGCCAAAAGCCGCATTCACGCCGAGATCGAGATCCACCAGCCAGGCCGTTCGCGCCGCATGCGTCGCCGCGATCAGCGCGAACGAGGCCGCCATGCTGCTGGTCCCCTCGCCGCTACGCGCCGCAACGAACATAACGCTGCGTGCGCCGCGCGCAGATCGCAGGCGCGAGACAGACTGCCAGAGCGTCGCAAGATCCGGTCTCAGGTCACGCATCAGCGGTCACACCTCCCGCACGGTCGCAAGCACCGGCAGGTCCAGCGTTCGCTCAACCGATCGCCTCGTCGCAAAGCCCGTGCGTGTCAGTGCCTTCAGGATACCCGCAAAGAGGGCAGCGCCGACCGCCGCCGCAAAGGCCAGCAGCGCAAGCAGGGCCCGCGTCGCCTCAGGCTCGGTGGGCACCGTCGCTGGTTCCAGCACGCGCACATCTTCGCCCTGCCAGCCGCGACTGCCGGCATTGCCACCCGTTGTGGTCATTATGTCCTGCTCAAGCATGTCGCGCTTGCGCTTCAGCTCATTATAGCGCGGCGCCAGCATGGCCAGCTTCGCCTGCCTTTCCTTGAACGCCGCGATCTGCCGGGCGAGGGCCGCTTGCTCGTCTGTCAGCGCAGCGGCTTCGGCTTTTAGGTCATCTATCACTGTCAGCATCTGTTCATAGCGCGGGTTCGGCCCGGTCCGCACAGTGCCGACCGGCTCGTCGAGCGTCGCGATAAAGGCTTCGGCCCGCGCGATCCGCCGATCCATCTCGATCACTTCTGCCGATCCGGGCAGGCTCGTCACCAGCATCGCCTCGCGCGCCAGCTTCATGTCCAGCACGGTCTGCCCCGTCGTGTCCTCGACGAATATTTCCTGCTTCGGCCTGATCGCCCGTATCTGGCGGCGATAGGCCGTCAGCTGGCTCTCCACCTGCCGCAACCGGGAATCGGTCGCCAGCAGGTCTTCACTCGCTGCCTTGTAGAGCGCCCCTACCGTGTCGCGCTCGGCCTCGAAACTGCTGAGGCCTTCCGTCTCCAGGAAGGCGCCAATCTCGGTCTCAGATTTGAGCAGGCTCCGCTCAAGCACAGTCCGGTCAATCGCAGGGGCCTCGTCCGGTTCCGGCCTCGCCAGCACGTCGGAGCGATATTTCAGATAGACGCCAACCATGGCGTTCAGCACTTCGGCCGCCGCCTCGGGGTCGGAATTGCGATAGCGCACGGTCATCACGGGCGCACTGGACGCAGAACGGACTCGGAAGTCCCGCTGAAGGGCCGCAACACACATCTGCCGGCACTCTGAAGCGAGCCCGGAAAGGGCCTCGGCGTCACCGCGAAGCGCACGGCTGCGCGCCTCGCAGGCCGCGTTGATCTCGGGATAGATGCGCGACATCGGAAACAGGTTCAGCGCGCGCGTCGCCACAACAGGGCTGCGCAGGAATTCCAGCTCCGGCGCCACCAGCGCTTTCGGCCCCGACACACTGGCGCCCGTCACGATCAGCCGTGTCCGCGCCTCATACAGGTCAGGCCGTGACAGGGCTGCCGCGAGGCCGAGGGCGAACACCGGCACAAAAACCAGCAACATCAACCACTTGGCTCGCCAGAACTGGACCAGCACGTCAGTCATACCGAAGCGCAGGCGCGGCGCGGATGTCCGCACCAGCCCGTTACCCTCCGGATCTCGGCTGGGGGCCTCGGTCACAGGCATGTCGTTTGCGGCTCCTCATGGCGCATAAGCCATCAGATTCGCACGCGGGCATTTGATATTTCATTAACCTTAACAGCGACGTGCAGCCGGGTCGTTCCCCGCCCGGCCGCCAAGGCAGCCTAGTTCATCAGTTTCAGCCACTCGCGGGCTGCCTGAAGGGCCTGCTTGACCTCGTCGGTGCTCATCATTTCGGCCATTTCAGCGCGCTGAGCCTTGGCCTCTTCCGAACCGCGCAGGGCGGCCAGGTTGAACCATTTGTGCGCGGCGATCAGGTCGATCTCCACATTGAGACCCGTCGCATAGACGAGGCCCGCCTGGTAAAGCTCTTCCGGAGCGGACTCCGAATGAAGCATCGTTGAAAGATCGACTGAATAATCTGCAAAAGGCATTGTCTTGTTCCTGTTTTCACCTTGCCGTCGCATCGCCGGGATCATTCCCGTGTCCTGCTCTGGCAACCACCACCACCCATGTCCGGCGATAGGGAGAGATTGACGGGAGAGATTTGCGTTATGGTTAACGAACAGGTTCTCCAGGCGGCAGTTGACTAACAGGCAGGCCCCTGTCGTTAACTACGTAAGTCCAGCCGCTACCGAAAGGGGCATAAGCCGCACCCATCCGGATGGTATGTTTATTGCTAAGCACTTGCCCTTGAGATGGGACCTGTCGGAACGGAGAAGGAATAGGCATGCTGAATACGATCAGCCTTATCCGGGTGCTATCGTGTCTTGCGATCGCAATTTTTCACATTTCGCGTTTCCTGACCTACAATTATCCAAGCATCGAAATCGATTTCAACCTGGCTGGCCCAGGTTTTCACCTGTTCCTCCAGATCAGTGGGTTCGTGCTAGTCTATATAACCAACAGTAACGACCGGCCGGTAAGGTTCATGGCCAAGCGGATGGCACGAATTGTTCCGCTATACTGGACCATGACGACCATTGCCGTTGTAATGCTGTGCTGGCGTCCCTGGTTGTTTCAGGGTGCCGATTTGTCCGCAATGTCCGTCTTGAAGAGCTACATGTTCGTTCCGGGCATCGATAAAATCAACCATATCCATCCAGTCCTGTACGTGGGCTGGACGCTAAATTACATGATGCTTTTTTATGCCCTGTTTTCGCTATCCCTCCTGGCCCCCAAGGCATGGCAGAACTGGACAGCCATTGCGGGTCTCTTGTCGGTCATGTTGCTGGGCAACCTGCTGCCACAAGGCGCGTTTAGGACCTTCTACACCGATCCGATCCTCCTGGAATTTGCATTCGGCTGCCTGGTCGGGATCGCCTTGCGCCAGCCAAGTGTCAGCAAATGGGTCAAGGAAACACCCATGTGGCCTATGATGACCGTCGGATGCATAGGTCTGTTTATGGCCACATTGGGCCACTTCCAGGGCTGGGCAAAGGTCATGGCCTACAGTCCGCCGGCAGCTCTTGTCCTTTTCGCCTGTGCGGGAAAGGACCTGTACCGCAAGCCGCTCAAAGGCCAGCTGGTTCACCGCCTTGGCCTGCTCAGTTTCGGTGTCTACCTGATCCACCCGATCGTGCTGCCCTTTTTAGGCATCGTGGTTGGCAAGCTGATTGGCCAGACATGGCTCGGCGCCATCGCCCTGTATGTGCTGACCCTGACCGCGACGATCGTTCTTGCAGATCTGGCCCACCGTTTTATAGAGAAGCCATCAAACACATGGCTGCGCCAAAAGCTGAATCTGGCGCCTTCGCTTGCAAGCAAAGCCGACAAGGAGCCCGAGCGCCAGGCACATACGGGCCGGACAGCGTAGCCCTCTTTCTGGTTCTACAAAAATCTGGCACACAAACGCGATGACCGAGTATTTCAAACCGATCCCCTATGCGCTCTGGCGCAAAGACAAGGCCGCCTTCGCCGAGGCGCTGGGCAAGTCGTTCCGCGAGACCGGCTTTGCCGTCATCGCCGGCCATCCCGTCGACCAGCGCACGATCGACGACAATCTGCGCGCCACGAAAGCCTTCTTCGCCATGCCTGACATTGCGAAGCTCGCCTATGATGGCAGGTCTGGCGGCGGCCAGCGCGGCTACACCGCCTTTGCGACAGAAAATGCCAAGGGCGCCGCCAAGGCTGACCTCAAGGAATTCTGGCACACCGGTCGCCACCTGCCACCGAAATCGCCCTACCGCGAAACCATGGCCGACACGCCCAGCGTCGGCGAAATTCCGGATTTCGACCGCGCCACCCGCGCCCTCTTCGATGCGCTCGACGAGATGGGCCGCGATCTGCTGCGCGCCATCGCGCTCCACCTCGAGCTGGACGAGATGTGGTTCGAGGACCGCGTCGAGATGGGCAATTCCATCCTCCGCTTGCTCCACTATCCACCGCAGGAGAACCCGCCCCCCGAGGGCACGGTCCGCGCCGGTGCACACGAAGACATCAACGTCATCACGCTCCTGCTTGGCGCCGAAGAAGCTGGTCTTGAAGTGAAGCATCGCTCCGGCGAATGGCTCGCGGTCAATCCGCCGCCCGGCGCCCTCGTCATCAATTGCGGCGACATGCTCCAGCGTCTCACGGCTGGCGTCCTGCCCTCCACCACGCACCGCGTCGTGAACCCGGCGCCCGAGCGCGCCAAGTTCCCGCGCTACTCGACGCCCTTCTTCCTGCACTTCAACCAGGATGTCGTGATCGAGGCCCTGCCTGGTTGCGTCACCGAAGGCGGCACGGCCCAGCCACCGATCACCGCGCAGGACTATCTCATGGAACGCCTCCGCGAGATCGGCCTCGTAAAGGCCTGACGCAGCGCCACCCCTTGCCTCACCGCCAAATTGCGCCCTGAATAGGTGCACAGCTCATCAGAGGCTGACGGCAAGGCAGGAGGAAGCGCATGTTCAACAATACAGAATGGCTCGCACAGGTCCGCGAAGACGTGATCGACCCTGATCGGGAGATCGTCGACCCGCACCACCATCTCTGGCCCAAGCCCTTCCTCAGCTACGACCTCGAAGAACTATGGTCCGACACCGAAGACGGCCACAACGTGGTCCAGACCGTCTTCATGGAATGCGGCTCGTCCTATCGCAAGGACGGCCCGGAACGCTTCAAGCCCATCGGCGAGACCGAGTTCATCGCCGCCGCCGCTGCCCGCTCCGCGGCCGATCCTTACAAGGCCACCATTGCCGGCTTCGTCGGCCATGCAGACCTCCGCCTCGACACTCTGGACGAAATCCTCGACGCTCATATCGCCGCCGCCAATGGCCTCTTCCGCGGCATCCGTCATGCCGGCGCATTCGACAAGGACAGCGCTGGTTTCGCCATTCCCGGCCGCGCGCCCGAGGGCCTCTATCGCGACTATGACTTCCGGCGCGGCGTCGCCCGCCTTGGGGAACGCGGCTTCACCTACGACACCTGGAACTATCACCACCAGATCCCGGATTTCGCCGATCTCGCCGCCGCCGTGCCTGACACGACAATGATCCTCGACCATTTCGGCACGCCCCTTGGCGTCGGCCCATATGAGGGCACGCGCGACGCGAATTTCGACAAATGGAAAGACGACATCGCCGCCGTTGCAGAGCACAAGAATGTCTTCGCGAAGATCGGCGGCCTCGCCATGCCCGACAATGGCTTCGGTTGGAACACGCGCGCCACGCCGCCAACGTCCGACGAGTTCGTGGAGGCACAAGCACCCTACTATCACCACGCCATCAAGTTTTTTGGGCCAGAGCGCTGCATGTTCGAAAGCAATTTCCCGGTCGACCGCCTGTCGATCAGCTACCGGACGCTCTGGAATGGCCTGAAGAAAATCGCCGCCGATTATTCCGAGAGCGAACAGGCCGCAATGTTCAGCGGTACGGCGCGCAAGGTCTACAAGCTTGACGCTGTCTGAAGCCAATCGGCTGCGCCATTGCCCGCCGCCTGGCCTGTCGCCATGCAGGCTGTGATCAGGTAGCCGCCCGTCGGCGCGTCCCAGTCGATCATCTCACCCGCGCAGAAGACGCTGGGCAATGCGCGCAGCATCAGCGCATCATCCAGTGCATCCCATGCCACACCGCCGGTTGTCGAAATCGCCTCGTCCAGCGGCGCCGTTCCGGTAATCTCGATCGGCACAGCCTTGATGAGCCGGGCGAGCGTCACAGCATGGTCCGGGAGCACACCGCGTACCGCTTCATGCAGCAGCGCAAGCTTGACGCCCGATATCCCGAGGCTCTTGCGCAAATGGTTGGACATGGACTGCTTACCACGTGGCCGCTCGAGTTTCGCGACGATCGCCGGCACATCCATATCCGGCAACAGGTCCACCAAAAGCGTCGCCGTCCCGTCCCGGCGCAAGCCATCAACCAGCGCCGCAGACAGCGTATAGATGCCTCCGCTCTCGACACCGCGCTGCGTTATAACGCATTCCGATCGCGTCTCCTGTCCGTCTACTGACAGACGAACCGACTTGACCGGCGCGCCCGCAAACTTCTCGCGCATATGGGCCGACCAGTCGACAAGGAACCCGCAATTCGATGGTCCGAACGGAACTATCTGCGCGCCTTTTGCTTCCAGCAAGGGCACCCACGCTCCATCCGACCCAAGACGTTTCCAGCTCGCACCGCCCAGCGCAAGAACCGTCGCATCAGGCGCAGCGGTCACCGAGCCTTCCGGCGCATCAAACACCAGCGCGCCATCCGCATTCCATCCCTGCCAGCGATGCTTCGGATGCAACACAGCGCCCGCTTCCTGCAACCGCACCAGCCACGCGCGCAGCAGCGGCGATGCTTTCATCATCTCCGGAAACACGCGCCCCGTCGGCCCGGTATGCACGGCAATGCCAAGCGCCTCCATCCACGTGACGACTTGAGCTGGCCCGAAAGCCCGCACCATGTCCTGCAACCCCGCATCGCCCCGATAGCGCGACAGGAACACATCCACATCCTCGGCATGGCTGATATTGAGCCCGCTCTTGCCCGCCATCAGGAATTTGCGGCCAAAGCTCGGCATTGCGTCATAGATATCGACGCTCACGCCCCGCGCCAGCAGCGCCTCGGCCGCCATCAGGCCAGCCGGTCCCGCGCCAATGATCGCAGTGCGCAACTAGATCAACCCGGCAAGGGGCGAGCTTGGATCGGCATACATCTTCTTCGGCATACGGCCCGCGAGATAGCCTTCGCGGCCGGCAATCACGGCATGCTTCATCGCGCTGGCCATCAGGATCGGATCCTTGGCCGCGGCAATCGCAGTGTTCATCAACACGCCGTCACAGCCGAGTTCCATGGCGATCGCAGCATCCGATGGTGTGCCAACGCCCGCATCGACGATCACCGGAACGCGCGTCTGCTCCACAATCAGCCTGATGTTCACCGGGTTCATGATGCCAAGGCCCGAACCGATCAGGCTGCCGAGCGGCATGATCGCGCAACAGCCCGCCTCTTCCAGCATCTTGGCGTAAACCGGATCATCCGAGCAGTAGACCATGACCTCGAATCCGTCCGCGATCAGCGCCTTCGCGGCGGTCAGCGTCTCCGGCATGTTCGGGTAGAGCGTCTTCTGGTCGGCCAGCACTTCCAGCTTCACCAGGTTCCAGCCGCCAGCTTCCCGCGCCAGGCGCAGCGTCCGCACGGCCTCGTCAGCGGTGTAGCAGCCTGCCGTATTGGGCAGGTAGGTGAATTCGTCCGGCTTCACGAAATCGGTGAGGATCTCCTTGCCGGGGTCCGACAGGTTCACCCGGCGCAGCGCCACGGTGACGATCTCGGCCCCTGCCGCGCGCGCGGCATCGGCATTCTGCTGATAGCTCGCATACTTGCCCGTGCCCACGATGAGGCGCGAATTGTATGATTTTCCGGCGATGATCAACGGGTCTGACATGGGCTTCCAATGGTTCCTGAGGGGCGTCTTTGAAGGGTTTTAGCGGCCTTTCGGCTTATCCCCCACCCACAAACTGTACAAGTTCCAGTCGGTCGCCCTCTTCCAGCACGGTAAAGGCATGTTCGGACTTCGGCACGATTTCCAGATTGCGTTCCACAGCCACGCCGCGCGGGTCGCGGCCGGTAAGCTCTGACAGCTCTTCCACCAGCATCGCGACAGTCATTCCCGCGTTCACCTGCCGTGGCTCGCCATTCAGGGTGATCTGCATGTCTACTCGCCTCCCGTTTGTGCCCCCTTGCCTTGCCGGGCGTTCCAGAGCAAGACGGGGTCCATGTCAAAACCGATATATGTTCTCGGTGGGCCAAACCTCAACCTGCTCGGTACGCGCGAGCCGGAGATCTATGGCCACGAAACCCTCGAGGGTATCCATACCCGCCTGCGCAGCCTCTCCGGCGACGTGCCCCTTGAGGCGCGCCAGACCAATCATGAGGGCGAGCTGGTGGACTGGATCCAGGAGGCTTCGGCCAAGGGCTCAGCCGTCATTCTCAATGCTGGCGCCTATACACACACATCTGTGGCCTTGCATGATGCCCTCAGGGCCTGCAAAGTACCGGTCATTGAAGTGCACCTGTCCAATCCGGCGGCGCGCGAAGCCTTCCGCCAAGTGAATTATGTTGCGCCTGTTGCTAAAGCTACAATTGCGGGCCTTGGTGCCTATGGTTATGAGCTTGCGCTTCTGGCAGCCAAGTCCCTGACGGGCCAAGGAGATAATTAGCACCCCATGAGCACTGCAAAGACCAAACTCGACACCGGCCTCGTCCGGGAGCTGGCCGCCATCCTTCGGGAAGCCGACCTTGGCGAAGTGGAAATCGAACACGAAGGCCTGCGCATCCGCGTCAGCAAGCCTGCGGCTCCCGTGATGCAAACGGCCCAGTATGCCGCTGCACCGGCCCCTGCCGCAGCTGCACCTGCAGCCGCCGCACCAGCTGCTGCTGCCGCTGCGCCTGCCGCAGCGACCGTTTCCGACAATGCCATCAAGTCCCCCATGGTCGGCACCGTCTATCTCTCGCCTGAACCCGGCGCGAAACAGTTCTTCAACATTGGCGACAAGGTCAAAAAGGGCGACACGCTCATGCTGGTCGAGGCCATGAAGACCTTTAACCCTGTCGAGGCCGATCGGGCTGGCACGCTCATGGCCCTCTACGTCACCGATTCCCAACCGGTCGAATTCGGCGAACCACTAGCCCTGATCGAATAGCATGACTGAGCCCCGCACGATCAAGAAGGTCCTGATCGCCAATCGCGGCGAGATTGCCCTGCGAATCCACCGCGCCTGCAAGGAAATGGGCCTGATGACGGTCGTCGTGCATTCCACGGCTGACCGCGACGCCATGGCTGTGCGCCTGGCCGATGAGAGCGTTTGCATCGGCCCGCCGCCTTCCTCGGAGAGCTATCTCAAGAAATCCCAGATCCTCGCCGCTGCCGAAATCACCGGCGCCGATGCAATCCATCCCGGCTACGGCTTCCTGTCCGAGAACGCCCAATTCGCGGAAATGGTCGAGGCGCACGGCCTTGCCTTCATCGGCCCGACGGCCGAGCATATCCGCATCATGGGCGACAAGATCGCCGCCAAGGTCGCGATGATCGAGGCCGGTGTGCCTTGCGTGCCCGGTTCCGAAGGCGCCCTTGCCTCGATTGCTGACGCGAAGAAGGCGGCCAAGAAGATCGGCTTCCCGGTTCTCGTGAAGGCCTCAGCAGGCGGCGGTGGCCGCGGCATGAAGCTCGCCCGCACCGAGGCCGACCTCGAAAACGCGGTGAAGACAGCCAAGACCGAGGCCAAGGCGGCCTTTGGCGACGATGCCGTCTATCTCGAGAAATACCTTGAAGGCCCGCGCCATATCGAAGTCCAGATCATTGCCGACACGCACGGCAACGTGGCGCACCTCTGGGAGCGCGACTGCTCCCTCCAGCGCCGCAACCAGAAGGTCCTCGAAGAAGCCCCTTCGCCGGCCCTTAACCAGGCCCAGCGCGAAGAAATCGGCAACATCTGCGCCAAGGCCATGAAGAAACTTGGCTATCGCGGCGCCGGAACGATCGAATTCCTCTACGAAGACGGCAAGTTCTACTTCATCGAAATGAACACCCGTCTTCAGGTCGAACACCCGGTCACGGAAATGATCACCGGCATCGACCTCGTGCGCGAGCAGATCCGCATTGCCGAGGGCAAGAAGCTCTCCTTCCGCCAGGAAGACGTGATGCTCGTCGGCCATGCCATCGAGTGCCGCATCAATGCCGAGCATCCGGAAACCTTCGTCCCGTCGCCGGGCCTGATCACGGATTTCCATGCGCCGGGCGGACCTGACGTGCGCCTCGATAGCGCGGCCTATGCCGGGTACCGCATCCCGCCCTATTACGACTCGCTGATCGGCAAGCTCATCGTTCACGGCCGGACGCGCCGCGAATGCATCATGCGTCTGCGCCGGGCCCTGTCGGAAATGGTTGTCGGCGGTGTTTTCACAACGCTGGACCTGCACCGCCGCCTCGTCGAAAATGATGACGTCCTCGCGGGTGACTATAACATTCACTGGCTGGAAAAATTCCTCGCCGAGAACAAGATCACCGCTGAATAGGTCGCACGGCTTGTCCACAGCTGGCGCCGTCTGCCCCATGGACAGGCGCGCCTGAGGGACTCATATTCCGGCCATGTCGTCGCGCTTTGGAACACAGGACCTGCTCGCCTGCTATCGCCGGGGCGTCTTCCCCATGGCGGACTCGCGTGACGATCCGAACCTGTTCCTTGTTGACCCGGATATGCGGGGCATCTTGCCCCTGGATGCCTTCCATATCCCGCGCCGCCTGAAGCGGACTGTCAGCCGCGATCCGTTCCGCGTGACCGCAGACACCGCCTTCACGCGCGTGATGGAATTCTGCGGCGAAGAGACCGACGGGCGCGAAAGCACCTGGATCAACTCCGCAATCCTCAATCTTTACAGCGCCTTGCACCGTGAGGGCCACGCCCATTCCATCGAATGCTGGGACGGTGACCGCCTCGTTGGCGGCCTCTACGGCGTGTCGGTCGGGGGGGCTTTCTTCGGCGAGAGCATGTTCTCGCGCGCAACGGATGCGTCAAAGATCGCACTGGTCCATCTGGCCGCGCGGTTGATCGCCGGGGGCTATACGCTGCTGGATGCGCAGTTCCACAATCCGCACCTGGAACAGTTCGGCCTGATCGAAATCCCCCGGGCGGAGTTCAAGACCCGCCTGCGCGCGGCCCTGACAGTCGAAGCAAACTTCTATTCCGGCGTCGGCTCTGTATCGAGCGATGGCGGTTCGTCGTCGATCATCGGCTCGTCCGACGGCGCTATATTGCGCTCTGGCAGCTTCACCGGGTCCGTCGCCGTGCAGCGGATCACCCAGACATCATAGACCGGGTGCTCCAGCGCGCTGAGGCCGGGTGAAGACGCATACATCCAGCCCGAGAACAGTTCCGGATTGTCATCGCTGGTTGTCTCAACTTCGCTGGCATCCACCGCCGCTTCCATCGTCTCCACAGCCACGGGCTGCGTCGAATGGATTTGGAGGAATGCAGCGCTTTCCGGCGCTTCTTCAGGCGGTGTCTGATAGCAGGCTTTCAGCTCGACTTTCAGCGAACCGAACACGACCGGCTCGCCCACCTTCACTTCGATATCCGTCGACCGGCCGGTGATCTTGTCCAGCGCCCGCAAGGTCGCCCTGTCCTTCTGCACAAAGGTTGCAGCATGCGCTGCCCCGATGAGGCCAAGGCCAAGCGCCGTTGCGGCAAGGAAGCGGATCATTGGCCGTCATCTCCAGAAGGCGCAGGATAGGGATCATCCGCCGGAGCGGGGTAAGGATCGGTTGCGGCCGGCTCGCTGTCAGCGGCGGGTGCCTTGGCTGGCTCAGGCGCTTTTTCGGCTGCGGGTTGCTTCTTCGGTGCAGGCTTTGGCTCTGGTGCGGGCTCGGAAGCCGCTTCTGCAGGCTCAGCAGGCGCCTCAGCCGCATCTGACGTGTCACCGCCGCCACCACCGCCCGCAAACGAAGCGAACAGGGTCAGCAGGTCCACGCTACCGCGCGTATACTGGATTTCACCGGTGCCATCCTGCGGGATGACATCATAGCCACCACCGGGCTCAAGCCCGATATAGCTGCCGCCGAGGAGGCCATCGGTCGAGATCCGCGCGTCCGTATCGTCCGGCAGCTCCCATTTCTTGTCGAGTGCCAGTGTCAGCACCGCTTCGAAACGTTGAGGATCGCCCTCGATGGATTTCACAACGCCAGCCTTCACGCCCGCAATGCGCACATCGGAACCGCGCGAGATTCCGGACACATTGTTGAAGCGCGCAATCACGGTGTACTGGTCGCCGCTCGCTTCGGCATCGCCGCCTACAGCTAGCGCGAACCAGAGGAATACGGCTGCGACCGCGACAACAATCGCCCCAACGAGCGTTTCAAAGATCGATTCACGCATCTGGGGTCCAGGCCTCGTAATCGCCGTCAGACTTCTGCCGCACGCCGCTGGCGCCCACGCTGCCCTTCGGCTTCACGGCGTAAGGGGTGCCGGTCATGTTCGGTGTATGGTCGGTTTCCCACTCACGCCGTTCCAGCGGCATATGGGTCGGCGGCTGGTCCACGGTGTGGTGCAGCCAGCCATGCCAGTCAGCAGGCACTTTCGACGGCTCGGCGAGGCCTTGATACATCACATAGCGGCGATGACGGCCTTCCAGCGAGGTCTTGCGCTCCTCGAAATACTTGTTGCCATACTCATCGGTGCCGACATAGTCGCTGCGCCGCTTGATGTCGAAATTGGCGCCGACGGTATTCCCGTTCCACCAGGTGAAAATGTGCTTCAGCATCGTAGGCCTGTCCTGACGTGACTTGATGGCGGCAATATGGCGCCAGTCGGCCTGTTAATCCAGACCGCCGGGACAGGCAATGCGCCGCATCAGGTATGAGAAGCCCTCTTCCGGCGTGGAAAAGCAGTTGAAGCGGGGGCTCCCAGCCGTCACGCTTGCACCAAGTGATTCGCGAAGGAGCCGCTTATGCCTGACCAGAGCCTCGACGAAATCCTCTCGGCTGCCGAATCAGACGGCCTGATCTCCGCTGAAATGCCTTTCGGGCGCCTCTGCCGCGCCGCCGGTCTCGCCCCGCAGGACATGACGCCCCACGCGCTCGACCAGCTCGCCTCCGCCGCCTCGGTCGCAAGCCTTCAGAGCGTGTCGCAACTGGCCCTCGCTGAAATACTGGAACGGCTCGGCCCGGCCCCGCGCAATGCCGAACTGGCCGAAGCGCTCGCCTCCGGCCTGCCGCAAGACCTGCTGGAAGAAGCGCTGCGGCTGCCCGGCGGCATCCTGCGCACCGCAGACGCCCTGCGCGCAGCCGCCGTCGACACGCCAGCCCCGCCGCCCGCTGTCTTCACCGCAAGCCCTGTCGATACGGCCCTTGAGCCCTCGCTGCTCGCGGCCCTGCGCGAAGGGGGCGAAGTCTTCTTCCTCCAGTCAGCCCTGCCAGGCGCCGCAACGCCTGCCCGCGTGGTCGACGTCGCCCAGGCCGTCAGCCCGGACGGTTTCGAGGACGGCTTCCTCTTCTCCGCCATCGAGGCCGCTGCCGCCCAGATGAAAGAGGGCGTCATCCTCCTGACGGGCCTCGGCTCCGCCGTCATGGCCCTTGGTCTCGACTATGGCTCTGACGATGGCATCACCGCTGGCGCAGCGCTCACGGCCCTTGTCCGCGCAGCTGCGACGGGCGCGGCCTTCAGCGCCACGCACGCCAAGCCGCTCGGCCTGCAGGCCCGCAAAGCCTCTACCAAGCGCTCCTGCCAGGTACTTATCCTGCCCATCGTCGATCCAATGGTCGCCCTGCCGGAGTGCGAGAGCGACGCGGCGGCCCCTATCCGCGCCGTGCTCACCTATGGCGACGACGCCCCCAGCCTCACCCGCGCCGCCCGCCTCGGCCTCGCCGCCCGTGCGCCCGAGGCCCTGCCCGGCGTCCTCGAGCAGATCAGCCATGCCGGTGCGCAGGACCTTGAAACCTCCCTCGGCACAGCCCGCCTGCGCGACCGGGGCTTCACCGAAGCCGCGCTTGACCGGGTCAGCCGCGCGCTTGGCGAGGGCCTGCCGCTCAACGCTGCCTTCTCCCGCTGGGTGCTCGGCGACGAGATCATCTCCCACGACCTGAAACTCACACCGGAGAACTTCGATGCCGACGGACGCGGCGTCCTCTCGGCCATGGGCTTCTCGCGTGCCGACATCGCCAAGGCCGAAGCCGCCATTGATGGCGCCGGCGAGGCGCTTGCCTCACGCGCCCTGCAAGAATGTGGCTTCGTGCTGGATGTCTCGGCCGAGGACGAGATCCGCTTTGCGGCTGCCTGCAACAAGGTGCTCGGCGGCGGAGTCGTGGTCCCGGTCAGCGCCCGCGCTGGCCTCGACATGGCCGAAGCCATCACCGCAGACGGCCTCTCGGCCCACCTCATGGGCCACCGCTCCCCTCCCGGCGACGATGTGCGCGACCGGATGGAGCACATCCTTGCCCTCGCCGAGGAACTGGCCGACGAGGCCGATACACCCCAAGCCGCCCCAGAGTTCACAGAGGCCCGCAGCGCCGCGCGCACGCGCCTGCCGGACCGTCGCAAAGGCTATATCCAGAAAGCCACTGTCGGCGGCCACAAGGTCTACCTGCACACCGGCGAGTTCGATGACGGCCAGCTCGGCGAGATCTTCCTCGACATGCACAAGGAAGGCGCCGCCTTTCGCAGCCTGATGAACAATTTCGCCATCGCGACCTCGATCGGCCTGCAATACGGCGTGCCGCTGGAGGAATTCGTCGACGCCTTCGTGTTCACGCGCTTCGAACCGGCCGGCCAGGTCACCGGCAATGACCGCATCACCCGCGCCACATCCATCCTCGACTACATCTTCCGCGAACTCGCCGTCTCCTATCTCGGCCGCGACGACCTTGCCGAAGTCGATGTCACGCATGACGGCCTCGGCCGCGGCGCAGGCGATGCCACGCGCGAGCCTGCCGCGTTCACCGAGGAAGCCGCCCAGCTCATCTCGCGCGGCTTCTCGCGGGGCCAGCTGCCGGACAATATCGTCATCCTCGACAAGCGCCGCGCCGAAAAACAGGCCGAATCGGAACTGGATGACGAGGCCGAGGAACTCGCCCCGCCGCCCTACCTCGAACAGGGCTGCGAAGCATGTGGCAGCTTCACGCTCTTCGCCGTCAGTGACGATGGCGACACAGCCTGTGACACATGTGGCGAAGAGGGCCGTCTATCCCGGTAATATCGCTTGTATTTCCGGCAATATTCAGCGGTTTCCGTTGCGGCAACACTTGCGCGACAATCCGGCAACACTCGTGACGCATCTGCAGTTGTTACAGTTTGTTCAGTATGGCTCGCTACCACAAAGCGATATTCCGGATACATGAGTGGTATGCCTTTTCGTCTGATTTTGCCTGCCGTAGTCGCCCTCCTGGGTGCAGCCTTACCGGCTGTCGCGCAGGGCAAACCGGTCGCATGGCAGCCCGGCTATGTCGGCTCATGCGGGGGATGCAATCTCGCTGGCCGCAACATGTCCGGCTGGACACTCAGCGGCGCCAATTATCGCGAAGCCAATCTCGAATTCGCCTTCATGCGCGGCATCCAGGCCACCAGCACCAATTTTGAGGGTGCCAACGCGTCAGGCGTTGACCTGCGCACGGCCTTGCTGACAGCCGCCCACTTCTCCGATGCGATCCTGACAAATGCCCGCCTGATGGGCGCACAGGCCTCGGGCGCCGAGTTCCGAAAGTCCAACCTGCGCGGCGCCAATATGCAGGGCGCGCTGATGGTCGGCGCCAATTTCTCCGATGCCGACCTTGGCGAAACCCAGCTGGATGAAGCCGACCTCTCCGGCGCAAACCTGAGCGGCGTGAAGTTCGACAAGGCCGTGATGAAGGCCACCATCCTGAATGGCGCCAACATGACCGGCGTTGTCATGACAGGCGCAGACGTGGCGGGCGCCTCGTTCCGCGACGTGCGCTTCATCGGGGCCGACCTCTCCGGCATGACCCATCACGATCTGGCAAATTTCGACGGCGCCTGCAGCTCGATCGACACGCTGATGCCGCCCGGCCTGCTGCTGCCCCTCTGCGGCGACGTCATCATGGCGAGCGCCACAGCTCAATAAGCACGCATTCAAACGCTCAGCAGTCCCGGCGAACGCCGGGACCTCATCCATTTGAAGAATTCAGGCGCCTATCGCCTCAGGATTTAACCTGAGGCGCCATGCGGATGTTCAGTTCTTTCAGCTGCTTGTCGTCGACAGGGCTTGGTGCGCCCATCAACAGGTCACGTGCCTGACCGTTCATCGGGAACAGCGTGACATCGCGAATATTCTCGGCATCTGCGAGCAGCATGACGATCCGGTCGACCCCCGGTGCGATGCCTCCGTGCGGCGGGGCGCCATAGCGGAACGCGTTCAGCATGCCACCGAACTCGGCTTCAACGACTTCCGGGCCATAGCCGGCCATCTCGAAGGCCTTGAGCATCACGTCAGGGCGGTGGTTCCGGATGGCACCCGATGACAGTTCGATACCGTTGCAAACGATGTCATACTGGAAGGCCTTGATATCGAGGATCTCTTCCTCGGTCTTGGCCGCGTTCAGGGCCTCCATGCCGCCTTGGGGCATCGAGAACGGGTTGTGGCTGAAGTCGATCTTCTTGTTGTCTTCGTCATATTCGAACATCGGGAAGTCGACGATCCAGCAGAAGCGGAACACGCCCTCTTCAATCAGCTCAAGCGACTTGCCAAGCTCATTACGGGCAGCGCCCGCCAGCTTGTAGGCCGCGCCCTTTGCACCGGCCGAGAAGAACACGCCGTCGCCCGCGCCAAGCCCCATATGGGCCAGCAGATCGGCCAGATGGCCCGCCTCAAAGCCTTTGAGCACAGGGTCCTGACTGTCCACACCGCCGCCATCGGCCTCTTTGAGGCGGGCATAGCCAAGGCCGGGCGCCTGCATTTCCTTCTTGGCCCATTTGTCCATGTCATCGAAGAACTTGCGGGACTTATCAGCCGCAGCCTTCGGCGCCGGAATGGCGATCACCTTGCCGCCGCCCTTGATGATCTTCGCGAAGATGCTGAAACCGGTCTTGCTTTCATCCGCAAAGAAGTCGGTCACATCTGAGAGTTCCAGCGGGTTACGCAGGTCAGGCTTGTCCGAGCCATATTTCGTCATCGATTCGGCGTAGGGAATGTGCACGAACGGTTCAGCCGGGACCGAACGCCCCTTGCCTTCCCAGTTGGCGAACTCCTCGAACACGCCGCGCATGACCGGCTCAATCGCGCCGAACACGTCATCCTGCGTGACAAAGCTCATTTCAATATCGAGCTGGTAGAACTCGCCCGGGCTGCGGTCGGCGCGCGCATCCTCATCGCGAAAGCACGGCGCAATCTGGAAGTAGCGGTCAAAGCCCGACACCATCAGCAATTGTTTGAACTGCTGCGGCGCCTGCGGCAGCGCGTAGAACTCGCCGGGGTGCAGACGCGACGGCACGAGGAAGTCGCGCGCGCCTTCCGGGCTGGAGGCCGTCAGAATGGGCGTCTGGTACTCGGTGAAGCCCTGCGCGATCATACGCTGGCGCAAGCTTGCAATAACCTGGCTGCGCAGGATCATGTTCTTGTGCAGGGTCTCACGGCGCAGGTCGAGATAGCGATGCTTCAGGCGGATATCTTCCGGATAGTCCGGCTCCGCAAAGACAGGCAAAGGCAGTTTTTCAGCGGCACTCTCGATAATCAGCGTATCCGCCGGCAATTCCACTTCGCCTGTGGGCAGTTCGGGATTAACCGCCTCCCCATCACGCGCGATCAGCTTGCCGGTCACAGTCAGGACGCTTTCGGCCGAGGCGCGCTTGGCGTCTTCATAGAAAGGCGCGCCCGGGTGGACGACCACCTGCGTCAGGCCATAATGGTCGCGCAGGTCAATAAACAGCGCTCCGGCATGTTCGCGGCGGCGGTGCAGCCAGCCGGACAATTTGACGGTTTCGCCCACGTGGGACTTGCGAAGTTCACCGCATGTATGGGTGCGATAGGCGTGCATCGGATCGTTTCTCCGGAAAGGCGGTCATTAGAAATCAGGGGCGCAAGGGCATTTAAGCCCTTTCACTTGTCAAGGGCCTGCGATACGCAACCCGATGATGACTGACAACTCCTTGACTCCCATTACTGAGCAGTCGGCGCTTGAAGACCTATGCGGCAAACTCGCCGAATCGGACTTCATCTGCGTCGATACCGAATTTCATCGGGAAACGACCTACTGGCCGGAACTCTGCCTCGTGCAGGCCTCCGCACCGGGCGTCGAGGGCCTGATTGACCCTCTGGCCGAGGATCTGGACATTGGTCCCTTCCTTGACCTGATCGCCATGGATAACCGGGTAAAGGTGTTCCACGCCGCCCGGCAGGACATCGAAATCTTCAATCGCCTCATCGGCCACCCGCCCGGCCCGATCTTCGATACCCAGGTCGCCGCCATGGCCCTCGGCTTCGGTGATTCGATCTCATACGACAATCTGGTGCAGCGCGTCGTGCGCCGCCAGATCGACAAGTCCAGCCAGTTCACCGACTGGATGCGCCGTCCGCTCAGCCAGAAACAGCTCATTTACGCGCTGGGAGACGTCACGCACCTGCGCGATATCTACCTGATCATGCGCGAAGAGCTGGAAAAGACCGGCCGCATGAACTGGGTCCGCGAGGAAATGGCCGATCTGGAAGATCCCGCCAAATACGACACCGACCCGATGAACGCCTGGCAGCGCCTGAAACTGCGCAAGCCCAAGAAGGACTATGCCGCCATCGTCGTGGCCGTCGCCGCCTGGCGCGAACGCCTCGCGCAGGAGCTGGACAAGCCCCGTCGCCGCATCCTCAAGGATGATGCGATCCAGGAAATCGCTGCCCAGAAGCCGCGTAACGAGAACGATTACAGCCAGCTGCGCGCTGTGCCGTCGGGTTTCATCCGCTCCAAGCATGGCCAGGGCCTGATGGAAGCCGTGATCGAAGCCATCGACAATCCGGACAAGTTCGCCCCTGAACTGGAGCCGCGCGTGCAGAATGCCCAGATCCCGGCCGGCGCGCCGGAATTGCTGAAAGTGCTGCTCAAGCATGTCAGCGACGAGCACAATGTTGTGCCACGCCTGATCGCCAATGCTGCCGACATCGACCGCATTGCCCGCGGTGAGACGACGGAAGACATCGCTGCGATGACCGGCTGGCGCTATGACATGTTCGGCAAGAAGGCCCAGGCCCTGCTGAACGGCCAGCTCGCCGTCTCCTTCCAGGGTGGCCAGGTCCGCCTCTTCGACGTCTAGGCCAGAGTTCGCAGGCCTAGACTTCGACGACCTTCGGCTTCAGCCGCAGCTGGTTCGCCGTCTGCGACAGGCGCCGCAGCACCGTGTCTGAAACCATCGGCGCGTCCACCTTCAGCACATGCAGCTCCAGCTCGCCGCCTTTCCGCGCGAGGCTGGCCCGCTGCAGGATCGGTCCCGAGCGCCCCGAGAACACCGCGCCGAGGCGCATGGCGCTGCCCAGCTGCTTGGCCCGGTCGGCCTGCTCATCCGTCGTCAGCCCGAGATACTCGCTCGGCCGCTTGAAATCCTTCTCGTAGCGACAGCCGATGGCATAGGCGATCATCGCCCGCTCAGCATGGCTCACGCCCGCATAGGGCGCCCGCAGGGCCTGTTCGTAAGCCAGCAGGGCCCGGTGGTCCGGATGGAACCGCCCCGCGCTGTCAGCCATCATGCAGGCCGCCTTCTCGATCCGCGCATCCGCAGCCGGTGAGCCGAACAGGTCCGCCTCCGGTCCGAAGGCCGGGCTCACAAATTCATGCAAAGCCTGCCCGAAGGCGATCTGGTTATGGTCGAGCCGCCCGAACGCGATCACACCGTCCAGCAGCGGATCCGTCACTGCCGCGCCTGTCAGGTCTCGCAGCACACCCTCACGCAGGCCACCGGACGATATCGTCACGCCCTCCAGCTGGCTGCTGGCCAGCACTTCTTCCAGGATCATCGCCGCAATCGGCAAGTGTCGTGCCCGGCGCCGATCCACCTTCTCGACCACGCTGCGAGCGGCCGGGTTGGTCACGCTGTCGAAGCAGAGCTTCGCCGCGCGCGCCACCTGCCCCTCATTCATCTGGTAGCCCTGCAGCACGTGCAGGGAGTAATCCTCGACATCCATGTTCAGCCGCGCAAACGAGCGCCACGCCCCGCCCACCGCATAGAAACGGCCCTGCGCCCCCGGCAGTGCTTTCGACTTCTTCAGCTCGGCTTTCACCTTCTTGCGCAGCTCGCGCAGGTCGATCACGTCCTCGGCCAGCGATAGCGGTCCCAGCAGCAGGCTCTCACCCATCGTCTTGCCATAGCCGATGCGCTGGAACTCGAGGCTCGAACCGCCAAGGTCTCCCATCACGCCCTTGGGCTGGTGGAAACTCGCCTCCACGCCCAGCGCCGACAGCCGCGCCTCATCCGCGCCCGACAACACTCTCACAGGCCGCCCCAGCACGCGCCCGGCCTTCTTCACGAAGTCCGGCCCGTCGCTCGCCTCGCGCACGGCGGCGGTCGCCACCGCCGTATAATTGCGCAGGTTCAGCGCCTTCAGGATCGCCCGATAGCGGCTCAGCGCGCCCAGCGCCGCCTCGCGCCCCGTCGGCGACAGCGTCCCGCGCTTTATCAGTCCCTCGCCCAGCCCCGCCATGACCTTCTCGTTGAAGGTTTGCAGGATCGACGATCCGAGCACGTCATAGATCACGAGACGAACAGAGTTCGACCCGATATCGATAATGCCGGCGCGTTCTGACTTCGGAAACATCATGCCGACTTGCCGCCCTTGTGCGACAGGCGCGGCGGCAGGCTGACTTCAAGGGCGCTGCCTCGCCCGGACAGGCTTGGATTGTCCATGAAATACTGGTGCGCCGCAAAGGCCGTCTCGCGATTGTCCGGCTTCACCCGGCGATAGTCGCCGTCCGGCTCCATGATCCAGCTCTGCGTCTCGTCGTTCAGGTTGGCCACCATGATCTGGTTCAGCACCTGGCGATGCACTGTCGGGTTCTCGATCGGCACCAGCGCCTCGACGCGCCGTGTCAGGTTGCGCGGCATCCAGTCAGCCGACGACATGAACACTTTGGCATTTGGCGATGGCAACGTCTCACCATTGGCAAAGCAGACAATGCGCGAGTGCTCAAGGAAGCGCCCGACAATGCTCTTCACGGCGATCGTCTCCGACAGGCCCGGCACACCCGGACGCAGGCAGCATATGCCCCGCACGACCAGCGTGATCGGCACACCCGCCTGGCTTGCCTCATACAGCTTGTCGATCACTTCGCCATCGACCAGCGAATTCATCTTGGCCCAGATGCCGCAAGGCTGGCCCTTCCTCGATGCCGCAGCTTCCGCTTCGATCATCTTGATCAGGTTCGACCGCAGGTTCAGCGGCGACATGGAAATCTTCTCCAGCGCCGGGCCGACATCCGGTGGCTCACGATAGGCCGTCACGAAGTTGAACAACCGGTTTGCATCCCGGCCCAGCGCCGGGTCTGCCGTGAACAAAGAAAGGTCTGTATAGATACGGGCATTTATCGGGTGATAGTTCCCCGTTCCGAAATGCGTGTACGAACGAAGCTCCGTCCCCTCGCGCCGAACGACCAGCGACACCTTGGCGTGCGTCTTGTATTCGATAAAGCCATAGACCACCTGCACACCGGCACGTTCCAGGTCGCGGGCAAGGCGCAGGTTCGCTTCCTCGTCAAAGCGCGCCTTGATCTCCACAAGCGCGGTCACGTTCTTGCCAGACTCGGCCGCCTCGATCAGCGCCGCAACAACCGGCGAGTTCGACGTCGTGCGATACAGCGTCTGCTTGATGGCCACGACTTGCGGGTCCGCCGCGGCCTGCCGGATGAACTGGACGACCACATCGAAACTCTCGAACGGGTGGTGGACCAGGATGTCCTTGGCCCGGATCGCCGCGAAGCAATCGCCGCCCATCTCGCGGATGCGTTCAGGGTAGCGCGGCTCATAGGGCGGGAATTGCAGGTCCAGCCGGTCGTCGACGATCAGCTCGGACAACTGCGCCATGCCAAGGATGCCGTCATACAGAACCGTGTCGGCCTGTTCGGCGCCTATCTCGTGGGTGATGAATTCGCGCAGCTTGTCCGGCGCGCTCGACTGCATCCTGAGGCGCACGATCCGGCCCCGGCGGCGCTGCTTCAGCATCACCTCGAACTCGCGGATCAGGTCTTCGGCTTCTTCCTCGATCTCGATATCGCTGTCGCGCACGACGCGGAACAGGCACCGGTCCTTCTCCACGAAACCCGGGAACAATTCCTCCAGGAACAGGCCGATCACGTCTTCCAGCGCGATGAAGCGCATATTGCCCTTGGTCGTCTTCGGCAGCCGGATGAAGCGGCGCACAAAGGCCGGCAGCGGCACGATGCCGACATGCCCTTCGCCGCCCGAACGGGAGGCAAGGTCAACGGCAATCGAAAAGCCAAGGTTCGGAATGAACGGAAACGGGTGCGCCGGATCCACCGCCAGCGGTGTCAGCACCGGAAAGATATTATTGCGGAAATAGGTCTCGAGGTCAGTGCGTTCCTTCTTGGTCAGCGCGGAGGCCGAAAGGACGTGGATATTCTCCGCCGCCATTTCCTCTTTCAGGATGCGCCACTGTTCCTGCTGGTCCGCGATCAGCCGCAGCGAGGCCTTCTCGATCTGCGCGACCTGCTCTGCCGGCTTCAGCCCGTCCTGGCTCGGCTTGACGATGCCGGCACGCACCTGCTCGCGCAGGCCCGCATACCGCACCATTTCGAACTCATCGAGGTTACTGGCCGAGATCGACAGGAAGCGCAGCCGCTCCAGCAGGGGGTGCGCCTTGTTGGCCGTCTCTTCCAGCACACGCCGGTTGAATTCCAGCCAGGACAGTTCCCGGTTGAGGAACCTGTCAGGCGACGCCTTCAGCGCCTTTTGGGTTCGCGTCGTTCCGTCTGCCATGTTTGCCCCGTCAGCTTTCAGTTCAGTATCACAACTCAGCCGTCCGGCGCCCGATCCTGCATTGCATCGAGCACCTCCTTCACCAGCGGCACGCTGGGCGCCCGGCCAAGGTCCGTCACGCCATCGCTCAGCCGTTCGGCGAAGGTCTCAATGGCCTCATAGGAGAGATCAAGCCGCGGAACCAGATATTTGACGACATCCGGCTCCAGTTTGAGGAAATGCCGCACAGCGGCCGCCTTGAGACGGCCCATCATCATCGCCTCGTCCGGCGGGTCAATTTCCGTCACGGGCATGGAATTGAGGCGCGATTTCAGGTCCGCCGAGGGTGCCTGCCATTGCGGCGGCGGCACGTTGGCCGTCAGCAACATGCGCCCCGCGCCGCCCGAAATGAGGTTGATCAGCGACAGCACCTTGTCGCCTGCCGGCACGCGGTCTGCCCCGTCGATCGCCGTAAAGGCCGCCGCGCGCGCATCCACGTCCCGCGCCTTGAGGCTGGCAAAACTCTTCGCCTCGAACACATCGCCACCAAAGCGCTGCGCCCAGGCTTGAGCAATCGTGGTCAGTCCCGACTTGGGGGCACCCACGAGGCAGAGAACCGGCGTCGGCCAGTTCTCAGGCCGCTGCACGATGCGCAGGGCGCTTTCGTTCACAGGCGTCACCACCAGATCGGCAAAACCGAGGCCCGTGGCGGGAAATCCAAAGCTTAACTGATCGGGCATACCGGGACTGCCAGAACGCTCTGGCTCACGGCCTCGCCGTGGCAGACACGGCGGAACGCAGCACGAGGCCATCTTCACCATCGGGCGCAGCCGCCAGCGACACGCCGCGCTGCAGCAGGTCATTCTGCAGCCGTGGCTCATCGCCCGCATAGGCAAAGGTCACCAGCGCGCCATCGCGGGCAATCGCGGTGATCTTGAAGTCCGAGACGAGTGGCGAACGGGCCAGCGCCCCACGCAGCGTGTTCCACTCGGCCAGCGACGTATAGCGCACGCTCGCATTGGTCGTCGTGCGCGTGCCACCCCGGATGATCGACAGCTGCTTCCAGTTCTCGTCCATCAGGTCAGATGCTGCTGCCGCTGCATCCGCCAGCGTTGGCACCGAATTCGTCGTGCCGACCAGCTCGGTGCCTGCCGCCGTCACGGTCGACAGGGTCACGCGATAAGCGCCTTCGCTGCCGGCCAGTTCAGCCAGCACGCCGCGCCGTGCATTCACGGTCGCCGCTTCGGTCGAAACCTGCGACCAGTCGGAATAATTGGAATAGCCGGGATCGCTGGCCGTCACGTAGGGCGTCAGGGCCGTTGAATTGCGCGTGCCCAGCGCCGCCCGCCAGGCTTCCTGCGCCTGATAGTTCGAGGCCAGCGGCACCATCAGGCTCAGCGGCCCTTGCGTATCGACAAAGGGCACGCCTTTCTGCTCAAGATGCGCGCGAACCATCAGCGGGTTCAGCACGACCGACAGCACGCCGCGATAGCGCCCTGCGCCCGCCGTCTCTTCCTGCACGTCCACAGCCGCCGCAAGGCGCTCAGCCAGTGCATAGTCCACCGGCAGGCCGCCCACAGCGGCCCGGTCAGAGGCCAGGGTGATCTTGTCGAGCAGGCGTCGCGCCGCTTTCTGGCGCGCCACCGACATGGCCGCATTGCGCGCTTCGATCACGCTGGCAGCCTGTTCATCGACTTCAATATTGCGGACAGTGTAGACATCGCGGGTATCTGCCATGGCTGGCAGGGATGCCATACAGGCGAGGAATACCGAGGCGAGAAGCAAACGAATCATGGTCAACGACCTCCCTGTCAGCCTTCCTTGTAGCAAGCTGATGCGGCGGCTGGAACCGCAAGCAGCACTGGATAAGGCGATTTCCCCATGCTAACGCGCGAGACATCATGACCGAAACGCCCAAAACTCCCCTTTCTTACCGTGACGCTGGTGTCGATATTGAGGCAGGCGAACGCCTTGTCGGCGCCATCGGCCCCATGGCCAAAGCCACGGCCCGCGCGGGCGTCATGGGCGGCCTCGGCGGCTTCGGCGCCTTGTTTGATTTGAAGAAAGCCGGCTATGACGACCCTATCCTCGTCTCCGGCACAGACGGCGTCGGCACCAAGCTGATGCTGGCCTTCGATGTCGGACAGCACAATACAGTCGGCATCGACCTCGTCGCCATGTGCGCCAATGACGTGCTGGCCCAGGGCGCAGAGCCACTGTTCTTTCTCGACTATTTTGCCACCGGCAAGCTCGAAGGCGGCATCGCCGAAGCGGTCATTTCCGGAATCGCCGAAGGCTGCCGCCAGTCCGGCTGCGCCCTCGTCGGCGGCGAAACAGCCGAAATGCCCGGCATGTACCCGCCCGGCCACTATGATCTCGCCGGCTTCGTTGTCGGCGCCGTTGACCGCGACAAGGTCCTGCCCCGCATGGACGCCATGGTCGCAGGCGACGTCCTCATCGGCATTGCCTCCTCCGGCCCGCATTCCAACGGCTATTCCCTGATCCGCCGCATCGTCGAGCGCGAGGGCCTGAACTATGCCTCCACGGCGCCGTTCAGCAATCAGACCCTCGGCGAAGCCCTGCTGACCCCAACGCGCCTCTATGCGAACGTCGCCCTCCTGGTGATCCGTTCCGGCCGCGTCAAAGGCCTCGCCCACATCACCGGCGGCGGCATCACCGAGAACACCCCAAGAATGGTCCCGGAACACCTCAAACCGGTCATAGATCGGTCCGCCTGGACCCCGCCCCCGGTCTTCCAGTGGCTGCAGGAAGCCGGCAATGTGTCCGACGACGAGATGCACCGCACCTTCAACATGGGCATCGGCCTCATCTTCGCGGTCGCCGCCGAAGACGCTGACATCGTCATGGCCCAGCTGTCGGACTGCGGCGAAAACCCCGTCATCCTCGGCCATCTCGCCGCGAAATGACCCCGCTGAACCTCGCGATCCTGATTTCCGGCCGCGGCTCGAACATGGAGGCGTTGCTGAAGGCCGCCGCCGCGCCGGACTATCCGGCAACGCCCGTCCTCGTCCTCGCCAACCGCCCGTACGCCATGGGCCTCGAAACCGCGCTTGCAGCGGGCGTCCCCGCGCTCGCGATCGACCACAAGCCATATGGCAAGGACCGCGAAGGCTTCGAGCGCGCCATGGACGAAGCGCTGACAGAAGCCGGCACCGAGATCATCGCCCTCGCCGGTTTCATGCGCGTCCTGACGCCCTGGTTCGTCAACAAATGGCAGGGCCGGATGATCAACATCCACCCGTCGCTGCTGCCGAAGTACAAGGGCCTCGACACGCACCAGCGCGCCATCGACGCGGGCGACGCGGAAGCTGGCGCCACCGTCCACTGGGTCAGCCCCGGCGTCGACGACGGCGAGATCATCCAGCAGGCGAGCCTCCCCATCCTGCCCGGTGACACAGCCGACAGCCTCGCCGCCCGCCTCCTGCCCATTGAGCACCAGCTCTATCCGGCAGCGCTCGCCAAGGCCTGCGCCGCAATCAACGCCCGCCCCTAAGCCCCCGGCGGCTTCTTCAGGCTCTTCATCGCGTCGGCCTTCGCGTCATCGATCGCCTGCCGCAGGGCCGAGCCCACAGATGTCGCACCATTGTTGAACGCCTGACCCGACGCGCGCACCTGGTCGCAATTCGAACAGCGCGAGTCATAGATATTGTTCTCGGCGCCGCACTTGGCGCAAGTCCATTTAGGCATCGGAACATGTGGTAAATGCGGCACGGCCTTCCCTCCCTGATCAGGTGACTCAAGGAAGAGGCGTCAAAACAGGGCCCAAAGGATCACGCCTGCGCAAAAAACACCGCATGGCGCTGGCCTTTCCTCCACCCGATCCTAACACCCACGCCCCATCCCGTGCACCCAACCAACTGCACCGGTCCCCATACCATACTTCTCCTGCTGCCCGGCCCCACCGGGCGGCGGCAAGCGGGGAGGCAGGATCGCAACCTGACGACCCAAAACACCATCCATGCCAGCGGCCCTGTTTTCCCCGCTCGCTTTTATCGCCGCAAAACCGGAGGGCCTCCTGCCCGTCCGGCTTTTTGTGCTGTTCCAATCCCCGTTGCGCGCACGCTTCTGTAGAATTAGGATTCAGCCAGCGCGCATGGGGGAATTCAGGAATGATTACCGTATACGGTGAGGGCCGCGGTTTCCGCGTCGTCTGGCTGCTGGAGGAAATGGGCCTGCCCTACCGGCTTCGCCCCGTCGACATGCTGGCCGGTGTCGAAAACGATCCCGAATTCCTGGCCATCAACCCGGCCGGCTTTATCCCCGCACTTCAGGACGGCGACGCCAAAATGGTCGAGTCGATCGCCATCATGGAATACCTGCTGGCACGTTACGGGCCGACGCCGCTCGCCCCCGACCCGCACAATCCCGCCTTCCCCCTCTACCAGCAATTCCTCCACCTCGGCGAGGCAGGCCTCGCGGCCTCCATGTTCTTCGTCGTGGTCAGCAAGATGCTCGCGCCCGAGGACGAGAAGGACAACTGGGGCGCCCGCAAGGCCATGCAGACCTTCGAGAGCCGCCGCACCATTGTCGCCCGCCGCCTCGCCGAGGCGCCCTATATGGCAGGCGACGCCTTCACCGCCGCCGACATCTCGATCACCTATGCGCTACAGTTCGCCCGCCGCGCTGGCGGAGTCCCCTTAACGGAGGCCGAGGAGGCCTATGTCGCCCGCACCACCGACCGCGACGGCTACCGCCGGGCGATGGACACCTGCGAGGCCACGAAGGAATGGGCCGCGGCGCTCGGGGAGTGATCCGCCCGAATGACCGCATGATTGACGGCAACCTTATCGCGCCCCAACAGTTGTCCCCACAATGAATGAACCCACCGCCCCGCCGGAAGACGGCTCCGACGACCATATCTCCGCTGAGGAACAGGTCGAAGCCAAGGAGCTGACGCGCCTCAAATCGCGCGTCGTCTACGAGACAATCCGGCAGGAGGGCGAGTCCGAACTCAGGCGACCGCAGTCGGCCATGTGGTGGTCCGGCATCGCCGCCGGCGCCGCCATTTCTCTGTCCCTGATGGTCGAAGCCATGTTCCGGTCCTACCTGCCGGACGCGCCCTGGCGGCCCATCGTCGAGAATCTCGGCTACACATCCGGCTTCCTGCTCGTGATGATGTCACGCATGCAGCTTTTCACCGAGAACACGATCACCACCGTGCTACCGACCCTCGCGCAGCCATGCCGCCGCACCATGCTTGGCACAGCCCGGCTCTGGGGCATCGTCTTCACCGCCAACATGATTGGCACCTTTCTCGCCGCCCTCCTCATCGCTTATGGCGGCATCCTGACGCCAGAGGTCACCGCCGCCGCCGTCGAGATCAGCCACCATGTCGCCGCCTGGACCGCCTCAAGCACGTTCGTGAAGGCCATTCCCGCAGGCTTCCTGATCGCCGCCATCGTCTGGATGCTGCCCAGCGCCGAGGGCAGCGAATTCTGGGTCATCGTGCTCTTCACCTACATCATCGCGCTTGGCGACATGGCCCACGTTGTGGTCGGCTCGGCCGAGCTCTTCCTGCTTGCGGTCACCGGCGAAGCGAACATCTTCAAACTCGTCACCGTGAACCTCCTGCCTGCCCTGCTTGGCAACGTGCTCGGCGGCACCGGCCTCTTCGCCATGCTCGCCTGGGGCCAGGTCAGCGATGAAATGAGCGAGGAGAAGAAATAGGCCACAGGGACAGATGGCTACCTTGAATCGGCGTGAGGGCGACGACTATTGGCCGTTAGTTGCTGGTGGCCGTTCGGCGAGTGACTGACGCCGACATGCAGAGAGGAAAATCTCTCTTCTAACCCCCAAGGGCCAAGACGGACGCCTGAAGTTCACCTATGCCGATTGCATACTGGATATGGATTCGCGGAGACCCTGCCCCATGATGCGTATGATCGCTTTGGTATCGCTGATGCTGGCATTTGCCCTGCCGGGTCAGGCGCAGATATCCCGCTTTTCCCTCGACAGCCCGACCTGCATGATCAGCCAGGATGTGGACTTCGCCTTCCAGCTGACGTCCGACTACACGCATGAGCTCTTCATCTGGCACTGGTATGCCTATGGCTTCCCGCAAGTGCGCCAGGTTCCCAGCTTTGTAAACACTCAGGTCATGTTCGCGGCGTGCCTGGACAAGGCATCCGGGGGCAAGTGCGGGTGGAAGCCCGATAAGCGTGTCCAGAAAGCGCTTAAAATCAGTCGTAGCGACATCTGGGGCAAGAAGCCCTTGAAGACGTTTTATGGAGACGCTCCTCCGCCCGAAGCGGTCAAGTTCGCCATGCGCAGCCTTGGCACCTGTTTCGGCAATGACCCCGCGCTCCCGACGCTTGACGAGGTCGGCCTTGCCCAAGGTGAGTTCGACATGGCGGCCTGCAAGGAACTCGCCGACCAGGTGGAGTCCTTCGACTATTACAAGAACGTATTGCCGGCGGAACTTGAGGATTACAAATCCTGGAACGTGGCCTTCAACAATTACATGACCAAGCGCAATGAGCCCGCGCCGGAGAAGGCCTGCAGGGTCGTGCCCAAGGCGGCCCTGCCTTACCTCGCCGCCTATCCGGAACGAAAACGGCTGGAGCAACTGGCCCGGGACAAGGAACAATTTGCGTTCGATAACCGGCCTGTGGCGGAGCGCATTGCAGGGCTTGATGCCTTCGCAATCACGTACAGTCTGGTGTCCCGCACGCTCTCCGGTGAGCATGCGGCCACACGGCCGCTGCCAGCGGGCGCCGACGAATGGCTAAAGGATTACATCAAGGAGGTCGCCGGTGGCGGCGCGGAGCCGGCGATCCCTGAAGCGGTCCAGCAATGGGCCGTCGAGCAGCCCCTCGACAGGTTCGAGCCGGTGGAGGATCCCTTCGAACAGCGCAAGCGCCTTCGTCCCTACGAGATCAGCGAATATATCTGGTCGCTTCGCGTCAAGAGCCGGATGGACAAGGCCGCGCCGAACGAGACGCGTATTTCAGTGAGGGAAGGCTGCTCCATCCTTTGGGGCTATTCCTGGGGTGACATCAATTTCGGCAAACGCATTCCGCAAACGCCGGGCGAGGTGGAATTCTACCGTCTTGTTCAGCAGACGCCGGACAAGATGGCGTGGACCATGTGCGAGGAGACGCCCATCGGTATCTTCCGGGCAGCGCAAGCCCGGTATGAGCGGGAGCAATACGAGGCGTCGCTTCCGCCCGAGCCAAACGAGTGGGATGAGATCAACCGGGCGCTCGCCGAGGCAGCCAATCGTCCGAGCGCAATCAAGCAGCCCTACAAGGCGCCGACCACGCGATGCTACATCACCGGTGAAACGCAATCGGGTCTGGCCAACCAGGTTTGCTTCACCAACTAGGCCGAAGCGACATTTGAACTGTGGTCCAATGGCGTGCGCAAGCGGCTGGTCATCCAAACAAAAAGGCCCAGCCTTCCGGCTGGGCCCTCTCTTGAATCTCCGCTGCCCCGAGGGGCCGCACAGGCTTAGCCGACGATCTGGTCAGCCGTGAAGAATTGCGCGATTTCGATTTCGGCGTTCTCGGCGGAGTCCGAACCGTGGACCGAGTTTTCGCCAATCGACAGCGCGAACAGTTTGCGGATCGTGCCGTCGGCAGCGTCAGCCGGGTTCGTGGCGCCCATCACGTCGCGATAGGCAGCAACGCCGTTCTCGCCTTCGAGAACCTGAACGACAACTGGTGCAGACGTCATGAACTCGACCAGTTCACCAAAGAAAGGGCGTTCCTTGTGGACGCCGTAGAATTCTTCAGCCTGGGCCTGGCTCATCTGGATGCGGCGCTGAGCGATGATGCGCAGGCCTGCTTTTTCGATCACGGCATTGATCGCGCCGGTAAGGTTACGGTTGGTCGCGTCAGGCTTGATGATGGAAAATGTACGCTGGACAGCCATGGGGAAGTTCCTGTTGTGCTGGAAAGGGGAGTGTTGGCGCGGCCTATAGCGGCGCCTGCCCGCCGGGGCAAGCGCAGAGGGCTGCCTTGCGCAGAGGCGGGATGCGGCTTAGGGGCGATTATCACTGCCCCTAAGGACCACCCCCATGAGCACCCTGCCCCCTTGCCCCAAATGCCAGTCCGAATTCACCTATGAAGACGGCGCCATGCTGGTCTGCCCGGAATGCGCCCATGAATGGGCCGCAGGCGCGGCCGCCGAGGCTGGCGACAAGGTCATCAAGGATTCCAACGGCAACCCGCTCGCCGATGGCGACACGGTCACCGTCATCAAGGACCTGAAGGTCAAGGGCAGCTCCCTCGTCGTGAAGCGCGGCACCAAGGTGAAGAACATCCGCCTCGTCGACGGCGACCACGACATCGACTGCAAGATCGACGGCATCGGCGCCATGGGCCTCAAATCCGAGTTCGTGAAGAAGGCCTAGACCCCCGCCTCGCTCCAGCCGCCCTTCGGCGTCTGCTGGAAATAGCGCGTCACGAGGCCGGCATCCTTGGCTGCCTTGAACTGCGCCCGCGCCTTGGTGCGCGCGCCGCTGTCGCCATCGTCGAACATCACCATGCAGCGCGTATAGGGCGCGTCCACCGGCACGGTGACGCCATCCATCAGCACCAGAGCCGCCGCGCCGTTCACATTGTCGGCCTTGGCTGACAGCAGCACCGGCTGACGCGCGGCGTCCAGCCCCGGCGCCTCGGCCTGTCCGTGCGGCAGGAAGCTCTTGTCCTCATAGGTCCACAACGCGGCGTCCAGCGCCGCACGGCGCTCCGCACTGGGCGAAACCGCCAGCACACGCCACCCGGCCTCCAGGCATTTCGCCATCAGCGGCGCCGCCGCCTGCTCCAGCGTCGTGCGGGAGAGATGGTAGAACCACCATTCAGGCGCCGGCGTGTCCGCCACAGGCTAGTCCTCGTAGTTCTGCGCGATCCAGCGATCCAGCAAGCGCGGGCCAAAGCCTGACGACCAGGTCACGTCAAACGCCGCCTTGTGCCCTTCGACCCATGCCACGCCGGCAATATCGAGGTGCGCCCATTTCACGCCGTCTTTCACGAAGCGCTTCAGGAACTGCGCCGCGGTGATCGAGCCGGCTGCCCGGCCGCCAATGTTGCGCATGTCGGCAAACTTGGATTTCAGGAGGCTGTCATATTCCGGGCCCATCGGCAGGCGCCACACGCGCTCGCCCTCGTGCAGGCCCGCTTTGGTCAGCTCGTCGGCTAGGTCGTCGCTGCCGGTGAACAGGCCGGCATGATGGTGGCCAAGCGCGATCACGATGGCGCCGGTCAGTGTCGCGAGATCGACAATGGCCTTCGGCTTGAAATGCTCCTGCGCGTACCAGAGCACGTCACAGAGAACGAGGCGCCCTTCGGCGTCAGTGTTCTGCACTTCGATTGTCTGGCCGCTGGCCGAGGTGAGAATGTCACCGGGGCGGATCGCATCACCGTCCGGCATGTTCTCGACGAGGCCAACGAGGCCCACGACGTTCACTTTCGCCTTGCGGGCTGCAAGCGCGCGGATCGTACCGGTCACCGCCGCTGCACCGCCCATGTCGCCGCGCATGTCTTCCATGCCCGGTCCCGGCTTCAGCGAGATGCCGCCGGTATCAAAGCAGACGCCCTTGCCGACCAGGATCACAGGATCCTCGCCTTCTGCGCCGCCCATCCATTTCATGATGCCGAGCTGGCTTTCCTTGCGCGATCCCTGGCCGACGCCCAGCAGCGCACCCATGCCCAGCTTCTTCATTTCCTTCTCGCCGAGGATTTCCACCTCGACGCCGAATTCCTTGAGGTCCTTCAGGCGCCCGGCAAAGCTTTCGGGGTAAAGGTCGTTCGGCGGCAGGTTCACCAGGTCGCGCGCCAGGTTCGTGCCTTCGGCGGCGGCGTCCAGCGGCGCAAAGGCAGCCTTGGCGGCTTTCGCATCGTCGACGATCAGCGTCAGATGGGTCAGGCTCGGCTTCTGGTCAGCCTTCAGTTTCGTGAAATAGGTATCAAACCGGTACGCAGCCAGCTTGGCGCCCAGTGCGACCCGTGCGGCATCCTCGGCGCTGGCCACATGCACGGCCATCGTCTTGAAGCCGCCTTTGGCATGCGATTTCACCAGATTTGCACCCAGCGACTCGAAAACACGCGCATCGCGCTTCTTGGGCTTGCCGCCGCCGATCAGCACGGCGCGGCGGGCATCGCCGCCTTTCGGCAGGACCACAACAGCTTGCTGGTCCTTCTTGCCGTCAAAACGTGCGCCCGACAGGGCTTCGGTCAGCAGGCCGCCCGAGGCCGCGTCCATGTCCGCTGCGGCCCCCGGCAGACCGTCACCCTCGTCTACAATAAAGGCCACGATGTCGGCCTTGGCGGCGTCGGCGAATGAAATTTTCATATGAGTAATCTCCGTTTGTGACGGAAACTAAACGTCGACGCGCGCAGCGCAACTCGTTAGCTAAGAAAAAAGCATGCCCTATATGAGGCACAGTTACCGGAAATGACTGCCAATTTGAGCATATGAGCAAAGTCCAGACCTATCTCTTCTATGAAGTCTTGCGCGCCGTGCTCATCATCGTCGGCGGCCTCGCCATGCTTGCCCTGCTCGCGCAGGGCCTCGCGCGCACGGATCTCATCCTCGAGAATCGCCAATCGGCGCTGACATATTTCTACATCGTGATGCTCGGCGCGCCGCAGGTGATCGCCCTTTTGACACCGCTCGCCCTGTTCGTAGCCGGGGTCTGGTCGCTCAACCGCATCCACAAGGACAGCGAGATCGTCGTCGCCCAGGCCGCCGGCATGACGCCCTGGCAGATCGCCTCGCCGCTCATGCGCCTCGCCGTGCTCTGTGCCATTGCCCATCTCGCCGTGAACCTCTGGGTCCAGCCGGCGGCCCAGCGGGCCATGCGCGAGACCGTGTCGGTGGCCCGCGCCGACCTTGCCGCTGCCCTCATCCGGCCCGGCCAGTTCACGTCCAATGGCGAAAGGCTGACCTTCTACGCCCGCGAGCAGATCGGCGGCGAACTGCGCGGCGTGCTCATTTCGGACATGACAGACCCTGAATTCCCGACCGACATCCTGGCCCGCAGTGCGGCGCTGGTCGAGGTCGAGGGCCGCCCCACCCTGCTGCTGCGTGACGCCATCAGCCAACAGCTCGACGAGAACCAGCAGCTCTCGATCCTGGAATTCGACCAGTACATGTTCGATCTCAGCGATTTCATGAAGGAAGACGCGGACCTGCGGCTCAAGGCATCGGACAAGTTTCTCTACGAGCTCTTCTTCATCGACCGATCAAACTATTTCGAATCCAAGGACGCCGACACGCTCCTCGCCGAAGGGCATGCAAGGCTGACCACGCCCTTGCTCAATATTGTCATGTCGCTGATCGCGATCTTTGCCGTACTCGGCGGCGATTTCAGTCGCAAGGGCTATGGCAAGCGCATCGCCTTCGCATCGGCAGGCGCCATTACCGTCCTGATCATCCAGCTCGCGGTGCAGTCTGCTGCGGCCGACGATCCGAACCTCAATATCCTCCAGTGGCTCCTGCCCCTCAGCGTGATCGGCGGGCTCAGCTATGTCTACTTCCATGGCGGACGCCTGATCGGGAAGGCCCAACGCCCCGGTTCGGGCGGTGGCGCAAGTCATGATGCGGTGCCGGCATGAACCTCACCTTCAACCGCATCCAGCGCTACATCCTGCGCGAATGCCTGACGGGCCTTGTCCTCGTGCTGGGCGTTCTGCTGCTCGCCATCCTGATGATCGACGTGGTCGAGCAGCTTCGCACCGTTGGCGGTGACGTGAAGCTCGGCCTCGGCGGCGCCCTGCGGCTGTCGCTGATGAAACTGCCCCAGATCATGGAGCAGACACTCCCCTTCGCCATCCTCGTGGCCAGCATGCTGGCCTTCACGCGTCTCAATCGCCGTTCGGAGCTCTCCATCATCCGTGCCAGCGGCATCTCGGCCTGGCGCTTCCTGGCACCTGTCATCATTATGGGCCTCGTCCTCGGCATCATCACGACCACGCTGCTCAACCCGTTTGCGGCGCGGCTGACGGAATCCTTCGAACTCGAACGCGCCCGCCTGCTCAACGATGGGCGCGAGGCCATGGCCGTCTCCGACACCGGCGTCTGGCTGCGCCAGGGCGATGATACGAGCCAGATCGTGATCCATGCCGACCGCGTGGAAGATGGCGGCATCGTGCTGGTCAAGGTGAAGATGATCCAGGAAGAGCGCCTGTTCGCCGGCAACCAGCCCACCAATGACTATACGTTCGTGCGCCGCATCGATGCCGACCGCGCCTATCTCCGCAACGGCTTCTGGCAACTCGAGAACGTGGTGGAGAATGTCCCGAACCTGCCACCCGAGCGCAAGAAGAACCTCGCCATCCCGACCTCGCTCGACGCGGTCACCCTGCTCGACAAGTTCGCCTCGCCCAATACGATCGGCTTCTGGCACCTGCCCCGGTTCGTGCACCAGACGCAGGCCGCCGGGCTCGATGCCTCGCGCTACAAGATGCGCTGGAACAGCCTCATGGCGACCCCGGCCCTGTTCGTCGCCATGGGCCTGATCGGCGCTATTGTCTGCCTTCGACTGTCGCGTCTTGGCGGCACGTCGCGCCTCCTCGCCGTGGGCTCGCTGCTGGCCGTCGGCCTCTATTTCTTCACCCAGTTCTCGTCCAGCCTGGGCGCCACGGGCGCAGCTCCCGCTGTGGTTGCTGCGTGGAGTCCCCCCTTGTTTGTGCTGTTCTGCACCCTCACATGGCTCGCCTATCGGGAAGATGGCTGATCCAGTTGTGGCCTTGACAGACTGCGCTTGTGCACCCCATCACTCCCGCCCTTGAAGAGGTGCCTCCATGAAACTTGTCGTCGTCGAATCGCCTGCCAAGGCCAAAACGATCAACAAATACCTCGGCAAGGACTACAAGGTTCTCGCCTCCTACGGCCATATCCGCGACCTGCCTTCCAAGAATGGCTCGGTCGATCCGGACAATGATTTCGACATGATCTGGGAGGCTGACTCCAAGTCGGCCAAGCGCATTTCCGACATCGCCAACTCCCTGAAAGACGCCGACACCCTCATTCTCGCGACCGACCCTGATCGCGAAGGGGAAGCCATTTCCTGGCACCTCGTGGAAGCCCTCAAGAAGCGCCGCGCCCTCAGGAAGGACATCCATGTCGAGCGCGTCGTGTTCAACGCGATCACCAAGAATGCCGTCACAACGGCCATGGAACACCCCCGCCAGATCGACCAGGAACTCGTTGATGCCTATCTGGCGCGCCGCGCGCTGGACTATCTGGTCGGCTTCAATCTCTCGCCCGTTCTCTGGCGCAAGCTGCCCGGCAGCCGCTCGGCCGGTCGCGTTCAGTCTGTTGCCCTGCGCATCGTCTGCGACCGCGAGAACGAGATCGAGCTGTTCCGCCCGCAGGAATACTGGAACATCGCCGCCACGCTGCGCGCCCCTGATGGCACCGATTTCGAAGCCCGCCTCCACGCCCTCGATGGCGACACGCTGAAGAAGTTCACCCTCGGCAACAAGGGCGATGCCGACAAGGCACTCGCGATCGTCGAGACCGGCGGCTATTCCGTCTCCAGCGTCGAGGCCAAGCCCGTCAAGCGTAACCCGCCGCCGCCCTTCATTACCTCCACACTGCAGCAGGAAGCCTCGCGGAAGCTCGGCTTCGGCGCCAAGCGCACCATGCAGGCCGCCCAGAAGCTCTACGAAGAAGGCCGCATCACCTATATGCGTACCGACGGCGTGAACATGGCCGAAGAGGCCTACGCCGCCGCCCGCACCATGATCCAGTCGAACTATGGCGCCCGCTACCTGCCGGAAAACACGCGCCGTTATTCCTCCAAGGCCAAGAACGCGCAGGAAGCCCACGAGGCTGTCCGCCCGACCGACTTCGACCTGCGCCCTGAAGACTATCACGGCGACGGCGACCTGAAGAAACTCTACACCCTGATCTGGCGCCGCGCCGTGGCCAGCCAGATGGAAACCGCCCTGTTCGAACGCACCACGATCGACTTGGCCTCGAAAGACAAGCGCGCCACGCTGCGCGCCACCGGCCAGGTCCTCGTGTTTGATGGCTTCATCAAGCTCTACACCGAAGGCCATGATGCCGGCGACGATGAAGACGACGCGGAAGGCCGCCTGCCCAAGATGGAATCCGGCCAGCACGCCGACCTGCTGAAGGCCGACGCCAACCAGTCCTTCACCGCGCCACCGCCGCGCTACACCGAGGCCAGCCTCGTCAAGCGCCTCGAAGAGCTCGGCATCGGCCGCCCGTCCACCTATGCGTCCACCATGTCGACGCTGGAAGACCGCGGCTATGTCCGTATCGAGGGCAAGGCCCTGATCCCCGAGGACAAAGGCCGCCTCGTGACGGCCTTCCTCGAAAACTTCTTCTCCCGCTACGTGGAATATGACTTCACCGCAGGCCTCGAAGAGAAGCTCGACGTCATTTCCGACGGCAAGCTCGACTGGAAAGCCTTCCTGCACGAGTTCTGGAAACAGTTCGCCGCCGACATTGACGGCACGAAGGAGCTGCGGGTTTCCGCCGTGCTCGACGCCCTCAACGAGACGCTCGGCGCTTACGTGTTCCCGCGTCAGGATGCCGACGGCAACCCGATCGAAAACCCGCGCCAGTGCCCGCTCTGCAAAGAGGGCGAGCTGTCGATGAAGCTCGGCCGCTTCGGCGCCTTTGTCGGTTGTTCGCGCCACCCCGAGTGCAAGTTCACCCGCCAGTTCAGCGCCGACGGCGACGCCGCTGCCGCGATCAACCCTGACGGCAACGAGATCGGCATCCACCCGGAAACCGGCGAGATGATCTATCTCAAGACCGGTCGCTTCGGTCCCTATGTCGAGATGGCGAATGGCGAAAAGCCGAAACGCGCCTCCCTCACCAAGGCCGAGAAGGAAAAGCCGCAGGACCTGACGCTCGAACGCGCCGTTGAACTGCTGCTGCTGCCGCGTGAAGTCGGCCGCCACCCGGAAGACAACGAACCCATACTGGCCAATTTCGGCCGCTTCGGTCCCTATGTTCAGCACGGCAAGACCTATGCGAACCTGAAAGACCCGGCGGACGTGTTCGCCATCGGCCTCAACCGCGCCGTGGCGCTGATCGAGGACAAGAAGGCCAATCCGGGCCGGGGCCGCGGTGGCGCCACGCCGCTGAAGGAACTCGGCAACCACGCAGACGGCGAGCCGATCCAGGTCTTCGCCGGCCGCTACGGGCCTTACGTGAAGCATGGCAAGGTCAACGCGACGATCCCGAAAGAGATCGAGCCTGACACGATCACGCTGGAACAGGCCGTGGAACTGGTGAACGCCCGCGCGGCGGCTGCCCCGGCCAAGAAGAAGGCAGCTCCCAAAAAGGCCGCGCCGAAGAAGGCTGCTGCCAAGAAGAAACCGGCGGCGAAGAAAAAGCCTGCTGCGAAGACAGAGGACTAGGCCGCGCCGGGCCGCAAGGCCCGGACTGGCTCCCCTCTCGCGATGCGCCTGTCGCCCCGCCAGATCTTCCCGTTTGCCCTGCTCGCGGCGAGCATCACGTGGATATTCACGATCGAGACCCTGCCGCCGCTGGAGCCGCTGGTGGAAGAAGTCATCGAGCCCCTGCCGCCGCCCCAGCCGGCCGTGCCGGTCACCTATGACTTCCCGGTCACGCTGTCGCTCTGCCCCAAGCTCTATGTCGCCAATGCGCCGCCGACTGACACCGGCCTCCACATCATCGGCTACACGGCGACCATCACGGTCAATGACGTGCCCCTCGCCCGTGCGCCCGTCGAGGACGGCTGTGTCTCGTCCGGCTTCGGCGCCCGCAATGCCCAGGTCCATACCGGCGTCGATCTCTACAACCGCGACCCCGTCGCCATCTATGCCGCCGCCGACGGCACCATCCGCGAGGCCGAATACCGCGACGACTTCGGCAACATGATGGTCATCGACCATGGCAATGGCGTGTTCACCCGCTATGCCCACATGGCCTGCTTCTCAGGCCTCAAGGCTGGCGACACGGTCCTGTCCGGCCAGATCATTGGCGTCATGGGCAACACCGCTGGCTACCTCGTGCCGCGCCACCTCCACTATGAAATCCTGACAGGGGAATGGGGCGCGCAGGCAGGCTCTTTTGCCCTCACGCCCATGGACGCGCTCGCACTTCCACCTATCGACTAAATTTATTCATTTTGTGCGAGACTTTTTTGCCTTCTGGTTGTATATCGCCGGTTGATGGCTGGACCGACCCGACTCGAAATCATGATCGATGCGGCTTCGCCCGTCGTGGCAAGACTGTCACCGGCGCGCAGGGCCCGCTTCACCCATCTCGTTGACCAGTTCCTGCAGGATGTGGAGTTTCGCGGCGCCGACGGCTTTGACGTCACGTCCCGTGTCCGCGTAACGCTCGCCACCTATGCCTGCCTCCTCCTGCTCAACCGACCGCGCGACCGTTTCGACCTTGGCATGCGTATCGTGATCCGCGAGCGCGGCATGCCGACCGACGACGAAATGATGGGCCGCTATTCGCGCTGGGGCCGGATGGATCTCTGCTGGTCCAGCATCATGCAGGATGGCGTGCTCTCGATCCCGGGATGCAACCGGGCCATGCATGAACTGGCCCACCGCCTCGACAACCGGAACATCTTCCGGGAAGGCCTGCCCGCCAGCCACTCGGCTGAATGCCACGAAAAGTGGTGTGCCGACATGAACGAGGAGCTGGACTTCCTCCGCACGCGCCTCGCCAATGGGTTCGAGACGCCCCTGACGCCGCAGGCCGCCACCAGCCAGGCGGATTTCTTCAACTGCACCACCACCGCCTATTTCGAACAGCCCGACATGCTGCGCGAACATTTCCGCCGCGTGCACGACCGTTTGGCCCATTTCTACGAGGATGGACGCTGAAAAGCGCCACCTGAACTATCCACAAGCATTTTGGCCAAGAATCCCTTATATGCCGGATTATGACATTTCCAGATAAGCAAACTGTCCTTGATTACATTCGGGACAATCCCACCGCCACTACGAAACAAGCCATCGCCAAGGGCCTCAAGGTCAAGGGTGAGGAACGCGCCGCTTTGCGCGCCATCCTGCGCGAGCTTGAAGCCGATGGCGCCCTCGAACGCACCGGCAAACGCGCCTGGTCACAGGCTGATCGCCCGCCGCCCACCGGCATCGTCGAATTCACCCGGATCGACAAGAATGGCGACCTGATCGGCAAATCGATCGGCGATAATGGCCCCTTCGGCCCGGACATCACCTATGCCGGCCCCTCGGGCAAGCCACGCGGCAAGACCAAGGCCCCTGGCGTTGGCGACCGCGCCCTGTGCAAGATCAACGAGAATGACGGCGAATGGCGCGCCCGCGCCATCACGGTGCTCGAGAAGCGCATTTCTGACCGTCTGGTCGGCCTTTACTCCACCACCGCGCGCGGCGGCCGGGTCAACCCGTCCAGCCGCAAGGACCGCCGAGAATTCGTGATCCAGGAAGCCGACACCAAGGGCGCCAAGGATGGCGACCTCGTGATCGCGGAACCGAAGCCACAAGGCCGCCGCCACCATGGCCCGGCCCTCGGCGAGATCACCGAGATCATCGGCCACATCACGGATCCGCGCTCGGCGAGCCTTCTGGCCCTCCACGCGCACGACATCCCGACCGAGTTCCCCGAGGCCGCCCTTGCGCAGGCCCGCGACCCGAAACCGGCCGCCGCCGAGCGCGAAGACCTGACGCAGATCGACCTCATCACCATCGATCCGGCCGATGCCCGCGACCATGACGATGCCGTCTTCGCCGAAAAGCTGGACGATGGCTGGCGCGTGATCGTCGCGATTGCCGATGTCGCCGCATACGTCACCGAGGGCTCGCCCCTCGACAAGGAAGCCCTGAAGCGCGGCAACTCCACCTACTTCCCCGACCGCGTCATCCCGATGCTGCCGTTTGAACTCTCAGCCGACGAATGCTCGCTGAAGGAAGGGGAACTGCGCCGCACGCTGGCTGTCGAGATGATCTTCGGATCGGACGGCCACAAGCGCTCGCACCGCTTCATCCGCGGCATGATGAAGTCTGCCGCCAAGCTCTCCTATGAAGAGGCGCAGGCCGCGATTGACGGCAAGCCCGGCGGCAAGGCCGGAGAGATGCTGGAAACCGTGCTGCGCCCCCTCTGGGACGCCTATCACGCCCTCGCCAAGGCCCGCGACAAGCGCGGCCCGCTGGACCTCGACCTGCCGGAACGCCGGATTCGGTTCAAGGAAGATGGCGAGATTGACGGCATCTACACCAAGGAACGCCTCGAGGCTCACCGCCTGATCGAGGAGTTCATGATCCAGGCCAACGTCGCCGCCGCCGAGACGCTGGAACGCCAGAAGAGCCCGCTCATCTACCGCGTCCACGACACGCCGACGGATGCCAAGATCGCCGCCTTCGCGGACTTCCTGCAGACGCTTGAGCTGAAATGGAATGTCGGCGAACGCCCGCAGACCCACAAGTTCAACAAGCTGCTCAGCGAGCTTAATGGCACCGAATTCGACCAGATGGTCACGCAGATGATCCTGCGCACCCAGGCGCAGGCCGTCTATGCCCCTGAGAATCTCGGTCACTTCGGCCTGAACCTTGAACGCTATGCCCACTTCACCTCGCCGATCCGTCGCTACGCAGACCTCATCGTCCACCGCGCGCTGATCGCGTCGCTGAAGCTCGGGCCGGACGGCCTCTCCAAGGAAGCCGCCTCGCAGCTTGAGCAGACCGCACAGCACATCTCCGACACCGAGCGCCGCTCGATGGCCGCAGAGCGTGAGGCGACCGATCGCTATCTCGCCCTCTTCCTGAAGGATCAGGTCGGCGCCGAGTTCGAAGGCCGCATCACAGGCGTCACGGGCTCCGGCCTGTTCGTCGCACTGGCAGGCACCGGCGCAGACGGCTTCATCCCGATCTCGACCATCTCGGATGATTACTGGGTGCAGGACACGGCCGCCATGGCGCTCTACGCGCGCGGCAGCGGCAAGACCTATAGCCTTGGCCAGATCGTCCGCGTGAAACTGAAGGAAGTGACGCCCCTGCAAGGCGGCCTCCTGCTCGAAATGCTGTCCGAGCCCCAGCCCGCACCCGAGGGTCGCAAGCAGCAGCGCCGCGAAATGGATATTGGCCACGTCCCCCGACGGAAGGGTGGACCGCCCCGCTCAGGCAAGCCAAAGTTCAACAAGAAGACCCTTCCAAAGGGCAAGGGGAAGTCCAAGGGACCGAGGAGATGAGCGAGGCCGTGCCAGGCATAAAGTCCGCCTTTGACAAGGAAGGCGATGGCGATGTCATCGTCACCAGCGAGCCCAGCCCGCGCCCGCGGGATGCCGCCACGCTGATCCTCGTCCGCCGGGATGCCGCCACACCGCGCGTGCTGCTCGGCAAGCGCTCCGGCGGGCACACGTTCATGCCGGACAAGTATGTCTTCCCCGGTGGCCGTGTGGACCCGCACGATGCCCGTGCTCCGACGCTGACGCCCCTCTCCGACACGGTTGCCACCAAGCTCGCCATCGGCACCCGCCGCGCGCCTCACGCCTTCGCCCTGACAGCCATCCGCGAGACGTTCGAGGAAACCGGCCTCATCGTTGGCCGGCCCGGAACGCATACCGGCAAGCCGCCACAGGGTTGGCACCGCTACTATGGCGAGGGCGTCATGCCCTGCCTGAAATCCTTCGAGTTCATCGGCCGCGCCATCACGCCGCCCTACCGGCCCAAGCGCTTTGACGCCCGGTTCTTCATGGCCGATGCCGAAGACGCCCTGATCGACGAGCGCCCCCCTATTGACGGCGCCGAGCTGTCCGACCTGCAATGGGTGACGCTGGCCGACGCGCTGGATCTCGACCTGCCTTCGGTCACCCGTTTCATGCTGGGTGAAATCGGCGAGCGGATTGCACAGCCACACGGCCCGAAAGGCCCGCCGTTCCTGCGTTGGACCCGGAACGGTCACACAACGGACAGGCTTTAGCGCAGGAACACTGCTTGACTTCCCCCTCGGGCCCCGTCATTAAGCCGCTTTCCAGTTTCAGACGCTAGCACAAGCGAGCCAACACTATGGCCAAGCCAACCACGATCAAGATTCGCCTCAACTCGACGGCCGATACAGGTTTCTTCTATGTCACCAAGAAGAACCCACGCACGAAGACTGAAAAGCTCGTGATGAAAAAGTATGACCCGGTCATCAAGAAGCACGTCGAATTCAAAGAAGGCAAGATCAAGTAAGATCCTGCTTTTAAAGGCAATTTGTCAAAAGCCCGTTCGCAAGAGCGGGCTTTTTGCTTGGGGGCCTCAGGCGTCCGGATTGCCCTCGTGCAGGTTGCTGGCCTTGCGGATGCCCGGAAACAGCACGGACCACGCCGCCGCGATACCAACGGCCGCATAGCCGCCCGCCACGACGGTAAACACCGCCCCCCATTTCGCCGCCATGAACCCGGCCCGCGCCTCCCCCAGCTCGTTGGAGGCCCCGAGGAAGATGGAATTCACCGCATTCACCCGCCCCCGCACCTGGTCCGGCGTCCAGAGCTGCAGCAATATCTCGCGAATATAGACCGACACCATGTCGAATGCGCCGACGCAGACGAGCGCCAGGATCGACAGCCACGCCACCGTCGAATAGCCGAATACAACCGTCGACAGGCCGAACAGCGCCACACAGACGAACAGGATCTTCCCGGCATGCTCGCGAATCGGGAAAGCCGTAATGACGGCCGTCACGATCAGCGCGCCAATGCCCGGCGCGGCGCGCATCAGGCCGAGGCCCGTCTCGCCCACTTGAAGAATGTCGCGCGCATAGACCGGCATCAGCGCAACCGCCCCGCCGAGCAGCACCGCGAACAGGTCAAGCGAGATCGCCCCCAGCACCACTTTCTGCTTCCACACATAGGTGAACCCACCCAGGACCACGCTCAGCGTCTTCGGCTCTGTGGAGACGCGCTGGGGCGGCTTGGGGATCGAGAAGATCAGCACGGCTGCGATGGCAAACATCACCGTCGCGGTGGAATAGGCCAACACGTGTGACACGCCATAGAGCAGGCTGCCCACGACAGGCCCGACAATGGAGGCCATCTGCCAGGCCGAGGCGTTCCAGCCCACGGCATTGGCGAAATCCTCACGCGGCACGACGTTCACCGCGAGGCTGGCAGAGGCCGGCGACAGGAAGGCCCGCGCCACGCCGAACGCTGTGAGGATGGCCAGCACCCAGACCGGGTGAAACTGGTTTGTCGCCGCCAGGAACAATATGCCCGCCGCGCAGCTCATCTCGACGAGGATGGCGATGCCCATGACGAGCCGCCGTCCGAACGTGTCGGAAGCGAGCCCGGTCACGAACACCAGCAGCAGGGCGGGAAGGAATTGGACCAACCCGATCCAGCCGAGATAAATCGCGTTCTGGGTCTCGTCATAGATCTGCCAGGCCACAGAGACCGACACGATCTGGGCCGCAAAGGCGGTCATGAAACGCGAGGTGAAATAGCGGCTGTAGGACGAGTGCCTGAACGCTGCGAAACGATCTGCCATGTCCTGAAAACCTGCCCTAGCCGCTCAAAAGGTGCAGGTGCGCCGGGTCGCTGCCCAAGTCAATCAGGCGGCAATGCTTTCGACCCGGTTTCGGCCACCGGATTTCGCCTGATAGAGCGCCGTATCGGCACGCTTCAGCAGGTCAGCCATTGTGTCATCATGCCCGCGAATGGTGGCAACACCTGCGCTGACCGTCAACGTGACGTCACGGCGCCCACCGCTCACGCGGAAGGGCTGGCTGGCAACGGCGCGCCGTATGCGCTCGCCCGCCGCACAGGCAAGGTCCCCGGGCGTGTTCGGCATGATTACAAGGAATTCCTCACCGCCCGGCCGGCAGACCACGTCCATCGGACGCACATTCTCCATCAGCCGGCTCGCCACTTCCTGAAGCACTTCGTCGCCCACATCGTGGCCGTAGGTATCATTGACCGATTTGAAGTGGTCGATATCGCACATGACGACCGAAACGGGCTTTCCGCCCATGACCGAGCGCTGCATCAGCTGCTGAAGCTGGCCGACCATGTAACGCCGGTTGTAGAGGCCCGTGAGCTGGTCGATGACCGACAGTTCAAGGCCCCGGTCCACCCGTTTGCGCAACATGTCGATATAGCGTGACCGGCGTGTCTGGGTGCGCACGCGCGCCAGCAGTTCCTGCCGGTCCACTGGCGCGAAAATCACATCATTTGCGCCGATCTCAAGACCGCGACCGGCCTTGGAACGGTCCGCAGGGTCGCAAATCAGGAGCATGGAAATCGCTCGCGTGGACTCCGTCATCCGGAAATGGGCGCAGAGTTTCAGGGCATCGAACGCTTTCGAAGATGCCGACAGGATCAAGATATCGACCCCCATTTCGGAGAGGTTCGACATGTCGCCGGCTTCAAGCAGCGTGGTCGCGGAATGCCCGGCATCGCGCAGCATGTCCGCCACGCGCGCCGATGTGCGGGGATTGTCGTCGATCACGAAGGCCCGTGCGGCGCGGTTCAGCTCCTCTTCGCTGATCGCATCAACAGCGCCCGCCTTAAGCCCGCTCGCCTGACGCTGGCGCAACTCTGAAGCCACAGCGTTGTACCGCATCAGCGCGCCAACGCGCGACATGAGGGCAAAATCATCCACCGGCTTGGTCAGGAAGTCTTCCGCGCCCACTTCGAGCCCGCGGATCCGGTCTTCCGAATCGTTGAGGGCCGTCACCATGACGACGGGAATGTAGGATGTACGTGGATCGGCCTTCAGCCGCTGGCAGACTTCATAGCCGTCCATGCCCGGCATCATGACGTCGAGCAGGATGATATCGGGCAATTCGTTGCGGGCCAGGTCGAGCGCCTGCTTGCCGTTCTCGGCATGGAGGACATTAAAATAATGGGCTTCCAGCTTCGCTTGCAGGAGGCGGCGATTGGCTTCGATGTCATCAACGACGAGGATCCTGGCGCTCATGCCGGTTCCTTGGGCATCAGCGCTTCCACTGCCTTGATGAAAGTCATGATCTGGATCGGCTTGGAGAGGTATCCCTCGCAACCGGCTTCGCGAACGCGCTGCTCGTCGGCGCGCATGGCAAATGCCGTGACAGCCAGGACTGGTATATGGGCCACCTTGTCGTCATCCTTCAACCAGCGCGTGATATCGAGGCCGGAGACTTCGGGCAACTGGATGTCCATGATGATCAGGTCCGGCAGCTCGCGCCGGGCAATTTCGACCGCCTTGGCGCCATCGCGACACTGGTAGGTTGCAAAACCATAGGCATCCAACAAGTCGCAAAAGAGGCGCATGTTGAGTTCATTGTCCTCAACAACCAGCACTTTTCTGGTGCGCTTTTCCGCCATGATTCCCCGTAACGACTAATGATTCGGCCGGATTCTATTCGATCTATTTCAGCTATACCCCAAATACTTAATTTGGCTTTACACTACCGTACACATCTCATTGCTGCGAGTCGCAGAACATGGCATGAACATTCTTGCCATGTATGCCCTTTGCCGTGATTGCCTGCATCTGGAAAACGGTGCCGTTTCAGCCTGTCCGGCCTGCGGACGGGGGCGCATCATCTCGCATCCGGCACTGACCCGGCTCAGCATCGCCCATCTCGACTGCGACGCCTTCTTTGCCGCCATCGAGAAGCGCGATGACCCAAGCCTCAAGGACAAGCCCGTCATTGTCGGCGGCGGCCAGCGGGGCGTCGTGTCCACCTGCTGCTACATTGCGCGCCTCTATGGCGTTCGGTCGGCCATGCCCATGTTCACGGCGCTGAAGCTCTGCCCGGATGCGGTCGTGATCAGCTCCAATTTCGGGAAATACCGCGAAGCCGCCACCATGATGCGCGAGAAAATGGACGCGCTGACGCCGCTGGTCCAGCCGGTCTCCATTGACGAAGCCTACATGGACCTCTCCGGCACCGAGACGACCCATCACGCCCCGCCCGCCGTCAGCCTCGCCCGCCTTGCCCGCGAGATCGAGCGCGATATCGGCATCACCGTCTCGATCGGCCTCTCGTCCAACAAGTTCCTCGCCAAGACGGCCAGCGAACTCGACAAACCCCGCGGCTTCGCCGTGATCGCCCCGGAAGAGGCCGAAGCCCTGCTCGGCCCGAAACCCATCGACTTCCTCCACGGCGTCGGCCCGAAATTCGCGGAAAAATTGGCGAAAGACGGTTTCGATACCGTCCACGACATCCAGCAGGCCGAGCTGAAGGCGCTGATCCAGCGCTATGGCGAGACGGGCATGTGGCTGAAACAGCGCGCCCACGGCCTCGACAACCGCCCCGTGCGCAATGACGAGGAACGCAAGTCCGTCTCCAGCGAGACCACGTTCCGCACCGACATCTCCGATCCTGCCGCGCTCGAGGACCAGCTCTGGCAGCTGTGCGTGAAAACCGCCGACCGCGCCAAGGCCGTCGGCGTCGTGGGCGTGGTCGTGACGCTGAAGCTGAAGACCAGCAATTTCCGCGCCCTAACCCGCCGCATCTCCCTCGCTGAACCCACCCAACTCGCTCAGGAAATCTTCCGCGCAGCGCGCCCCCTGCTCGCCCGCGAGGCCAATGGCAGAGAGCGGTTCCGCCTCATCGGCATCGGCCTCTCGGGCCTCGACGACCACCGCTCCGATACGGTCGACCTGCTCGATCCAAGCATTGCCAAGCGCGCCGCCGCCGAGCGCGCCTCGGACGCGGCCCGTGCGCGCTTCGGCACGGATGCCGTCGTCACCGGGCGGGCCGCCCGCATTGCGAAACTGCGCGAGTCAGATGGCTGACTTGCCCCCTTCCGCAACGTGCGGCATGCAAGGGCCACACCGTCATTCACGCACCGGAGCACTCCCCTTATGACCACCCCAGAAGCCCGCCTCGACGCCCTCGGCATTGAACTGCCCGCCCCTATGGTGCCTGTCGCCAATTATGTGCCCTACGTGATCACCGGCAACATGCTGTTCGTTTCCGGCCAGGTCAGCGCCACGCCAAACGGGCGCATCACGGGCCGCCTCGGCGAAGACATGGAACTCTCGGCTGGCCAGCACGCCGCCCGCCAGTGCGGCATCAACCTGATCGCCCAGTGCAAGGCCGCTGTGGGCGACCTGTCGCGCATCAAGCGCGTCGTGAAGCTCGGCGGCTTCGTCAATGCAGCAGGCGATTTCACCGACATCCCGCAGGTCATCAATGGCTGTTCCGACCTGATGGTCGAAGTCTTTGGCGATGCTGGCAAGCATGCCCGTTCGGCCGTCGCCTGCCCTGTCCTGCCGCTTGGTGTTGCGGTGGAAGTCGACGGTGTGTTTGAAATCGAAGGATAGTTTCCGATGGCCCGGCACTTTGACCTGACAGCATTCACCTATGCGCATCGCGGTCTCTGGTCCGCCGATGGCCACCCGGAAAATTCCCTTGCCGCCTTCGAGGATGCCATCAATGCCGGTCTCGGCATTGAATACGACGTGCGCCCCTCGAAGGATGGCGAGGTCATGGTCTTCCACGATCCTACCCTTGTCCGCATGACAGGCGTAGAGGCCGTGTTCGAGGACATGACGGCGCATGACCTTCAAGCCGTGCGCCTCGCCGGCACGGACCAGCCCGTGCCCACGCTCCACGCCCTGCTTGATATCTGGCCAGCAAACCTGCCGCTGCTGACGGAAATGAAGATCGACGGGAACACGGACCCCGCCGCTTTAGCCCGCAAGGTCGGCGAGCTGCTGACCAGCCATCTCGGCCCGGCCGCCGCGATGAGCTTTTCGGAAGCTGCTGTCGACGCCCTGCCCGATGCCGTGATGCGCGGCCAGCTGATCCATCCGATCAGCCGCACCAGCGAAGCCGAGTTCGACGCCAAGCTGGCGCGCGCCCTTGAGCGCCAGGTCGACTACCTCGCCATCAATGTCGCCGATGCCGAGCGCGCCGCTGTCTCGCTCGCCGGCGAGCTGCCCTTTGTCGTCTGGACTGTGCGCACGATCGAGGATGTCCGCCGCATTCACGTGCTGAATGGCGCCATCATTTTCGAACACCTGCCCGTGCCGCTGGCCACATGACGCCACGCGCCCTAGATTGATGGGCATGGACGACACCGCGCTCAAGATCACCATCGTCGCGGCCCTGGCCGAGGTGTCGCCCGATGAGTGGAATGCCGTCGCCAATCCACCGGGCGCACGCTACGACCCCTTCCTCACATGGGAATTCCTGGAAGCCATGGAGAGCAGCGGCGCCGCAACGCCGCGCACCGGATGGGTGCCACGCCACCTGCTGATCCGGGGCGAAGACGGGCGCCTGCGTGCCGCCATGCCGCTCTATGCCAAGATGCATTCGCGCGGCGAGTTCGTGTTCGACCATAGCTGGGCAGAGGCCTTCGAGCGGGCGGGTGGGTCCTACTATCCAAAACTGCTCGCCGCCGTGCCCTTCACGCCCGTTACGGGTCGCCGCCGCCTCGTGCCGCCCGGCCCGGACGAAGCCCAGCTCAAGGCCGCCCTTCTCGCGGGGGCGATCCAGCTTGCCGAGGAGAATGATCTATCCTCGCTGCATATCAATTTCATCGACCATGATGACGCCGACGTGCTGGAGAATACCGGTCTCCTCTCACGCACCGACCAGCAGTTTCGCTGGGAGAATGACGGCTACGAAAACTTCGACGGTTTCCTTGCCGCGCTATCATCCGCCAAGCGCAAGAACCTGCGCAAGGAGCGCGCCAAGGCGCAGGAAGGCGTGGAGTACGTCCACCTCACTGGCGATGCGATCACAGAGGACCATCTCGACCATTTCTTCCAGTTCTACATGGACACCGGCAGCCGCAAATGGGGCACGCCTTACCTGACCCGCAAGAGCTTCTCCATGCTGCGCGAGCGCATGGCCGATGACTTGCTCTTCGTCTTCGCCATGGAAGACGGCGAGCCGATCGCAGGCGCCATGAACCTGATCGGCTCCAACACCCTTTATGGCCGCTACTGGGGCTGCAGCGACCAGCGCCCGATGCTCCACTTCGAGACCTGCTATTATCAGGCCATCGACTTCGCCATCGCGCGCGGTCTCAAATATGTCGAGGCGGGCGCACAGGGCGGCCACAAGCTCGCGCGCGGCTACGTGCCCGTCCTCACCCGATCGGCCCACTGGATCGCCCATCCGGGCCTGCGCAATGCCGTGGCGGACTATCTCACCCGCGAACGCGACGCGGTTGAATCCGACATGGACTATCTCACAGAGCGTACACCCTTTAAGAAAGACTCATGACCCTTCACGACACCTACGATTCCGACAATATCTTCGCAAAAATCCTGCGCGGCGAGATGCCCGCCGTCAAAGTCTACGAGGACGATACCGCCCTCGCCTTCATGGACGTTTTTCCGCAAGCCGAAGGCCACACGCTGGTCATCCCCAAGGATGTTGAAGCACGCAACCTGCTCGAAATGCCGCCGGAAAAACTTGGGCCCTACATGCTGGCCGTGCAGAAGGTCGCCAAGGCCGTCGAAGCCGCGCTGAAGCCTGACGGCCTCGTCGTCACCCAGTTCAACGGCGCGCCCGCTGGACAGACCGTCTACCACCTCCACTTCCACATCATTCCCCGCACCGAAGGCCAGGCCCTCGGCCGCCACGGCAGCGGCGGCATGGCGGATATGGGCGAGTTGGAGAAACTGGCGGCGCGGATTCGGGCGGCGGTTTAGAAAATCGGCCCGCTTGAGCCTTGGAGACGGAGGTTGGCTGCACTGATTTCTTTCGATGGCCCGGTCTGGCGCCTCTTGCCGGAAGCTCTGGTTACAACACCCTGCGAACCAGCGAGGGCGCCGGAAGGTCGTTTCCATCACTCGGGCCAGATCGCGGCGTACGCGTCACTGACCGCCGAAGGCGCCCACGTGGCGATCAACCGCTATATTCAGGACGGCGTAAAGCGGGAACTAGTGTCAGTGTGGCTAAAGTCAGATCGCGTGGTTGATCAGCGCGGCAACAAGCTTGCGTCTGTCATCTGGCAAGATGTGCGCGCCACGGGCGCAATTTCACCCACCTGGGCGTGGTCTGACGCGGCCCGAGATATTGGCGCTGAGGCTATGCTCTATTCTTCCAGATCGAGGCCGGACTTAGCTCACGTTGTCGTTTTCCAACCTGGTTGCTTTACAACAACTGGATGAATGCACGCGCGTCCGTTTGGGCCATGCCTATCCGTTGGCCCCGTTCGCGATGACCGTCCCTAGTTCTCTCACTTGAAGCGCTTTTGCGGCGGGATTACGAGCTGGTTTCTGCGGGCGCATCGAGATCAAGAATGGCCTTTTCTTGAGGACATTCCAGCTTCCACGACAAACCTGTCGGCGCGAAATCCAGGGAGATATCGGCGTTCAGGCTCAGGCGCGCCATTCTCCCCAACAAGATCGATCCAAAGCCTGTTGATTCCGGCGGGCGCACTTCTGGCCCTCCTGTTTCTGTCCACTCAATACGGAATTTTCCGGCGGAGGGATCATGCATCCAGGAGATATGGATTTGACCGCTATCGACCGAGAGTGCGCCGTACTTTCCGGCATTCGTTGCCAGTTCGTGCAGCGCCATTCCAAACACCTGAACGGCTGAAGTGGTGAGACGCAATGTCGGACCATCCAGGAGAATTCTGGAGTCGAAAAGATCGCCAAAATGAGCCAGTTGCGCTCGAATGAGGGTCTGCGCGTCTCCTCCCTGCCAGCCGGCCTTGACCAGCACATCCTGATTTGCCGCCAACGCAATCAAGCGATCGGAGAACCGCTCGACAAATGCGCGCTCGGCTTGCGAGGCAGCGGTTTGGCGCGCGATCGCCTGGACGAGGCCAAGCGTGTTTTTCGCGCGGTGGTTCGTTTCATGCATCAACAACTGGATCTGCTCCTGCTGTCGTCGGTCCTCGGTGACGTCGGTATTGGTTCCAAACCAGCGAACGATCGTTCCGGAGTCATCGCGGATCGGTAAGGCGCGCGATAGGAACCAGCGAAATGAGCCGTCGTGTCCCCTGAGCGGAAAGGTGTCCTCCCAGGGTTCTCCCGTATCCCAGGAGCGTTGAATGCGCTCGACCACGCGGTCGACATGGTCGGGGTGATGGACCGCTCGCCATCCCCAGCCTTCGACGTCCTCTAAACTTGTCCCTGTGTATTCATACCAGCGCCGATTGTACCAGAAGATGTGGCCGTCCGGCTCCGCCATCCATGCAAGCTGGGATATGTTGTCGGCCAATGTACTCAGGCGTTCTTCGCTCTCCCGCAGACGCTCTTCCGCCCTCCGCGTTTCAGATAAGTCGCGTGCGATTTTTGAGGCGCCAACAACGCGCCGGGCGCTATCGCGGATAGGGGAAATCGTGACGACCAAAGGAACAGGCTGCCCGCCTTTGCGGAGCCGCATAGTGGCGAAGTTGGTTATGCTTTCGCCCCGCGACAGCTTCGCCAGAAACTCGTCTGCCTCCGCCTCCCTGTCCGGCGGAACCAGCAATCGTATGGAGGAGCCCACAATTTCATTGGCCGAATAGCCGAACAGGTCTTCAGCTGCGGCGTTCCAGGTCTGTACGGTCCCGTCCAGCGTCATGCTAAGGATTGCATCAGAACTTCCCGCGACGATCGCGGCAAGATGTGACAGAACTTCTTCGTTCGTCCCTAGCCCAACAGGCTGTTCACCCCCCCCGACAGTCGCTCCTCCTCGCAGGCCCAGATGTGCAATACGATTCAACCCAGCCGATTGATGCGCGCAGGGCATTTTATCGAATATTGCTCCCGCTGGCTAGCCAACGTTGCCTTGCACGAGCGAAAAAGGCATCCTCTACACTCTAAACGGGTGCAGTATGGCCGGAATTGACCTTGGATTACGCGGCGGCCCAACGGCTTCACCCGAAGTCGGCCGCAGGAAATTGGGTGGCGTTGAATGCGAACACGTGTCGCTCGCGTCGCCCATTGCGTTTGATTATTCCTGGAGCGGAGAGACCAATTACCTGGCGTTGCATGACCTGCAGCTGACGGACGGACTGGCATTTCTTGAAAGTCGCGAGCCCCGACGGATCCTGGATCTTCGCAACAAGATGACCTTCGCGCCACGGGGAGCGCGAATAGATGGATGGTCTGCCCTTTCGGGAGCCAGCAACAGTTACACGGCTTTGTTCTTTCAAGCCGACCTCCTCCAGACGGAACTCGGTGAAAATGCGCCCTGTTGCCAGGAAAAGCCGGCGTTGTATTTTTCCGAGCCGGCGCTGCTGTTCGCCATGCAGAAGCTGCGAGGCGCGCTGCTTGCGCCAGACGGCGCGGAATCAACCTACCTCGAAACGCTGGCATTGGTGTGCGTTCTGGAACTTGCACGGTACAGCCGGGTCGCCGACTACCGCGACCAGCCGACCCAAGGCAGTCTTTCGCGTCGGATGGAGGAGACCATTCGCAGTTACATCCGCGATAATCTGCACACTTCGATCACGCTGGAGGAACTTGCAGGGATCGCAGGATTCAGTCGCTTCCACTTCATTCGCGCTTTCAAGACATCATTTGGAACAACACCTCACCAGTACCTGATCCGGCAGCGAGTGACACGTTCAACAGAGCTGCTCCTCCACTCGAGCCTTTCCTTGCTTGAGATTGCTGAAGCGGCCGGCTTTACAAGCCAGCAGCAGTTCACCTCCAGCTTTCAGAAAGCGACAGGCATGCCCCCGGGCAAGTTCCGGCAATACCTCAGGTGATATCGGTGACTTCCTGACTCACGCAAACACTGCCTGAAAAGCCGCTAAAGCCCCAGCTTCGCCTTCAGGATGTCGTTGACGGCTTTCGGGTTGGCCTTGCCACCTGAAGCCTTCATCACCTGGCCGACGAACCAGCCGAGCGTCTGAGGCTTCTCTTTGACCTTCTCGACCTGTTCCGGATTTGCCGCGATGATCTCGTCGACGACCTTCTCGATGGCGCCGGTATCGGTCACCTGTTTCAGGCCGTGTTTCTCGACAATCGCCGCCGCTTCGCCCTCGCCCGCAATCATGCGCGCGAACACGTCCTTGGCGATCTTGCCGCTGATCGTGTCGTCGCTGATCAGCGCGATCAGGCCGCCGAGCGCCTCGGCCGAAACCGGGCTGTCGCCCAGCTCGAGGCCTTCCTTGTTCAGGTAGCCGAACAGTTCCTGCGTCACCCAGTTGGCGGCCAGTTTCGCGTCACGGCCCTTGGCCACGGTCTCGAAATAGGCGGCCTTGTCAGCGTCCGCGATCAGCACGCCCGCATCATAGTGCGAAATGCCGTATTCGGATTCAAAGCGCGCGCGCTTCTGGTCCGGCAGTTCCGGCAGGCTTGCCTTGATCTCGTCGATCCAAGCCTGCTCGATTTCGAGTGGCAGCAGGTCCGGGTCCGGGAAGTAGCGATAGTCGTGCGCATCTTCCTTCGACCGCATGGAGCGTGTTTCGCCCTTCACGGCGTCGAACAGGCGCGTTTCCTGATCGACTGCGCCGCCGCCCTCGATGATCTCGATCTGGCGGCGTGCTTCGTACTCAATCGCCTGCTGGATGAAGCGGAACGAGTTCATGTTCTTCAGCTCGCAACGCGTGCCGAGATGGCTGAAATCACCCGTCTCGCGGAATTTCTCGTACTGGCCCGGCTTGCAGACCGACACGTTCACGTCAGCGCGCAAATTGCCCTTGTCCATGTCACCGTCGCATGTGCCGAGCGCGATCACGATCGCCCGGATCTTCTTCACATAGGCGGCGGCTTCGGCGGGCGAGCGCACGTCAGGCTTCGACACGATTTCCATCAGCGCGACGCCGGAGCGGTTAAGGTCCACATAGGTCGAGTTCGGGTCCATGTCGTGGATCGACTTGCCGGCATCCTGCTCCAGGTGCAGGCGTTCGATGCGGCACGGGAAGCTGTAAGCCTCGCCGCCATGGGCGGGCTCGACGTCCACATCAATCTCGCCTTCGCCGACGATGGGGTGGGCGAACTGGCTGATCTGATAGCCCTGCGGCAGGTCCGGATAGAAGTAGTTCTTGCGGTCAAACCGGCTGTAGAGATTGATCTCGGCCTTCAGGCCAAGGCCCGTGCGCACGGCCTGTTCGACGCACTTGCGGTTGATCACCGGCAGCATGCCCGGCATCGCGGCATCGACCAGCGAGACGTTGCAGTTCGGGTCGGCGCCGAATTCTGTCGAGGCGCCCGAAAACAGCTTGGCGTTCGAGGCCACCTGCGCGTGGATCTCCAGCCCCATGACGACTTCCCAGTCGCCGGTGTCGCCTTTGATTACGTAGGGTGTGCGCGCTGACATGGCTTGCCTTCTGATCCAATTGAAAATCTGGGTTCTTTTAGCGGCAAGCGGCCCGGCCTGTCGAGCCGCGAAGGCTGCTCAATGGGCCTCATCTTCCCTTTTGCGCCGGACTGGTCAAGAATAGTGCCAAGCGTAATAGCGCATCGGGAGGGAAGCCATGTTGTTCAAGATGATCCTGGACGGGTCCGGCGAAGACGAACGGCCTATTGTGAGGGGCTTCCTGAAGTACCTCATCGCGGGCTTTTCGGTGGGCCTGCTGGTCGGCGCGGTCGGCCTGTTCATGGTGATCGCCGCATTCGGCAACCTCAAGCTCGACATGCCCATCCTGTTCATCGCGGCCATGATGCTGCAATTCGGCCCCATCGGCGGCCTTGTCGGCGTCGGCATCTATCTCTCGCGCATCACCGAGAGATCCCGCACGGATGATGAGGATGATGGACCCAGCGGCGGCACAAAAGTGCGGGTCGAGGCAGGCGCCAGCGCCCATCAGGCGCCGCCGCGGCTTCAGGCCGCGGCCGCCAGCTAGATCTTGCCTTCTTCCTTGGCGCGCTTGTAGCGCTCGCGGCGGGCCGCCATCTTGTCAGCCACGGAGGCAGACTGCGGCACGCGGGTCGGCGCTTCACCTGGGGGCGTCGGCGCCACTTCAGGCTCGGCTGGCGCCTCTTCTTCCAACTTGCCCTCGGCGATCAGCTGCTTGCGGCGGGCGGCCACGCGGGCCTCTCGTGCCTGCAGGGACGCGCTCTTGGAATTGAACAGGCCGGACAGCTTGGACTTCTGCGCGCCCTTCAACGGTGAGCCGCTATCGGCGCGCTCGGCCCGCTTGGCCAGGATCCGCGAGATCCGGAAGGACACATACATGGCCACCAGAACAGCCACGAGCATCATGCCGGACATCTGGGGCGCAAACAGGTTGTACCCGTTCTGCGCCATCATGGCCCACATCAGGCCGACAGAGACAACGAGCATGATGGCGAAGAGAATGAGAAAACGTTTCATGAGTCTAACCTAGCATTCCGAAACGGATTTGCCACGAAACCTGCAGCAATCGTGAAGCAAATGTGATCGCCTTATTCAGGCGCAGTAGGTGATTCTGACTGTGCGAGCAGGTCTTCAGCGCCGACAGCCTCTTCGACCACACTGAACAGGCCTTGCAGCGTGGTCTCGTCGGCAAATTCCGAACAGCCAGTGTAGAACTCGACCCGCTTGGTGAATTCGGCCGTGCGCACTTCGAGGATTTTCGAGGAGGCATCGGTGCGGCAGCGACCGTCTGTCATCGTGTTCGTATAATTGCCGTTCAGCTCGGACAGGCCCTGCGACTCCAGCTGGTCGACTAGTTCCTGGAAGCCTTCCGGTGTTTCGAACGCGTCTTCCTTAACGATCACGTCCACATCCGGCGTGTCGCGGTGGCTGCGCCGGAACAGCAGGACGCCGTCGTCGAACAAGTTCACTGAATAGGCCGGGCACGTGCCGTAGCAGGGCGTGACCGTGAAGATGAGGCCTTGCCCACCAGCTGGCATGGCATACGCGGGGGCTTCAGGCGCAGCAGGCGTCTCTGCCTCGATAGGCGCCGCAACTTCCGTTGCGGGCTCTACGGCTGGCGCAGGTGTCTCGGCAGGTGCACAGGCGGCCAGCATCGCCGCAAGGCCCATGCCGGTAAACACGCAAGCGATCGTCTCCATTTGGGTCATCACCACCACTTGTCCGGCTTCGCGACGAAGCCGGCTGCGCGTTCCAGTTCGCCGCCGACGCGGAAACAGGCCGTCTCGTCCAGCGCCTTGCCGATCACTTGCAGACCAAGTGGCAGGCCACTCTTGGACATGCCCGTCGGCACCGAAATGCCCGGCAGGCCGGCGAGGTTCGCCGTCACCGTGAACACGTCGTTGAGGTACATTTCCACCGGGTCGCCGCTCTTCTCGCCAAAGGCAAAGGCAGGGCTCGGGCAGGTTGGCGTCAGCACGGCGTCGCAGCCTTCGAAGGCCTCAACGAAATCGTTGAGGATCTTGGTCCGAACCTTCTGCGCGCGCAGGTAATAGGCGTCGTAATAGCCGCTCGAGAGCACATAGGTACCGATCAGCAGGCGGCGCTGCACTTCCGCGCCAAAGCCGCCAGCGCGCGTACCTTCATAGGTCTGCGCGAGATTGTTGCCCTCGATGCGGGCGCCATAGCGCATGCCATCGTAACGGGCGAGGTTCGAGGAAGCCTCGGCGGGCGCCACGATATAATAGGCAGGCAGTGCGTATTTCGTGTGCGGCAGGCTGATCTCGACGATCTCGGCGCCGGCCTCTTTCAGCCAGGCAATGCCCTGATCCCAAAGACCGTTCATCTCGTCCGACAGGCCGTCGATCCGGTATTCCTTCGGAATGCCGATCCGCATGCCCTTCACGCCCTTGGACACATCGCTGCGCCAGTCCGGCGTCGGGATGTCCAGCGATGTGGAATCCTTCGCGTCATGGCTGCACATCACTTCCAGCAGGATGGCGCTGTCTTCCACGGTCTTGGCAATCGGCCCGGCCTGGTCCAGCGAGGAGGCGAATGCCACCATGCCGTATCGGCTGGCCCGGCCATAGGTCGGCTTGATACCGACCGTGCCCGTGAAGGCCGCTGGCTGGCGGATCGAACCGCCTGTGTCGGAAGCGGTCGCCGCAAGGCAGAGATCTGCAGCAACAGACGCTGCGGAGCCGCCCGACGAGCCACCCGGCGTGAGGCTTTGGTTGTCGCCATCGCGGCGCCACGGGTTGATCACGTTGCCGAAATGCGAGGTCTCGTTCGACGAGCCCATGGCGAACTCGTCCATATTGAGCTTGCCCAGCATGACAGCGCCTTCGTCCCACAGGTTCTGCGTGACGGTGGATTCATAGGTCGGCGTGAACTCGCCGAGGATGCCGCTACAGGCCGTCGTGCGCACGCCCTTGGTGCAATAAAGGTCCTTGATGCCCAGCGGCGCGCCTTCCAGCTTGCCGCCTTCGCCCTTTGCGAGCTTGGCGTCAGACGCGTCAGCCATGGCGAGCGCCTTTTCTGGCGTTTCGACGACATAGGCGTTCAGCACCCGGGCGCCCTCAATGGCGGTCACGAAGTCCTGCGTAATCTCGCGCGACGAAAACTGCTTGGCCTTCAGGCCATCAAGCGCTGCAGCAAGGGTGAGTTTGGTCAAATCGGTCATGTATAATCCCGCGAAGAAATCTGCCCGCCTGCTATGACGGCTTGGGGGGAAAGTTCAAGTCTCCGTGACCGTGCTTGTCAGTTCCGACGGCCCGGCGCATCAATGGATTTCGGAACATTTGCCCCGAATCCCGCTTTTTTGAAGGGCAGCACACCCGATAAAGGACACCATGATGCGTTTGATCACTCTCGCCCTCTCAACGGCCCTCCTCGCCGCCTGCGCCAGCCACACACCGACGCCAGCCAAAGCCAAGGGCGTCGCCCAGTTCGCCGGCGACGCGCGTCTCGGGGAAGAGGTCAACAATGTCTGCTTCGCCTCGACAATCGATGGCTTCCACGATGCCACCGATGACACGGTCGTGCTCTCAAAAGGCCGCGACGACTATCTCATTGAAACCTTTGGCGGCTGCTTCAACCTGGACCAGGCCCAGCGCCTGGGCGTGGATTCCACAACCGGCTGCCTCGGCAAGCGTGACCATATCATCACCTCAGATTCCATCTCGGGACATAGTGACACCGGCTTTGGCGTGCAGCGCTGCACCATCAAGGCGATATATAAATGGGATGCAAAAGCAGAGGCGCCCGCAGAAGCCGAAGAATCCCAATAGCGCCGCATCTGGCCTGTGCTAGACAGGTGCCCATGCCCCATCCAGCACAGGCCTCGTTCGTCGAGGTAAAGACCTCCCCCTTCCACGGCCGCGGCCTTTTCGCGGTCGCACCCATTTCATCTGGTCAGACGATCGCGGTTTACCCGCTACTTGTCCTGTCACACGAAGACACGGCCACCGTGCGCTCCACGCTGCTGCATCATTATGTGTTCTATGTGGACGAGACCGAGGACGGCGCGATGCGCGCCGCGGTCGCCTTCGGTGAAATCTCGATGTGCAATCACAGCCCGCAAGCGAATGCCGATTTCGTGGTCGATGGCGAGGCGCAGACTGTCACGCTCTCGGCCCGCCAGGCCCTGCAGCCCGGCGACGAAATCCTCATCGACTACGAGGAATTCGCTGACGAGATTATCTGAGGCCTAGGCCTGGCCGGAATTCACCAGCGCGCGCAGTTCGCGGCGCAAAACCTTGCCAATCGGCGACTTCGGTAGCTCATCAACGAAATGCACCTGCCGGGGCCGCTTGTAGGCGGTCAGCTGCCGGGCGCAGTGCGCCAGCACGTCCTTCTCCGTCAGCTCCGGGTGACGGCGCACCACGAAGGCATGCATCACATCGCCCGTATCGCCATCCGTCACGCCGGCAACGGCCGCCTCGGCAATCCCCTTGTGCTCGGCCAGCACCGCGTCGACTTCGCTCGGGAACACGTTGAACCCGCCAACCAGCAACATGTCCTTGCTGCGATCCACAATGAAGAGATAGCCCTCGTCGTCGAGATAGCCGACATCACCGGTTTTGAGCATGCCCGAGTGATAGGCCGCTGCCGTTGTCTCTGGCCGGCCGAGATAGCCAGCCATGACCTGCGGCCCCGCGACGGCGATCTCGCCAACTTCACCAGTGCTCGCGAAACCGCCATCCTCACGCAGGATCGCGACGCCCGTGCCCGGTAGTGGCAGGCCAGCCGAACCGACCTTGGTGCGCGCGTCAGGCGGGTTCACGCTGATCAGCGTTGTTGCCTCGGTCATGCCATAGCCTTCGATGACGCTCGAGCCGGTGAGACCCGTCCACTCCGAACGCACTTGCGGGCTCAGCGCCATGGCGCCGGAAATCGTCAGCGTCAGGCGTGGCGGGTTCTCATAGAACCATTTCTCTTCCATCAGCTTGGCAAACAGCGTGCTGACACCCGGGAACACGTCCGGCCGGAATTTCTTGAATGCGGCCTTCAGGTTCGACAGCGGCTTGGGGCTCGGCACGAGCACCAGGTGGGCCGCATTGCGCAGGGCGATCACTGAGGCGAACAGGCCGAACACATGGTAGACCGGCAGGACCAGCAACATGGTCTGGCCCGGCTTGTCGATCATGTGCGGCGAGAGGCTGGCAAACTGGTCGACATTGGTCACGAGGCCGGCTTCGGTCAGGCGCACGCCTTTGGAAACGCCCGTCGTCCCACCCGAATACTGGTAGATCGCATCCTCATCGGCCTCGCGGTCTGGCGCATAGTCTGACACCGGCGTCGCGTGTGCCGCGCCGAGTTTCAGCGCCTCAGCCATGGGCACATGATCCACGATCAATGGCCGACCCATTTTCTTCACGTGCTGCAGCACGAAATCCATCACGGCCTTTTTGACCGGTGCGAAAAAGTCCGTCAGCGACAGCGACAGCACGGTGTGAATGCGCGTACCGGTCAGCGCCTCTTCCGTCATCTCCGGAAACAGGCTCGACGTGATCAGGACGCAGGCCTGCGCATCGCGCAACTGGCGGCGCGTCTCATGCGCCGTGTAGAGCGGGTTCACATTGGTCAGCACGAGGCCTGCGCGCAGAACGCCTAGCATGGCCACGACGTAGGAGATGCAGTTCGGCGACTGGATCGCGACAACATCCCCCTTGGAGAGGCGCAGCTCATCGCGCAGGTAGCGTGCCAGGTTGGCCGAATGTATCTCGACATCGGCAAAGCTCAGCGTCGCGCTGGCGCCGTTCGGCAGGGCGGTAGAGAGGAAAGGCGCGTCCGCATGGTCGCGGGCCGCCGCCTCCATGAGGGCTTCGATGCGGCGCGGCACATAGGCGCCAAGCTGTGTCTGGAAAGCGGCTGCTTCCCGGTTGTAGAATTTCGGGACCGGCTGGTCTTCATACGGAACAGCACTGATTGGCAAAACGGCAGACATGTATTCTCCAGCCCCCTGGCAGATCGGGATCGTCCCAACCTGACACAGTGCCTTTGAAACATGCTGAACCCGATCGATGAAATTTCACCGATCGCTGAATTATCTGCCTGTAAACACAGGCTTTCGCTTCTCGAGGAAGGCAGCGGCGCTCTCGGCAGCGTCCTCGGTCTCCATCAGGGACCGGATTTCCTTGATCGCCCAGTTACCCACATCGCGCCAGTCCGGGTCCAGCGTGCGGCGCAGGCCCGCCTTGATCGACTGCACCGCGCGCGGCGGATTGGCGGCGATCTTCGCAGCGATTCCCATGGCTGTGGGCAGCAGGTCATCTGGCGCCACGACCCGCGAGACGAGACCGATCTCCCTGGCCGTCTGCGCATCGATGATATCGCCCGTGAACAGCATTTCCGCCGCCCGCTCGCGTCCCACCACCTGCGCCAGCCGCCCGAGGCCCGGTGCATCACAGCAAAGCCCGCGCTGGACGAACAGCTCACCGAACTTCGCGGTCTCCGATGCCACGCGTATATCCGCCATCAGTGCCAGCTCCATGCCCCAGCCGAGTGCAAACCCATTGACGGCAGCAATCACCGGAATGTCCGTATAGAGCAAGGCGTCCGCCGCCGGGGTCAGCCCGCCCGTCCGGCGCCCGCGCGCCTTCATCTCGGCAGGGCCCTTCGCCTTCTGGCTCAGGATCTCTTTCACGTCGTCGCCAGTGCAGAAGCCGCGCCCCTCGCCGGTGATGACGATCACCCGCGCCTCGCTGTCTCGCACGGCGTCTTCCAGCGCCATGTAGAGCTCATAGTTCAGCGCATTCATCACCTGCGGACGCCGGAGCGTCAGCAGCGCGACATGGTCCTTCATCTCGATGGTCATCACCGTCATGGCGGCCTCCCTTGTTATTTTGGGAGACTATGCGGGCCCTGTACCGGCCTGAACAAGCGACGACGTCGGGTAAGGCTCAGGGCGTCATGCGCTTGTGGGCGAGCGTATTGCCACGCGCACTGTAGCTATAGTCGAGCCGTTCAGCGCCTGCATCGATGATGTCGAAACAGCGCGGTTCATCGTCACCATCGGCTTTCAGCGTGAAGGACATGCCGTCCACTTCCGGCGTCATCGCGGTGCAATCCGTCACGACCGTGATCGTCTCGTCGTCCAGCGGCTCGTCATTGTAGTTGCTGCTCATCTTGTCACCGCTGATCGTGAACACGTTCAATGGGTCTTCAAGCGACTGCCATGTGCCCTGCATCATCGCCAGCAATCGCGGCGCTTCATCCATCTGCACGGCAGGGGCCGGCTCAGCGGCCACGGGTTCGGCCGGCGCATCTTTCGGTGCCGGCGTACAGGCGACCAGCGCGGCGATCCCGGCGCCAGCGAATACTGCTCGAAACATCATGTCCATTTATCCCTTGCAATACGTTTGCGCCGCCAATCCCATCAGGACTCGCGGCGCAATGCACGTGACAAAATAGAGGGGTCTAGCGCTTGAGGTGCTCAAGGCCCTTGATGGTGCCCGGCTTCACCGATGGGTTCGACGCGTTGGTCTTCACCTTCTCGGCTTTCGGCTTGCGGACTTCCTTGTTCGTCTTCTTCTGACCTTTGGCCATGATCGTGTTCCTATGCTCGGACCAGAAATTGGTCCTGCATTACAGGTGGGGGTGATCAGGTGCTTAAATAAGGCAGCGACAGCCGAATGTTTTGCAGTGGCGCCGGACGCCCTATTCGACGGCCTTCGGGACGACGAAGAAGCCATCCTGGCTGCTCGGCGCATTGGCCAGAACCTGGTCCTGGATATTCCCATCGGTCACCAGGTCGTCGCGCATCGGCAGCTTGGTCGCCACAACGGACGTCATCGGCTCAACGCCCTCGACATCCACTTCGTTCAGCTGGTCGATCCAGCCGAGGATGCCGTTCAGCTCGCCAGCCATCTCTTCGAGGCGCTCTTCGGGCACCGCAATGCGCGACAGACGGGCAACCTTGCGGACGTCTTCCTTGGTAACGCTCATTTTGTGGGCTCCGGTGGCTTGGCTTCGTTCCCGCCCGAATACGCGATAGGCAACAAGGCTTCAAGGCGCTATGTGAGCGGCCAATGGCCGTTACAGATCTCGACTCACTGCCGCGCACCGGCGTCCTCATCGGGATCGATCCCGGCACGAAGACAATGGGCGTCGCCGCAACCGACGGCATCCGCATGCTCGCAAGCCCGGTCGAGACCATACATCGCGTCAAGGCGCTCGGGCCCTCGATCACCCGCCTCTTCGAAATCTATGACGACCGGAAGGCCGTCGCCCTGATCATCGGCCTGCCGCTCAACATGGACGGCAGCGAGGGCCGCCGGGCCCAGTCGACCCGCGCCCTGGCATGGAACATCCTGCAGAAGCGCGACGTGCCGATCTTCTTCCAGGACGAACGCCTCTCCAGCGCCGAAGCCGAAAACGCCATGTGGGAGGCCGAGGTCTCCCGCAAGCGCCGCGACGACCGGATCGACGCCCAGGCCGCCGCCATCATCCTCAAATCCACGCTAGACCTTCTGGAGCGCCGCCCATGACATCCTTCATCTTCGCGCTCCTGCCCGTCATCATCATTGTCGCCATCGGCCGACTGATCGCAGCCAAGAACTGGATTACCCCCGAAGGCTGGCGCGCAATCGAGCGGATCTCCTATATCCTTCTCTTCCCCGCGCTGATCATCCGCTCGCTCGGCAATGCGCCGTTCGATACAGCGCCGTGGAAGCTCGCCGCCGCGCTGATCATTGCCCAGCTCGTGCTGGCCGCCATCGGCTTCTGCGCGCGCTTTTGGCCCGGCATGGAGCGCCCGGCTGTCGGCTCGATCATCCAGTCCAATGTCCGCTGGAACACCTTCGTCGCGCTCTCGCTCGGCTCCATCCTGTTTGGCGACGAAGGCCTCGCCCTCGTCACCATCGCCGCCGCCGCCATGATCCCGACCGCCAACGTCTTGTCGGTCTACGGCCTGATTCTCAACGCCGAACATGCGCCCGGCACCAAGCCCCGCCCCTTCCGCGCCCTGATGACCAACCCGCTGATCATCGCCTGCGTTATCGGCGGCATCGTGGCTGCGACCCATTTCCAGAGCCCGAAAGTGCTCGACGACACGCTCCGCATACTCGGTCAGGGCACGATCGCGCTCGGACTGCTCAGCGCCGGTGCCGGTGTCGACCTCGCCGCGCTCCGCCGCGCGGGCGTGCGCACCTTCACTTGGGCGCTTGTCCGTCTGCTTGGCCTGCCCGCTGCAGCGCTCGCAGCAGGCCTCGCCATCGGCCTCAGCGGCACACCGCTCGCCGTGATGCTCATCTGCGCCAGCGTGCCGACCGCCACCAATGGCTACATTCTCGCCCGCCAGCTTGGCGGCGACGGCCCGCTCTCGGCCAACCTGATTGCTGTGGAAACTGTGCTCGCCATGATCACGCTGCCGTTGATCTGGTTCACCGCTCTGCACTTCGGCCTCGCCTGAGGCTTGCAGGCAACTGGATTCGCGCCTAAACCGCCCCAAATCGAAAGGGCTTCCATGCCGATGGCGGGATACACTTACAGCTTCGATCACGCGCACTTGCTGGGAATCGAAGGCCTTCACCCTCTGGATATAACCCATATTCTGGACCTCGCCGACCGCTATGCGGATGCCACGCGCGCCGGCCAGCGCGCCGATCCGGTCCTGACAGGGCGCACGGTGGTCAATCTCTTCTTCGAGAATTCCACCCGTACGATGAGCAGTTTCGAGATCGCCGCGAAACGCCTCGGCGCCGATGTCATCAACATGCCGGTCGCCAATTCCAGCGTGAAAAAGGGCGAGACCCTGATCGACACGGCGATGACGCTGAACGCCATGAAGCCCGACGTGCTGGTCATCCGCCACTCGGCCTCCGGCGGCGCCAAGCTGCTCTCCCGCAAGGTTGACTGCGCGGTCATCAATGCCGGCGACGGCACCCATGAACACCCCACCCAGGGCCTGCTCGACACACTCACCATCCGCCGCCACAAGGGCCGCATCGAGGGACTCAAAGTGGTCATCTGTGGTGACATCGCCCACAGCCGCGTTGCCCGCTCGACCACGATGGCGCTGCACCTGCTGGGCGCCGAGGTCCATCTCTGCGGACCGAAAACCCTGCTGCCACCCGGCACCGATACATGGGGCGCTGCCAGCGCGACAACCGACTTCGACGCCGCCCTTAAGGGCGCCGACGTGGTCATGATGCTGCGCCTGCAGATGGAGCGCATGGACGGCGCCTTCCTGCCAAGCCGCCGTGAATATTTCCGCTATTTCGGCCTGACGCAGGAACGCCTCGCGCTGGCCCTGCCGGATGCCACGGTCATGCACCCCGGTCCGATGAACCGCGGCATCGAGATCGAAAGCGCCATTGCCGACGGGCCGCGCTCCGTCATCACAGAACAGGTCGAAATGGGTGTCGCCGTGCGCGAAGCCGTGCTGGACCTTCTCGCGGGGACACGACCATGAGCCTCTCGATATACAATGCCCGCCTGCTTGACCCCGCCACCGGCCTGGACGAACCCGGCGCGATCTTCATCGACAAGGGCAAGATCAAGGATATCGCGAACGGCCAGTCCGGCCCGCACGCGGATGCCAAGGAAAGCCTCGACGCAGGCGGCCTCTGCCTCGCCCCCGGCCTGATCGACCTGCGCGTCAAGACCGGCGAGCCCGGCGACGAGCAGAAGGAAACCCTCGCCACCGCATCGCGCGCAGCCGTTGCCGGCGGCGTTACAAGTTTCGTCGTGATGCCGGACACGCGGCCTGTTGTGGATGATGTCGCCCTTGTGCGCTTCATCATCGAACAGGCCCGCAAGACCGCCAAGGCCCGCATCTATCCCTCCGGCGCCCTGACGGTTGGCCTCAAGGGGGAGCAGATGGCCGAAATTGGCCTGATGGCGGATGCCGAGGCGATCATCTTCACCAATGGCGACCTGCCCATTGCCAACGCCTCAGTCATGAAGCGTGCCATGTCCTATGCCGCGAGCCGCAATGCACTGGTCATGTCGCGGCCGGACGAGCGGGCACTGTCAGCCTCCGGCGTCATGAATGCGGGCGCCCTGGCGGCACGCATCGGCCTGTCCGGAATACCGCCAGAAGCCGAATGGATCGGCGCCGCACGCGATATCATGCTCGCCGAAACCACCGGCTGCCGTCTCGTGGTCGACCAGGTCTCGACCGAGCGCACGTTGCAGATCATCGCCGCTGCGCGGGGCCGGGGCGCAAAGATCCACGCCACCGTCGCCGCACACACGCTCTTCTTCAACGAACGCGACGTCGGCGACTATCTCACCTATTGCAAGGTGAACCCGCCCTTCCGCGACGAGGAGACACGGCAGGCCCTGATCGCGGCCCTGAAGCGTGGCGAGATCGACGCGGTTGTCTCGGCCCACGATCCCCAGCCGCCGGAAGAGAAGCGCCTGCCCTTCGGCGAAGCGGCCTTTGGCGCGGCTGGCCTCGAGACCACGCTGTCGGCCCTCATGAGCCTCGTTAATGACGCAGACCTCCCGCTGCTCGACGCCCTCGCGCCGGTCACCTGCCGCCCGGCAGACCTGCTCGGCCTGCCGCAGGGCCGCCTGAAGAATGGCGCACCGGCTGACCTGATCCTGTTCGATCCCGGCAAGCCGTGGCTCTGTGTGCGCGAAGACCTGCGCTCACGCTCGACCAACTCGCCGTTTGACGGCCGCCGCCTGCAGGGCCGGGTCATGCGCACACTCGTCGGCGGCGAAACCGTGTTCGAATACGCACCAGCGGGCTGATGCCTCGAAATGCAGCGACAGGGAATGTGTGCGTATTTGGCGGCCACTTCTGATTGACCGCAAATCGGCATCCTGCCAGATGCATTTCATGGGGAATGCGCAACATAGAATAAAACGCTGCGCGTTCGCGCTTGTCTGGCTGATGGCGGCCTCGACAGGCCTGACGGCGTGCAGCGAGACGGCCAGCCTGCGCCAACCGCCGCCCGTTGAGCGTTGCATGAACATGAGCGGCGCGCTCGAGGCCCCGAACGAAGGCGAATGGGGCTACACGATCCGTCTTGAGGACATCGACCGGATCAAGGCCGCAGGCTTCGACACGATCCGCCTGCCCGTCAATTGGTCGGGTCATGCCGGCACCTGGGGCCGCTACCAGATCGAAGACCACCTGCTGGACCGCACCGACGAGATCATCGACTATGCGCTCTCGAAAGACCTGAAAGTCATCCTCAACGTTCATCACTATTACGATCTGAACATAGACCCGGCGCGGCATGTACGGCGCCTCGAAAGCATCTGGAAACAGCTTTCAAAACACTATGAAACCTATCCTGACACGCTGATCTTCGAAGTGCTCAACGAACCGCACACGAACATGACGCCGAAGCGGACAGATTCCCTGAACAGGCGGATCGTCCGGCAAATCAGACAGTCGCAGCCCCATCGATGGATCATCCTTGCGACGGCAGACTGGGGGTCGCTCAAGGGCCTTATGCAAAGCGCGCCACCAACCGATTCGCGCGTCATTCTCTCCTGGCACTATTACGACCCGTTCAGCTTCTCCCATCAGGGCGCGGAATTCTTCAAACCGACACCGCCTGTCGGAGCCCATTGGGGCACCAAGGCAGACGTGGACCAGGCCACAGCCGACTTCAAGCGCGCAGCCACCTTCCGGGATTTGCACAACCATCCCCTCCTGCTCGGTGAATTCGGGGTCTATGATGCGGCGCCAATGGAAGACCGCGCCAGGTGGATACGCACAGTGCGGGAATTGGCTGAGTCGAACGAGTTCGGCTGGTGCCACTGGGGATTCTCCTCGAATTTCCGGGCTTATGATCCTCAAAAGGAAGCCTGGATCGAGCCGATCCGCGCCGCTTTGCTCGACGATTGATCTGAAACCCTTGCCGCAGGCTGGCAGGGTTCGTAGACCATCTGACAGAATACCGCAGGGAGAGAACGGCATGCAGGCATGGATGGGATATGGCGCGGCTGCGGCCTGTGGCTATCTCGCAGGCTCGATTCCTTTCGGCCTGCTGATCACGAAAGCCGCCGGCCTCGGGGATATTCGCAGCATCGGCTCAGGCAATATCGGCGCGACCAATGTATTGCGCACCGGCCGCAAGGATCTCGCGCTCTCGACTCTCCTGCTCGACAGCCTCAAGGCGGGACTTGTCGCCCTGGCCTTCACCTATCTCTTCGGTCGCGAGATCGGCTTAGTCGCAGGCGCAATGGCCTTTGTCGGCCATTGCTATCCCGTCTGGCTGGGCTTCAAAGGCGGAAAGGGCATCGCCACCTATGCCGGCCTCCTGATGTTCACGACATTGCCGGGCCTCCTGGTGGCCGCGCCAGTCTGGTTCCTCCTCTTTGGCATCACGCGCATCTCCTCGCTCGCGGCCCTTGCCGCCGCTGTCCTCGTTCCACCGGGCGCCTACCTGCTTGGTGAGCGCAATGAGGTCGTCCTCGTCGGCCTGACGCTCCTCTCCCTCCTCGTGTTCTGGACCCACCGGACCAATCTCTCCCGCCTTCTCAAAGGCACCGAACCCAGGTTCGGCACACCGAAGGCCAAACCTGAAGCATGAGTCCGGCGCGGCCCCTGTCCGACACTGAGCGTCGTGATTGGGTCCGCCTCGCCCGCACGCAGAATGTCGGCCCGGTCACCTTCGCCCAGCTGGTCAAACGCTTCGGTACCCCCGGCGCGGCGCTTGACGCCCTGCCCGAGATCGCCCGGCGCGCAGGCCGTGGCCGCCCCATTATTGCGCCGTCCATTGACGAGGTGGAGGCCGAGATCGCCGCAGCGCTCAAATATGGCGCCCGTATCGTCGCCAGTTGCGAGGCGGACTTTCCGCCCCTTCTTCGCACGCTCGCACCGCCGCCACCCACGCTGACGCTTCTCGGCCGGGCCGCCCTCGCCGCCCAGCCGACTGTGGCCATCGTCGGCGCCCGTAACGCCTCGGCCGCCGGTCGCAAGCTGGCACGGGATATCTCGGCAGGCCTCGGCGCGGCCGGATTCGTTGTCGTGTCCGGCCTCGCGCTTGGAATCGACGGGGAGGCCCACGCCGCCACACTGCAGACGGGCACGATCGCCGTCCTTGGCGGCGGCGTCGATCACATCTACCCGCCCCAGCATGAGCGGCTTTATGCCGAGATTGCCGCTGAGGGGCTGATCGTCTCTGAAAGCCCGTTCGGCTACCGGGCCAAGGCCCAGGATTTCCCCCGTCGTAACCGTATCATCACCGGAATGTCACGCGGCGTGGTCGTGGTGGAGGCCGCAGAACGGTCCGGATCGCTCATTTCCGCGCGCATGGCTGGCGAGCAGGGCCGCGAAGTGATGGCCGTGCCGGGCTCGCCCCTCGATCCACGGGCATCCGGGACAAATGCTCTTATTTATCAAGGTGCCTCACTCGTCAGGCACGCCGATGATGTGCTTGAAATCCTGTCCTCGCTCCGCTTCGGCCATGTCTCCGAGCCCGAGAACGGACCGTATGATGCGGAAATGGATGGCGACTCGGTTCCCGAAAGCCAGCTGGCCCAGGTCCGCGAGGCTCTTTCACCCCACCCCATGCCCATCGACGAAATCGCCCGCGCCTGCGGCCTCAGCGCCGCGCGATGTGCAGCCATTCTTGTCGAACTGGAGCTTTCAGGGCTCGCCATGACGCTGCCGGGCGGTCTGGCGGCGCGAACGGTCTGAGAACGGCCGCTGTGTTCTGAAAGCACCGGGCCGCGCAGGAAAATGCCGCCATAAGCTGCCTATGGCTGGACGGCCTTCGCCATCACCTCTAAGCCTCCTGTCTGATCAACAATCCGGCGCAGGCATATGATGCCCATTCAAATGCGCAGACGTGACTGAGGTAATCCGGACTTGGCGAATTGGCTTCTCTACGCCGCGGCATTGGGTCTGGTGTCATCCGGGGCCCTTTCGGCGCACGCACAGGAAACATCCGAAGTTGCTGCATCGGCCGACAAGCCGACGGAACATGTCGTTCTCGAAGCCGACTATATCTATGAAATCCGGGAAGAAAACAGCGTCGTTGCCGAAGGCAATGTCGAGGCGCTGTACGAGGGCCGCGTGCTGCGCGCCGACCGCATCATCTACAACAAGACGACAGATCGCGTCCGCGCCACGGGCAATGTCGTCATCGTGGATACTGATGGTTCCCAGCAGTTTGCCGACGAAGTTGAAGTGAATTCCGACCTCGCTGATGGCTATGCCATCGGCTTCTCGGCCCGCCTGCCGGAAGGGGCTACGATCGTCGCCAATTCCGCGATCCGCAAGAAAGACGGCGTGAACGCGCTTGAGCAGGTCATCTACACGTCCTGCCAGCTCTGCGGTGACGATACGACCCCGACCTGGTCACTGCGCGCCCGCCGCGCGGTGCTCGATCAGGAAAGCCAGATGATCTCCTACCGCGATGCGGTGATCGAGGTTGCCGGCATTCCTGTCTTCTACATGCCCTATCTGTCCCACCCGGACCCGTCATCCGAGCGGCGCTCGGGCTTCCTTGTGCCGTCGGGCGGAATTTCGTCCAAGCTCGGCGCATTCTACCAGCAACCCTATTATTGGGCGATTTCGCAGTCCCAGGACCTGACCATCTCCCCGATGGTAAGCGCGAACGTGAACCCGATGCTGGAGCTCGACTACCGCAAGCGGTTCTATTCCGGTGGCATCAAGATCAATACGAGCATTACACACGAAGCCGATTTCGACAGCGACGGCGCCAGGTTTGGCGACGCTAAATGGCGCGGCCACATCTATGGCAAAGGCCTGTTCGCCATCAGTCCTGAATGGAAATGGGGCTTCGGGGTCGAAACACAGTCCGACGACCTGTATGACCGGCGCTATGATCTTAGCGGTCAGGGTGAACGCCGCGGCCTTTATACGAGCCAGCCGCGTCGGCTGCTGTCTCAGATTTTCGCCGTCGGTCAGGGCGACAGCTACTATACGGATATCGCCGTACTTGATTTCCAGGGCCTGCGGGAAAACGACAAGTCGGAGAACCTGCCGACGGTCGCGCCTGTCTTCTTCAGCGAAAAGTACTGGGATCTTGGCGACTATGGCTTTGCCGCCGTCAATGCCTCGTCCGCCATGCTCACACGGGAAAGCGGCTTGAACAGCCAGCGCGTCAGCGTCGGTGGGGACTGGTCTGACCTGAACGTTCTGCCGGGTGGTTTCACATTCGAGCCCTTCGCTGAAATCCGTGCAGATTATTATGCACTGAATGAGGAAGTCTCGGGCGAGCCCGATGTCAGCCGCGCGGTGGGCAATGCCGGTGCGCGCGTTTCCTATCCGCTGGTGCGTCCTGGCAAGATCGTGGACATCATGGTGGAGCCCACCGTTATGGCCGCCTGGGGATTCTCGAACGTGAACGGCACGGCCATTCCGATCGAGGACAGCATTCTCTACGAATTCGATGAGGGCGACCTGTTCGATGCCAACGGGTTTGGCAATTACGATCTCTATGAAGGCGACGGAAAAGTCGCCGCCGGCCTGACGGCACGCGCTGTCTTCAAGAATGGCCCTGAATTCGCCACCACACTGGGACGCCGCTGGCGCTCCAGGACCGACCCGAATTTTGACGTCGCCAGCAACCTGGATGGCACATCGTCTGACTGGGTTGCCTCGGCATCGGCCGATTTCGGCCAGGCGCTGCGCCTCGATACACGTGTTCGACTTGATGACGATGGCTACAAGCTGAACCGGATCGACGCTCGCCTGAGCACCTCCTACAAGCGGCTGCGCGGCATCGCCCAGTACTACAACATAAATGAACGCATCAGCCCGCTCGGTAATCCCGATGAGGGCATATTCATGCGCGGTGAGTTCCAGGTGACAAACCAGTACTCGATCATTTTCGGCCAGTTGCGCGACATTGTCGCCGACCTGAACGCGCGGCGTGAATTCGGGATCGCCTATGAGGACGACTGCTCGCGATTTGAACTCGTCTACCAGCGGTCCGAGCTAAACGACCGGACGCTTGGCCCCTCCGAAAGCATCCAGTTCCGCTTCTCGCTCAAATCCATCGGGAAGTTCGGGTCGAGTGAATTCGACTGATTCGAAGCGGCCTCTTGCCATGGCCCTCACGGGGATGCCTGAGAACCTGATTTTTCTGTAACGATTCATACATGACTGTCCTGATCCGTTGCGCCTTGCGACAGGACTTGTATGGTCCGCACCACATACTTGATTTGGGCCCGGCTAGGGGTTCAACGGAGAAAATACATGGTCCGTCAGTTACTTGTCGCTGCCTCCCTGTTCGCATTGTCTGCCGCAGGCGTCGCCAATGCGCAGGATTCCACGGATTCCGGGCGCCTCGCGCTGGAAGGCATCGCTGCCGTCGTCAATGACAAGCCGATCTCATACTCGGATGTGCGTCAGCGCGCCCGCCTGCTCCTGCTCAGCCTGGGCGGCCAGCAACCAAGCCCCGAGCAGATCCAGCAGATCACTGGCCAGGCCCTCGAACAGCTGATCGACGAAAGCCTCCAGCTCGAGAAGGCCGCCGAATTCGACATGGAGATCGACGCCCGCGAAATTGATGGCGCCGTTGAAGACATGGCCCGTCAGGGCGGCACGACCGGCGACGAACTCAAAGCCCAGCTCCTGCAATCCGGCGTCAACCCGGCCAGCCTCGAAGAACAGATGCGCGCCGAGATCGCCTGGAACCGCGTCATGAGCGGGCTTTATGGCTCACGTATCCGCGTCTCGGAAAACCAGGTCGACGACCAGCTGGAGCGCATGCGCACGGCCTCCAAGAAAACCCAGTATCGCGTGTCGGAAATCTTCCTCTTTGCGCCCGACGACGAAACCAAGACCCAGGCCCTCGCAGCCGCCAACACCGTTCTTGACCAGCTGAAGCAAGGCGCAGACTTCCGCGTCGCAGCGCAGCGTATCTCGTCGGCACCAACTGCGGCAACGGGTGGCGACATGGGCTGGATTTCCACCGAAGACCTCGCGCCAGAACTGGCCACCGCCGTCTCTGCCATCGACAAGCCCGGCCTGCTTGAGCCGATTACCGTTGAAAACGGCGTCTACATCCTCCTCGTCGCCAACAAGCGCGAACCGAGCCAGGCCGTGACCAAGGTCAGCCTCAAGCGTCTCTTTGTGTCCGACGGCAAGGAGGAAGACCTCCTGGCCGCCATGGACCGGATCAAGACATGTGACGACGTTCAGAGCGTCGCCAACTCAAAGACCAACCTGCGCGCGACCGACCTTGATGAGATCAACGTTGAGGAGCTTGGCCCTGAGGGCAAGGATCTGGTCTCGCAGGCCGATGTCGGTCAGCCCACGGCCATCTTCGCGGCCTCCGGCGGCCTTGCCACCATGTATGTCTGCGCCCGCAATGACGGCGCCGAGGCCCTGCCCTCGCGTGACGACCTGAAAGGCAGCCTCAAGAACCAGGAACTCGGCATGATCTCCGAGCGCGAGCTGCGCAACCTGCGCCGTGAAGCCACGATCATCTATCGTTAGGGCTTGCGTGATCCCGCGTTTGGAACCACACCTCCGCGCGTGAGCGAAGATGTCTCCTTTTTGCCCCTGGCGCTGACCATGGGGGACCCTGCCGGGTGCGGTCCTGCCATCACGGCAGAGGCCTGGCGCCAGCTTCGCGCCGATCCAGCCCTAGCCTTCTACGCCATCAGCGACCCGGCGCTCTATCCGTCCGACCTGCCCGTCCGCGAGATTACTTCGCCGGAAGAGGCCGCAGACGTGTTCCCGCACGCCCTGCCAGTGATTGCCCTGAATGACGTGCCGGACATCCAGCCCGGCAAACCGGACGCTGAAGCGGCCCCTGCCATCATCCGCTCCATCGCGCTGGCCACGTCGCACGCGATTGATGGCCTCGCCGGCGGACTGGTGACCAACCCGATCAACAAGGCCCTGCTCTATGGCGCCGGCTTCGCCTATCCCGGCCATACCGAATATGTCGCCCACCTCTGCGCCGACCCGCACAGCCCGCCGCCCAAGCCGGTCATGATGCTCGTCGGCGGCGGCCTGCGCGTCGCCCTCGCCACCATCCATGTGCCGCTGATGACAGTTGGCAAGGCGCTCAACGTGCCGGGCCTCGTCCAGATCGGCCAGATCGTGGCGGCCTCCCTGCGCAAGGATTTCGGCATTGCTGCGCCGCGCATCGCCTTTACCGGCCTCAACCCGCATGCCGGCGAAAACGGCACGATCGGCCAGGAAGAACTCACCGTGATCAATCCCGCCGCCCATGCCCTGCGCCTCTCCGGCGTGGACATGTCGGACGCCCGCCCCGGTGACACCGTCTTCGCCGAGGCGCTCAGCGGCGCCTATGACGCCGTCATCGCCATGACGCATGATCAGGGCCTCATCCCGGTCAAGACGCTCGACATGTGGGGCGGCGTGAACGTCACGCTCGGCCTGCCCGTCGTGCGGACCAGTCCGGATCACGGCACCGCCTATGATGCCGCCGCAGCTGGCACCACCCGCCCCGACAGTCTCATCGCCGCCATCCGCCTTGCCGCTGACATGGCCAAAACACGGGCGAACGCCTCATGAGCGATATTGAACGCCCCGAACTGACAGACGCCCCGGCCCGCAAGGCGCTCGGCCAGCACTTCCTGTTCGACCCGAGCATCCTCCACCGCGCCGCCCTCGCTGCGGGCCCGGTGAAAGACCGTGTCGTCATCGAAGTCGGCCCCGGCCCCGGCGGCCTGACGCGCGCCCTGCTGGATGAAGGCGCCGGCACTGTTATCGCGGTGGAGACAGACCCGCGCTTTGCCGAGGCGCTAACGCACTGGCCCGCCGCCCGCGACGGTCGCCTGATCGTGGTCCAGAAAGATGCCCGCAAGGTCAATTTCGAAAAAATGGTCGAGGAGGCCGGCGCCACGCAGCCCGCAATGATCATCGCCAACCTTCCGTACAATGTCGGCACGCCCCTGCTGGTCGGCTGGCTCAAGGCCGGTGACTGGCGCGGCGAGATGGCGCTGATGTTCCAGAAGGAAGTCGCCGAGCGTATCTGCGCTGCACCGGATACGGACCATTATGGCCGCCTCGCCGTGCTCGCCCAGTCTGCCACGCGCCCATATATCTCCTTCACGCTGCCGCCCGGCGCCTTCTCACCGCCGCCCAAGGTCGACAGCGCCGTCGCCGTGCTTGAGCCCCTGCCCGCCGAACAGCGCTTCCAACACATCGACCTGCTCGAACAGATCACCGGCGCCGCCTTCGGCCAGCGCCGCAAGATGATGCGCGCAGCCCTCAAGCCCTTCGCCAAGAAGCGCGGCATGAAAGCCGAAGAATGGCTCCAGAGCGTCGACATCGACCCCACCGCGCGGGCCGAGACGCTGACGCAGGACGACTTCAGGCGGCTGGCGGCCAGCCTCGCTTAAGCGCGCGTTTTTGCGCAAACATTGCGAATCGACGGCGATGCGACCATGCTGACGGCAGTCCACGCTCGCCAACGCAGGCAGGACCGGGCTCCGGGGACATGCGTCCCTGTCCGACTATCTGACCAAAACGACAGGAGCAGTAAAATGCGGAAATTGAAAACGACAGGCCTGATGCTGGCCGGCCTTCTCATGCTGGCCGCATGCGGCGAGAATTCGAGTGCCGAGAAGACAGGCGAGAAGATGGATTCCGCCATCGAGGAAGCCGTCACGGGTGAAGTCGACCACGATGACGGCATGCTCGAAAATGCCGGCGAAGCGATCGACGAAGTGACGGGCAATGAAAACACCGACCCTGTCGACGCCGTACATGACGCCGCCGAAGACGCGACCGACCCGGAGTGATCCAGGCCTGAAACGACCTAAAGCCATCCCCTTCTCGCTCCGCGATGAGGGGGATGGCTTCTCAGTCGATCTAGCTACGCCTTGCGCCTCAGCGTGCCCGACAGGTCCAGCGCGTCTGCGACCGTATTCGATATCGTGCCGAATTTCCGGACGTTCTTGTGCAGCAATTCGAGCCGGTGATCCGTCTCGTCACTATCCACGACAATCTCGTAGGCGATGGACACCATTTTCGGCGGTGAGTCCTGACGCATCCCGTGCAGGCTGATCTCGATGCCGCGCAGCTGGAATTCGAGCATCGGCGTCACCCGCTCGACGCCTTTCAGCATGCAGGCCGCCACCGAGGCCAGCAGGAGCTCCGCCGGATTGAAGGCATCCCGCCTTCCCTTCAGGTCTGTATCGATTACCAGCACGGCCTCTTTCGCCCGCGCCTCACTGCCATGCGCATCAACGCGCCTCGCACTGACATTGTATTCAAGCATGTGCGTGTCCTTCCCGTCCGGTTAAAGGAAACGCACTGTGCGCCTGCTTTGCAGGTCGCGCCAGTCGCGCACCGATCCGCCGCTCCGGCCATGGACCGGAGCGGCGAACAGGGTGACAGGCTAGCCGAGCTTGCAGACGCAGATCTTGTTGCCGTCCGGGTCGCGGAAATAGGCGCCGTAGAAGGTTGGCATGCGGTTGCCCGGTGCGCCTTCGTCGACCGCACCCATCGCGATGGCCTTATTGTAGACCTTGTCGACAGTTGCATTGTCCGCGCAGGCCAGGGCCGGCATGACGCCATTGCCACAGGTGGCAGCGTCCTTGTCATACGGGTCGCCAATCGCCAGCATTGGCTGGCCGGGGCCGACGCCGTAAAACTGCAGGCGATCATTCGCGAAGAAGCGTTTGGCACCCATTTCGCCGAGTACGGCGTCATAGAAAGCCAGGGCCTTTTCCTTATTATTGGTTCCAAGCGTTACATAAGCCAGCATGTTGATTCCTCCCATTTCATGCGTTTCTTTTTGGTACTCTGACCACGACCTCGCAAGCCCGGCAAGATATGACGCAGGGACGCGGCTTGACGTTTACGTGAACGTCTGGTGTGTCACCGACCAGAACCGTTTGTTGCAATTGCAGGAGTTTTTACCATGTCCGATATCCGCTTTGACGGCAAAGTTGCCATCGTCACCGGCGCCGGCGGCGGCCTTGGCCGTTGCCACGCGCTCGAACTCGCCCGCCGCGGCGCAAAGGTCGTCGTCAACGACCTCGGCTCCAGCATGGATGGATCGGGCGGCAGCTCCGCCGCAGCCGAAGGCGTTGTAAAAGAAATCGAAGCCCTTGGCGGTGAAGCCATGGCCAACGGATCTTCCGTTGCTGACGCAGCAGGCGTCAAGAAGATGATCGACGACACGATGGCCAAATGGGGCCGCATCGACATCCTGATCGCCAATGCTGGCATCCTGCGCGACAAGTCCTTCTCCAAGATGACGCAAGCCGATATCGACCTCGTCATCGACGTCCATCTGCGCGGCTCGTTCATGCCGATCCACGCCGCCTGGGACATCATGAAAGAACAGAATTACGGCCGTATCGTCGTGACGACCTCCTCGACTGGCCTCTATGGCAACTTCGGCCAGGCCAATTACGGCGCCGCCAAGCTCGGCCTCGTCGGCATGATGAACACGCTGAAGATCGAAGGCGCAAAGAACAACATCAAGATCAACGCCGTCTGCCCGGTGGCTGCAACGCAGATGACGGAAGGCCTGATGCCGCCTGCCGTTCTGGAACAGCTGAAGCCTGAATACGTGTCGCCCGGCGTGATGAACCTCGTCAAGGAAGATGCCCCTACCGGCGTGATCCTGTCGGCTGCCGCAGGCGCATTCTCCATCGCGCGCATCGTTGAAACCGAAGGTGCATTCGTCGGCGTAGGTGACGACCTCACGGCTGAGGCGGTTGCCGCCAAGTGGGACCAGATCACCGATACGTCCAAAACGCTTCCAGCCTTCAAGGCCGGTGGTGAACACGGCCAGCACATGTTCGCGGTCGCAGCTGGTGGTGTGAAGGCCTAAGGTTGCTTCAGGCGAGTTTTAAGCGCAGGATTCTCCTCACACGCTATTGAGGGGAATCCATGCGTTTTACTGCCATTACATTTCTATTTTCAGCCTTCCTGATTGCCACGGCGTGTAGCGCCCCTGCTCCTGCCGAGACCGCCCAGCCTGCTGCAGAACCGGTTGCGTTACCTATCAGCGCCGAAGGAGAGACCTGCGGCGGCATCGCTACCCTGCAATGCGAAGACGGCTTTTTCTGCCTCGTCCCGGATGGTGTCTGCGTCAATACGGCTGACTATGCCGGCACCTGCCAGAAGATTCGTCCCGCCTGCACGCGCGAATATGCGCCCGTCTGCGGCTGCAACGGGAAGACCTATCCGAATACCTGCGAAGCCCACGCCGACGGCACGAGTGTTGCCACGAAGGGCGCCTGCACAGGCTGAAGCTGTAACGGCCTCCCTCAGGGGAGGCCGTTCGCTCTAGTCTTGCATGGCTTTGAGATACATCGAGTTCTTCGGTTTGGAAAAGACGCGCTCAACCATCGGCGCGAAGAATTCCAGCGACTCGCTCTCATAATCAGGGTCGAATGCGGCCTGATCGTACAGATGGCAGAACTGCGCGCAGTATTCATAGTGCGGGCTGTCCTTGAACTGCTCGCGCATGTTCTTGTCGAGGCCAAGATACTCAAAGAAGTAATAGCCCTGGAACGCACCGTGATTGGCCACCATGAACAGGTTGGCCTCTGATACGAACGGCTTGAGGATCGCCGCAGCCACGTCCGGGTGGTTCATGCTGCCCAGCGTATCGCCGATATCGTGCAGCAGGGCGCAAACGACATATTCCTCATCCCGACCGTCGCGGTGAGCGCGCGTCGCGGTCTGCAGGGAATGGGTCAGCCGGTCGACCGGGAAGCCACCATAATCGCCGTCCAGCAGCTTCAAATGGTCCAGCACGCGCTTGGCGAGTCCCTTGTTGAACTGCTTGGCGTGGGTGGCAATGATGCCCCAGTCTTCCTGGGTGCCTTCCAGCATTTCGCGGAATTTTGCGCGATCGCCCATATCGTGTCCGTCGGCCATTTTTGGTCTCCTCCATGTCTCGTTGCAGCAAGGATATACCAGACCGGCGGCGCAGGAAAGCGGCGCCGCGATGGACACTGTTTGGCCACCAGCCGAAATCGTGTCATTCTGGCAAGTGCAAGAGCGAGGATACGCGATGCACGGGAGGAAAAAGTCGACACTTAGCCCGGCAGGAAAATGGCTGCGCCGCCTGCGTCACGTCATCATGGCGGGACTTTGTGCCGTCAGCTCTTTGGCCGCCCACAGCAGTGAACGCCAACTCATACCGTTCAATTATGATGAGCATGGGAATATCGTCGTTGCCCTGAAGGTAAATGGTGCAACTTCCGCCAGTGGCGTAATCGATACCGCAGCGACCTACGCGATGATTGGTCAGGCGACCGCAACGCGCGCAGGCGTGGCACCGCCCGACTCTGCCAGGATCAACGTCCTCGGGCTTGAAGGCCCGCAGACATATCCCATCGTCTATCTGGACAGTATCGCTGCCGGCAATTGCCGCTTCACCGATCTGGCTGCAGCCCTGAACCAGCGCATGAATGTTCCCGGCGTCAAAAATGTTGTGCCGCTGACGATTCTGGAAGGCGACATTGTCGACTTTGATTTCATCGAGCGCCGCGTCCTTGTCTATGATGGCCGCCCGGACACGAGCACAACACTGACCAGCAGCCGCATGCCCATGCAGAATATTCGCGGGCTCTGGTTTGCCGAAGTGAAGCTGAATGGAATTAAGGGACTGGCGCTGATCGATACCGGCTCCAGCATCTCCTATATCAACAGCCGTTTTGCGGCCGACGCTGGCGTAAAGCCCAACGTTGAGAAGACGCAGCTCCTGCAGGGCATTGCCGGCGACGGGGTCGCCATGCGTGTCGCAACGGCGCGCAAGTTTCATCTCGGCAAGCACAGAGTTACCGGCCCTGACCTGCTCGTTGCCGACCCGCCACTGTTCGAGCACCTTGGGATGACCGACGAGCCGGCAATGGTCCTGGGGCTCGACTATCTCTCCATCTTCAGGGTCCAGCTCGACCGGCGCAGGAACCATCTTGTGCTGGGCCTTCAGAGCCGAAATAACGGCATGGGAAGCGTCCAGCTCAACTCGGGTGGCTCACGCATACGCAACGATTGAGCTTTCGGGCTAAACAGGATTAAAGCGGTCCTGTCTAATGCTTGGAGGGCGACTATGGCTGATGCCTCATGCCACTGCGGCGCCGTGCAATTCACTTTGCAATTTGCGCCCCGTCAAATCACCGATTGCAACTGTTCGATCTGTCGCCGCTACGGCACGCTGTGGGCCTATTACAAGCCAGGTGAGGTCCATTTCACAACACCAGAGGATCGCACCGAAACCTATATGTGGGACGACCAGTCGATCAGGTTTCATCACTGCCGCACCTGCGGGTGCGTCACCCATTTCAGTTCCGTCGACCCGGCCCGCGACCGCATGGGCATCAATGCGCGAATGCTCGACCCCGATGTCGTGGCTGATGCACGCCTCCGGCATTTCGACGGCGCCGACACGGAAAGCTATGTCGGCGAGTAACCCAAACGTGCGTTGCTGACAGCAGGCGCTTCTGAAATATCCGCTTTCACTTCAGTGAATGTGCACCAGGAATCGCCACGCAATGACCGACTCGGAGATCTCGCCTGCAGCCAGCCTTGAGCCGCCTTTGCTGGACACCGGCGCCAGCCGACGTTTGGCTGCTGAAGGCCTGGGCACCGCGCTGCTGCTCGCGATCGTGATCGGTTCCGGCATCATGGGCGACAGGCTGGCCGGCGGCAATTCGGCGATTGCCCTGCTCGGAAACACGCTGGCCACAGGGGCCGGACTTGTCGTGCTGATCACCATGTTCGGGCCACTCTCGGGTGCCCATTTCAATCCGGCCGTCACGCTGGCTTTTGCCTTGCGGCGGGAAATTTCGCCCCGTCTGGCTGCCGGCTACATGGCAGTACAAATCGCGGGGGCGATCATTGGCGTCTGGACGGCGCACCTGATGTTTGCCGAACCGTTGCTCCAGATATCGCAGACGGATCGCAGCGGCGGCGCACAGGCTTTCTCTGAAGGCGTTGCCACGTTCGGGCTTGTTCTCACCATTCTGGCTGGCATTCGTGTTCGGGCCGATGCCGTGCCCGTCATGGTGGGGCTCTACATCACCGCTGCCTACTGGTTCACCGCGTCGACATCCTTTGCAAACCCGGCCGTCACCCTCGCCCGCGCGCTCAGCGATACATTCGCCGGCATTGCGCCTGCATCCGTACTACCCTTCATCGCCGCGCAGATTGCCGGTTCATGCGTTGCCGTCGCCCTCTTTGCCTATCTGTTCCGGGATGCTTCACCTGTGCAGGGGAAGACCACCCGGGGCGACTAAAATTCAGGGAATTTTCGCCGCGAAGAAGGCCGCTGCCCCATCGGTGAACTCCTCCACCTGGGCATTGCTGTAGCCGACGTGTGTGTTCGCCCCCGGCACAAGGTAGAGCTCGGCATCGACACCATAGGATTGCGCGATCTGCACCATGTCGCACCCACCCGCCAAGCTGAAGCCTGCATCGCCCATGGCATACCGGCACGGAACGGTAGGGTCGAACTCTTCATGCGCCGCGTAGATGGGCGCCGTGTTCGCATCAATCCAGAGAAAATCCGTCAGCCCGCCCGAAATGCTGAAGACGCCCTGAATATCCGAGGAAATCCCCGTATTCGTGCTGCTGTCGCCCGCTGTGCCATTATGCGCCGTCAGGAAACTACGCACATTCGTCGACAGGCCGTCGCCCAGGTCCAGGGCACCGGCGAAGGACGCCATGATGCCTCCGGAGGAAACACCGCCGACGAAAATGGCATCGTCACGCGTGCCATAGACATCCGCGCCTTCCGCATCCTGTCGCAGGAAGCGGACAGCTGCGCGCATGTCATACATGGCTTCGATGATCGCAATATCCGCGTCATCTTCCGTGACCGGCGCGCTTTCAAAAAACCGATAATCGATTGAAGCCGTCACATAGCCACGCCGCGCAAGGCTTTGAGCGACTGAAACGACGAGCGGGTCCCGGCGGCTGCCCTCCGTAAATCCGCCACCGAAAGCAAGCACGAATACAGGGCGATCCGTCTCGGTATCGCCAACCGGCGTGTAGATATCCATGCGGAGCGTCTGGGTACCAACGCTTCGGTCGGCTTCACCAAAGACCACATCGGATGTCCGGTTCGTGCTCGTGAACACTTCGTCCACATAGCGCTGCGGAGGCGGCGGTGGCGGAGAGGGCGTCACCGGGGGTGATGGCGGCGGCGGAGGGGGCGGAGGGGGCGGAGGGGGTGCAGGCGGCGGCGGAGGGGGTGAAGGCGGCACAACGACCGCTCCCGATGAAGAGCCCGAGCCCCCACCGCCACACCCTGCGAGACTGACTGACGCGGCAACGATGACCGCAGCTTTCCAAATCGACATGGTAAACTTCTACGGTACTTATTGGGAGAATGACAATTTCGGATTTGTAATCCTTTTGTCGCTGACCTGACCGGGTCGATGATTGGGCATTTGTCGGCGCAGGAGGAGGCATACGCAAAATGCCCCTCCTTCCGGTCAGAAGAAGGGGCATTCCGTCAGACGCATCAGTCCCAGAGCGCTCCCAGCGCCAGCCGGTCACGCCAGGTTTCGCGCGGGCCGATATGGGCCGGACCGCACCGGTCGCACGCATGATCGTGCAGCTGGCGCGCCAGGGCCCAGGTCGATTGCCCGGTGCGGACACCGGCCGTTTCGAGGACCGTCACGATACGCCGAAGCGCAGCGTCGCTTGTGTCCACGTTCTGCTCGCCGCGCGCTTCCGCAAGACGCCAGCCGGCCGGATCCTGCCGCAGGGCAACAGCAATCGGCTCACCTGCCTCGCGGACAGTGAAAACCACCATCCGCCCGGCGGCCAGATCGCCCGCGAAGTCCCGCAGACAATTGCGAAACTCGAGCGCGACGCTGACCAGCGCCTTGCGGTCATTCACCGGCACGAAGGCCTCCGGCAAGCGCGGCGGTGCCATCACATTGCCGAACCGGACCGGTTGAAGCGCCTCAGCCGCCATGTCGAACAGGGCGAGCGTATCGCGCGCCCGGTTCCAGCGTGCGGCCATGGCAACCGCCTCGCCTGCCCCATGAATGAGCAAGGCCAGACGAAACGCCTCGGCAAGGTCCTCCACCGCGACCGGCAAGGCCGGCAGCCGGGAGATGATCCCGGCCTGACGAAGCTGGATCGGCAACTTGCCGATCAGGGCGAGCCGATCAGCACCGATCACCTTCATATGCCGCAGCACACGTGCCGCTTCCTCCTCGGCAAACAGGCTGAGGAAACGGGCATAGTCACCCGTCTCCCACAGCACTTCGCCGAGCCGTCCGAGCGCCTTCATCAGGCCGCCCGGTGCGTCGCCCCGCATCAGGAGGCACGCAACGTCGCGATCACGCCCACGCTCTACTGCGTGGATGATCTCACTTATGCGCATCTCCGGTCCACGACCGAGCAGGATCGCGGCGGCATGGCGACGGGCCGTCGGCAGGGTGAAGAACCCGCTATGCGGCGCTGGCCATGCCTGGGCAATCAGGTCGGCATGCGGCCCGGCCAGGAAGCCGAGCAATGGCGTCTGGATGCCGGCACGCCCTTTCGGACGCGCATGCATCAGGGTCATGGGCGTGCCCATGATCCACCTCCTTTCAAATCGCGTCCACCAAAGCATTGCCTCAGCGCGAGCGGATCAGATGTTCAATACGAGGTCAGGCGTCCACCGGCCAAAGCGCGGGGGAGGCCGACAATGCCCCCCGCAGTCGCGAGGAGCTGATTGTGTTTTTACAACTCAGCTTCATCTCAAATCTCTTCCGGTTAGGTCTACCGGGCCATCCTTGAGCGGACGGCCCGGCAGTGAGGTGCGGCGTATAAGGCCAGGCATGGTTAACTGTCAACCCTTTACACAGACGACCTGACGAAGCGTGTGAACCACTTCCACCAGATCAGCCTGCGCGGCCATGACGGAATCGATGTCCTTGTAGGCCATCGGCGTTTCATCAATCACGCCTGCGTCCTTGCGGCATTCCACTGCGGCCGTTGCCGCGATGTGGTCCTCCAGCGTGAACCGGCGCTTGGCCTCGGAGCGGGACATGGCGCGCCCTGCCCCGTGCGAGCACGAACAGAACGATTCCGCATTGCCCTTCCCGCGCACGATGAAGGACTTCGCCCCCATCGAACCCGGAATGATGCCCAGCTCACCCTCACCTGCGCGCACGGCGCCTTTGCGAGTGACCCAGATATCGGCGCCGAAGTGATGCTCCCGCTCCACGTAATTGTGGTGGCAGTTCACCGCCTGCTTGGCCAGCGTGAAGGCTGGCAGCATGTCACGCATGGCGATCAGTACCCGGTCCATCATGACTTCCCGGTTGAGGCGCGCATAGTCCTGCGCCCAACCGATGGCATCGATGTAATCCGCAAACAGGTCCTCTCCTTCCACAAAGAAGGCGAGGTCCCGGTCGGGCACATGATAGCCAAGCACACGCTTCTCCAGGGCCTCACGGGCTTCCTGGATGAAGTAGGTGCCGATCACGTTCCCGGTGCCGCGAGACCCCGAGTGCAGCATGACCCAGACATGATCCGTTTCATCGAGGCAAAGCTCGATGAAATGGTTCCCGCCGCCGAGCGAGCCCAGCTGTTTGGCGAAAACCGTACGCTGGATGCGCTTGTGCTTGCCGGTAATGGCCTCCAGCCGGTGGACCAGGCCCGAATTACGCAGCGCCGTTGCTGCCCGGGCGGGTGCTTCCTTGTGGCTGCCAGCGCGCCCGTTGCCGACGGGCACCTTGCGTTCAATCTCGCTGCGGATGGCAACAAGACTATCCGGCAGGTCGTTCGCCGTAAGGCTCGTGCCGATCGCCATCATGCCACAGCCGATATCGACACCGACAGCGGCAGGGATGATCGCCCCCTTGGTGGGGATGACCGAGCCTACAGTTGCGCCGCGCCCGTAGTGAACGTCTGGCATTACGGCAAGGTGCGAGTGAATGAACGGCAGGGCCGCCACATTCTCAAGCTGGCGCCGGGCGCCCTCCTCGACGGGGACGCCTTTTACCCAGGCCTTGATGCGCCCACCGGCGCTGGTTTCGAAAACTTCAAATTCACTCATCGTTCCAAAGTCTGGTGGTTCCAAACTCCTCCTGACAAGCCCTCCGCGGTTCCCTTTGGGTGAAAGACATAAAAAAACCCTCCGGGCGATAGGCGCGGAGGGCGGACAAAAACCGGTTTCCCGATCTGCAGGCTGACAATCAGCCCTATCCAGCTTCCTCCATGCGAACGCATTCGCCGCGCAGTTCCTGCGCGTCAAACTTTGCTCTTGGTTGGTTGGTATACCAGTTCATTGGTATCTCCGTTGCTGAATGGATGCGCCGTATGATGGAATCACTTTGCGTCGTCAAGCCTGAAAAAAAAGAAAACCCCGGACACGTTCGTCCGGGGTCTGATATTTTTTATATAAAGTCTCTTATTGCACAATGGCTTGCGTCAATTTTGCGAGACGTCCCGTCTCGTCGAAACGGGCACGAAAATCGGTCAGCGTGACGGCATAATCGTCTTCGTCATGGAAGGCCGCGTCCGAGAGATCCGGCTTTTCGCCCGCCTTGTACCAAGCGGCATACTCGGCCGTATCCCGGCTCAGCTTCTCGTAGTGAGTCGAATAGGTTTTCACCGTCATGACCGGCGCGGCCTCATCCATGTCAAAACGCATCAGGCGCATCCAGCCATCGCCGATGCCTACCGGCCAGCCATGTGACTGCACGCCCGAATCAATGGCCGTCTGGCCACGGTCTTGATAGTCGGCCAGCACCTGCCACACCTTGTTGCCGAACGCATTGTCGTCCACGCGGTAGGCTTGGCCATGCTCATGGCCACACAGGACGAGGAATATCTGGTCATTCTGGCTGATCAGCTTGTCCCACACCATTTGCGGGTTGTTGTGCTGCGGGTCCACAGCATGCCCGTCCACGATGGGGTTGGGCACACGCTCGCCCTCCTTGGTCATGTAGTCATGGGTGGAGATGATCGTCGGCACGCCGGGGTATTTCGTCATCACAGCCTTGGCCCAGTCCAGCGAGTCGTTCGGCGGATCGAACTGCAGGCCGATATGCAGGAAGCGATAGCCGCCCGCCTCAAAGACCTGCGCGCTGTCGGCGCCGCCATCGTGCGAAGCGACATACCAGGGCTTATCCTTGAAGAAGGCTGTATCGGCGCCAAAGACTGAGCGGAAATTATCTAGCCCGGCCGGATGCACAACGCCGAGTGAGCTCTTGAGGTCAGCTGGGTCCACTTCCGACGGGCGGGTGGCGTTCGGCGGAAACTTGGAGTCGGTGAACATGGAATCATAGTCGTGATTTCCCGGTACGACCGAGAACGGCGTCTTGCCGGCGATCAGGGAGAATCCCTCATGCGCCTTGGGCATCTCGACGGTCTTCGTCTTCTCCGTCGGCGCGAAGAAACTGTCCATGATCGGGTTCGGCACCGCGTTGAAGCCGCGCGCCTTGTGATCTTCGTCCATCGCCAGCGTCTGGTGCTGCCAGACATCACCGAGCGACGTGACAAAGGCGATATCCCCGCCCGCGCTTTCCAGATTGTCGGCGACATAATGCATCTGTTTCAGGAACAGCTCGCTGGCCTCGAACGGAAAGCCTTCGGCCGCCTGGTGCGTGTAATCGAGATAGTTCTGCGTATCGGGCAGGACAGCGATCGTGAATTCCGAATCGGTGACCGGCGCCACTGCTTCCACTGCTGTCGCAGCGGTTTGGCCTGCCGGGCTCGTGCACGCGCTGACCAGCGAAACGGCGAGCAGAATGGCCGTCGTTGTCGTGCGGCAAGAATTGTAAGGGAATGGAATCATGGATGCAGCCTCCTCGCTATTGCCTGACAGGCGTTAGCAAACCAGCATGACACTTTCTTTCGGCTTGCCCCTGTTGCAACGAATTCCTTTGCCCCAAACGAAAAGCCCCGGACGTTTCCGTCCGGGGCTTTGAGTATTTCAGTGAAGGCGCGGAAGGACTAGTCGTCCATCGCTTCCAGTTCAGCAGCGTGACGCGCCTTGTCGGCAGCACCGCGAGCCGTTTCATCACGGTCAACGAGTTCCAGGACAGCAACAGGTGCGTTGTCGCCATGGCGGAAGCCGGCTTTCAGAACGCGCGTGTAACCGCCGTTGCGTTCCTTGTAACGGTCGCCCATCACGTCGAACAGCTTGCGGACGGCGTCCTCGTCGCGGACTTTCGCGATTGCCTGACGGCGGGCTGCAAGGTCACCCTTCTTGGCAAGCGTGATCAGCTTGTCCATGAGCGGCGCCATTTCCTTGGCCTTGGGCAGGGTCGTAACGATCTGCTCATGCGTAATCAGGCTCGCCGCCATGTTGGCGAACATCGCCTTACGGTGCGAGGTCGTTTTGTTCAGTTTGCGGTGGGCTAGTCCGTGGCGCATTGTCGTGTCCTCTGGAGGTGATCAGGCCCCCGGTAATCAGATTGATCGGGTCCTATAGGTGGTCGTCGTATTTCTTGGCAAGGCCTTCAATATCTTCTGGCGGCCAATCCGGCACTTCCATGCCGAGGTGCAGGCCCATGCCAGCGAGAACTTCCTTGATTTCGTTGAGAGACTTGCGGCCGAAGTTCGGCGTGCGCAGCATCTCTGCTTCCGATTTCTGGATGAGGTCGCCGATGTAGACGATATTGTCGTTCTTCAGGCAGTTTGCCGAACGCACGGACAGTTCCAGCTCGTCGACCTTCTTGAGGAGGACGGGGTTGAAGCCGAGGTCGGTTTCTTCTGCAGCCTGGCCCACTTCGAGGGTTGGCTCTTCGAAGTTGATGAACAGCTGGAGCTGGTCCTGCAGGATACGGGCAGCATAAGCGACCGAATCCTCAGGCGTGACAGAACCGTCGGTCTCGATGTCGAGCGTCAGTTTGTCATAGTCCAGCACAGTGCCTTCGCGCGTGTCTTCAACCAGGTAGCCAACGCGGCGAACTGGGCTGTAGATCGCGTCAATTGGAATATAGCCGATTGGGGCATCTTCCGGACGGTGCGCATCAGCAGGCACATAGCCTTTGCCGGTGGCAACGGTGAATTCCATGCGAACTTCTGCGCCGTCATCGAGCGTACAGATGACGAGGTCTGGGTTCAGGATCTTGCTGTCAGCAGGCGTTTCGATCTGGCCGGCTTTGACTTCGCCCGGACCTTTCGCCTTCAGAACCATACGCTTCGGCGTATCGGATTCCATGAAGATCGCGACCTGCTTCAGGTTCAGCACGATCGTCGTAACATCCTCACGGACGCCCGGGATTGCCGAAAACTCGTGAACAACGCCGTCGATCTGGACGCCAATGATGGCAGCGCCCTGAAGCGAAGACAGCAGAACGCGGCGCAGGGCGTTGCCGAGCGTCGTGCCGTAGCCGCGCTCAAGTGGTTCGATAACCAGCTTCGCTTTACGCTTCGTGTCATATCCAGCCTGAACCACAGGGCGGTTCGGACGGATGAGTTCTTTCCAGTTACGGTCGTTGACGGAGATAAGTTCTTTGTCAGCCATGGGCGACTTTCCTTGAAAGCGGCAAGCGGCGCAAAGTGCGCCGCTGGAGAGGTTTGATTAGACGCGGCGGCGCTTCGGCGGGCGGCATCCATTGTGCGGGATCGGCGTCGTGTCGTTGATCGACGTGACGGTCAGACCCACGGCCTGGAGCGCACGCAGCGCGCTCTCACGACCCGAACCGGGACCGCGCACGTTCACTTCAACCGTCTGGAGGCCGTGCTCCTGGGCTTTTTTCGCAGCGTCCTCAGCAGCCATCTGGGCAGCATAAGGGGTCGACTTGCGCGAGCCCTTGAAGCCAACGACGCCCGAGGACGACCAGGAAATAGCATTTCCCTGCGCGTCGGTGATCGTGACCATCGTGTTGTTGAAGCTCGAGTTGACGTGAACAACACCGGAAGTGATGTTCTTGCGCTCTCTGCGGCGGACTCGTGTCGTTGTATCGCGGGCCATCTCGGTGTGATCCTATTATTTCTTCTTGCCGGCGATCGGCTTGGCCGGGCCCTTGCGGGTACGGGCGTTGGTGTGCGTGCGCTGACCGCGGACCGGCAGCTTGCGACGGTGGCGCAGGCCACGGTAGCAACCAAGATCCATCAGGCGCTTGATGTTCATCGACGTATCGCGGCGAAGGTCGCCCTCCACGAGATAGTCGGCATCAATCGTTTCGCGGATGCGGATAACTTCAGCGTCCGACAGGTCTGCGACGCGGCGAGCAGGCTCGACGCCCACTTTTTCAATAATTTCGCGTGCCATCGCCGGGCCAATGCCATGAATATAGCGCAGCGCGATTTCGACGCGCTTGTTGGTCGGGATGTTAACGCCTGCAATACGGGCCAAAGCCGTTACTCCTGGAGCGACTGTTCAAACATAAAGAGCGCAAAGGGGCGGATGCCGCCCCGTCGCGCACTGGCGATTAAGCCTTAAGCTAAGAGATGAGGCTTATAGCCCCACAAATTCCCGCGTCAACAGCGGAATCCCAGCTTTAGGCGGTCTGTTTCAGGGCCGTGTCAATTTGGGACGCGACCTCATCAATTCCACCCATTCCGTCGATCTCAACGAGGACACCCCGTTCGGCATAGATCGGCAGCAAAGGCGCTGTATCTTCGTAGTATTTTTCGAGGCGGCGCGAGAAAGTCGTTGGATTGTCGTCCTTGCGCCCCTGTTCCTCGAATCGTTTCGTGACACGGCTCAGCAGCTTGTCGTCGTCCACCAGCATGCGGATCACGAGATCCACAGAGGTGCCACGCGACTCAAGAAGCGTATCAAGTGCCTCAGACTGCCCCACAGTGCGTGGAAAACCGTCGAAAATGAAACCGGACGCACCGGCCTGCACTTCCAGCTGCTCGTCGATCAGGGCAATCACGATCTCATCAGAGACCAGGCCGCCCTCGTCCATGATTTGCGCAACCCGCTGGCCCAGCTCGGAACCTGAGGCCCGCGCCGCACGCAGCATGTCGCCTGTCGACAGTTGAACGTATCCACGTTCCTCAACGAGACGCTTGGCTTGCGTTCCCTTTCCGGCCGCAGGCGGCCCGAACAGTATCAAATTCATTTCTTCCGGCCCCCGAGCTTCGACTTCTTGATCATGCCTTCATACTGGTGCGCGATCAAATGCGATTGAATCTGCGTCACGGTATCCATGGTTACAGAAACCACGATCAGAAGCGATGTGCCACCGATATAGAACGGAATTTCCGGGAAATAACGACGCAGGAGCTCGGGAAGAATACAGACAAAGACGAGATAGAGAGAACCAATCGTCGTCAGGCGGGTCAGAACATAGTCAATGTAGGCGGCCGTATTGGAGCCTGGGCGGATGCCCGGAATGAAGCCGCCATACTTGCGCAGGTTATCGGCCGTCTCTTCCGGATTGAACATGATCGACGTGTAGAAATAGCAGAAGAAGATGATCAGGCCGGCCTGGGTGATGATGTAGGTCCACGAGCCGGGCGAGAAGTGAGTCGCCAGGAAGCCGAGGATACCGCTTCCGCCAGCATCTGCGGCTGCACCGCCCCCGAGGAAGCCGATGGCCGTCATTGGCAGCATCAGCAGCGCCGAAGCGAAGATCGGCGGGATAACGCCCGATGTGTTGATCTTGAGCGGCAGGAAGCTGCGCTGCCCCTGTGCGAAGCCCTGGGATTGCTGGCGTTTCGGATACTGGATCAGCAGCCTTCGCTGTGATCGCTCCATGAACACGATAAAGACGACCAGCGCGATGACCATGACCGCAATCGCAAGAACGAAGACGATATTGACCGACGTGGTGCGCGCTTGCGTAATCAGGTTGAAGATCGCTTTCGGCAGCTCGGCAACGATGCCGGCGAAGATGATCAGCGAAATGCCGTTGCCAATACCGCGCGCCGTGATCTGCTCACCCATCCACATCAGCAGCATAGTGCCGCCGGTCAGCGTGACAACGCCGGTCAGGATGAAGAACCAGGGCGCAATGCCCTCGATGCGCACAGCCGACAGGCCACCGGCAATCGCGAACGACTGGACCAGCGCGAAGGCCAGCGTCAGGTAGCGTGTGTACTGGTTGATCTGCTTGCGGCCCGCTTCGCCTTCCTTCTTGAGTTTCTCAAGCGTGGGCGAGGCCGACGTCATCATCTGGATGATGATGGAAGCGGTAATGTAGGGCATCACGTTGAGCGCGAAGACGCCCATACGCTCAACCGCGCCGCCGGCGAACAGGTTCATTGAACCCAGAATGCCGTTCGACTGGCCGGCAAAGAGGCTGCGATACTGTTCCGGGTCGAGGCCGGGAATTGGGATGTACGTGCCGAGGCGATAGAGGACCAGAATTACAAGCGTGAACAGGATCCGGTTTTGCAGATCCTTCGCTTTTCCAAAGCTCGCAAAATTGACGTTGCGGGCCATTTGTTCTGCAGCATTCGCCATCGGCCGTTCAGCCTCCCTGAAAAAGCGTTCGCCGCCAAAATCGGCGGCGAAACAGTATTTGTGAAGGGGTATAAGGAAAAAACCGCTGATTAAACTTCAGCTGTGTCTTTCTTGGGCCCGGTCACCGTGACGGTTCCGCCAGCTTTCTCGATCGCTTCAATCGCAGCTTTCGAGGCGCCAGTAACCGTGATGGTCACGTTCTTGGGGGCATCGCCCTTGGCCAGCAGGCGAACACCGTCACCCAGCTTGTTGACCACGCCAGCGGCGACGAGGGTTTCCTCGGTCACGTTCTTGGCGTCGAGTTTGCCTTCTTCGATCGCCTTGGCCAGACGGCTCAGGTTGATCCAGGCGTGCGACTTCGAATTGCGGGCCGTGAAGCCGCGCTTTGGAAGACGCATGTAGATTGGCATCTGGCCGCCTTCGAAGCCGTTCACGGCAACGCCGGAACGGGCCTTCTGACCCTTGACGCCGCGACCGGCGGTCTTGCCTTTACCCGAACCCACGCCGCGACCAACGCGCATGCGGTTCTTGGTGGCGCCCTCTGCTGGGGACAAATCGTTGAGTTTCATCGCTTTATCTTCCGATATTTATTCGGTGAGAGGGCTGGCTGCGCAATCGTGCGCTACTCGCCAACCACCTCTACCAAGTGAGCCACTTTGCGGATCATGCCGCGAACCGGCGCAGTGTCTTCGAGTTCCTTCGTCCGGCCAACCTTGTTGAGACCGAGGCCCATCAGCGTCTGGCGCTGGCTGGGATCGCGGCCGATCGGGCTGCCCTTCTGACGGACGGTGAGCATTTTCTTCGCCATGACGCCTATCCTTCTAGCTTACGATATCAGCCATGCCGGCTTCGGAAGCGCCATCGGTACGACGACCGACAACGTCCTGAACCTTCAGGCCACGCTTGGAGGCGACGGTACGCGGGCTCGCTTGCTCTTTCAGAGCATCGAACGTCGCGCGAACCATGTTGTAAGGGTTCGACGAACCGATCGACTTGCCAACAACGTCCTGGACGCCAAGCACTTCCATCACGGCGCGCATCGGACCACCAGCGATAACGCCGGTACCGGGAGGCGCTGCGCGGAGCACAACCTTGCCAGCGCCGTGACGGCCTTTGCCATCATGGTGCAGCGTGCGGCCTTCGCGAAGCGGCACGCGAACCATGTTGCGCTTGGCTTCTTCGGTTGCCTTGCGGATCGCTTCAGGCACTTCGCGGGCTTTGCCCTTGCCGAAGCCTGCGCGGCCCTTCTGGTCACCGACGACGACGAGTGCAGCGAAACCGAAGTTTTTGCCGCCCTTAACCGTTTTCGCAACGCGGTTGATGCCGACGAGCTTGTCGACGATCTCGGAAACTTCTTCCTCACGATCGCGACGACGGCCTCTTCCTCTTTCTTCAGCCATAGGGCCTCTCCTTAGAATTTGAGACCGCCCTCACGGGCGGCGTCTGCCAAGGCTTTCACCCGGCCGTGGAACATGTAGCCGCCGCGATCAAACACGACGTCCTCGACACCGGCCTTTTTGGCGCGCTCAGCGAGCGTCTTGCCAACCAGGGCGGCAGCAGCAGAATCTGCACCGGTCTTTGCCGTGCCCAGCACATCCTTTTCCAGGGTCGATGCCGAGGCGAGCGTGATGCCCTTCTCGTCGTCGATGATCTGGGCCGAAATGTTCTTGTGGCTGCGGGCAACCGACAGACGCGGGCGCCCTTCGGCGACCTTCCGGAGTTTGGTGCGGACCCGCTGTGCGCGGCGCTGCATTTTTTCGCGTGGACTTTTCATCGGCTTACTTCTTCTTGCCTTCCTTGCGGCGGACATATTCGCCGGCGTAGCGAATACCCTTGCCTTTATACGGCTCTGGCGGACGGTACTTGCGGATTTCGGCGGCAACCTGGCCAACCGACTGCTTGTCCGCGCCCGTGATCACGACTTCCGTTGGCTTCGAGGAAGCCAGCGTGATGCCATGCGGCGCCTTGTAAACGACATCGTGCGAGAAGCCGAGGGCCAGTTTCAGGTCATTGCCCTGCATCTGGGCGCGATAACCAACGCCGACGAGTTCGAGCGACTTCGTGAAGCCTTCCGACACGCCTTGCACCATGTTGGCGGCGCGAGCGCGAGCTGTGCCCCACTGGGTGCGAGCGGTCGAGTCGAGCGCTTCGGCGAAAGTTGGCAGGCGGCGTCCGCGTGCTTTCTCTTGCGCGATGCGATCTTCGGCAGCCTTCACCAGGTCGGCGCGTGGCATGACGGACAGTTCACCGTTTTCAAACTTCGGTGTGATCACTTCCGCGACCGTGAACGTCATTTCGCCTTTGGGGCCCTTGGCCTTGATCGTCTGGCCTTCGACGGAAACCGTCGTGCCATTCGGGACCGGGATTGCGAGTTTTCCAATACGTGACATCAGCGCTCTCCTAGAATACCCGACAGAGCACTTCGCCGCCGACATTCTTCGTCCGGGCAGCATTGTCCGACATAACACCCTGCGAAGTCGACAGGATTGAAATGCCAAGGCCATTGCGCACGAGCGGAATGTCAGAGACCGAAGAGTACACGCGACGACCCGGCTTGGAGATACGTTTGATCTCCGAGATGACCGGCTGGCCTTCGTAGTACTTGAGCTCGATTTCAAGATTTTTGTGGCCGTCTTTTTCCACTTCCGCGTAGCCACGGATGTAACCCTCATCAGCGAGGACATCGAGGACACGGGCGCGGACTTTCGACGCCGGGGTGACAACTTTAGACATGCCGCGCATCTGGGCGTTCCGGATGCGTGTCAGCATATCACCGAGGGGATCTGAAAGGTTCATTTAGCTCTCCCTCCTTACCAGCTGGATTTCACGAGACCGGGGATCATGCCAGTGGAACCAAGGTCCCGCAGCGCGATCCGCGACATTTTAAGTTTGCGATAGTAGCCGCGCGGACGCCCGGTTACTTCACAGCGATTACGAACACGGTTCGGCGCCGAGTTGCGTGGAAGTTCTGCCAGCTTGAGACGCGCCTTGAAGCGCTCCTCTAGGGTCAGGTTCTCGTCCATCGCGATTGCCTTCAGTTCAGCACGTTTGGCCGCATAACGGTCAACGAGCTTCTGGCGCCGCTTGTTCTTCTCGATTGCGCTCTTCTTTGCCATATCAGCAGATCTCCTGGCGCTAGTTCCGGAACGGGAAGCCACACTCGGCGAGGAGTGCCTTGGCTTCTTCGTTGGTTGAGGCGGTGGTGCAGACGATGATGTCCATACCGCGAATCTCTTCCACCTGATCGTAAGCGATCTCCGGGAAAACGATGTGTTCTTTGAGGCCCATGGCATAGTTGCCCATGCCATCGAAGCTCTTGCCATTCAGGCCGCGGAAGTCCTTCACGCGCGGAAGCGCAATGTTGGTCAGGCGGTCAAGAAACTCGAACATGCGATCACGACGGAGCGTGACCTTACAGCCGATCAGCATGCCTTCGCGCAGCTTGAAGCCGGCGATGGATTTGCGGGCCTTGGTGGCCACAGGCTTTTGGCCCGCGATCAGTTCCAGTTCGGCAAGGGCGGCTTTGATCTTCTTGGAGTCGGAGACGGCTTCGCCTACGCCCATGTTGATCACGACCTTGTCGAGTTTCGGAACCTGCATTGGGTTCGTGTAGCTGAACTGCTCTTGCAGTTTGCCCCGGATCTCATCGCGGTACTTCGTCTTGAGACGGGGTTCGTATGCCTTAGACATCGATGGATTCCCCTGAACGCTTGGCAAACCGCGTTTTGCGGCCATGCTCGTCTGTTTTGAAGCCGACGCGAACGGGCTTGCCGTCGCGTGGGTCAACGTGTGCAACATTGGACACGTGGATCGGCGCTTCAAAATTCTTGATGCCGCCCGGATCCATTTGTGTTGGCTTCTGATGGCGCTTCACGACGTTGACGCCGCGAACCACAACCCGGTCCTCGTCGACGAGCACTTTAAGTACCTCGCCTTTCGAGCCCTTGTTGCGACCAGCAATGATCAGCACCGTGTCGCCTTTTTTGATCTTCGCAGCCATGACTACAAAACCTCCGGCGCCATGTTGGCGATCTTGACCTGGTTCTTGCCGCGAAGTTCACGCGGGACCGGACCAAAAACGCGGGTTCCGATTGGCTCACCATTGTTGTTGATGAGCACGGCAGCATTGGAGTCGAACCGGATGGTCGAACCGTCTGCACGATTGATGTCTTTCGCGACGCGAACGACGACGGCCTTGCGGACATCACCCTTCTTCACGCGGCCGGTCGGGATCGCTTCCTTGATGGAGACGACGATAACGTCGCCCACAGAAGCGTACCGGCGACCAGCACCGCCCAGCACCTTGATGCACTGGACCCGGCGAGCGCCGGAGTTATCAGCGACGCGGAGATTTGATTGCATCTGGATCATGCGTCACTCCCTTCGCCGGAAACGAGTTCCCAACGCTTCAGCTTGGAATGCGGTGGGCATTCCTGGATGGTTACGATCTGTCCCTCGACAGCCACATTGGCTTCGTCGTGGGCGTGATATTTCTTCGAACGACGAACGATCTTTTTCATCACCGGGTGGGTGAAAGTCCGTTCGACGCGAACGATGGCTGTCTTGTCCTGCTTCGTCGAGACAACGACACCTTCCATAATACGTTTAGGCATGTTCTCTCTCCTAAGCCTTACCTGCCACGGCCTTTTCGCGAAGGATCGTCTTGACGCGAGCAATGTCGCGACGGATCTCCTTGGCGCGGGCCGTCTTCTCAAGCTGGCCGGTGGCCGCCTGGAAGCGCAGGTTGAACTGTTCTTTTTTCAGCTTGATCAGCTCGTCTTTAAGCTGGTCGGCGCTCTTGGTTCTTACATCAGAGGCTTTCATGATCAGATCCCCTCAATCCGCTTGACGACTTTCGTCTTGATCGGAAGCTTGGCTGCACCGAGGCGCAGGGCTTCGCGGGCGATATCTTCCGGCACACCGTCGATCTCGAACATGATGCGACCGGGCGAGACACGGGCGACCCAACGGTCGACCGAACCTTTACCTTTACCCATCCGGACCTCGATCGGCTTTGCCGACACAGGCACATCCGGGAATACGCGGATCCACACTTTGCCCTGACGCTTCATGTAGCGCGTGACAGCCCGGCGGGTGGCTTCGATCTGACGCGCTGTGACGCGCTCAGGCTCGAGAGCCTTAAGGCCGAACTCGCCGAAAGCCAGCGTGAAGCCGCCTTTCGCCGTTCCGTTGATCCGGCCCTTGAAGGCCTTCCTGAATTTGGTTCGCTTCGGCTGACGCATCTCTTACGCTCCGGAGGCTTGCGCACCGGTAGCCGGTCCGCGTTGGTTAGCATTGGCACGAGCGCGCGATTGGCCCGACGACTCGAGGCGCTTGTCCTGCGCCATCGGGTCGTGCTCCATGATCTCGCCTTTGTAGACCCAGACCTTGATGCCGATGATGCCGTAGGTGGTGAGCGCTTCCGCTGTACCGTAGTCGATGTCGGCGCGCAGCGTGTGCAGCGGCACGGAGCCTTCTGCATACTGCTCGGTCCGCGCGATTTCAGCACCGCCAAGACGGCCTGCAACCATGATGCGGATACCTTCAGCGCCGAGACGCATGGCCGACTGGATCGAGCGCTTCATCGTGCGGCGGAACGAAGCCCGGCGCTCGAGTTGGCGTGCAATGTCGTCAGCGATCAGCGTGGCGTCGATTTCCGGCTTGCGGATTTCAACGAGGTTCACGCGAACTTCGTCCGTCGTCATCTTGGCAAGCTCTTTGCGGAGCACTTCGATGTCGCCGCCCTTCTTGCCGATCACCAGCCCCGGACGGGCCGTGTGGATCGTGATGAGGCATTTCTTGTGCGGGCGCTCGATGATGATCTTCGAGATACCGGCTTGCTTCAGCTTGGCGCGGATCGACTTGCGGATCGCAAGGTCCTCATGCAGCAGGCGACCGAAGTCGGCGCTGTCTGCATACCAGCGGCTGTCTGCCGTCCGGTTGATACCCAGACGAAAACCAATTGGATTGACTTTCTGACCCATCAGGCGGCCTCCGCTTCCATGCTTGTGTCACGAAGGACAATGGTAACCTGTGCAAACGGCTTCAGGACGCGAGCGGCACGGCCGCGGGCGCGGGCCCGGATACGTTTCATCACGAGGTTCTTGCCCACGTGGGCTTCGGCAACGACGAGACTGTCGATGTCGAGACCGTGATTGTTTTCTGCGTTGGCGATCGCGCTCTGCAGAAGCTTGCGAACGTCCTTGGCAGGACGCTTCGGCGAGAACTGCAGTTCGGCAAGAGCCCGCTCGACCGGAAGGCCGCGGATCTGCTGTGCCAGCAGGTTCAGCTTCTGTGGGCTCGAACGGTACATACGCAGGACAGCGCGTGACTCGTTGGAAGCCTGCTTCGGAGGATTCTTGGTCTTACCCATGACTACTTCCGCTTCGCTTTCTTGTCTGCACCGTGGCCGTAGAACGTACGGGTTGGAGCAAACTCGCCAAACTTGTGGCCGACCATCTCTTCCGAGACCGTGACCGGGATGAATTTGTTGCCGTTATGGACCTGGAAGTTCAGGCCGATAAAATTGGGCAGGATTGTCGAACGACGCGACCAGGTCTTGATGACCGTCCGCTTCTCGGAGGCGCGAGCCTCTTCGGCTTTCTTCAGCAGATAGCCGTCAACAAATGGGCCTTTCCAGACAGAACGTGACATGTCTCGCGGCTCCTCTAGCGTTTCGCGTTACGGCGGCGGATGATCAGACGATCCGTCGCTTTGTTTGAACGGGTCTTCGGACCGCGGGTTTTCTTGCCCCATGGTGTCACTGGGTGACGACCGCCGGACGACTTGCCTTCACCACCACCGTGTGGGTGGTCGACCGGGTTCATGACCACGCCGCGAACAGATGGGCGCTTGCCCATGTGACGCTTGCGACCGGCCTTCGAGAGGACCTGGTTCATGTTGTCCGGGTTGGACACGGCGCCGATCGTTGCGAGGCAGGTGTCGAGCACCATGCGAAGCTCGCCGGACGTCAGCTTGATCTGGGCATAACCACCGTCACGGCCAACGAGCTGGGCATACGTACCAGCCGAACGCACCATCTGGGCGCCCTTCTGGGGCTTCAGCTCGATATTGTGGATGATCGTACCGACAGGGATGTTCTTCAGCGGCAGCGTGTTGCCCGGCTTGATATCAGCCGTTGCCGACGTGACGACCGTATCACCGACCTCAAGGCGCTGTGGCGCGATGATGTAGGACAGCAGGCCGTCTTCGTACTTGATCAGCGCGATGAAGGCCGTGCGGTTCGGGTCATACTCGAGGCGTTCGACAACAGCCGGCATGTCCCAGCGGTTACGCTTGAAGTCGACCATACGGTACAGCTTCTTGGCGCCACCACCGATGCGGCGTGCCGTGATACGGCCACGGTTGTTACGTCCGCCCTTTTTGGACAGGCCTTCGGTCAGCGCCTTGACGGGCTTGCCCTTGTGAAGGTCCGAACGGTCGACCAGCACGAGCTGGCGGCGGCCTGGGGACGTTGGATTGAATGTCTTAAGTGCCATGGTCTACGTCCTTCCCCTACAGGCCCGTCGAAATGTCGACAGATTGGCCTTCAGCGAGCGTGACATAGGCTTTCTTGATGTCGTTACGACGACCAAGGTGACCTTTGAAACGCTTCGTTTTGCCCTTTTGGAGCACGGTATTCACGGCCGTGACATCAACCTTGAAGAGGGCCTCGACGGCCTCCTTGATCGACTTCTTGTCAGCGGTGATCGCGACTTCGAAAACGATCTTGTTCTCTTCAGCGACCAGCGTCGATTTCTCGGTGATGATCGGCTTGCGAATGATGTCGTAGTGATGTTGCTTCGGATCAGCCATGACTATTCAGCCTCTGCTGCGATTGCGGGTTGGGCCAGCGTGCCGTCGAAGCGCGCCTGGATGCCTTCAGCGGCTTCCTTCGTGATGACGAGCGTCTTGCGGCGCAGGATGTCATACACGTTGAGGCCGGCGACTGGCAGAACGTCCACGTTCGGGATGTTGCGAGCGGCCTTGGCGAAGTTTTCGTCAACCGTGATGCCGGAGATGATCAGCGCGTTCTCGATGCCGAGACCAGCGAAGTGAGCCGCCAGGTCCTTGGTTTTGGCTTCTTTCAGCACGGCGACGTCAATCACCATGATCATGTCGGCTACAACTTTCGACGACAGGGCGTGCGCCAGAGCCAGCTTGCGGACCTTCTTGGGAAGATCGTGCGCATGGCTGCGAACGCGTGGGCCGTGCGCCGTACCACCACCAACAAAGATAGGTGCGTTGCGCGAACCGTGGCGAGCGCCGCCCGAACCTTTTTGACGGATCGACTTCTTCGTGGTGCGAGCCACTTCCGAACGCGTCTTGGTTTTGTGCGTGCCAGCCTGGCGCTTGGCCAGCTGCCAGCGGACCGTGCGGTGAAGCAGGTCCTTGCGGATGTCTTCGATGCCGAAGATGGCATCATCAAGCGTGATGTTGCCAGCCGCTTTACCGGCAAGGGTTTTGACTGCGAGTTCCATTATTCAGCACCCTCTGTCTGGGCAGGAGCGTTTGCCGACTTGAAGGAACCGGCTGCAGGCGCGTCGGCATGCAGGGCTTTCTTCACGGCATCGCGGATTTCCACGAACGAACCGTCATGACCGGACACGGCGCCCTTCACGAGGATCAGGCCGCGCTCAACGTCTGTGCGCACAACCGTCAGGTTCTGTGTGGTGATACGGTCGGTACCGAGGTGGCCGGCCATTTTCTTGTTCTTGAACACGCGGCCCGGATCCTGGTTCATACCCGTCGAACCGTGCGAACGGTGGGAAAGCGACACACCGTGCGTGGCGCGAAGGCCGCCGAAGTTCCAGCGCTTCATCGCGCCGGCAAAACCTTTACCGATCGCGTAGCTGGAAACGTCAACCTTCTGGCCGGCGACATAGTGGTCAGCCTGAACTTCGGCGCCGATTTCAGGCAGGTCGCCCGAAACGCGGAATTCGCGGAGTTTCGACTTGGGCGCCACGCCGGCTTTCGCGAACTGGCCGCGCAGGGCCTTGTTCGTGCGCTTGGCTTTCTTTTCGCCAGTGCCGAGGATAACAGCCTTGTAGCCGTCGGTGCGGGTGACTTCGCCACCCTTCTTCGTGGTGACGGCGCGCTCTTCTTCGGTGCGCAGGCCAACGACCTGACAACCATCAAGCGACAGGACGGTCACCGGGATGTGGCGGCCATCTTCGTCAAAAATGCGTGTCATGCCCAGTTTGCGGGCCAGCACGCCGGAACGGGGGGCTGGAAGAGCCATTAGCGAGCTCCCTCAAGCTTGATTTCAATACCAACGCCGGAAGACAGGTCGAGCTTCATCAGCGCGTCAACGGTCTGTGGGGTTGGGGCAACGATGTCGAGGATACGCTTGTGCGTACGAATCTCGAACTGCTCGCGTGATTTCTTGTCGACGTGCGGCGAACGGTTCACGGTGAAACGCTCGATACGGGTTGGAAGCGGGATAGGACCCTTAACTTCTGCACCGGTACGCTTGGCAGTATTCACGATCTCTTTCGCCGACATGTCGAGCGCACGGTGATCGAAGGCTTTGAGCCTGATCCGGATATTTTGTCGTTCCATCGTTCGTCCGTCCACACAAAACACTTAAGCCCAGGGCGATGGCTCGTCAGCATCGAGCGCCCGGGTTGGGTAGGGTTAAATTGTCAGTTTCGAGGGAGCGTTCGCTAATTAAGCGCGGCCTTCCCGGCGAATTGGTGCTTCTATGGGAAGGAATCGCATAGGTCAACAGCCGAAACAGGGAATCTGCAGACCAAATCCGCACAGGCACTGAGGCGCACCAACACCGACCGAAATGCATCGTAGCGTAGGTTGAGCAAAGCGATACCTACCAGCCGAAAGCGCCCCAAAAGCCGCCTCCCTCCCTGCACCCCGGTTCCAAACCGCAGAAAGCATCGATGCGGCAGACCTATTCGCCTCGTCGGCGAGCCTATCAATCAAAGATTTAATTTTGAGGTTGATCTTACACTCGCTCTTTGTAGATAGATAAGCAAAAGGAGATTCGTGTACATAATGTTTGGATGGGGATTATCGAGCGCATCTTCAGGTAGTCAGCGCATTGCGCGACCACGGGCTACGCTAAAACCGATGAGAAATCCAAGTTTATCGTCGGAGTTGAATAATGAACGAGTTTACGCCATATTGCACCATATATGGACGCACGAAATCGCAAATCATGGTCCAGACATTGAATCGCTAGTGGGAACTGCTATTTTTGACGTGCCGTACAGGTTTTTTGAGTTGTATCATGTCTTTCCCACGACGGAACCTAACATTGGGGCTCGGGTTACAAACGTCATGACTGTAGTAGGAGACATGTTTGAATTCGGCTCTACCCGAGTAATTTTATCACCTGGGCTGCTAGTCTCACTTGAGCCTCAGACGGGGGAAATGCTGTGGTCTGGCATCGCGAGTCGTTTATCGCCCGACCAGCTCAATATTTACGTCAGAGAGACATTAGCTACGCATATCGGCGCAGAAGCTAAGTCTATAGGATGGAATGGATACAAGTAATGGTCTTTATTATAACCGATCACTCGAAAATTGTTCCGGAAGAAGAGGCTGTTAAGCTTGATCACACCCATCTCAGTCCTTCTTTCTTTGAATTTCTGGCGGTAGTATCCAGACTAAATATTCAACAGGGATGGCTGCGAATTAAGTTTACGGCATCCGGTGGCGGCGAACCTAAGGGATTTGGACCATTTGTGGGGCGGGTTTTCTCTGTAAAGAAGCCAAGCGTTATCCAGCCCACTAATATTTTCCCTCCCCAATCAAGCGTTCCTACTCAACCCGGTGATCAACCTTCTCGTAAGAACCCGGAGAGCCGAATTTAGGTGCTCACTTGGATTGTTAGGCTTCTATATCCATTCGCGTTTATTGCGATCATTTTGCTATCTTCAGATACTTGGAAGCCATTTTCGTTCACTCTGCTGGGCGTTCTGTCCGCTTTAGTTTGGGCGGCAGTGGAATGGGGAGATTCACAAGCTAGAGTATCGGCTCCAGTAAGTAGAGGAATGTCTCGAATAGTTTTTGCGTCATTCGTGGGACTGGCGGCTCTGGCTTCATCATGGCCACACCACGCAAACAGCAATTTAGTTAGTTCGACATATTCAAGATGATTAATCCAAATCATCTTAGATGCTCCCTCTCTCCCCCTTCCAATCCAACCCTAAACCCGCCCATGCCATACTTGCCTTCATGCAAGTCTCTGACGCCTTCATTGCCCATGGTCTCGAGCAGGCGCGCTATGTGCTGTTCAATGTGCGCAACCTGACCGACATGGTGCGCGCGCCAGTCACGTTGCGGCGAGGCACGGCGCAGCGGGCGCGGGCAAAGCTCAAGATACTGGAGACCATCGTGCGGCGGCTGCTCTGGCTGATCGCGCTCGGCCTGACGCTCGCGCCCGAGCGGCCCCGCGCCGCCACGGGGCCCGCGCCCCTCGCGCAAGGCGTGGAAGACGTGACGCAATCCTTCCCCTCCGTGCCCGCCTGCCGCATCAGCCTCGCGGGCCGGGCCATGGACATGACGCTGACCGAAGGCTCCGGGCATTTTCCGGAGACTATCCGGGCATCCGGCCCGGTGCCCGCCGCGCGCATTTTTGCCCGCATCATCGCCCTGCACGGCCTGCTCTCGGCGCCGGAGGCCCATGCCAAACGCCTCGCGCGCAGTCTCGAACGCATCCGCCGCAAGGGCGAGGCCCGGCCCGTCTGCATGCCGGCCAGCGGCGCCTATCGCCTGCGCGCAGAGCTTGGCCTCGTCGCCACCGCCCTGCCCGGCATGATCAATGCGGGTCTTGAAACATGGGAAAGCTCGGGCTGACTCCGCCCCGCTTTCCACGCTTTTTGCCGGGCGCAGCCATGCGTGCCGGTCGCTGGCGCACGCTCAAGCGAGCTTCGCCAGATGCGCTGAGATCGTTTCCGTCGCCGTGTGCAATATGTTGGAGCCATGGCCCGGTAGAATCTGGAAATCCACGTTCGCGCGGGGCCCCATATGCTCGGCCACATCCGCGGCTGAAATGATTGTGCAGTCTTCCGCCTGAAGCCAGGTCTGATTCGCCGTCACGGCCTCCAGATCAGCCGACCAGTCGGCCATCGCCGCCGCACCATCGCGCACCCAGGCTTCGGCCCCCTGCTCCACCGCATGATAAAGCCCCTCGGCCTGAACCTTCATCAGCGCCGGGTCCTCCAGCGTGGCGAGGTCTCCCGGCGAGCGCACATATTGCGCCTTCAGGAAGGCCTTCGTCCCCCGCCGCCGATAGACCGGCAGGCCCACCGACATCACCATCTTCATCACCGAAGGCGCATGCCGCGTGGCCATCGCCGCAAACCGCGTCTGCCGGTCCATATGGGCGAGATGCCGGTCCTCATCGATCGGAATCCCGCCGCCCAGCACCAGCATATCCCCCAGCCGATCGCCCAGCGCCTTGGCGATTCGGAAGCCATGCGAAGAGCCGCCCTGATGAATGCAAAGGCTGATCTTCGACAGCCCCAGATGATCGACCAGAGCCACAGCATCTTCGACAACCGTGCGGTCAAAATCCGCCCGCGAACGGCTCGGGCTCGTATAGCCAAAACCCGGCCGCGACGGCGCAATGAAATGGACATTCGCTCCGGCCAGTCCCGCCAGCATCTCCGCGGTAAAGAACGGTCCCTGAAGATAGCCATGAATGAACAGGACCGGCTTCTCCCCCGTCCCCGCCTTGTACCAGGCCAGCTCCCGCCCGCCCGGCCGCGCCAGCATTGCCATCCCGCATTTAGGCGTCACCCAGGTCTCCGCGCTCGGCGGATTGGCCTGCTCAGGCAATTGCCGCATCAGATAGGCAATGCTGGCCGAAAGCTGCACAACATCGGACATCCGCGCGCAGCCAGTCTTCCGCAGGATGCTCTTCGACTGGCCCTTGATCGTATCCAGCGCCCGGTCACGCTCCCGGGCAATCTCCTTCTGGCTGAGATTGCCGAGATAGCCCTCCAGGATTTCCGTCTCGCTGGACGTCAGCCCAAACGCCTCGCCCAGCCGCGTCATCAGGGCTGGCGACCAGTCGATGTAGGACAGGGAAACGTGCAACAGATCGGCGCTGTCCTTCGGCCGCTGGATCAGCGCGAGGCAGGCCCGCGACGGTCCGGTCTCGATATTCGCCAGAATGATCCGGTCCTGCGCCTGCGCCGTCGTGGCCCTGAGAGCCCGCCGAATTTCACTCAGCGCGCCAGGGTCCAGCGGCAGCTCATCAAACGGGCAGGGAAAGGTCCGCCCTGTCAGCTGAGCGGCGGCGGCATTGCCCGAAACCAGTCCATTGCGGGCCGAAACATCCAGTATCGCGTGGAACCGATCGGCATTTGATGCATCCCGCCGCGAGGCTGCATCAACCAGCGCGCCAATCCGCTGGCCATGCGTATCAAGCGTATCGTCATCGCCTTCATGACGCGGCACATCGCCAGCCAGCAGGCCGTCCTCGGCGCCATCAAAGAAGTAGGCCATCGCGGCATCGAGAAAGCCCTCGAACCGCGCCGTTTCGTTTGGCACGTCATACGCTGCTCCCAGCATATCGAAATAGCGTTTGTTCAGGGACATGGGCTCTTTGGCAAAGAAAACGGTGTGACTTTCCTCAAGTCTAGATTGCGTCGCCTGCTTCACAAGGGCCGGTTTCATTCACAGGCAGAAAACTGGGCCTTATCCCCCCTGCGGGGCATGAGCCAATCCCCACTTCGCGCTACGAAAATGCCTGCAGACCTGCAGGCTGGGTGGGGATCCGGCCGAATATCAAAGGATATGAACGATGAAGACCATACCGCTGACGTCCCTCGGACTCGCGCTTATCACCCTCCTCGCCGCTCCTGCAGCCGGCGCAGACCCTGTCTCGACCGATGAAATCGCCTGTACGAAAGGCGGTGCCGAGGCCTGTTTCTACGCGGCCGCCGACTATGCAAACGGCGAAAACGGCATGCCGCTCAGCAAGCCGAAAGCCGCCGAGCTCTTCATCAAGGCCTGCGACCTCGGCATTCCGGATGGTTGCTTCTATACCGGCACGATGTATCGCCATGGTGTCGAAGGCATTGCGGCCGATCCGGCGCGTGGCACCTCCCTCTACGAAAAGGCCTGCACGATGGGGCACGAGGATGCCTGCAATGCCACCTATGCTGTCCTCGGTTCCGATGAAAAGGGCGAGAAGGATATTCCCCGCCTGCTCACGGCGTTTGAAAAGGGCTGTGCCAACGAATCGCTGAAAGCGTGCAGCTGGGGCGCGGACTTCTTCTATGACGGCCTCAAGGGAAAATACCCGACCGTCATCGATTTCGCTCGCGGCGCTCCACTCGCGGCAAAGGCGTGCGATCAGGTCGACCCGTACTTTTGCGTCACGGCAGAGCGCATGTATGCCGATCCAGCCTCACCGGCTTTCGACGCCACCCAAGCGCTGAAACTCACACAGATCAATTGCGACGCAAACATCAAGGAATCCTGCGCCAATCTTGGCCGCATCTACGCGATTGTCGAAGACTTTGACTTCGCCGTTGGGCCCTATGAAAAATCCTGCCAGCTCGGCAATGAGAAGATCTGCGACTATGCCAAGGACGTTCGGCGCTATGTCGATGAGCTGGCCGCGTGGAATGCCGAGCAGGAAGCCCGCCGCGCCGAAATGGCCTCGATGCTGAATGCCGGCGACTATAATGGCGCCGTCGCCACCGCCGTGTCGGTCTACAGTTCCACGGTCTATGCCGAACAGGCGGTCCGCGCAGCCTCCGCTGCTGGCCGCATGTCATCTGTCGACGAGTATGACCTGAAAGTGCTGGAGCACTGGTTCCAGTCAGGCCAGATCGCATCGATCGTGCGATCGGAAATGCGCGGCCGCGGCATGGCCATCTCAGGCGAGGACAATTCCTGGGCCAATGACATGAAGATGATCAAGTCCGCTAATGACCGATTCAACGCGGCAAGGTCGACCTCGACCTATCGCCCCATCGAGCAGGGCCCGGCACCGCAGGCCACCGGTGGAATGAGTTCGGGCGAAGCACGGGCGCAGACACGTGAGAAATACCGCTACGCGCACTGCACGATGAACGGTAATGCCAATCGCTACTTGTGCGACTGAGCACTCGCCACTTGCCAGAACTCACTGGCCCCAAAAACAAAAAGGCCGCCCATCAGGGCGGCCTTTTCTTATGTCAGTACCTGAAAGGATCAGGACTTATTTCTTGATGGCCGAGACGACGCCGGCGCCGACGGTACGGCCGCCTTCGCGGATGGCGAAGCGCAGG